>Ga0247760_1000209_pt1 | contig 66228 bp, 66 predicted proteins | sample UWRJL171409R4_FD_179936 | JGI IMG/M metagenome (GOLD analysis project Ga0247760, IMG submission 179936) | Plant litter microbial communities from Arlington Agricultural Research Station in Wisconsin, United States - UWRJ-L171-409R-4 | ecosystem: Environmental > Terrestrial > Plant litter >... | reverse complement strand
CGTGGCGCCCGCCGAGGAGCTCTGCCCCAACCCCTTCGACGCTCTTTGAGCCTCGCACACGAAAACCCGACCGATGCCCCTCCCCATCCGCGCCAATCAAGCCCGCTTGACCATCGACGGCCGAACGTACGAGCTCCGTGACGTGCACGCCCGGCAGGACGATTCAATCGAGCTTGACCGCGTGACGAGGTACGACGGTGGCCGGACGATGGCGCGTACGGTTGGGCGCCTGACCAGCAGGGTCGTGATTGAGGCCGAGGTGATTCCGGAGCCAGCCATTGGCCGTACCAGCGATGAGGTGAGCTACGAGGTCACTCAGCGGATCACCTACGCAGACCCGCAGCCGCTGACCGGCCTCGATCGGCTCACGGAGAGAGTTACGGAATTCATCGAGGCCAAGAAGACCGCCCCGCAAAAGCCCGCGCCACGATCACGATGGGACCGCCTCTTGGATGATCACCCGATTTGCTGACCCTATTCCCCAGCAGGAGCTGGCAACTCGGGAAGCTCAAACTCAACGCCGTCGGGCGCCTCTATCGTGAGAGCAACGGCCGCCGCGATCGGTCCGCTCCGGCGATAGAACAACCGTTCGAGGACCTGATCGGTCTCGCCGGTCACGACATACCCTTCTTTGCAAGGCAGCAGCAAGTCAGCAACGAAGTGCTCCAAGCGCCAGCCGGCCTTATGTTCTCCGACGAACGGCTTACCAAGCTGTGTCAGGTCTCCGAACGAGGGATGCACGTTCGAGACGCTCGTAAGCTTCTGCGAGAGCACCGGTGCAGGGACCACTCGGCAACCGACCTTCGGCTCGGGGTATGCCCCGAGTTTCGTCGCCGGAACCGTTGCCGACCAGGGAATTTCTGCAGGGTTGTAGAGCAAATAGTAGACCGGGATTCCGCTAGACTGACTGTACTCAAGCAAGCTCTTCTCTTGCTCCGAATTCTTGCTTAGGGCCGCGTACTGCGAATTCTTCGTGAAGTTGAAGTTCCGTCCGCCAGCCAGTACCTGGTAAGCCTCCGGAACGTGAAGAAGAGTGCCAAATCCAATCTCGAACTTTTCTCGAAGGTCGGGTAGCTGCTTCTGTTCAATCGGATAAAGCCGTTTACTCTGGAGCAGGCCGACCTTAATCCTGAGGACCTTCCCGCGGTCGCGGAAGATCACAAGTAGGCCAATGTCGGCTACCTCCCAGTTGCGGAAGTGCCGTCGACCACCTAGAAAGTGAGTCTGAATATAAACTGTCCAACCTCCAGGGTCAGCTACCGGCGGAGCGTGGTTCAGGGCGTTTAGAAGCGCCATGTCAAGCTCCGGCTCGTGGTGCGTCGGAATGGTACTCAACATTCCCGTCACCGACTTGTTGGCCGAAGCGAAGACTCGCCTTACCCAAGTCACTGCCTCAGCTGGCAGCTGCCCTGGCTTCTTGCGACGGGTGGCAGCCACTACGGCGTCCCGTCCGCCATGACTCCAAGCAACGTCGACGAGTTCTTCAGCACGCCCTTCAGCGTGTAGACGTCATCCTTCTGGAGCTTCATGACGAAATCCTTCGCATCACCGTCATACGAGATCACCACGTCCTGGATAAGCGAAGGCGATTGCGGTGAGCACTTGGCCTGCACGCTATAGCCGCCGAAAGTACCCGCGCTGACCTCGGTGATCTTCAGTTTCCACTCGAACGCCTTGCCCTTGTAGGATTTCCACGCCTCATCCTTTTGAAGGTCTGAAAGCTTCGAGCTGGTCCCGAACTTGGTCGCGAGCGACAGACACGAATCGGTAATTGCTTCCACGGCCGGTTCAGCGGCTTTGGCCGGACGAGCGGCAGCCGCGTGTTCCGACGCCGGCTCACTGGCTGGCGTCGGCGACACAGAAGACGACGCTTTCGACTTGCCGGCCCCGACCATCGCCGCGATCACGAAGATCAGCCCTATCCCGCCAAAGACTGCCGTCCCCACGAGCTTGGTGACCGTCGATATCGTTCGGCTCGACCAGAGCAGTACCAAGCCGATTGGCCAGCAGAAGAATAGCGAGAGCCCTACGATAGCCCCAGAATGGTACCAGGACGCCTTGGGAGGCAGCGGCGCATAGCCGTACCCAGGTGGCGGGCCGTAGCCCTGCTGTGGCGGCCCGTATCCAGTGTTGGGTGGATATTCCGGAGGTGGACCGTTCCCTGATGGTGGCTGCTGCTGAGTCATCGTCTATCCCTGATTGGAAATTAGCGTCCGAGCTGGATCGCGTTACCGTTCAATGTCGTCGATTCAGCTGCCAAGATCAACGACTAGTCGTGAATGACGGGTCCAGTGGCATAGTCATTTTTTCAGCGCGAATTTGGACCGCGGTATCGGCTATCCTCTGTCAGACACGACTCGACACTCGCCGGTTGATTCAGTAACTGGTGAAGAGCCAGTATGACTGATCGAATTCACGTGATGCACTGCACGTCGGCCAGCGAGCTGCTCAACCACCTGAGCCCGCGAAGCACTCTGTGGGGCAAGACACCTCCCACTGACTGGATCTTCCGCGGGCAAGATGGCGACCATGACCTGCTCCCGAAGGCATACCGGGACCAAGGCAATTGTTACCGGGACTTGGGGATTCACGTCGACGGCACCCCATCGTGGGAAGAGCTCAATATAGCGGGCGAGGAAATGCTCAAGCGGTTCCAGGCCAAGTTGGCTGACTCCGGCCTTCCAATACCGGTTGACGTACCGACCTCGGTCCAGGAGGAGTCATCCAGCATCGTCGCCATGAGCGAGGAGTATGAGCGAGCTCTACAACCTCAGCTCGCTCTGGCACAGCACCTCGGCCTGCCGACGCCACTCTTGGATTGGAGCACCCGAGCCTACGTAGCGGCCTATTTCGCTATCCCGAAGGAACACCCACCAAAGCACGACCATATGGTAATCTGGGCTCTTAGGCGGTCCTTGCTGAAGGTTGAGCATGACCGCCAGCTTTACCGGAGCGATAGAGCGTCTCTCGTTCTCCGAACCGCCCCGCGCTCCTCCAATTCCAACTTACACGCGCAGTCGGGCGTCTTCACGCGCATGCTCGGGGAGTGGGGTCCCGAGCTGGATGTGGCTGACTACGTGGAAGAGGTTGAGCCCAACCCGGATAGCTTGGTTAAGAAACCGTTGCCGAGCTTCCCCTTGATGCACAAGCTCACCCTCCCGGCCAAGCTCGGTGGGGTTCTTCTTCAGCTTCTACATCAAGAGGGGATCGATGGGTCCACTCTGTTCCCTGGGTATGATGGAGTCGCCAGAGCCCTTAGAGAACACGGTATTTGGAACACTGCCTACTGGTGAGCCTCGCCTATCCCCTTAGCCGTGCTACAACGCCCTTAGCTCAGGGCGTCAGGGGTGATGACGCGGACCCTCCCTATATGCGTGCCGCCCCTGGCCCTGAGCACTTGAATCAAGCCGGCTTGATTCAATAATCGGCAATCAGCGATCAAGCTAGTCCGGAAGCGGCTCGCCCATGAAGATGTGGCGAGCGATCTCATTCGCCTCTAGGTTGATCTCGATCGCGTAGTTCGCCTTGCTCTGCCGCGCCCGATAGATCTTCGGCTTTGCGCCCGAGGCCGCAATCCAAGCGTCCAACTCCGGGCGTGACTTCTTCGGGAACCTGCTGCCCAGGATCACGCCAGTGAGCGCCTCCGCGGGATAGACAACAATGCGTTCAGCGGGGGTCAATTTTTGCTTCACCAAACGCCATTCCTGCTCGTAGCCCCAATGGGGCGACTTGCCGAGCAAGACGCTGTCCGCAAATGTCTCAAAGTCGACGTTCGGCATTGCCAGGAGTGGGAGGGCATCTTGATAGATGACTTGATGTAGGTCCGCATTGATAGGCGCCACGCTGGTGTCGAACTCCAGACAGATGCCCTGATGCATGCCCGCGTAGTGGACCCACATCAGAAGATTGCAAGGATCCTCGGAGAGAGAGAACACGCCGCACTCCCGCTCCAACTGCTCTTGGTGTTGCCCGACAACCCACGGTATTACCCGTTCAATTTGCTCAGGCGTCAGCGCCTTAACGTGCTTAAGCTGGTCATCAGTCAATCCGGTATCCCCATCCCACATCTTGGCCCACTCTTCGGGCTTAGCGTCCTTTTGGACTTCGCCGCGAAAGCGAAACTCGAAGGGGTCGTTGAACTGGCTAGGCGATGAAAGATAGAGCTGCCGGTCAGCGACCGCAGCCCTCGTATACTCGTTCATTACCCTGAATTTGTAGAGCTTCTCAGGGCGGTTGGGCTTGGTGCGCGGCGGTGGGGGGGTGATGTCCATGTTCGCGAACGGTCTACAATGGATCTGCCCAAGGTAGCAGCGCGGCATGAATGCAGCATGAATCCAGCCGGATCGTGATGTCTATTCACAGTGTTAGGGGTCGAAATGGCCCCAGGGTCCGCTCTTTACGCCTCGAACCACGGGCCGAGTTACAGCCTTACACGCGCCCTTACATAAACTTCTTGTGAGCTCGCTCATGGGTGAACTCCAAGGGATCACTCGAATTTAGCAACGATCACCGGACGGGCGCGGAATGGGCCGCGCTCCTTAAGACCGCTGAAGCGAATGTAAGCCGCTGGCGTGCTGGCAAGGTCCGGCCGGGCGCCGAGACACGAAAGCGGATCCACGCGCTCGGTGGTCCAGAGCCGACTGCTTGGGACGACCAACCGCCGACAGCTGCCCCAGCTGCGCCGCATCCTTCGCGGCAGCCGAAGGCGAAATCGCCGCCATCCAAAAAGCGACGGAAGCCACGCAAGGCCACGGCAGCCGCCGTCATCGCTGAAGCGGACCATTGGCTAGCGGAGCTCGAAGGGTTCAGGGCCGAGATCCCGACGCTCGCCAACGACACCCGGGGACGAGCGGCCCTACTGGCCAACGCCGCAAAGACGCTGGTGATGCTGGGCAAGCTGACGGGAGTCGGCCTCTCCATCAGTGAGCGCAAGATCCTGGACTCGCCCAACTGGCGGATCCTTGAGGGCAAGATCATCAAGGCCCTTACGCCATGGCCTGACGCCCTTCGAGCTGTGGCCCGAGCGATCGACGCCACGAGGGGCGGGCAATGAGCCGAAAGCGGCCATCCCGAAATGTAAAAGTGCTCCAGAACCTCAAGCTGGTTCGCTCGCTGATTATTGCCAAATACGGGCAGCGGGCAGCCCATGACGAAGACCTGAATCAAGCCGGCTTGATCGGGCTGTGCATCGCGGTCGACAGCTTCGAGGCCAATCGTATTGTGGGCAGGTTCTCTAGCTACGCTCGGACCTGCATCATCTCTGAGCTGGCCCGGCACAGCCTGGCCTCAGGTCGACGGCTCATCCGCCCCCGTGCGTACCACGAACGGATCGCCATCCAGAGGCATGTAGCGACGCTCGGCCACGTACTGGGCCGCGACCCGACCACCGCCGAGATCCTCGAAGCGTGGTCAGGCTCTCGGGCTCCGACACCCGCCGCGGTCGAGCGCGCACTCCGACCGGACCCCGTGGTCCTGGTCGAGGCCATTTCCGACGTTGACGGTGAGGACCGCGAGTTCGGCACCTACTCGGCCGAGAACGACTCAATCGAGATTGAGGATCTCTTGGACGCCAAAAGGCGTTTCGAGCGCCTGACGCCCGCCACTCAAGCCCGCTTGACCCGGGGTCGCCGATGAGTCTGGCGGGCGGACACAGCGACACGATCGCAAGCCGGCTTGCTCGCCACCTCTTGGCCGCAGCGGACGAGATCGCGCCACCCACTACCGACGCCGATCGGGTTCGAGCGTACGCCAACCCGCCCGACCCGGTGGGCTTCGCTCGTGACGTGCTGGGCATCACCCTCTGGTCCAGGCAGCGGGAGATCATCGAGGCCATCACCCTGTACGAGCGCGTCGCCGTCGTCAGCGGGCACAAGCTCGGCAAGTCGACCAGCTTGGCGATCCTCGCGCTGTGGTTCTACTGCTCGTATCCCGACGCCCGCGTCGTGATCACGGCCGTCACCGACGGGCAGGTGAATCGCGTCATCTGGCGTGAGATCAAGCGCTTCTGCCGCAAGTCGAAGATCCCGATCCCGGCAGCCAAGGACATCAACGTCCGAGCGTTCTCCGGCCTCACGGACCCCACAACGTACTCGGAGATCAAGGGCTATACCTCAAAGCAGGCTGAAGCCATCGCCGGAACTTCAGGGTCGCACATTCTGTATCTCGTTGACGAAGCCTCGGGCGTCAAAGACGAGATTTTCGAGGCGATCGAGGGGAACCTGGCGGGCGGCAACGCTTGGGTGTTCATGATCTCGAACCCGACACGAGCATCGGGTGAGTTCTTTGACGCTTTTCACAGCAAGTCGAAAAAGGTTCTTAAGGGTGACGGCTGGCACAACATCCACATCGACAGCCGAGAAAGCCCGAACGTCACCGGCGAATGGCAGCATCTCGCCGACAAGCCCATCAAAGGGCTCGCTACACCCGAGTGGGTTGCTCGCAAGCAGCGCGAGTGGGGTGAAGATGATCCGCGCTTCCTGATTCGAGTCGCCGGCAAGTTCAGTGTCGCGGAAGCGGCCAAGATCTTCCCCCTCACGCTGATTGCCGAAGCCAACAAGCGGTGGGAAGCAACCAAGGACCTCCCCTATCCCAAGGGTCGACTCTACATCGGCGTCGACCCTGCTGGTGATGGAACGGGCGGTGACGAGTCGGGCTTTTGCGCTCGTATCGGCGACCGTGTCCTAGAGCTCGTGGCCCGTAGTGGGCTTTCGCCCCAGCAGCACATCGAGCAAGTCGAAACGCTGATCTCCAAGTACCGAAGGGGCGGTCCTCAGCCGGTTGTAGTGCTCGAATCCGAGGGTGAGACGGGGGCCAGGGTGTACTCGGCCGTCAGGGAGTACACCGACACCAACGACCATTTCGTCCTGTGCAGGCTCCGCACCTCGGACAAGCCAAGGCGTCAGGCAGAGGTCTACGACCGCCTCCGTGACGAAATGTGGGGCGGAGCTCGCCAATGGGTGCGGGACGGCGGGTGCTTTCCTCTCCACGCCAAGCTGGAGGATGACCTTCACGCTCCCGAGTTCTACTCGACCGTGCGAGGCCATCTGAAGGTCACCGCCAAAAGGGATCTTCGAAAGCTTCTCGGGAGAAGCCCTGACGTTGGCGACGCCTTCGTCATGAGCTTGTGGGAGCCGCTCGCGATCCGCCAGGAAGACGCAGCCGGCGGGTCCGCCTACACGGAGGTGCACGTACCGGAGCGCGCCTACGACGCTTACGCTCCCCCGGTCTTTGACCCCTACTCCGCGATGGACGCCTTCCGACGCTGACGGCTGATCGCACTCCAGTGGGGGGATGCCACCGCTCGCCACACGCTTCCGAGATGCCGCGAAGGCGTTGCTGGGCATCTCCGCGTATTCGGCGATGGCGCCGAACTCGATGCCGGATCTCGGCTCCGAGAACGTCGACAGCATTCGGCGCGCCATGGGCGGGCAGATCCAGCCGCTCGTATCGACACAGACTCGCTGGTACCTCGCTGACCTAGAGCGAATCGTCCACGAATGTGACTCCGGTCGGTTGCGGACCGCCGGGCAGCTTCACCGCGCCATGCGGCGTGACGGCCTGATCAACGGGCTTACGCAAACCCGCACATCCGGCCTCGTTTCGCTGCCCAAGAGGTGGCGAGGCAACGACAAGATCATCGAGACGCTCACGGCTCAGACCGCCACGAGAAGCGTCTTTGACGAGCTCTGCCCCCCGACCGAATTGGCGCTCTTGGCTGCCGACGAGATGATTCTCGGCGTAGGGGTGGCCGAACTCGTCCCCGTGGTGGGTCGGTCGTATCCCGTCCTTCAGCGGCTGGACCCCGAATTTCTCTACTACGATTGGTCCAAAGACCGCTGGTTCTATCAGAGCGTCGCGGGCTCACTGCCAATCACGCCGGGTGATGGCCGTTGGGTGCTGCACTGCCGTGCGCGCCTATCGCCGTGGCATGCCGGGCTATGGCCCGCACTCGGGCGAGCGTACATCCATAAAGAGCACGCTCTCAGCAATCGAGCAAATTTCAGCTCGAAGCTCGCCAACCCGGCTCGTGTAGCGACCACCGTTCAAGGCGCGACCGAGGAACAGCGGAAGGGCTTCCTCGCCAGCCTGATTTCGTGGGGCGTCAACTCGGTCTTTGAGATGCCGCCGGGGTGGACGGTGTCGCTGGTCGAGAGCAACGGCCGTGGGTGGGAGGTCTTCGGGACCGAGGTAGCAACCTCCGACAACGAGATCATGATCTCGCTCGCCGGTCAGACCGTTACGGTTGACGGCGGCACCGGCTTCGCGAACGCAGCCATTCACCAGACGATCCGCAGTGACTTGATCAAGCTCACGGCCGACAGCCTGAGCCACACGATCAACACACAGATCCTACCGCCTTACGTGTTCAGCGAGTTCGGGCCGGATGCCTTGTCCGAGAGCCCGCGCATCGAGTGGGACACCGATCCAGCGGCTGACCGGGAAAAAGAAGCCAAGGCGCTCAACGGTCTCGGCGACGCGATCGACAAGCTCAGGGCCGTCCTCGCCAAGAGCAAGAAGCGGCTGGACGTGGACGAGATGATCGCTCGCTTCGGGATCCCCGTCGCTGACGGCACTCCCGACCCGGGCGACGAAGAACTTTTGGGGCCGGGACCAAAACCAGACGCACCTCCGCCGGCTGACAAGCCCGGAGCACAGGGGAAAGCAGCATGAGCGAGTTACGGGCGTACGCCCCTCGGGGGATCGTCGCGATCCAGCAACAGGCTTACGGCCTCGATTACCAAGCAGCGCCGAAAGCGGGCGAGCTCTGCATGCTCTCCCCTTCTGTGGCGTGTGTCGAGATCAGCGGGCCGCTCGTTCACGGAGCCGACGCGCACTTCCAAAGCTACCGCCAGATCGTCGATGAGGTGCGCGCCGCATGTGCGGCTCCCGGCATCACGACGGTGGTGCTCAAGATCAACTCGCCCGGTGGCGATGTCTTCGGAAACTTCGATACCAGTAGGGAAATCCGGCAGATCGCCACGGCTGCCGGCAAGCGCCTCGTAGCTCACTCGGACGCCGCTTGCTGCTCAGCCGCCTACGCCCTGGCGTGCGCGGCCGACGAGATCTCCATCTCCGATACGGCTGTCATCGGGTCCATCGGCGTCATCGCCATGTTGGTCGACGCCACACGGCTCGATGGCGCGATGGGCCTCTCCTACTCGGTGATCAAGAGCGGAGCCCGGAAGGCCGACGGAAACCCGCACGCTGGGACGACCGACTCGGTCCTTGAGGCCATGCAAGCGACGGTCGACCAAACGGCGGCTGTGTTCTTCGCACTCGTAGCTGAGCGAAGGGGTCTAACGCCCGAGACGGTAGCCGCCTATCAGGCCGCCGTCTTCGTGGGCGCCAACGCCATCGGGGTCGGGCTTGCGGACTCAGTCGAGTCTTTTTCGGCGTTCACCGAACGGATCACCGCGTCTCGCACTCCAGTGCAGACGACGGAGACCCCATCAATGGCAGACGACAATAAAGACGACAAGCCGAAGGAAGACGCTGTCCGAGCAGCCCTCGTGACCGCTTCCGAAAGCGATGACGAAGAAAAGGCCGGCAAGGCCAAGCGGGCTCTCGCGGCGTATGACGACGAGAACGCCGCAAAGGGTGAGGACGAAACGCCGGCCAAGAAGGACGACGAAGACAGCAAGGCAAGTGCCTCGCTCGCTCAGGCGGTCGTTCCGTTGGCCAAGCAGGTTGCGGCTCAGCAGGCAGAGCTCCAGGCCCTCAAGGCAGAAGCGGACGCCTCCAAGCGTGCTTCGCTCTTCGCGGCTCGCCCGGACGTGAAACCCGAGTTGATCGAGTCCCTCAAGGCCACTCCCACGAGCGCTCTCAAGGCGGTTCTCGATGCGATTCCGGTCACTGCCGGTTTCGTCAATCCACACATGACCCTTCCGGCGACTCGCCCGACCTTGGGCGCTAACGGCGGTCGCCCAGGGCTGAGCAGCAACGCTGAACTCAACGAGCAAATGGGGCTCATCAAGAAGACTCAAGGCGTCGCCTACGAGGCGAACTCGCAAGTGTTCGGCGCCGTCACGGTTCAAGGGGGTAGCAAATGACCGCGCTCGCAAAGATGCGCATGACCCGGGTCGTGAAATCGACCGGCATGGCACTGCCCAGCACAGCTGAACAGGTCTACCAGGGCGGCATGGCGTGCTTTGACACGTCGACCGGCTTGGTCAAGAAGGGCGCGGCTTCAACCACGCTCATTCCAATCGGTCGTTACCGTGAGGACCAGCTCGTGGCCTCCGGCGGAACTGCCAACGTCGAGTTCTTCCGTGAGTTGAACGCGATGTGGTTCGTCAACTCGGCTTCAACCGATCTGATCGCTCAGACCGAAGTCGGCTCCAATTGCTACGTGGTCGACGATCAAACGGTCGCCAAAACATCCAACTCCAGCGCTCGATCGGTTGCCGGTCGCGTCTGGAAAGTCGACGCCACTAAAGGCGTTCTCGTCGAGCTGGCGCTGCCGGCTTGATCGCTGTCTGAGCTTTAGGGGCGGGAATTTTAGGGCAGGACATGGCTATTCTGACACCATCTTTTACGTGGGACCTTGAGTCCAACATGCGTCTCATTGCCGAGAACGCATACAATGAAATCCTAGCCAAGAACTGGTGGGCGAACGTTGCCAAGGAGACACCTCTCCGTAGTAAGCGTGAGCGCTTCACCTGGTTTTTGGACACCGCGGACATCGATTACACGGGCGATCGTTTCGGTTCTACTGTCGAGTTCGAAGAACTCGCTACGGCTAGCACCGAGATCAGCTACCAGGCGGCCACCAAGGGCTACCGGATCAACAGGAACCAATTCGAGGACCTCGATGGCAACGGCGTGAGCTCCGCCACCGAGTGGGCTCGTATGCAGGGTGAGCTCTTCGCGCACTGGCCGCAGCGCCAGACCGCGAACCTGATCAAGAACGGCACGTCCGTGATCGCTTTCGACGGCAAGGCGTTGTTCGCGGTCGATCATCCGCTCAATCCGTTCGATCCGTCGCCCGGTGTCTACTGCAACTGGTTCAAGGGATCGGCTTCCGGTGTGCAACCCGGAGCGTGCCCGATCGACGAGACCAACGCGGCAACCCTCGACGTCGCGATCAACAATCTCTCCAAGGCGATTGCTCAAATCGCAGTGGTGCCCACGGCCAACGGATTGCTTCCCCGCAATCTGAAGGTCAAGAAGCTGATCTACCCGAGCAAGCTCGCAACCCGAGCAACGCTTGTGACAGACGCCAAGTTCATCGCCATGGGCGCTGCCTCTGGTGGCGGCTCGGGCGATATCTCAGGACTCATCAGCCGTTGGGGCATCGAGCCCATTGAAGCGCCCGAACTCGGCGCAGCATTCGGCGGCTCGGACACCAGCTACTACTTGGTGGCCGAGCAGGCCGCATCAAGCCAGCTTGGCGCGATCGTCTACGGCGTGAGGAATCCGTTCCGCATCGTCTACAACGATGGTGTCACTGACGCTCAGCTCGCCATCGACAACGGCCTCCAATGGATCACCCGGGGTGAGAACACCACGGCGCCCGGAATGCCGTATTTGATTTTTCGCGTTGACGCGACCTAACCCTAGCGGGTTGGTCAAGCAGGATTGAAGGGCGCCTCACGGTGCCCTTTCGTCTTTGGGGGTTCTGAATGGCCGCATATCTCACGGTCGAAACGTTCACCGACTTGGCGATTTGCCCGAGCGAATACGTCGACTACATCGAGACTCAGCAACCCGGGTGGGTCGATGGCCAGCTCGCATTTTGGAGCGGCTACATCGACTCCAGACTGGCCAAGAGGTACGCGACACCGTTCGACGTCGACTCACCGCCGATCGTCGTTCAAGGGTGGTTGGCCAGGCTTGTCACACCCAAGATCTACTTGAAGCGTGGCGTCGACAATACCGACGCCCAAATCGTAGCCGTCCAAGACGATGCCAAGGCAGCGGTCGACGAACTCGCCGAGGCGGCCAATGCCAAGGATGGCTTGTATGAGCTCCCGCTCAGGCAGGACGCTCCCGGCGGTCAGGGCATCACTCGTGGCGCGCCGTTGGCCTACACGGAGTCCAGCCCGTACGTGTGGATGGATCAGCAAGAGGCGATCGGACGCCAAGAGGATCGCAATGGCTCGGGATAACGGGGCCGCGTTCGCCGAAATGCAGGGTTGGATCGACAAGGTCAACACGCTCGGAGCTCTTCCCTCCGAGATCGCCAAAGACGTAGCGCCCGTCCTCGACGCCGAGATCCGCAAGAACATCAGCGCCGGCGTGGACCCTGAGGGTAAGCCTTGGCAGCTGACCAAGGACGGCAAGAAGCCACTTACCAACGCAGGGGCGGCCCTCACGGTTAGAGCCATCAGCTCAGTGGTCCAAGCCAAGCTCGAAGGCCACGTCGCGCTACATCACCTTGGGGCCGCCCGAGGCAACGTCCGCCGGCAGATCCTCCCGAGTTCACGGCTTCCCCAACCCATGACCGAAGCCGTCAAGGCCGTGTCGATCAAGCGCTTCAACGCCCACATGACGAAGGGGCGCTGATGGCCGTCATCTTCGCGCTCGAAAACCTGTTCGACAAGGTCGTCCAACGGTTCGCCGACGAGAAGACGCTGATCGAAAACACGTTCGGTTGGAAGGAGCCTCCACGGCAAGGCGGGAATCCGAACCGGATCATTTGGACGCCCAGCGATGGCTCCAGCGCACTCGGTGACCTCGGCGGCCCTCGCTATCCCGGCGGCCTCCCGGCTCGCCCGTTGGCGATGCTCAACGAGCTGTTCACGTGCTTGATCGTCGGAGCTGACCCGCAAGCCAAGGAAGACGATCGTGCTCAGTACCATCAAGCCCGCTTGAACTACGATGCGTGGCTCCGTGCCGTCTACTTGGCAGCTGTCGGCACGTTCGCGATCAAGTCCCAAGCGTGGGACATGACGCGCAAAGAGGGACGCTTTGGTGCCGCGCTCAAGGTCGTTGGGGCCATTCAAGCGGTGATCCCGGACGCGCCGTTTAGGTTCGCTGAGGTCGGCACAGCGGGTGAAGCAACTGGCTTCATTGTTGGACCGGACAACTCGACTGAAAGCGATCCACCGGTAGAGATCGTCCCCGACCCTTAAGGCAGTTATCGAGTCTCGCACTCTAGTGAGGTTGACCCGGAGGTCATCCTCGATGCTGCCTAGTGTCCAAATCAACGAGCTCGATGGTGCGCTAGGCGTACTGCCGAGCGGCTCCTCGTATTTCGCGATTGTCGGGGTCTCGGACTCCGGACCCATCGCTACCCCAGCGGCGTTTTCACGCACGCAAGACGTGATCTCAAACTACGGCGCTGGCCCGCTCGTAGAGGCCGCCTGCTACTTTATCGCAGCCTATGACCAGCCGGTCCTGCTCGTGCGAGCGACCGCTTCCGTAGCGGCCACCGAGTCAGTGATCGTCACGACGGGCGTCACGGGCTCAAGCGCTGTGACGGTCGGTGCCGACACGACCGCAAACGACGATTACGAGGTTGTGCTCAGGGTCGTTGCAGGCGGAACGGTCGGCACGACGGGCATCACGTACCAAACGAGCCTCGATGGTGGGCGTTCTTGGTCGGCCGTCACCGCTCTAGGTGTGGCGACCAGCATCACGATCGCTGGCTCCGGCGGTATCGGGTTCGCGCTCGGAACCGGCACCCTCGTGGCCGGCGACACCGCCAGCTTCCGGACCATCGCACCCAATTGGGCGGCTGGTGATCTCACCCCGGCACTCACGGCTCTGAAGCTCGGAACCATCCCCTGGGATGTCGTCTCCATTGTCGGTCCGATCGACGCCACAAGCTTCGCCGCTATCGGTACGAGCTTCGCAGGGATGCCCGAGAAGGCGTGGATCGGTCATACGCGCATCCCAACGATCGGTGAATCCGAGTCCGCCTACAAGACGGCTCTCGACGGCATTTTTAGCTCGCTCAGCACCACCTTCGGCATGCTGACGGCGGCTTCCGCCAAGGTTTCATCAGCCGTAAGCGGCAGGCTCTACAAGCGGCCGATCTCGTTCGCCGTAGCCCCGTTGGCGGCAACGGTCAGCCATGAGGTCGACATCGCGGCGATCGACGTCGGGAACCTGCCCGGAGTCATCATCAAGGACGCGAACGGCAACCCGGACGAGCACGACGAGTTAGTCACTCCGGGTCTCGACGACAGCCGCTTCACGGTGCTCCGTACGTGGGACGGCGAGCAAGGCATCTACGTCTGCAACTCGCGTCTGTTCTCGTCGTCGGGATCGGACTTCCAGTGGTTCCAGCACCGCAGGATCATGAACCTCCTTAAGCGGACGACACGGATCTACTTCCAGCGCCGTCTGTCAAAGCCCATCAAAGTCGACACCACGACTGGCTTCATCCTTGAGAGCGAGGCGGTTGCGATGGAAGCGGCCTGCAACGCCGCGATCCGAGGGGCGATTATGGCCAAGCCAATGGCATCGGGCGGCGCGTTCGGCCCGAACGCTTTCGTGAAAATCAATCGCACAACCAACTTGCTGAGCGGCAACGACCTCTTGGTTCAAGAGGGCTTGGTCCCGCTCTTCTATCCGAAAAAGATCATCGTCAACACCGGGTTCAGCAACCCGTCGGTGCAAGCAGTTTGAAGGCCGGGGGGCTAAATGGCTGACCAAATCAGGATCAACGGCAACATCGTTTCGTGGGGTTCTATCACCCTCCGGATTGACGACGAGATCTTCGTGGGTTTCACATCGATCTCGTACTCCGACAAGCGGGAACGCACCAAGCATTACGGCATGGGTAAGCATCACGCACCCAGGGCCAGGACCCGCGGCAAGTACAGCATCGAGCCCGTGAAGCTCAAGGGGCCCAAGAGCACGATGCACGCGGTCCGGGCCAAGCTCGCCGCCAAGTCGCCCGACGGTAACTCGTACGGCGAATACGAGTTCCACATCAACACTCAGTACATCGAGAACTTCGAGCCGGAAATGTACGTCGACATCGAGCGTTGCGTGTACGTCGGCACCTCCTCCAGCGAGGAAGAGAACCCGGATCCCCTCCAGGAAGAGATCGAGATCGATGCCATGTCGATCCGTCGCAACGGTCAAACCCAGTTTGACGGATCGGCAGGTAGCCCGTGAGCGAAGAGATCAAGAAGCGTTTGGCAGCCGCAAAAGCGGCTCGCTCAGCCTTGAAGGCAAAAGCCGCCGAAGTCGACGATGACAAGGCACTCGCTGAAGAGCTCGAAGCCGAAGAGCGGGCTCTCAAGGAAGAGCAGGCACTCGAAAAGCTCGTCGAGCAATACGGGGCGAAGAAGCTTGCCAAGGTCGACACCGACTTGGGCGCAGTGATCCTGCTTCGCTCAGCTCCGGCCGCGTTCAACCGCCTTCAGGAGCAAGACTTCAAGGTCGAGAACGTTCGTCAGATGGTCACGCCTTGCGTGAAGTACCCGACGATACCGGAGTTCGAGGAAATGCTCCGCGAGCAGCCCGGTATCTTGTTCGGCTGTGCGAACGCCATCGCTCACTTGGCGGGGGTTCGCAAGGACGGGCTCTCGGGAAAATAGTCGAGCTGCGTCGGGAGGCCAAAGACGACCTCGGGATCGCGGCTGACGTCCTCACCAGTCTACTCGGGCGGGAACCGGAAGAGGACGTCGAGATCATCAGGGTCACGACCGCAGCACTTTTGATCGCTGAGGGACTCGCGGAGCTCACCCGGATCAGACGGTTGCTGACACCGCCGAAGGACTCGAAGTAATGGCCAGCGGGAGTGACGCAGTAGCAAGATTTAGCCTGGAACTGGACGGTAACGCCGGCCAGTTCGCGGGCGATCAAGCGCGTGCCCTCCAGGATCTGCAAACCAAGATCCAGGGCGACACAGCCGCGCTCCGGGAGATGCAAAAGGCACTGCGGAACCTTCAAGGCGGGTCCGCGGTCAACATCCAGGTCGCACGCGATCTCAAGGATCGGATCAGCGCCCAAAAGGCGACGATCGCATCCACGACGCAGAGCTACGTGCAAATGGGCGGCACCTTCCGCGACATCGGCAAGGGCGGCAAGGAAGCGGGGGCCGGCCTCAAGAGCCTCACGGAGGTCGTGCAATCAGCACCGGGCCCTCTCGGGAAACTCACGTCCAGCTTTGGCGGCCTGAGCTCAATCCTCGGTGGCGGAGCGATGGCCGGGGGACTTGTTGCTGTCGCGGCTGCCATCTTGGCCGTCACGGCCGCCGCTGGTGTCGGCACCGCTGCTTTGCTCAAGTACGGCGTCGGTGTCGCCAACGCTCGACGCAATGAGCTGTTGCACCTCGAAGCGCTAGGCAAGCTCCGCTACAGCTACCTGTCGCTGGCCACTGGCTTCCGACCGGTGGCCGATAAAGCCAGCTTTCTCCAGAGCACGATCGACAACGTATCGGCCTCCGTGGCGCTCTCGCGTGAGCAAGTGGTGGGATACGCCGAGGACCTGTACCGCACGGGTCTGCGAGGCGGGAACCTCCAGGCCGCGCTCCAGGGTGTGGCCATCACTGCGGCAACCCAGGGCGAAGCCGCCGCTGGTGCCTTCAAGGGGATGGCCTTGGCAGCCGGCCTCACCGGTCATTCCGTCCGGGCGTTGGCCGATGACGTCAAAGCCCGCTTGGGAGGCATAGCCGCTGCCCAGCTGCTGAGCCTCGATGTGCAAAGCCGGAAGCTTCGCGAGAGCTTCGCGATGCTGTTCTCGGGCCTGAAGATCGACAAGCTGCTGACCGGCGTCCAAAAGATCACCGAGCTGTTCAGCCAAAGCAGTGCATCAGGTCGAGCCCTCAAGGCGATCATCGAGGGTCTCTTCGGCCCGCTGATCGATCAAGTGAGCGGACCCGCGTCCATGCTCATGAAGCGGTTCTTCCAAGGGATGATCATCGCGGCTCTCCAGGTCGGGATCGTCGTCCTCAAACTTCGGAACTGGTTCCGCGACACGTTCGGCGACACCAAGCTGTTCAAAAACATCGACACGCTGAGCCTAGCCGTGACGGCCGGCAAGATCGCGCTCTACGGCATGGTGGGAGCCCTCGTTCTCGTTGGCGTAGTCGCGGCGAACGTCGCGGCTCTGCTGATGCTCCCCTACGTGGCGATCGTCGCGCTCGGGGCCGGCCTGTACTACGGCGTCAAAGCGCTCGGAAGTCTAGCGGTAGCGGCGTACGACGCGGGCGGCAACATCGTCAAAGGCTTGGTCGAGGGCATCAAGGGCGGTGCCGCTTGGGTCATCCGGGCGATTGAAAACCTCGGCACGTCCGCCATGAAGGCGTTCCGGGCCAAGCTCGGGATCGCATCACCCTCTCGGGTTGCGATGCGATCCGCCATCGAGGTCCCGAGAGGCGTGGCGAGCGGCATTTATGCCGGAAGGCCGGAGGTTCGGCGGGCCGTTCAGAGCTTGGTTTCGTTCCCGACTCGGCAGCTCGGAGGACGAAGCGAAGGACGAAGCCTTGTGTCGCTACCGACCGGACCCCGAGAACGCCAGCCCCCTCCCGAGGGCACCCATGCGCAGCCCGCCAGGGGTCCGTCGATCTTTGGCTCGTACGGAGCTCCGGCACCACAACCTCGATCGGCACCGTCCGTCCACATCGGCGAAGTACACCTTCATTCGGCAACGGACACCCCCGAGGCACACGCCGAAGCCTTCAAGGATCTGGTCTTCAAGATCTTCGCAGGTTCGGCATCTGAACTTGGCGCGGTGGTGCCCTGATGGCCGCGTACGATCCGTACCTCACACCGGTCGACTACTTCTTGCTCGCAGGTCAGAAGTCGCCGGGCATTGCTGTCATCAGCGGCGCGGCTGACGTTCGCAAGTGGGACATCCGAGCCGGCTACGGCCTCTCCGGTGGCGTGACGGTCTATCGAGGTCGCGAGATCAGCAAGTTTACCGCGACCATTCATTTGATCACCGCTCAAGACTGGACTGACTGGAGTTCATTCCAGTCCCTCGTCGCTCGTCCACCGAACGGCACCAAGCCCAAGTCGATGTCGATCTGGCATCCGTGGTTGGACTTCCTCGACATCAGCTCCGTTGGTGTCGAGGAAGTGGGTCAGCCTGAGGAAGACGGCGATACGGGCGCCTACACGATCGCGATCAAGTTCTTGGAAACCCGTGAGCCCAAGTTCGCGCTTGCCAAGCCCGAAGCTGCGGCCGTCAACAAGAGCACGGACCCTTACGACCAAAAGATCGAGCAGCTGACCAAGCAGTTCCAGGAGCTGGCCAAGTGAGCATCACGTGTGGAGGCCGGCCGATCGAGCGCGCCTCGATCCATATCCCCTACCAGGGGCCGTGGTTCGCTGATGTGTCTTGGCTCGACTCAGCTCCCGAGGTCGCGGACGGACCCGTGAAGCTGGTGATCGGCTCTGTCACCTTCATCGGCACGATCGACCCCAATCAATCCGGCACGTTCGGCGAAAAGCGTTCGGCGCGCATCGTGGCCGGAGCGAATGGCTGGCAGAAGTCGATCGGCGCTCGCGGTTACGCCAATGACGCTGGCATCAAGGCCAGCACAGTGGCGGGGGACGCTGCCTCGGCCGTCAAGGAAACTTTAGGCTCGTTCGCTGGTACTGCCGACCGTTTGGGCGCGCACTACACGAGAGAATCAGGCTCGGCATCAAGGACGCTTGAAGACGCTGCCCGCGGTGCCTCTTGGTGGGTCGACTATTCGGGCATCACTCACGTCGGAACTCGGCCGAACGTGCCGGCTCCCGGTGCCTATACTCTTCTGTCCTACGACCCTCGCTCGAACGTAGCGGTCCTGTCGGTCGACTCGATCGATGCCGTGACGATCGGCTCAGCCCTGGTTGACGCACAAAGGCTGTCCACACCCGTTACGGTCCGGCAGATGGAGATCGCCATCGCCCCGAGTTCGCTCCGGGTCCGAGTTTGGTGCGGTGTCAAAGGCGAGTCGTTCCTGACGCAGACCATGCGCTCGATCGTCGGGCGCCTCACGGACCAGCGTCTGACCGGCAAGTTCCGCTACAGGGTCGTTGCCCAAAACGGAACGGCCGTTGACCTTCAGTGGGTCAAGCGCACCACTTCTTTGACGGTCCCTCCCGACATGCTCCGGGTCCAGATGGCTCCGGGCATTGCGGGTGCTCACGCCACGTTGACCAACGGTGCGATCGTGTACGTCGAGTTCATCGACGGAATGCGGGACGATCCGTTGATCACTGGCTTCGAGGGACGTGGAAACGATGCGGCGGTACCAACCCTGCTTGAGCTCGGAGGCGAGGACGGCCCCGGGGTGGCTCGTCAGGGAGACACCGTGACGTTCCCGCTTCCGCCATTCGTGTTCAATGGGACCATCGGCGGAGTACCGGCAACCGGGGTCATGATCTGCGCGACCGGCCAAACTGTGGGCTCGATCACCACGTGTAGCGACAAGGTCAGGGCCGCCTGATGGCCGACACGCTGACCTACATCGGTGAGGCGTCATTGCTCGACCTCATGCCCGGCTTCATCGGGCCACTGATGGCCGCGCAGGCCGATCTTCAGTCCCGAATCAATGCCCTGCTGGGGTTCAGCGCAACGGTGGGCCTCGACATGTCGCAGCTCATCACACTGTCGGCCGGCATCCTGGACAACCTTCAAACGGGCTTGGCCCTAGGACTCCAAGCTCCGCCACTGACGGCCCAAATCAATCTCGTGGTGTCGCTCACAGAGACACTTCGGCTTCAACTCCTACAAATCTTCAATTTGCTGAGCCTGCTCGCGGCGAGCGTGCACGCCTACGCCTATGACGGCACGGCTGGTGGTTTTGGCGGCACGGTAACGAGCGCCTTCACGGCTGGCTTGCCCGGTGGCCTTGGCCCAACCCAGCACATCAACGCTCTGATTTTCGCGACGAACATCCCGGCCTCGTGGCTCGCGATTGCTGAGGTCTTTCGGACGACACCATGACCGACATTGTTCGCCAAATGATTGCGGCCGAAATCGCAGCTCTTACTCGGCAGTCCAGCACGCCCGTACCGCCTCTCGGCTACGGCGTCGACCTCGTGTGTGTCACCGATCTCGACCCCTACTTGACCGAGACGGACCCGGCCACAATCGAGAGCCTGGCCCAAGACTCATTTCATCGAATCACGACAGCGCGGCTTAGCCTGATCGATGATCCAAGCTACGGAATCGACATCCGGGCCGCGCTGAACAAACCGCAAAGCCCGCAGCAAATTCAAAGCTGGTCCGGTCAGATGGCGAGCGAACTCCGCAAGGATGACCGCATCGTCGATGTGGCGGTCAGCATGACGTTCGAGCTCCCGTCCACGTACCGGATCACGATCCTGATCACGCCCGCAGACCCGGCGCTCACGACCTTTAGCCTCGTCGTGAGCGTGGTTGATGGCGAGGCTTTGCTAGAGGCCATCAACGCCGCGATGACGTGACATCGCACTCCAGTGGGGGGTGCCGCTCTCCCTCGCTGAACTCACCAAGCCGCTCTCGGTCGATGACGTAAAGCGATCGATCTACAGCGTCCTTGCCGCCACGGGCGTCACCACCACCGCGTGGAAGCCCGGCTCCGTAGTCCGAACACTGATCGCTGGTGTGGCGGTCGTCGCCTCGGGGCTCAGCAACCTCACGGCCCTGCTGGCTCAATCGGGCTTTCTGTCGACCGCTACCGGCGACTGGCTGACGAATGTCGCTAGGGAGGTCTTTGCTGTCGAGCGCATCCCCGCCACCTTTGCCACCACTGCCGTCACGTTCGTGAATTCGGGGGGCGGGGTCTATTCATTCGACCCCGGCGACCTCCAGATCCTGAACCCGACCACCCATCAAGCGTACTTTAACGTCGAGTCGGTCACGATCGGCAGCGGCGCGACCGTCGAGGACGTAATCGTCCAAGCGTACACGGCCGGCTCGGCTGGCACCTCGTACCCGGGTGAGATCAGCCAGTTTCAGACTGCGGGCCTCTCGCCCAACGTCACCGTCACCAACGACACAGCAGCGATCGGAACCGACGCGGAATCGGACCCTTCGATTCGTCAGCGTTGCCTCGACAAGCTCGGAAGTCTGAGCCCCAACGGGCCATCAGATGCCTATGCCTTCGTGGCGCGTTCGGCCGTGGATGCCAACGGGAGCTCTCTCGGTATCACGCGAGTTCGGGTCACGAACGACGGGTACGGAAACGTCAACGTTTACCTCGGCAAGGCTGATGGTGGAGTTGACGGAACGATCGGAAACCTCGCGACCCCTTTGGGCATCGTGGATGACGCCATGCAGCGGAAGGCCGCTCCGCTCGCCGTCACGCTCAACACGTTCTCGGCCATCGAGGCGCAGGTCGACATCACCTACACGATTTGGCTCTACAACACGTCCGGCCTGACCGAGCAGCAGATCAAGGACGTCGTCCAAGCCAACCTCGCGACCTTCATCGCCAATCAGCCGATCGGTGGAAACCTGATCGGGGTCACGAGCGGCAGGATCTATTTCTCGGCCATCGAGTCCGCGATCGGCGGAGCCGTGACCCCTCAGGGAGTTGCGCTTTTGCCCATGAAGGTCGAGATCGCGACACCTTCCGGCGATTTCCTCCTAGGTCCCGATGAGGTGCCGACCATCGGGGCAGTGAACGGCACGGTCATCCAGCTCAAACCACCGGGGCTCTGATGCTCACCACCTTCCGCGATACACTGCTCCAAATCTTGCCGTGGTGGCTCCGCAACGGCCTAGCGCAAAAGATCGCCAACGCCCTCGGGATCCAGTTTGATGCTTTGGGCGATGCCACCACCGAGGCGGTCAAAGCTCGATTTCCCAACGAAGCGAGGCCAGACGCTCTAGCGCTTCTAGGTAGCGACCGGAAGATCCGGCGCGGCAGTGTCGAGCCCGATTCCGTGTACGCCCCGAGGCTACGGCGCTGGCTCGACGATCATCTGACGCGAGGCAATCCGTACTCGCTCTTGGCTCAGCTTCACGCCTACTTTGCCCAAGCCCCGTTTCCGATCGAGCTCATCTATCCAACCGGGCGGCGCTATTCGCTCGCGACGGATGGCACGATCACCAGAGACGATGTGGACTTCGGCTCCATCAACCTGCCTCAATGGGCTCGCTGGACGTTGATCTATCACTGGCCCACTGCCATCAATCCTCTGGGCTTGTGGGGCGCGTCTGGAGCCAATTGGGGCGGCAACGGTAATCTTTGGGGCGTCGCTCCCGGGAGCCTTTCACCCGCTCAAGTTCGTGACCTCGTGCTCGTGCCGACCGAATGGAACGCCGCGCATTGTAGGGGCGTGATCGTCCTACTAAGCCCCGGTCGTCGGGTTTGGGGCTACCCGCCAAGGAAGTGGGGGTCGGGCGGCGGCAAATGGGGCGCTGGCGGCAAAGTGATCCGCATCCCGATCGGCATCTGAGGGCTTGATCGCACTCCAGTGGGGGTGATGGCTACTCCGCTCACCGAAGCCGCTACGTTCGATCCGCAGGTCATTGTCCCGCAGGACGGGCTCGACGATGAGACGGCCGCCTCCTTGGTGCCAGCGCTTCAATCGGTCGCCAATCGGACGAGAGCGCTCAAGCCCGTTTACGACTTCGCGAACGGTGACGCTGCGATCACAACCCCGACCACCAAGACGCTCACCCTGAACGGTACGGTCATTGATTCACCGACCGACGGCGGCGACGTGCACCTAGCTGGCGCCGTCAGGGGCCGGCATTGGGTCTCTTCACCGGACTGCTCATCGTCTGGCACGAAGGTAATCCCCTATTACGCTGAGCACGTCTACCCGGGCGGATTCGGCAGTCCAGTGGGAACCGGCGTCATCTGGCAAGTTGAGACCCCGCCATCCGGATCGGCTGATCGTCAATGGGTCATGAAGCTGGTTAATCCCCAGAGCAACGCCATCATCATCAAGGACGTAGCGGGCAACACCATTGCGACGATCGTAAACAGCAGCGGCTCCATCCGCGGGGCCACAATTGCTTACGACGGATCTTGGGATGTCATCGACTACGCTTGGCGCCCGTGAGCTTCCTCGATCAACAGCTCACGGCGTTTACGTCGACGCAGGCCGCTTACGTGCAGCCTACGATCGGCGAGCCTGTGGTGGTCAGCGTCGACTCCAGCAACTGGATGCCGCTCGACATCTCGGTCTACGTAGCCGGGGGTGGGTTCTACACGATCGATCGCATCCTCGACGTCAATCGGGTGCGGCTCATCAATGTTGGGGGCGCGGGATGCGTATCGGCGGGGACTACCGTGCCGTCACTCGCAAGGGTGATCGCAGTTGGCCAAGCTGACGGCGGAGGTGGAGGCGGTACCGAGAGCAACTTCGTGGTCGTGGCCGACAACGCCGCACGCAATGCAATCCCGATCGAGTCCCGCCACGAGGGGATGGTCGTCTACAGCCAGTCGACGCAGGTCTACTACTCCTTGGGGCCGGACCTGACGACGTGGCGGGCGATCGACTCCAATCCGAATCTCGCATTTCAATCCGCTTGGTACGTCAACCAAGCAACCGGTTCGGACGACAACGATGGGGAAACAGCCGGGACTGCACTGGCAACTCTGTTGGAGTTTTCGAACCGGCTTTGCCCCAATGGCGCGACCCGAACCCTAGGTCAGGCAACCACCCTCCACGTTGCGGCCGGGACGTACGCGGGAGCTGATCGGATTCGTGTCGCAATCGCTGGCGCCTTCCGGTTGACGATCCAAGGTGCGGTTACGAGTGGGTCCAACATCACGTTGAGCTCGGTCACCAACACCGTGCCCGGGACAACGACCGGAGGCGGAACTCGCGGACGCATCGCCACGGCCTCTGGAACGTTCGTGGTTGGCCAGATGCTTCGGTGCGTCTCGGGTTCGCAGGTCGGAGCGGTTGCTTTCGTCCAAGAGCTTGATGGCGATGCACAGCATGCCTTCGTCACGCACTGGCACAAAGCTGGCGCAAATCGTGGCATTCAATGCGACCTCACTGCTGGTGATGTCGTCGTCGTCGACACAAATACAGCGACCCTAAGCGCAGTCGATGTACGCGCGATCGGCTACGACGCGGGAGTAACCCTGAGGAACTTCGCGGGTGACATCGCGTACGAGTGCTGGGCCGATAACGTATTTAGCGTCTTGTTTGATGCATGCACGGGAGGGTTTAGCTCGTCCGTACACGCCTACGCTGGCTTCTTGCGCTGCCAAGGTAGGTGGTTTTGTGCGGGCGGATACATTGAGTTCCTCGGCGGCAATTACCTAATCAACAACTACCTTTTCTCCAAGACGAAGATCAATTTCTCCGGTGGTGATTGCATCACCGACGGGGGTCTTCAGTTTTATGACTGCGCAGTCTCGCTCAGTTTGGACTGGACAGGAAGCTCGTCATCGTACGGCATGCAGTTCGAGCGCTGCGTGCAGTGCTTGACGGTTGGTCCAGGCTCTATCTTTACTCAGGGTTTTGGGCTGCGGCTCTGGGGCGTTACCGGATCAACTGGTTACGGGCTCTATTTCTTTGCGAGCGGGCGAGCGGTCTTTGGTTTGTTGCCTACGATCGCGGCCGTCACCCCAATGCGGTCACCGACGCGCAATTACGCAACCTACCAATACTTCGTCCAGCCAACGTACGACGTGGCGTGTGTTGGCGACACATCGCCGGCCACTGTCTATGATCTCACCGGAGCTACGGGACCTACTGGCGCAACGGGTCCGACCGGCGCCACCGGAGCGGCCGGCCCCACAGGACCGACGGGTGCAACAGGGGCCACTGGTTCCATCGGTCTCACAGGACCGATCGGCCTCACAGGACCAACCGGACCAACTGGAACAACGGGCCCGACAGGGGCAACCGGAACCAATGGCTCGAACGGTGCCGTAGGAGCGACGGGGCCAACTGGCCCCACAGGTGCCACCGGATTGACGGGGCCAACAGGTCTTACCGGGGCAACCGGCACAACGGGACCCACTGGTCCGACGGGGGCGACCGGAGCTACCGGCCCGATTGGCTACACTTCGGTTCAGAGCAAGTCTGGCAGCTATACGCTCCAAGCGAGCGACGTTAACACTCTGATCAGGCTGGTAGCTAACTCTGCGATCACCGTGCCGGCTGGTATATTCACGCCACGCGACAAGGTCTCGTTCGTGGTTATGGGCGGGACCACACACACGTTCGCTGGCAGCGGGGCCAACGTAAACATTCCGTCCGGCGGCACTCAGGTTGACTCGCTTTGGGTTTTCTACGACTTGGTTTGCGTGGCGTCGGGTGGCGGCGCCGACGAGTTTTCTCTGACCCAGAGAGCAAACACTCAGGGCAGCGACCACGTAGCGAATCAATCCGCAACTGTTTCCGGTCCGACTGTCTCAGACGCACTTGACGCACTAAACGCAGCTCAGGCGGCAGCGTACTACGGCATCAGCATTCCGATCATCCCGTTGCTAGGCACCGCTGGCTGGTATGGCGGAATCGGCGATGACTACAGCGGAAACGGTGTGGGTGGCGCGATGGGCATCGCGATACCTCTCTATCCAGGGTTGGCGCTGACAATGGTTACGGCTTCGATCGAGCCGGCAGCTACTCACGGCGGTGTCATGCCCGCAGGCATGCCCTTCGTCCAAGTGTACGTCACGAGCCCGTACCCCCACACCACGGCCGGCTTAGCCGGCTCGTACGTCGACGCGACGAATAATACAGCCGCTTACGAGGTCGATCACACGCTTGTCTTGACGCTTGGAACCCCATTGACGATCGCGAACGCCAGGACTGCTTGGCTGCGGATCAACGACGAAACGGGGCAATCCGGAATGCGGCTGAAGGCCGTCAATGCCTTCTATTCGCCATGAACAAAGGAAACAGAATGAACACCGACAACAGCGACGAAGTATCTGCACAGGGCATCTACACGATCGAAGTGATCCGTGACGGCAAAAACGGCCCCGAAGTGATCCAACGCAGGGTTGCTCCGAACTTGGTGGTCAACACGGGCAAGCGTCAGCTGTGGCGCAACGCTACTGGTCTTCAAACCAAGCTCTTCAAGTTCATGCGCATTGGCACAAGCGCCGCTGCCGCTGCGAGTGGGCAGACAAATGTGCTTAGCCCGGTGACCGGCACGCTCCGCACCGTCAGCGACTTCACCTTGCTGTCGGGTACGAGGACATTTCAGTGGGTGGTTAGCTACCAGAGCGGTGCTGGCACCAAGAGCGCGACCAACATCCGCGAAGTGGTGGTGATGAATCAGCGCACTTCACCGGGCGGTTCGGCTCTCTCTAGGTCGGTGTTCACCGCCGTTTCGAAGACCCAAGCGGACAAGCTCAAAATAACCTACCGTTGCCGGATCACTTGAATCGGTAAGTTGATCCCAGTGCTCGGGGGGCCGAGCACTATTGCTGATTCCGGGGGCCCGATGGGTGCGCACATTCGAGGGTTCATTGTTCGACCTGCTGATCGACAGCAAGGGCGGGGGTGCGTCCGATGGCTCTGATCGAGGTTGATCTTAACCACCGGTCGTCACGCGATTGGGTGGCGCCACGTAGCTACAGCACCAGCTTCGGGCTTACCGAGAACCCCATCTCGGAGTCCGGCAACTGGTCGAGCCGGGATACGAACCGCACCCGCATGCGGACCTCTGGGGGCGTTGCGTACGGCACCCAGGTGGGCGGAGCGTATGACGACAGCTACGCCTACGTGAACGGGGTTTGGGCGGCCAACACCGAGGTCGTCACCACCGTCTTCAAGGGGTCGACCTCCGGCATCATGGAGATCGAGCACCTCCATCGGTGCACCGATTCGTCGAGCATCGTTCATTGCTACGAGATCAACGTTGCCCACGACGGCAGCTACGTCGACATTATCTCGTGGGATGGCGATACGACGCTCCCTAGTTTCACGTACATGATCGCCACCGGCACGTATTACGTGAACGGTGGGGTCAGCAGTGGGTACAAGTTCAGGACTCGTTGCATCGGCAATGTGATCTCTGTTGCTGTGAACCGAAATGACGGCAACGGCTTCGTAGCGGTCAACGGTGGGGATGGCAGCGGAAGTGCCGCCGACACTCGCAACTCAGGCGGAGCGATGTGGACCACAGGGTGTCCAGGAATTGGCGCCTTCAAGACGTCGGGTAGCGGCTCGCTCAACCAGTGGGCCCTCACTGACTTCACCGCCGTGGAGCTGCCATGACCAGCGTTCGCCATACGAACGGGGACTTTCTCAGCACCACCACGTTGCCCACGATGACGGGCGCGTTCACCATTTGCAGCTGGATTAAGCTCAACTCGGGTGAGTACGGCGGGGGTGCCGAGAACATTATTCTTGGCCTGGGCACCACCGGCGGATCGTCCGAGGGATTGCTGCTCGACGTCGGGATCAGTGGCAACACGACCTTGGCGGCCGTGGCGTTCCGTCTTGGGGCCGCTGAACTTCAGCAGACCCCTATCCTGACAGGTTCCGATACCGATTGGGCATGCGTTGCTTGGCGTCACGCTCCCGGATCGGGCGACTACAGGATCAGCATTAGGCGGGAGGGCGACACCACGTGGACGACCACCACGCTTTCGCTCTCGACCCAGATCCTAGCCGTGGGCGGCGGGTTGCACATTGGGTCCGACCAGTTTGGTGAACACGCCGTCGACTCCGATACCCGTCACTACTTCGTCCAAGAAGCGGACCTTTCGGACGCGGCACTTTTGGCTGCGTCCCAGAACCTGAATAGCGTTCCGGCAGGGACGACCCTGCATTGGTTGCGGCTGCTGAGTGCATCGACAGCGGCGACCAATGGCGGCACGGCCGGCAACTGGACGGTGACCGGCACCCTCCAGGATGCGGCAACCGAGCCGGCCGAGTCGAGCGGAGGGACGACCGTCGATGTCGAGGTAGGACCTGATACGGTTGGGCTCGCTGATGCGGCGGAATGGGACCTCTACAGCCCGGCCGATGCCTGCTCGGTCACCGACGCCACTTCGAGGAGTGTCGGCTTCGGCCGGGCCCTTGGCGATACAGCTTCGGTCGGCGATGCTGCCTCCAGGGGTGCCGAGTTCGGCCGCTCGGGAACTGACACCGCCTCGACCACGGATTCGCTGACCCTTGGGATCGAATACGGGAGAGCTGCCAGTGATTCGGTCAGCACGTCGGACTCAATCGTCCGGGCGGCCACCTACGGCCGCATCCTCGCTGAGTCGATCGTCACCTCAGATTCGATCGACGCACAGGTCGTCACCCCCAGCATTCTCAATGTAGCGGTCAGTGACACGAATACCGCGGCGGACTCAATCGTCCTTGAGGCCACTTACGGCCGCACCGGTTCAGACGCCGCTACGGCCACCGATTCAAGCTTGCTTGAGCTCACGTACGCTCGTACGGCCAGCGACACGGCGGCCACGACCGACAGTGGATCAAGCTCACTTGAATACGGGCGCACCCTTTCCGACGCGGGCTCAACGACCGATGCCCTCTCAGTGGCGGCCAACTACGTTCGGGCCCTCACGGATTCGGTTGTCGCCACCGACGACACGGACGCGCAGCTCGTCACCCCGAGCCTGATCAGCGTGTCGGTCAGCGATTCGGTGGCGGTTAGCGATGCCCTCCTACGGACGGCGGACTACCTGCGCGCAGGTTCGGACGCGGTCGCCACCTCCGACGCGGCAACAGCCGGCCTGGAGGTGGCGAGGACGGCCGCCGATGCCCTTTCGGTCCTCGATGCCATGACCCTGGCGTTGGTCGTTGGGCGAGCCGCCAACGACACCCTAACGCTCACGGACGAGCTCACGGTCGAGCTGGTCCTTCCGGCGGTCATCGCTGTGACGGTCAGCGACGCCGTGAGCGCGGCCGACGATCTGCTGACTGAAGCCGACTACATCCGGGCAGCCGTCGATGCTGTGGCGATCAGCGAGAGCCTCACGGTCGAGCTCATCAAGCCCGGCAATCCGCCCGTGCCTCCTGGAAGACGTGGACCCGTCAAGGACGTCAGGGACTCGACGAGGCTCGGACCCATCAAACGTTTTGTCAGCCAGCTCAGTGAGGCAGCATGACCTTTTCGTGTTTTCCGCAAGTTCACGATCCGGACGACGCAAAGACCTTCGCGTTCAGGTTCGCGCTCAACGACCTCGACGAAATCACAACCGGCGTGATCGACATCGTTGACGAGAGCAGCACGACCATCATCACGGGGTCCGCTCTCGCCCTGGAGAACGTGCGGCCCGGATACATCGACTCGGCCGGCGCTGTGTTCTTCAGGCCGATCGGCGGTGTGACGGGCCTCTATTGGCTGAGGTGCACGGCCTCGACGGCGCTGGGTGATGTGTACCAGCAGACCCTTGGATTGCGAGTGAAGCAAGAATGACCACCGAAAAGAAGACCAAGCCCAAGACCTCTCCGAAGTCCGAGCCGCCCAAAAGCGCTGAATACCCCTCCGTGGGCCAGCTTGGCTTGAGCGACCACATCCCGGAGGCGATCGATCTGAGGCCGTACACGGAGCTCTTGGGTGACACGTTCGAGCACCACGTCTCGGCGGCCCTTGTGGCTTCGTTTGCGCGCAAGGGTACGCCCCTGCCTTTCGTGCCCAGCCCCGAGCACTTGCTGGCGATCGGTGGTGTGGACGGCATCAACCAGCATGGCGTCCGCGAACTAGGCGTCCGCATGGGCGAGCCGCCAACCGAATATGACCTCACGGCGGATTCAATCCGGCTTGGTGTGACGGTATTCGCCGTCGACTCGACCGGGCCCGAGAAGCTCAAGCTCGCTTGTGCGGCTTTCGCTGGCGGTCACATCGTCAGGATCGGTGATGGCTTCTTGGTGGCCTACGGACCCAATGGGATGATCGCGACCAGTGGACCGATCGAAGACGTCGACAGCCAAGAGGTTCACGTGTGGATGGTCAGCAGGCCATGACGGCCGCGGTCGACATAAAGCGCCCTTGGTGCCTCACAGACCCGGCCGCTATCGAATGGGTGCATCGGATCTACAGCATGACCGAGGCCGACGGATCGGCGCTCGTGGAAGGGCTCGGTACGCCTCGGCTCGATCGCAAGGGTCAGCACGGGATCTCCGACAACTGCTACGTGGCGGACCGATTGCTCGATTGGATGGTCGACGCGGGATGGATCGAGCCGCTCGCCTACAACCCGAGCCTGAGCCAACGCTTCTTTGGTGTCGGGGGGCGAGCGCCCGGCCGTGGTCCGCGCAAACCCTTTTGGCGAGCCAGCCACACGTACGCACAAGAATGGCGTTTCCGAGCCAACCAGGACTCGCCCGGCCTGGCCGAGTTCGTTCGTGAAAATATATATTGGTTGACCAACCCCCTGGTGAGTCGTGGCTGAGTCCAAGCAGCTGGAAGAGATCCTCTCTACGCTCCAAACTTTGGCGAACAACCTGATTCGCCTCGACTTGAACATGACCGTCATGGCCTCGACCATCGAAGCCGAGTCCGAGGCAGCCGACGTATTTCGCCGCGAGGTCAGGACTACGCTCGAACGCTTGGAGACGGCGGTCTCGGAACTCGCCAAGGACGTCCAGCAGATCCGTGAGCGGGTGGTCGAGGTCGATGATCGGGCCGATCGCCGGCTCAAGCTCTTGGAAGCCAACCATGGCTAGGCGACACCAGGACGAGATCCGCGATCAGGTGCGCCGTCTACGAAGCTACTCGGACGATGAACTAGACGAGAGCGCGGTTCACCATTTGGCGGTTCTGGCTGCCAAGGCCAATGAAGACAAATCGGTTGCCGCCAAGATCGTGAAAGTGTTCAGCGAAACGGTTGCCGCTGTCCCGCCCCCGGACCGCGTGAAATTCCTCTATGCGCTGATCGTTTGCCTGACGGTCGTGATCTTGGCCGGGATGGGGCTCAAGGCGTTCGGTCTGTGGTGACGGGCAAGCCCGAGCCGCTGTCCCATACTTTCGACGCGATCCTCGGCCAGGTGAAGTAGCAATTGACGGGCCGTTCGCCGGGTGTTTCCGTGCCGAATGCCTGGAAACGACGACACGGAGTTGGGGGATCCGCTGACTCAGACCTTCAACCCAATTTGCGTTGCCGTGGGTAGCCGTTCGAGCGCAAAAAGCGGAGCTGCAACGTTGACACTCAAGACATCATCAGGTCATCTATTCTATCGAACGGTCCGAGCAACCTGTGCTCATCTGGCGTCGCTGCCCGACACAGGTAAGCCGGACGTTGACGTGGAAGCGTGCGTGTTATCCATCGTCATCGGCTCAGCCGCTTGGGTCGAGGCGTCCGGAAACGAGGTGTTCTCCATCTGCGCGGAGACTCCGAACATCCACACGTTTGAAACGCTCCGAAAGGACCGTATTCCCGTCGCCGCGTTCATTTGGGATAACTTTCGACTGGAACCCAATGGGGTCAGGAAGTGGGAGCTCCTGACCAACGCACTGGCCGAGATCGAATTGGATCCAAAACACCCAGCCGTGGCTGAGATGAACTTGCTCACTCGACTGAGGAACCGGTGCATTCACGCCAAGCCCTCACACTGGCCGGCGCGGGATAAAGGCGATATCGACCTAGAGAAAGCACTGAAGGATAAATTCGTACCCACAGCTTCGAGGGTCGCGGCGTCTTCTTCCCTGACTCAGTGCTCAGTCGAGGCTGTGCGGCTTGGGCGGCGGAAACGGCGGAGAAATTCTTGAAGCACGTGCTTAGCGTGCTGAACCTACCTCCGCACTTCGGTGTGTAGCGCTTCAAGGAAGTAGAGCTAAGCTCGTTTAAATGCGCCACCTCGTCGCCATCTTGCTAGCGAGTCTCGCCCTTCACGCCAGCTTTGGGAGCGCTGTAGCGGCAACGCAGGGTGACCACGATCGCCAGTGCCGTGCCCTCCGCCCCATCTGCCATTTGAACGAGCGTCCGATGTGTCTCTGCCAGTCGGCCAGCATGTTCTCGTGCGGATGGGTCTGCACTCACTGAACGATTTGTAAACCCGCTCTTGGGTGACCGCTCGCTCACTGCCGCCGACTCGCGCTAGCTGCCCTGAAGGTACGTGCGCTTGGATTTCATGTCGTCACCACCTCGCGGTGTACAGGGTCCTGATGAACGGCTCGGTCGCGTGGCATCTCACCATTGGTCGAGAACCCGAGCGGCTCACTGACGATCAGCTGGTCGAGCGCTTGATGCGGCTGCCGTACGGCGGTTGCAGCCTCAAGGCCGCAGAAGCGGGCGGCATGAACGACAGTGAAGTAGCCGAGGCGCTTGGGGTCACCCGGCAAGCAATTGATCAAATGGGGCTACCGTCAGCATTCCGGAAAGCGGCCCGTCATTTGAGGGTCATCACGTGAGGGAGTGGACCCTTGAAGATAGTCTCGCCTGGTCATACCAAGAGGTGCTGGCTGGTCCCCGAAAGCTGACCGAACTCGCCGATGCTCGGACGGCTCAAGAGCTCTGGGGCTCGGCCCCCGAGCTGCCTCCGCACGACCCTGAGCGGTTAGCGCGCATCCTCGACCTTCTGCCCGCCCGACACGCTGACGTGTGGGAGCTCACCATTCAGGGAGTATCACAGCGCGGCATCGCCCTATTGCTCGGCTGGAGTCAAGTCAACGTCAGCACGACCCTGACTCGCGCCAAGGGCTCGATCCGGTTGCTGCTCTCTTTACCCGACATTACCGAGGCCGGCATCGAACGGGATCTCTCGCCGTACCTGACACCCGAGCAAGTTCGGTTGCTGTGCGTGCACTTTCGGACATCGCACTACCTGAGAACTGCCGAGGTGCTGGGCCTGAAGCTCAAGAGCCCATCCATCGGGGTCAAGCATCGGCTCGTCGGGATCGTTCGACGGCTACGGAAGATCAACGCGCAAGAGCTCAAGCCCTATATCGATTTCTTCAGCGGCATGGTGGCTAACCCTGTTGGCTGGGGCGACTGTCGGACACACCGACTCACGAAAGCAGAGCTCGCTGAACGCGATGGCGAGACCGACGAAGTGAGTCACCATTACCGACTTACGGTGCTAGGCTCTGAGTATGCAGCACCGGAGCAGCACTAGACAGCCACTGTGGGACGAGCCCGTCATCGGGATGCTTTCACGGGAGGACCCCAAGCAGGTCCTCTACCCGATGAGCAAGCTGGCTGATCTTGCCGGAACCAAGAGCGCCCAAGACCTTTGGGGTGAATCGCTGGACTGGGAGGCCGTAGACCTCGAAAGGCTCTCACGGGAGATGGACCGGCTCCCTGCTTTCGAAGCCGACCTGATAGAGCTCACCCTGTTGGGCTGCCATCAAGAAGACTTGGCCGCCATATTCGGATGCTCGCAGGCCAACATCTCGTACAGGATCAGGCACGGCCTCGAAACGCTGCGATGGCTCGCCAGCCTCCCGGAAATCACCGAGGAACAGATCCGGCTCGACCTCGACCCATGGCTAAATCCGGGAAGGGTCGAGACGTTGGTCCTGTTCGCCCGGTATCGGAACATGAGTCTCGTCGCCAGGAAGCAGGACCGCACCCCCGGATCGACGCGACACTCGATCCTCACCAGCCTGGATATTCTGGCGGGCGAACACCGCGAAGACTGCGGTCGTTACGCCGACTATTTCCGGCAGCTCTGTACCCGAGTGCAGCACTACTCGCAAGACGCCCGGCGGTCCGATGCCGAGCGTCTTGCGAGTCCGGTCACCCAAGTAGTTGCCTGAGTGACTTTTGGAATTCGATCACTCTAGCGAGGCCGAGCCGCCGATCATAGGCATCCGGCGGCCGGCCAAAGACCTCCATGAACTCGGCCTCGACAGCGTCCGCGGGGTTGCCGGTCCACCCGCAGCTGCGGCTGTATTGGTCCTCTTGGTTTGCGAGGCGTTCGAGAGCGCGATCTTTAGGGTCGTTCATCAGACTGCTCCAAGAAGGTCGTTGAGGTACTGCTCGCGGGCATCAATAGTGTGATCGGTGCCGATCTCACGGGTAGTGAAGAACCCTTTGAGGGAGGGCTCACTCGCCATGACCAGCCGGGCATAGCGGCTCGTAAAGTCGTTGTTCATTCGATAGCGCTCGGCCGTCACGGGATCGGACCGGAATCGCACGACCTCCCAGAGGCCCTTGATGGTATACGAGCGAAACCCTCTAGCTTTTGCAGCTCGCGCCAGCTGAATCAGTTGCTCTAGAATTTCAGGGTTGCGAGCGTGAAAAGCCTCGAACCTTTGATCGATCGATGGTGTGGATGTGGGCACGGGATGGCCCTCCCTGCATTAGGGTAGCGGTTTGAACGCTCTACATCTGTCCCTCGCGTAAGGGCTCGTCTCGCGTTAGGGGTCACCTCGGGATTCGAGCCCGAGCGCCGGCTGTAAAGGATAATGGCCGGCGGTCCACACGTGACCTGATTTACATCTGGCCCGCGTGACCTAGTGGTCAGTGGCGGGCTCGACTCATGTAAGCCGTATTATTGCCATTGCCCCGCGGCATCAGCGTGAAGAACTTCATCCAACAGGTTCACCAGTTCTACAGGCGACTCTGCGATCAGCAGACAGTCCTTCATGTCTTCGCCCATGAGCTTCCAAAATTGCGTGCCGAGCATGGAATCTACACGGAGAAGGTACTCGGCCTTACTGCCCTTGATGACCTTCTGGCCCTTGATGATAAATCCGCCGAGGGGCGATTCATCGGCCCAACCGAAATACAAAACCCTGAGGTCACTGAGGGTAAGCTCGAACGGCTTGGACTCGATCGGGTTCTCAGCGGATTCATCCAATTCCCGCTGAAACTCTTCTGCGATCCCCCCGTCGTACGCGAGGACCGCAGCCACGGCGGACTTGGGATGTACCAGCTGATAGAGCTTGGATGCGCGACCAATAGTTTTCATGTGTCTCCTTTGCTCGTGTCGGAGCGACGCCGGCTAGCTCTTACCGTTGGCCTTCGTGGGCAGCGAGAACTTCTTGGGGCTCGACTCGTCCTTGGCTAATTTCCCCTCGCTGGCCATGGCTCTCACGGTCGCCTCGACCGATTTGGGGGGATGCTCCGGGGTCGCTTCTTGAATCTGGCGAATCGTAAGGTTCGGACTACTCGCCAACACAGCACCGATCGCCTGACGGATGCCGGTGGTGGGCTTCGGGGTCTTCGGTTTCTGCACGCTCCGGGGGACCAAGGGTGATACGGCAAGGGCTTGATCGATCGTCGCGATCCTCTCGACCAAGCGGGTACGCTCGTCTTGGAGCGCTTGGCGAACGTCTGAGAGTTGTTGGACTAGGTCTTCGATCGTAGGGGTCTTGATGTTCGTGCTCATGTTCATTTCCTTGCTGTGGGTGGTCATATGCGGAGCCCCATTCTGCGGAGGTCCCGTCGGAAATTGATCAGTGCGCGCCGGTCAGACGGCGTTGAGCCGGTGTAGGCTTTCGGATGCGAGGGATCGGGCGGCACGAAGCACCAATGCGAATTTTTAGTGAGCCGCACGGACCACCCCTGGGAGCGCGCAACCGCCCGGAGCTCTGGGAGCCCTAGGTAGGGCATCACCGGCTGCCTCCGGCCCGCCGCCAGGTCTCGGGCTGTTTTCGGCGGTCTACGCGGGGAACCGTGAAAACATAGAGGATTCCACCGTCCTCAGTGACGGGAGAGACCGACTGGATCGCCCCCGCGCAACTACTGAACCGCGGAATCGAGAACGACTCGATTCCGCGGTTCGCTTTTGTGCTGTGATTTCGCGGTATACGGCTCGAGTTGCAGCCCTAGCGCTTCAAGTATCCGACGACTTGCAGGACCACCGCGAGCTTTGCTTCGAGATCTTGTTCGCGGGCGTAGCCTCGATCAGTAATTCGAGCGAGGTGTTCACGCACGCGGGAGATGTCGAGGCTGGGCGTGAACTGCAGCAAGTGTTGAGCATCGATGCGATCCTGCAGTCGGGTGTCAGTCATGCTCAAGACCTTCATGGCCAACAACTCTTCGGCGTTCGCAACGGGCACGGAGCCGGCTCCTTCGAAGTCGATCGGTGTGGCGCGGTCGACAATCTCGGCCTCGATGCCTGAGCTGGCAAACAGCAGGTCCACCTTGACACCGGATGGAGACATGAGGCGAACAGTCGAAAGGCGCTGACGCGACTCATGCTCGACGCTGGCGACCGCCGAGTACCCAGCCAAACGAAGCTCGTACGTGAGCGACTCCGCCTCCGAGTCATCGGCGACAGCCACGGCGATATCGACGTCGCGTGTAAACCGCACCTCTGCGCGAACGGACACTGCGAGACCGCCGACCAATGCGAACCGGCGGCCCAGCCGCAGCAATTCGCGGCAGATGGCGGCTAGTGCAAGCTCCGGTGCCGGCTCAGGCATCCCCGCGTAGCCATTTAGCCAGACGGTGGTCGACTTCGGTTTCGTCCGCTTCGGGGAACTGCCGACGCAGCGTTGAACGCTTTAGGCGAATTCCGGCGCGCATGACTTCGAGTGCTTGCTGCAGCTTCTCGGCTGGCTCGAGCTGGCGAGCGTGCTCTCGGTCATGGGCAAGAAGCGCGTCCATTTGTTCAGTCTACTCCACCCGGGACACCCGGTCATCCCGCTCCGGAGGCTCTAGAACCTCGGTCGTTCTTCGTGCCCAGAAGCGCAACCAGTTTCCCTAGCTCCACCAGGAATTCATGCCAGCGGTCAGGCGGCGCGTATCCGAGCTCGCGCCGTACCCTTTCAGAGCATCCGTTCGGTCTGACCCGTCATGGCCGGACGGGTTTGGCGCCGTAAAGATGTCGGGCGATGGCGAGCTCAGGCAGACGGCGAAAGCGCGACACGTCGAAATCCCTGGTTGAGAGGCCCATCAGCCATCGGTGAAACGGCGCGGCCTCGTCCGTCGGAGCGGCGCTCCCGCGGGCAGCCGCCGCGATTAGATCGATGTCGATGCGAAGGAATTCGACCATTGCCTCCTGCGCCGCGGTGAGCTTGGCGAGCCCGGCCGGCACCGGTGGCTCGATCGCATCGTCGCTCACGCCTTCCGTATGTACTGCGAGCAACCAGGCAAGATAGGCAGGACGCATGTCGCCGTGCATCAACTCGACACGCAGCGGAGAGTGCGGCGAGTGAGCCCTGATTCAGGATCCTGCGATAGCGACGATTCCGCGTCATGTTCGGTACCTATGGCTCTTTGTGCATGCTCCGCGGCACCTGTGCAGCGCGAGCGCAAGCGACGCTCACGCCGAGTTCGCATGCGCGCGTGGCGTCGGCGCGTGCAGCTTCGCCTTTGGCCACGTGCGAGTAAGTGCCCGAGCGCTCGTAGTAGGCCCGACCCTCGGCTGGATTGTCGATGATGAATGCGCTCCACATGGCAATGATGCGTTCCCACTGCGCGCTCTGGGACAGCGCGTAGTCCAAGCGCTGGTGTGCATAAAAGTCGTGAGGTGCGGCGTTTGCGGCGCGTTCGAGCGCCGTCAATTCTTCGGCAGAGCCGTGAAAGCCGCTGGTCAGCAAGGCATTGCGGCGGTGCTCCGTTGCGTTGTTCGGGAACAGGTCCATCGACTCATCGAGGAGGCGAATTGCGCCGCTCAGATCGCCGCGTTGTTGCGCTTGGCCGGCCAGGAAATCGAGCCCTTGAGCCACTGTGCGCAACGTAGAGCTGCCCTTGGGGCTCGTGGGATCGAGGCGCAACGCCAACAGCATGTCGCGGTAAGCAGCCTCGTAGTCTCGCAGATCCGCGCGCGTGTACACGTATGCACGAAAAATCAGCAGATCCGCGCGCTGCGGCCTCAGCTCGAGCGCGTGGCTAATTGCCTTGAGCGAACCCGCGCTGTCGCCGAGAGTCGCAAGGGTGCGAGAGAGACGGAGCAAGAAGTCGACGTTGTCGCCTAGTGCCACGGCCCGTTGGGCGAATGCGAGAGCGCCCTTGTCATCTTTTTCGGAAGCCGCTACCGCGGCGCGATCGATTAGCTCATAACCAGGCAACTGCACGAAGCGCGGATTGAGTCTCTGGTCGGCAGCCTTCGCGGCTCGAGCCATGCGCTCGTAGCTGCCACGCCAGCGCGGTTCGAGCGCGTTTTGCTGGGTAGCGCGCGGCTGAAAGCAAGCCGGACAAATCTCGAACGCGCGATTGCACATGGCGTGGAGCTCAGCAGTATGCTGCGAACCGACGAAGGCAATGCGGATCTGGTTTCGGTACGCCGGCATCAGACGAGGATTCAAGCGTAGTGCGTGTTCGAGATCGCCGAAGGCGAGCGCAAAGGCTGCTTCCATGCCCTTGAAGTTGTCGGCGTCGGTTTTGTCGGCACGCTCTACGCCTCGCTGTGCGAAGCCGAGAGCAAAGCGATGCGCGCCTCGGGCGACCCAAGGTGCAAACGAGGCGGGCGTGGCCGCAATCCAAGCGTCGAGGCTGGCATCCAGTGCAGGCTCGGGCGTCTCGAAGGCGTCCACAGCGTCATGGATGCGATACTCGTTGTGGAAATCGGCTTCGGCATCTGCCTCGAATTGCTCGAGGTACTTCGAAAGCACTTCATATTTCCCGCGGCCGAGCAAGCTGCGCAGGGCGGCGCGATCGACGTAAGAGAGCGGGTATCCGTAAGCGTCCTTGCCGGCTCGCTCGATTAGCGGAAGCTTGTCGGGTAACGGTGCTAGGGCAACGTACGCCGCTGGTTCAGCACGCAGTTTGCGATCGAGGCCGGCCCTCGCACGCGCGCCGGCGTCGACGTTAGTGACCTGCGCCGAGCGACGCGCAAAATACCAATGAATCGCGATGCGGGCGATCACGACGTCGCCGGCCAAAAAGACCGCCGCCAGTGCCACCCACAACCACGGCCGCGCCAGCGGCGATCCAGGGGTTCGCTTGTTGCCGTCGTCTCCGAACGCCATGACGCCAAACTATCGAAAGCGCGCGGAAGAGCAACTCCCCCAAAGGCGGGACGCTCGCGGGCCGATGCCCGAGGCGGGGCCGGCGTCACGCGAATGGGAGTGGGAGTGCTCGGCTTTGCTCTTCGCAGCGGCGGTCCGTCAACCGCACCGGCAACAGCGCCAGTGCCTCGCTCTTCGCCGAGGTCGAGCCCGTCGCCGAACTTCGACGATGCCGCGAGCAGCGCTGGGCGGGGTGGCCACAATCGATGCCCGACCCGCTCGCATACACCACGACTCTTACGAGGGACGCGATTGACCGCGCTCTCACGCAGTTCGCGCCGGACGGGCCGTGACTCAATTCGCCCGGGACGCGGATGGTGGACGAGTCACGCTCGATACGCGACCGGGGTTCGCAACGACTGCGTTCATGTAGTCTTCGATTTCTTCGCATGGCGCGTCCCGATTCGGAGCGCAGCGACGTAGGCACACAACATGTCGGCCACGGCCTCGGCGTAGGCTTCGATCTCCGCGGCCGTCCGAGAACTTTCGGAGAATTGCTTGCCGACAGCGCTGAGCGTCGTCGTGATCAGCTCGCCCGCTAGCGCGCGCTTTGCTTCGGAAGCGCTCGGTAGCACCTCCTGCAGGAAGATCTGTACCGCCTGCGTGCCGGAGGATTTTGCTTCGCGCGACTCGGGCGCGTCACGATAAAGCGGGGCTGCGTCGCTGAGCGCCACGCGCACCGAGGCCTCCTCGCACTCCGAGCGAAGGAACGCATGGACCAGAACACGAAGTCGTTCGAGCGGCGGACGGCGATCGTCCTCGAGGATGTCTCGCAACAGGTCCGACGTTTGCCGCCATTCGTCGCTTTGCAGCCGAAACAGGATCGCCGCCTTGTTCGGAAAGTACTGGTAGAGCGAGCCGATGCTGACCCCCGCCTTCTCGGCAACCCGCGCCATGGTGAAGCGCTGCGCTCCTTCCTTCGCCAAAACCTGAACAGCCGCTTTCAGCGCTGCGGCGACGAGCGCGGTGGAGCGGGCTTGTTGGGGCTGTTTCCGCGCAGAAATCTGCGGTCGTCGGCGTTTGGTCATGGCGTGCTCCGAATGCGATTAGCGAACCTGAATGTTTCATCGCATTTTAACGAGGCGCAACGTTGCGCGCCATCAAAACCAGGAGAAACTGCCTTGACTGCCTTGACTGCCTTGACTGCCTTGACTGCCACGCTGACCACGCCTCCGCTTGCGCCGCTGCTCGCTCGTTTGTTCGAGGAAGCTTCACGAACGTCACCCGTGACGAACCCGGAAGTAGCCGATCTCGTCCGTGACCGGGAGCGCTTGATGCGCAGCAAGAGTGACTACCGCGATTTCTACGGACGCCTGAAGGATTTTCCACTGGCGGTCTCGCGAGAGACGGGCACGCTCATCTACATGCTAGCGCGAAGCAGCGGCGCGCGCTCCATCGTGGAGTTCGGCACCTCGTTCGGCATCTCGACCTTGCACCTAGCCGCCGCCCTACGCGACAACGGCGGCGGTCGCCTGATCACCAGCGAATTCGAACCTTCCAAGGTCGCGCGAGCGCGAGAAAATCTGAAGGCCGCGGGCCTGCTCGATCTCGTGGATACTCGAGAAGGAGACGCCTTGCAGACATTGCGCAGCGATCTCCCAGACACGATCGACTTCCTGCTGCTCGATGGCGCCAAGGCCCTCTATTCCGATATCTTGAGCTTGGTCGAGGATCGACTCGAGCCCGGCGCCCTGATCGTCGCCGACAACGCCGACTACTGCCCTGAATACCTGGCCCGCGTGCGCTCGGTCGCGAATGGCTATCTGTCCACGCCGTTCGCGGAAGACGTCGAGCTGTCGTTTCGGCTCGCATGAGGCTGAAAACCCACTCCCACACAGCGAAAGAGAAAGTTTTATCATGCGTATCTTCGTGACCGGTGCTTCTGGATTCGTCGGCTCCGCGGTCGTTCGCGAGCTCATTTCAGCAGGATTCGAAGTTGTGGGGCTCGCGCGCACGGAAGCAGCAGCAAAAGCCGTCGCTGACGCTCGCGCGCAAGTCTTCCGCGGAGACCTCGAGCGCCCGGACAGCCTGCGGCGCGCGGCCGCCGAAGCGGATGCCGTGCTGCACGTGGGTTTCGTCCACGACTTCTCGAACTTCAAGGCATGCTGCGAGCTGGACCGTGAGGTGATCGCCACCCTCGGCTCGGCACTCACCGGCTCCAAGCGTCCCCTGATCATCACGTCCGCGATCGGGGTTCTGCCCACGGGCGCCACGGTTACGGAGGAGACCATGCCGCTCTCGCCGAGTCCCAATCCGCGCGCGGCCACAGAGGAGGCGGCGCGAGCGCTACTCGATCGCGGCGTCAACGTCTCCGTCGTTCGTCTGCCACCGAGCACTCATGGCCAGGGCGACCATGGCTTCGTGCCCATGCTGATCGACATTGCGCGCAAGAGGGGTGCCGCCGCCTACGTGGACGACGGTCAAAATCGATGGTCGGCGGTTCACCGCGACGACGCAGCGAAGGTTTATCGACTCGCCATCGAACGCAATTCGCCGGGCGCGTACTATCACGCAATTGCGGAGGATGGCGTGCCTTTCCGTCGCATCGCGGAAGTCATCGGCCGACGCCTGCAACTGCCGATCATTTCAAAAACCCGGGAAGACGCAGCGGTTCACTTTGGCTTCCTCGCGCACTTCGCCGCCTCGAGCATCACCGCGTCGAGCGCGCTGACGCAGGCGCAGCTCGATTGGAAGCCATCGCTTCCCAGCCTGCTCGCCGATCTCGATCAACCCTATTATTTCTGAGGCACGACGGGGGGAGCTCGGGTTCGAGAGGCCGCCCCGGGGGCGCTCGTCCGAGGGGGTTGCGTGCGGGCAAGCCGTACGCTACATACTGAACCATATGGTTCAGCATTTGGCAACCCGGCTCGATGCCTCGTTCTCCGCGATCTCGGACGCGACTCGGCGCGGCGTTCTGGAGCAGCTCGGCCGTGCAGACGCTTCGATCACTGATCTTGCCGAAAAGTTCCACATGACGCTGACGGGCATGAAGAAGCACGTCGGCGTCTTGGAGCAGGCCGGCCTCGTGACCACGGAAAAGGTCGGTCGCGTGCGGACCTGCAAGCTGGGGCCGCGGCGATTGGAGGACGAGGCGGCGTGGCTCGAACGGTATCACCAGCTCTGGGACGCACGGTTCGACGAATTGGAAAAGGTTGTCGAGACACTGAAACGCAAGGAGAAGCTCGATGGACGCAAGAGATGAGAGTCAGCGCACCGCCATGAAAAATCGCACGACGGTTGAACGAAAATCCGAACGTGAGCTCGTCATCACGAGAACCATCAACGGCCCGGCGCGCATCGTGTTCGACGCGTGGACCAAGCCCGAGTTGCTCAGGCAGTGGTGGGTACCGAAATCGTTTGGCTTGTCGCTCATTTCCTGTGAGGCGGATGTTCGTGTCGGGGGCGGATACCGTCTCGTGTTCGTGCACGGGGCCTCCGAGCCGATGGCGTTCTACGGTAAGTACCTCGAAGTGACGCCGTGCTCGCGCCTGGTCTGGACCAACGAGGAAGGCGGTGACGCCGGGCAAGTCACCACCGTCACCTTCGAGGAAAAAGCTGGCAAAACGCTGGTCGTCCTGCACGAGCTCTATCCCTCGAAGGCAGCTCTCGACGCGGCCCTCACCTCCGGGTCGCAACCTGGAACACTCGAGACGTTCGAACAATTGGACGAGTTCGTCGTCACGCTGACGGCGACTTGAAGGCCCTTCGTACACTTTTCCGCCGCGCGGGCCGCGGCTCGGTGGCTCAGGGCGGATGACGACGTTCGCTCCAAAATCAAGCGCCCCAGAGCTCGGCGCTGGTGGGTGCGCCTGAGCTCTGGGTCACTTCGTGAGCTTGCTTCGCTATCCGTGGTTCACGGTATGGGGCAGCGAACAATCTCCTGCGTGCCGGTGGCTGGGGCGCTCGTGATGGCCGAGCGGAGCGCGGTCAGGTTACAAGAGGGCGGAGTCCACGGGCTCGGCGAATAGCCGCGACGGACGGTGTCGAAGACTCCGACCCAGAGGTCCGGGTTGCTCACCGGCGCGGGCCACTTGACGCTCTGACGCATCGCAACGAGCTCGCCCACTTGGCCGCGGATGTACGCCCGCTGCCAGCGCGCGAAGTCGAGCTCTCCACCGTCGTTCACGTAGTAGCCGTGCTGGGTCGCGCCGTGGAGCTCTTGGATCCCGTTGTAGTTGCGCAGCACGCCTGCGTTGTACTGCTCGTAGTTGTGGAGCACCTCGTGGAGCAGTGCGGGGTTCGGACCAGTGTGCGGCCAGTCGCTACGGCGAGTCCAATAGGTGTTGATCCAAACTTGCCCGCCGCCGCCGTACGCGGAAGCGTCCGCCCCGAACTCCGCCCCGCTGTCGTCGTAGAGGTTCCACAGGTAAACCACGATGTCGTAGTTGCTGCGCAGGGAAGTCAGGCTCGCTTCGCACAGGAACGGATCGGTATCGATGCCCTGACCTGCCGCCCTCACGTGCACCGAGACGTTCTCGACCGTGGCATGCCAGGTGACATCCCAGCTATTGAGGCCGTACGAGAATGGCAGCAACCATTGCGTGCGGGTCGCGGCCACCTGCGCCTGGAAAGACGTGATGTCTTCGTTGGTGAGATTTCCCGTTTGGCCCGTTGGGTCGAAGATCACATGTCGAATCGGCACGACGACGATGCGCGCGCTGTCCTGAACGCCGAGCTGCGGCGCGGCAGAGAGGTTGACGTTGACCGCCGAAGAGCCGACCGTGACTTGCTGTTCTCGGTACGCGCCGGTGTAATTGGGTGGCGTGTCCGTGCTGACGCCCAAACCCAAGGTATACGAGCCCTGAGGCAGAGAGACGGTGATCGGCGAGGAGCTGCCGGTGGTCGAAAAGCCGGTGAAGAAGTGATTGAGGTACACTTTGCCGGACGTGGTGCCCGTGATTTGCACGTTCTGCGCTGCCGGATGCGTGGGCGTCGAGAACTGCAAGGTCTTGTCGAGCACGATGGCGGCATCTTGGCTGCTGCCGTTGCACACCGTCGATGGGCACTGCGCCTCGTAGACCAAGGCGTTGTCGGCCCATACCCGGACTCCGTACGCGGCCGGCCCGCCCGTGTTGGACGCGAGCAAACGGAGCGAATGAGTGCCCGACGCGAACCAATTACTGACGTCGACGCGCGTGCCCAAGCGAGGATCATTGAGAGCCCAGCTGCCGCGGTGCAGCCCATCGACCAGGGCGACGACCGCGTCGTCTGCGCTCGTCACCTCGATCTCGATCTGGTTCGCTTGGATGGTTTGGGTGATGAAGCGCAGATTGTCGAGCAGGATGCTCTGCGAGCTCTGCGGGACATTCACCGCTACTTTGAAGGTGAGGTCGTTGTACGAAGACTGAAGCTTTTGCTGCACCTGGGCAGGCACGGTGAAGTTCAACGTGCGGAAGCTTCCAGCAGGGACCCCGACCAGCGAGACCTGACCGAGCGGCTGCTCGTAGAGGTTCTTCGAAGGGATGCTGTAAAAAAGCTGAACTTGACCCCAAGCGACGGTCGCGGGCAACCGCACGTCGAGACCGATCGTCGACGTGACGCCGCTCAGCGTCGACAAGGGGGTGGAAATTACGGCCGTATAAGTGAAGTTGCTGATGGCGAGCGACGCCACTCCCTGACTCCGCGTGGTGGAAGAGGTCTTCAGCCCTTGGGTAGAAGTCCACTCCGCCGCGTTTTCGAAACCTAGGACGCTCGCCGGATCGGCCAAGAGCTGCTTCGTGCTACCGGTGGTGTCAGCGTCGGTACTCGGATCTGGGACTCCGCTGCAGGCGATCAGGGCGAGCAGAGCGCTGGCGCAGTAAACGATTGTCTTCATTTCGTTCCTCCTTGTCGCTGGTGAAAGCACTCGTAGCGAGACTTGAACCAACGCCCCTTAGAGTCCGCGCCCCCCTCGACCTTCGCAGGAATTCTGTGCGCACCCCGACCGATCAAGGTGCGGAGATGTTCCTCATTTTCGTCACACTGGCCATTTTCGTCAGGCCGTGGAGACGCGCAGAAACGGAATGCCGACAACGCGGCAGCCGGCACTTCGATCCAGCGCTGACTTCAGTTCGCGTTCATGGCGCACTGGGCGTGCAGATCTCGACGCTGCTCAGCATTTTCGTTCCGTCATTTCCCCCGACGACCAGCACGCGGCCGTCTGGAAGCAGCGTCGCCGTGTGGCTCCAGCGAGCGACGTTGAGCGGCGCCGTTGGGGAGAACTCACCCGAGCTCTCGTTGTAGAGCTCGGCGCTGGCCAGTGCTGAGCCCGCACCAGAGCTGGAGCTGCCGCCAAGGATGAGCACGCGACCATCGCGAAGCAACGTAGTGGAGTGTATCCAGCGCGGTCCGGGCAGCTCTCTCCCTGCAGACCATGCGTTCGTGACGGGATCGTAGATTTCGGTCGATGCGGCTGGAATCGGGCTAGGTGCTTGCGGGTAGCCCCCAGAGACCAGCACGCGCCCGCTGCTGAGGCGGACCGGTGCGTGACCGTTGCGCATGCGCCCCATCGTGCCGGCAGGTGACCAGCTCCCGCTCGACGGATCGTACACTTCTGCAGTGAGCACCGCCGGTGAATAGGGCGCGATCGAAAAGCCGCCGGAGACGAGTACCTTGCCGCTATCGAGCATGGTCGTCTCGAACCCCCAGCGCGGGGCAGCCTGAACGCCGGTTGGTGACCACGTTCCGGCTGCCGGATTGTAGAGAGCCGTCGTGTTGTCCACGACGTCACTTCCGATGAGCAAGACCTTGCCGTCGTTGAGCCGGACCGCCACTCCGGCGCCTGGCGGCGGGGCGGTTGGTGACCAGCTGTTGCTGGACGGGTCGTAGAGCTCTGCGACCTTCGTGGACCAGCCGCCAGCGGTTCCACCTTCCACGAGCACGCGACCATCCCCCAGCAGCACCGCGCTCGCCCCGCTGCGCACGGTGCCCATGGTCCCAGCGGGCGACCAGGTGTTAGCGCACGGATCATAGAGAGCCGCGCTCGCGAGCTCCACCGCCGCAACCACCGGGCCGCCGAAACCACCGACCACGAGCAGCTTGCCGTTCTCGAGCAGAACAGCGGCATGCTGACCCCGCGACTGGTCCATCGGAGCTACCAAGTCGCAGTGTGCAGGACCCGATACCGGCGTTCCACAATTGGTCGGGAGCGTGCTTCCTCCGCTTCCTCCGCTTCCTCCGCCTCCTCCAGAGCTGCTCGTGCCCGCTTCACCGCTGCTACCCGCTTCACCGCTGCTGCCCGCTTCACCGCTGCTGCCCGCTTCACCAGCAGTGCCAGCCTGACCGCTACTGCCGGCTTCACCGCTGGTTTCGCCCGCGCTGCCCTTGCCTGCGCTGCCGGTTCCGCCAGCGCCGGGCACCCCGCCCAAGCCATTCGTGCTCTCGCCGGCAGCGCCCATGGGCTCGCCGCCGGAGCTCGCGCTAGCGCCCGCTACACCGCCGCTGGCGCCGCCCCCACCGTTACCGCCTCCAACTGGTTTTGAACCGCCGCTGCCTGCTCGAGCGCCCCCTGCCCCAGCACCGCACCCCTCACCGTCACATTCGGATCCCTGATCGGTCGGGGTGTCGACGGATCTGCCGCAGGCCGCAGCGAGGAGCGCCAGAACGACGAAAGTTCGCGAACGAAACGATGTCCAAAACATGTGGACCCGTAGCGTAGCGTTACAGCTCGCTTAGTAGAAGAGGCTGAACGTCCCGGTCAAGTACAGCATCGACAGCGCATAGAGCGTGCCGTCGTAATAGCGATACTGACCGGTCGGCGTCTTTTGATCCCACGCAGCCTGCAGGAACGGCTTCGCGTCGGCCGCGGACAACCCGAACGCGAGCATCGCGTTCACGCCCGTAAGCCCCGCGCCGTGGTACTCGTCCATCGGAGTGCCCGTCAGTGAGTACGTGCCGCCGTACTTCGACAGCCCCTGGCTCGTCCAAAACGCGGCACTGGTCGCGGCGTAGCCCGTCTGCCACGTGCCGACACCATTCACGGCCAGATCGGACATGATGTTCATCGGGACGCGCCAGGCGTCGGCATTGAAGGTGTGGCCCGGAGTGTACTCGGAGCCGTCGAAGTTCGCCTGGTAGGGCGCAAGGCCCGTGTTCGGGTTGATGACCTTCGGGAAGTACGTGCGCGCGTAGCTGGTTGCGCTTTGCCACAGGGCCGCGTTGGCGGTGTCGAAGCAAGCCCACTCCGCGTAGAAAAGCGGCAGGACGTACGACGGATCGCTGAAGTTTGAGTTCGCAGTGAACTTGACGATGGCCGGGTTGCGATTGAAATCGTGCGCGGCGACCGCCGCCATGGCCTTGAGCGCCTCGGCGCGGTAGTTGATCGAGCCGCCTTCGCCCCAGCGCCGATACGCGAGCCGGAGCGCCTCGGCGAAGTACTCGTCGCCGTCGGGCGCTTGTCCGGTCGATTTGGGCGAGCACGAATCCACGTTCATCTGCCACGCGAACGTGCCGTTCGGCTGCTGCATGCACGCCTTCGCGTAACTCCAGAGCTTGTCGAACTCTGCGCGCATGTTCATCTGCACAGCGATGTACATGCCGTACGATTGGCCCTCGCTGCGCACGTCGCCGCTAGCGATGTCTTCGACATAGGCCTGCGACGCATTGGACGAGAGCTCGAAGTAAATCCGCTGATCTTGGCCAGTGCCGTGGAAGAGCTGTTGGACGAGGCCCGTCATCTTCCCCTGCACATCGGCAGGCGACTTGCAGAGCACCTCGCTGAACAAGTTGCGGTAGCCAGCGGGCGCCGTGCACGCGGCGCGCGCGGCCACAGGGAGCGGACCTGGGTTGCCATTGTTCCCGGCAACACAGCCGAGCGGTGCGCCCGCGCTACCCGTGCCGCCAGTCGGAGCGCTTCCGCCGGTCGGAGCGCTTCCGCCCGAGGAACCGCCGCTCCCGGCGCTGCTCGCCGGTGGATTGCCCGTGCTCGAGCTGCACGCGAGGACGCCGAACATGCCCAATAGAGTGAAGTGGAAGAAACGGAGCAGAAGGTGCGACAACTTAGGTAGCGTAGCACGAACCACACTGAATATTTCCGGCCCGCCTACCCGCGGGCCGGACGCCGAGCGAAAACGGCCAGACCAAAGTGTGCAGGGTTCGGATTTCAACTCGGGTCCGTTGGTCGGGTCCGCCGGAACGTTGTATGAAACATGTTGCCTGTCTTACCTAACCAAAGGGGACCGTCCATGGTCGTTACCTCGTCCGCACCCAAGTTCGCCGCGTTTTCCTCCATCGTCCTCCTTTGTCTCCTGACGGCGCCGGCACGCGCGCAGGAAGCCGGCGGAGGTGGCACTCCGAGCAACGCAGGCGCCGCGGGTTCGGCCGGTTCGGCGAACCTCGGTGGTGCCGGTGGCGTCAGCGGTGGCGCCGGTGGCGTCGGCGGTGTCGGCGGTGGCGTCGGCGGTGTCGGCGGTGTGTCGAGCAGCGGCGCCGGCGGGCAGGGCGGTCAGCCCGCGGCAGCCGGCGCGACCTCTAGCGCTGGGGCCGGCGGCGCCGCGAGCGTGAGCGCGAACCTCGTTACGAACGGAACGTTCGACACGGTCGCTGATCCCTGGTGGAGCCACGCCAGCACCACCACGGAGAACCCCGCGGACATCGCGCTCGCGGTAACCAACGGTCAGCTTTGCGCCACGATGACGGCGGGCGGCAAGAACGTTTGGGACGTGATCATTGGGCTCAGCGGCTTGGCGCTGGTGCAGAACCAATATTACCACGTCAGTTTCTCGGTATCGGCGGATGCGAACCGCACGATCAAGGCCAAGACCGGGCTCGGTGACGCGCCGTACACGGATTATTTCCTCAAATCCATCGACGCCACGGCCACTCCGCAGACGATCGATTACACCTATTTGAACCTGCGTAACGATCCGACAGCGCAGTTTCAGTTCCAAATCGGCAAGACGCCGGGGACGGTCTGCGTAGATAACATCGTGATTGAGCCGGTGCCCGCACCGACTCCACCCGTGTACAAGACGGCGGCCCCATCCGGCCATCCCCTCAAGGACTACAAGGCCATGGTGAAGATGGGGACCGCCGTGGACACCCCGATCTTCCTGAGCAACCCGCTGCACAACGCGATCGTTGCTGGCGAGTTCAGCATGATCACGCCCGCGAACTCGATGAAGATGAACATCATCCAGCCGGCGCAAGGAACGTTCGACTTCACGGATACGGACGCTCTCGTGAGCTGGGCGCAAACCAACGGCCTGGAATTTCGCGGGCACCCGCTGGTTTGGCACACCCAAGCTCCCGGCTGGCTCACCAGCGGAACCTTCGATCGTGACCAAATGATCGCCATCATGTATGCGCACATCGACGCGCTCGTGGGGCGCTACGCCGGGAAGTTCCCGTACTGGGACGTAGTGAACGAGGCGATCGACCAGGCCAACGGCGTGTGGGGCTTTCGCCCGACCATTTGGTTCAATGCAATCGGCGCCAACTTCATGGATCTGGCGTTCGCCCGAGCTCGTGCTGCCGACCCGAACGCAAAGCTCGTCTACAACGATTACAACATCGAGCAGATGGGCAATCCCAAGGCAGACAAGGTGTTCGAGGTCGTCAAAGACATGAAGGCGCGCGGCATTCCGATCGACGCCATCGGCCTCCAAGGCCACTACTACGTAGAGCCGAACGGCAATACCGCGACCGGCGTCCCGAATATGCAGGCGATTCGTGACAACATGGCTCGCTACAACGAGATCGGCGTCCAGGTCCACTTGACCGAGGTCGACTTCCGCATCGGCAAGCCGCTCGACGACACCAAGACGCAACTCCAGAACAAGTTCTACGCTGAGCTCCTGCAGGCCTGCATCGACGCCCCGAATTGCTCGCACTTCACGGTTTGGGGTCTCAGCGACCTCGACTCCTGGGTGCCGAGCACGTTCGCGGAATACGACTACGCGCACATCTTCGACAACAAGCTGGCAGCGAAGCCGGGCTACTTGGCGATGAGTCAGGTGTTCGCGGCGTACAACACGGACGGTACGCCGATCAACAAACCTCCGGTCATGGCGCCACCAGCTGCCTCCTCCGATTCCAGCGGCGGGTGCTCGCTCGCCTCGCCCGCGAGCCGTACGGCGGCGCCCTGGCTGCTCACGGCGTTCGCCATGTTCGGCGTCCTCGTATCCCGACGACGCTCGAAGGCTGCGCGTTCTTGAGCTAGAGGCACAAGCCAATCCGGTTCGACCGCCCCCGCAAGTCGAACCGTTCTCACCCAGACACGGTCGACCGTCTCGAAGAGCGATTGCTTCGCCTTCGCAGACGGTCGAACCGTTTCGGAGATCGATTGCTTCGCCTCCGCAGACGGCTCGTACACGTTCGAATATCGTGCTCGAGGCCGCCTCGACGTTGCGGCTGAACGATGTCGCGGGACCGGTACGCGTCTTCTCCCGCACAGGCCTGACCTTCCGTACCGTGATCCAAAGCACGCGCGGTGCGAGCGTGCAGCCGGATGTACTGATCGCCATCGCAGGCGCGGCTCCGATCCACATCGACACCGCCTTCAACGGCTCACTGCTCGCGCCGTTCGCCGCCCTAACCCTGGCCCCGGTGCCGGCAGGCCACACCGGCTCGTTCCTCGCTAGAACGGTGGACGTTTCGGCCAATACACCGTGCGCCTCTCCCCTTTCCGGTTCTGCAACTAGGAACCGAGGCTCCGGCAGTTGTAGGGGCGAGCCTGGACTTTTGTCTACCAAATTATCGTTATCGCCATTATATGAGACAGGTAATGGCCAAGCAGAAGCAGGTCCGTCTCGCCATCAACCTTTTGGCGACCGGACGACACAACGCATCGTGGAAGACGCTTCCGCACCCGGAGCAGCTCTCCACCGACATCGACACCTTCATCGAGATCGCCAAGATCGCCGAGCGCGGCAAGCTCGACGGTATCTTCCTCGCCGATGGCCACGCTGGTGTCGGCGAGGAATCATTCCGGCGTCCATTCCGCGCCATCGCTCCGTCGATTCTGATCGCCGCGCTCGCCGCGCATACCAAAAACATTGGCTTCGTGTCGACCGTGCCGGCGCTGTACGGCAATCCCGCGACGCTCGCTCGCGAGATTGCCAGCCTCGACCAGGTCAGCAAGGGCCGGGCCGCGTGGAACATCATCACTAGTCAGGGCGCAGAGACACTCAAGCTCTTCGGCCTCGACTCGGAGCTTTCGCAGGCCGACAAGTATGAAAAGGCCGAGGAGTTCGTCAGCATCGTCACGCAGCTTTGGGATTCGCTGCCGCAGCACGCTTTCGTCGCGGACAGGGCGAGCGGGATCTATATCGACAAGGCGAAGACGCGACCGATCGACTTCCATGGCAAATACTACCGCTCTGCGGGTCTGCTCGGCATACCCGGTTATGGCGGCAAGCGACCCGTGCTGGTACAGGCCGGCGCCTCGGCGCTGAGCAAGCAGTTCGGCTCCAAGTGGGCGGATGCGTTGTTCACCAGCCATTGGCTCAAGCACCAAGCACAGGAATTCTACGGCGACGTCAAGCTGCTGGCCCGCGAGAAGTGGCAGCGCGACCCGGAGAAGCTGATCGTCGTCCCCGGTGTGTATCCGGTGCTGGGTTCGACCGAGGCTGAAGCCATCGCGCGCAAGGCCGAGCTCGACGAGAAGCTCGACCTCGAGCACATCAAGGGTCGGTTAGCCGAGCAACTCGACGTCGACCCGTCGATCCTCGATCTGTCGAAGCCGCTGCCATACGACAAGATCCCGCTCGACAACCCCAACCGGGAGACCGCGATCATCCGTCGCGCGAAGCTCGTCGAGGACGCCAAAATCAAGAACCTCACGACGAAGCAGGTACTACTCATCCACGTCACCGGTGGTCACCGCATCGTCGTCGGCACGCCGCAGCAGGTCGCCGACGATCTGCTCGAATGGATCGACGAGCAGGCCTGCGACGGCTTCAACTTCAACATCGACCGCTACATCGACGGCCTTTCGCACCTCGTCGACTGGCTCGTTCCCGAGCTCCAACGTCGCGGCCGCTTCCGAAAGGAGTACGAGAGCGCCACATTGCGCGGGAACCTCGGGATCGAGTAGCCAACCATGGTCTCGCCCAGCTTCCTCGGCTTCGTTTTGCTCGCTGTGGCCCTGTTCGCCTCCGGGTGCGGCGACGAGCACTCGCCCGCTATGGGCACCACGAGTGGCGGCGGCAGCGCAGGGGCTCCAGACGTTGCTTTGGCGGGCCGCGCGGGAGACGCCGGGAGGGGTAGCGATGACGACGCCGGGGCGGGCGAGCCTGGACTCCCACTCGGCGGCGCTGGCGGCGTCCCGGCGACATCGCCAGAGCGACATCTTTCGACTCCCGCTGAGCTGTCGGCGAGGTCCGCGCACGGCTACGAGAACAACGAGAGCGGCCTCATTCACCCCGACACGTTGAGTCGTTGGCTGTCGGACTGGGCAAGCGAGCGCCCGCGGGGCATCGAAGGCGACCTGGTCATTTTGCAGCTCGGTGCCGCGCAAACGGCTCTTCCTTATGCTCCATCGCACGAGGGAGTTCGCACCTACCTGGCAAACGATCTGCCAGCTCTAATGGAGGTTCGACTGAACGGTGTCACCGCGATCGGGCGATCGCCAGCGCGAGGGGTCAAGGTCGACAGCTATTTACGCCGCTACGGCATCGATCCAGCACGCGACTTCGTATTGTTGGCGTCTGGCTCTGCGCAACCAGGAGCTCTGAGCGCTCTCGCCCGAGCATGGCTCCCACTTCGCTATTGGGGGTTCGCTCACGAGAATCTCGGGCTGCTGCAGGGCAGCGTCGTGGCTGGCTTACCGGACGAGAAGCGCGTCGCGACCGCGCTCGAGCCAGCGAGCGACGGAGCCGCTCGCGTTCCGTCGCTCGGCAGAGATCATTTTTCCCTGCTGGCGAACGTCGGAAGCGTCAGGCTCGCCGTCGCGACCGAACTCCCCCTGTTGGACGTGCGCAGCGAGGATGCCTTCGACGGCAGAGTTCTGTCGGAGAGCGCTTCAGACGACACCTGCCTCGATGGCCCGCCGCTGTGCACGGCGATCCGCGGTGGCCGCATTCCGAGCAGTCTCCATCTGCCAATCGGGCAATTGCTCACAGCGGACGGAGCGCGCCTGCTGCCGCTTGATGAGCTCGACGGCGCCCTCTCTTCGGCGGGGCTCGGACCCCATGACGAAGTCGTCGTGTACGATGACGATGGCGACAAAAGCGCAATCGCGACCTTTGCATTGCTCGCAGTCGCTGGTGTGCCCGCGCGTTGGTACGCAAGCTCGTTCGTCGAATGGGCATCGCTGAATGCCTCACACCCCGAGCCCGCGCTACGCGCGCTGCCGACCGATAGTCCGTGGCGCACGGACACGGCCGGTGAAAGCGAGGTCTGGGCCGAACTCGGACGCGGGATCCGGCCGCTGATCGTCGATCCGTACGCCGCTTCTTCGGACGCAGTGACGAGCACCGACCGCGCGTACCTCGAATCCCCTCCACCCCTACCCGGTCTCGGAGATGGCGGCTCCGAGTGCGCCGCGCCCTAGCCGCCGATTGCTTTCACTCTGTCTGCTTGTCCTCAACCCTCCGCACTGGAGAAAGATTGTCATGAAGACGCGATCGCTACTTCTTCTCATTCCAACCTTCGCTCTCTCCGTCAGCCTGATGTTGGTGGGTTGCTCCGAAGAAAGCGGCGCCCCAGGCGGGCGCGCTGGGGCCAGCGGCGCAAGTGGTGCGGCTGGTGAGGCAGACGCGGGTTTTGGCGGAGCGGAAGCCGGCGCGGCCGGAGCGGAAGCCGGTTCTGCTGGAGCGGAGGCCGGCACTGGCGGAGCGGACACCGGCCCCGGTGGCAGTGGAGGAGCGGGCGGCGAGGCCGGTGCGGTTCTCGAGTTGCCTCCTTCCAAGACGGCGGTCGAGCTCACGAACGAGTCCGCCGCGAACTACGCTCACAATCGCTGGGGCCTGATCGAAGCAAGCACACTCGAGCACTACGCGACGAACTGGGCGGTGGCCGACACGGCGGCAGCGAGCGCTGCGCCCAACGGACGACCGGCTCACCTCTCGAGCGACGCGCGCCTGATCGTCCTTCAGCTCAGCGCAGCGAATCGCGCGGCGGGGGAGGACTACGTGCCGTCGAACGTCGGAGCGCGCGTTTACGTGTACGAGCTCGACGCTTTCCGCTTCAACGAGACGCGGAACACGGGCCTGATCGCCAACTCGGTCAGGTACCAGGCCAGCGGCGCAACGACCGATACCTGGCTCGCCGAATATGGCATCGACCTCGCCCGTGATTTCGTGGTCTTCGCCGCTGGCGCCAGCGCCGCCAATAGCGCTTTCTTCCAGGACCTCGGGCGCGCCGTGTACTGGCTCCAGTACTGGGGTGCCGATCTCGAGCATTTGGCCATCGTCAACGGCACGCTGGCGCAGAACTACGCAGGATCGCTGACGAGCAACAAGCTGCCCGCAGGTTCTATCTCGAACGATGGATTTTCAGTGAAGGAGCTGCGCACGGACAATACCGCTCTGACGATCCCGCTCGAGGACTTCCAGAAGATCGTCGACGAAGGTCTCGAAGCAGAAGGCGTGATCGAAGGCTTCGAGAAGCAGTTCATCATCGACGCGCGGCCGACTCCACAGTTTCTTCGCACGACGCCAACGGGGGCGTTCAGCGACACGCATCCCGGACAGTTCATCACGACTGCCTGGAACTCCACCGGTGCTCCGAGCAACGACGCAACCGGTCGACTCAAGTCGTACGTGCCGCTCGAGGGCCACGTCAAAGGCGCAGTCAGCTTCCCGTGGGCGAACCTGACCGAAGATGTTGGAGCCGGCAATTGGAAGTACAAGTCCAAGAGTGCGCTCGTCGCCGTATTCGCGACGGCAGGCTACAGCGCGAGCGATGCGTCATCGAAAGTGATCGTGTCGCAATGCAGGACGAACTTCGAGGTTCAAGTGAACGGTTTCGCCGCCCGCGTCATCCTCGGCTATCCGACGGTGCACTACGACGGATCGCTGGTCGAGTATTTCTCTCTCGTATCGAATCATCCGACCTCGAGCTTGAACTTGGCGCCGACCGACCCAGCCTACAAGTTCCGCACCGATCTTCCGACCCGAAGCCAACTCTACACGGCCAGCGGCAACGGCGAAGCGCCAAGCACGACGGAGAACGACAGCGGCGTCGTCGCCTACAACGTTGCAACCGGCGACGGCGCTGCCGATCGCAAGGTTGGCCAAGCAATCATCAATCGAAACGCAACCACGACGCGCCTCGCCCTCGACGCGGACCGAGAGTACAAACGCCAGCCTGCAGAGTAATCGCGCTCTGCGGAGCGGGCTAGCGTGCCGCCTGGCCCTCGCAGGCCGTCGGTAGTGTCCTGAATCGGGCCCACGAGTGCCACGCGCGCTCTAACCACCGCGCGTGCGCGCGCTGACTCGTCGTCGCCGCACGCGCTCTTCTGGAGAGATCCGCACGATCTCCTTGCTGCTCGGGTCTCTATAACGCACTTGGCGTAGCAAGATGGGGCCGTCCTGACGCCCGGAGGGAAAGAGCAGGCGCTCCTCTCGTAAGAGGCCCGAGGGTTGCGCGATCTCCATGTCACGCCAGGTGTTCAGATGGTCGGGCGGAGCCTCGTATCGCCCGAAGAGGAACTCGCCAGCGCTCGTACCTTGTGAGGTGAAGAAGGCCGCGAACACGGCCGCCCAAAAAACCAAGGCGGTGAAAACGACGAAGAAGGCCAAGCCCGGATTCAGTACCTCTCCCGGAAGGAGGCAGCAATCGACAGCGCCTACTCTCGCCTCAAAAGCTGTGGGGGGGTTCGGGTGCGCGCTGGATGTAGGCTTGGACGATGATTGCGGCGTCTGCGAAGCGCAGATTCTGGATATGACGGACGAACTGCTCGAACTGCTGCTCGCCCCAGACTTTACGGGCCCAAGGGTAAATGCCCTCGACTTGCGCCAGCGCGCCGAGGTTCTGCTCTCGCAAGAGGTCGAGTAGCTGCGATAGGTTCCCTGGTTCTAACGCCAATGGATCGGACGATGGCAACGCAGTGGGAGCTGGCTCGAAGTTGGCGTAAGCGCTCACCCGCAGTTGCTCCAGCTCCCGCGTCAGAGTCTGCGCGAGCACGACGGCGCGTTCGGCGTTGCCAGCCACGAGGTCCTCCTCGAGCTGCCCGGCGAGCTCATGGATCGTCCGCGCCCCGACCTGCCCGGCGGCACCGCGCAGTTTGTGCATGCTAGCCACGTATTTCGCGAGCTCCTGAACGTCGCGCAGGTCGTCCGGTGCCGCCACGCTTGCAAATTCGTCTAGCAGGCGGAACAGCAGAACGCGAAATAGAGCTCGATCGTCATAGAGCCGCTCGCGGGCGTCGGCGGCGTCTATGCCTGACAGCTCGGGCCAGCCGTCTTCTTCAGCGGCGTTGCGACGCGCGACGGGATTCGTCTCCTGAGCCACGACTCTGCGCACAACGTGCTTCTGAATGCAGCGGATCAGAGCTCTGGGCTCGAAAGGCTTGGCAAGAAAAGCGTTCATGCCCCCGGCGAGGGCTCGCTCTCGCTCGCTCGGGCGCGCGTCGGCGGTGAGCGCGACGATCGGCAGCGTTAGACCGAGCTCACCGCGAATCAGTTCCGTTGCCCCGTAGCCATCCATGACCGGCATGTGCAGATCCATCAAAACGACGTCGAAGCTACTGGCCTGTCCTTTCAAGCGAAGAACAGCCTCTTGCCCATTGCGCGCTCCGACGACGGTGGCACCCTCTTGTTGCAGGACGCGCTCAGCGACGAAGCGGTTGATGTCGCTGTCGTCTGCAACCAGCACGCGCACACCAAACAGCCCATCTTGCACCGGCCGCTTGGCGTCGCGCGGTCGCGCTAGAACGGTGGAGCGTGGAGCCAGGTCGAACGGAAGCGTCACCCAAAATGTGCTACCGCTGCCAAGCTCGCTGCTCAAACCCACCTCCCCGCCCATCAAGTTCGCCAAGCGCTTGACGATCGACAGCCCGAGCCCGGTGCCGCCGAAGCGCCGCGTCGTGGAGGCATCGGCCTGTGTGAAGGGAGCGAATAGGCGCGGCTGTACCTCGGGCGCGATGCCAATGCCGGTGTCCTGGACCTCGAAACGTAGCTCGACCGTCGTCTCGGTTCTGCCCTCCTCTCGCACCCGCAGCGTCACCCCTCCAACCGCCGTGAACCTGACCGCGTTCGACAGCAGATTACTGAGTATCTGAGTGAGTCGCGTGACATCGCCAATGAGGGCTTGGGACAACCCCTGCGGCGACTCGGTGTGGAAACGAATCTGTTTCGCGCGGGCCTGCAACGAAGCAAGATCTGTAACGTCGGCGAGCAAGGTCGCTAAATCGAACGGCGCGCGTTCCAATAGCAGCTCGCCAGCCTCGATCTTGGAGACGTCGAGAACGTCGTTGAGCAACGCCAAGAGTGAGTGGCTGGCAACCTGGATTTTCGACAGCAGGTCGGCCTGCTCCAAGTCGAGCGCTGTCTTGCCCAGCAGGTAGGAGAGACCCACCACCGCGTTCATCGGAGTGCGGATCTCGTGGCTCATGTTGGCCAGGAACTGGCTCTTCGTGCGGCTTGCTTGCTCGGCGCCGCGCATGGCATCACGCAGCGTGGTCTCGTATTTCTTCTGGCGCGTCACGTCGTGGGCCACGCCCAAGTACCCGAATACCTCGCCACTCTTGCCATACATCCCCGTGACCACCAGCGAGACGGTGATGCGTCGGCCATCCTTGCGGACATAGGTCCAATCGCGAGGCTGTCCCAGCGCCAACGGGTGGACGAAGACCGCCGCCCCCACCACTGGCTCGCCCGCGAGTACCGTCAACTCCTGGGCCCGCGCCTCGACCTCTTCGGGATCGTGAAACAGCGCCGGGGTCGCGCGGCCGAGCACCTCGACGGGACGGTAGCCCAGCAATCGCTCGGCGCCTGGATTGAAGACGCTGACCACGAGCCGCGGATCGGCTGCGATGATCGCCACCTCCGAGGCGGATTCCAGCACGCTCCGGAGCAGCGACGAGGTTTCGAGCAACTTGAGCTCGGCGCGTTTGCGCTCGGTGATGTCGAAATTGACACCCGTCATGCGCAGCGGTTGGCCGGCGTCGTTCCGGATCACGCGCGCGGAGGCCTTCAGGTGGCGCAGCTCGCCGTCGGGGCGGAAGATTCGGAACTCGGTGTCGAAGGCTCGTTCGCCGCTCAGAGCAGTCTGGAGCTCCCGCTCGGAGCGCTCGCGATCGTTGGGATGGAGGTTGCTCGACCAGAGCGTGTAGGGCTGCTCGCTGCCGTTCGCCGGTTGCCCGTAGAGCCGGTACATCCAATCGTCCCAGGTGAGAACGTTGGCCACCACATCCCATTCCCAGATACCGATTCCAGCCCCGTCGGTGGCCATCGCGATGCGGTCTTTGGTCAGCTGCAGCTTTTGCTCATTTTGCTTGGCTTCGGTGATGTCGATGCGGATCGAAATGTACTTTTCGATCTTGCCGTCGGCGCCGGTGAACGGGGCAAGCATGCTGTCGACCCAGTACAGCGATCCGTCTTTGTGCCGGTTGCAGACCTCGCCTCGCCACGGCTTGCCAGCCGCGATCGTGCGCCAGACTTCGGCCCAGAACGCGGGTTCGTGAACACCAGAGTTGATCAATCGATGGTCTTGGCCCAATAGCTCGCTACGGGTATAGCCGGAGATTGCACAAAACCGCTCGTTGACATCGATGATGCGACCAGTGCAATCGGTCACCGAGACGACCGCGTGCTCGTGCACCGTACCTAGCAGGGCTTCGTTGTCGCGCAGCGCGGCCGCTAGCTCCGTTCTCGCCTCGGTCTGCGCCGTGACGTCGTAGACGATCACGTAGAAGCCCTGAACTTCGCCGTTTACTACGTCGGGTAGGTAGTGCGCGACCGCGTGCCGGACGGTGCCTTCCAGCGTCGGGAGTGTGGTTTCGAAGATCGTGGGTTCACCGCGCAAGGCGGCTTCGAAGCGCGGCAACGCGTTCTCGAAGCCAGCTTGGGCCAGTTCCCGCAAGTGTTTGCCTGGCATTTGCGCGGGATCCCAACCGAGCCACTCCTGATACGCGCGATTGGCGAAGCGATTGCGGAACTCGCGGTCCCAGTAGCTCACCAGTGACGGTACCGCGTCGAGAATATTTCGGAGATCACGCTGCGAGGCGTTCAAGAGGGCAGTGCGATCCAACACCTGCTGCTCCAGAGTAGCATTGAGTTCGGCGATTTCCCGTGCGGCCTGCTTGGCAGCACCGATGCTGCGGATGGTCTTGGAGAACCCGACGCGTTGTCCATCGGGTCCCTGAATGGGTGCAGCCGTGACCGAGACGTCGACTAGGGCGCCATCGGCGCGCAGGCGCGTGGTGTCGAAGGGCAACACCGTTTCGAGGCGCGCGATTGCAGCACGGATTTCCGCGTCCTCTTCGGCGCGATCGGCAGGCAAAATCAGACTGGCGGCAGGCTGGCCCAACGCGGCCAGCGCGGGATAGCCGAAAAGCAGCTCGGCGCCGTGGTTCCAGTCGGTGACGATGCCCTCCAGCGTCTCGCCGATGATGGCATCGCCGCTGCTATCGACGATCGCCGCACGGCGCGCCTGTTCGGCGAGCACCTGGGCTTCGCCCTGGCGACTTTGAGCATAGCTGAAGCTCAGTATCGACAGCAGCGCTGCAATTGCCAGCCCGGCAGCACCGACGGCGTTCGGGCTGAGCAGATTGAGCCGTGCCACGAACGCTGGCCTCGCCGTGAGCTCTGCCAGCCAGACGCGGCCGTAGATCGGAATGGGCAGGCACCGACGGAGTCCGCTGGCGGCGGCCCCGGCATAGCCCGGCGTCGCGAAAAACACCTCGGTTTCAGGACCAGCGTCGTCCCGTAGGGTCAGCGAAAAGTCATCCCCTAGCTCGAAGTCAGCGAGCACCTCGTCCATGAGTAACGGCGCAAACGACCAGCCGACGGTCGCGGCCTCGCGCTCTTCGACGGTCGAGTGTCGTGCGCCAGGCGCGTACACGGGCAGTAGTAGGAGGAACGAACGCAGCGGCTTGCCGGCAGCCTGCATGAGCGTAATCGGGGCAGTCAGCGTTGCAGAACCGGTTCGCATCGCGCTCTCGGCGGCCGTGCGGCGGTTCGGCTCCGAGGCGATGTCGAGCCCCACGGCTGGGAGGTTGCGCTCGATCGGTTCAATGTACTGAATCACGTAGCGATCACCGGCATGCGCGGAGAGGCTACGAATGGCGAAGTCGGGCTTGCCGTCCTGCCGCGCAGCGCTGAGAAAGCGCGGCTCGTCGGACACGGGTACGCGCCGAACCAGGCCCATGCCTCGAGCGCCGGGGAACTCCTGGTCGATGTCGCGCGAGGCGCTGTAGTCGCGAAATCGTGCGCGGTCGATGTGCTCGATTCCTGCGCTGACAACCGCGCCGCGCGCGCCACGCAAGCCATACTCGTACGTGTGCAATCGACGCTGCAGCTGCTCGACCGTGCGGGCCGCGAGCGCATTGAAGGTCTTATCCGCGAGCGCGGAGTTCCGTCTGGCCTGCCAGGCCGTGAGCAAGCCCGTCACGACGATGCCGAACGCGAACAGCACCAGCGCCGAGCAGATACAGCGCCAGCGCTTGGCCTTCGGGTCCAGCACAATCGTCCGGTTCGCCTCGGTCAAGCGGGTCTTCTGGCGGAGGCGACCATCTGCGACGCTGCGAGATCGCCTTGAAGGTGCCCCTGCGCGTTCTCCCTCGCGTCGACCACGCAAGCCCGAGCGCGACCGGCGTCCTTGGCAGCATAGAGCGCGGCGTCAGCCGCATCGAGCAAACGGCGGATCGACTCCTGCGCGCTGCCTGTTGGTCTGGACGAGATGAGATGGTTGCCACTACTGGCTGGGTCATAGCAAGCGACCCCCGCGCTCACCGTCACCTGACGCGACACCGTAGAGGATTCGTGAGGGATGCCGAGCGCGTCGACAGCATCGAGGATTCGATGGGCGACATACCGAGCCCCGAGGAGCGGCGTCTGCGGGAGGATCAGGGCAAATTCCTCGCCCCCATAGCGAGCAACCAGGTCCCCCGGACGCAGGCACGCACCACTCAAGGCTTCGGCGATGCTTCGCAGGCAAGCATCGCCCGCTGGATGGCCGTAGCAATCGTTGAAGAGCTTGAAATGATCGACGTCGACCAACATCAACGCCAGAGGATCCCGCGAGCGCCGCGCACGGAGCCATTCACGCTCCAGCATTTCGTCGAGGCGTCGTCGATTGGCAATACCGGTGAGCGCGTCGATGGTCGCGGTGTGTCGCAGCTGGTCGGCCATGCGCTTGATACGGAGCTGACTCCTGACTCGCACGATCACGAGCTGCTGGTTGACCGGTTTGGCGATGAAATCGACGGCTCCCGCGGAAAATCCAGCCACCTCGAAGGACTCGTCGCGGTGTGTCGTTACGAAAATGACGGGCACATCCGCCAACTCGGGCTCCGACTTGAGAGCCACACACAGCTCGAAGCCATTCATGCCTGGCATTTCGGCATCCAACAAGATCAGGTCGGGCACCACGGCGCGCGCCAAGCGCAGCGCGTCCTGCCCATTAGTGGCAAAGCGCAGGGCGCCCTCTTCGGCAAGGACGCGCCCCATGAGCTGGATCGCCCCCGGGTCGTCATCGACGATGAGAATGTCTGCGTTCATCCGGCAACAAACGGCCTGTGCTGGAGCTTAATTAGCTCACTCAACCCTTTCAGACGGGAACCGGGTCAAACAGCCGCGAATCCGCCCGCCAGAGCCGTAGCAGAAGGCGATTCTCGCACTTTGCGTCACGCACTTGGCCTAGTTACATCTGCGCCCACGCGTCCGGTTGGGTACCGTCGAGGTCCGTGAAACCGTACTCACGTGCCAGATCGGCTGCGGTGACGGAGCTTTGGTTCCAGCGGGCGCGCCCAGGGTCGGTCGCGAGCGCGGCAACGGCTCGGCCAACGTAGCGTGGCGTTTCGGAAGCAGCGAAGCCTGGCGGCGCAACTGGGCCGTTCTGTCTGTTTGGGTCGAGCGAGTCGCGCCAAGTCTGCTCGCTGACGCCGAAGTGTTCGAGCATCATTTCGGAGCGCATCCAGCCCGGCGTGATGGCGATCGCCATCGCTTGGTGAGCGGCGAGTTCGTGACCTTGCGAGAAAGCGAGCCGGTTCACTGCGGCCTTGGCCAAATCATAAAAGACCGAGATGCGATAATTGGACGCATTGTACTCGATGGTTCCGTCCGTCACTTCGACCAACAAACCGCCGGGTTTTTCGATCAAAAGCGGCAGCAAGAAGTGCGAGGTGATCAGGTGCGTGTCGATCGCTAGGCGCAGGATGCGAAGTCCACCCGCGAGATCGTGTTTCCAGATCGGTGTATTCCAATCCTGGGGCCCGCCTTTCAGCACCTCGCCGCCCCAGATGTCGTTGACCAGTACGTCGATCTGACCGTGTTCGTGGCGTACCTTCGCCGCCAGCCCGCGCACCTGCTCAGCGTCGAGATGATCGACTTGCACGGCGATACCAAGGCCGCCCAGGCGCGTAACGAGCTCCGCCGTCTCTTCGATGGTTTCGGGGCGGTCGTAGTCCGAGCCACCCCTGCCCAGCCGGCTGCTGCGCCCGGTGCAGTACACGGTGGCTCCAGCCTCACCCAGCGCGGTGGCGATCCCGCGGCCTGCGCCGCGCGTCGCGCCCGCGACGATTGCCACGCGCCCGCGCAGCGCTTCGGGGTTGGGAAACCAGTTCATGCTGTCATTGCTCCTGTTGCGTCTGCGTGACTGCTGCGAGGCTTCGCCGCATGAGGATCTCCTAGCGCGCGGCGCCGGACGCAGCAATGCAGAGCCGGGTGACACCCGGAGCGCCTGGCTCAGGCGCTCGCGCGCACGCCGACGTTGCGCAACGCGCGGGCTAGGTTGGTGAACAGCCGACCCAAGTTCAGCATGGTGTCGGCTTCGGAGTCGCCCCAGGCCCAGAAGGAGATCATCAGCTGGTTGCCGAGCTGCTGACCGTCGCTCTCGGGCAACGCCAAGTAGCGAGTGGGCACGAGCGTCGTGCCTATTAGCCCCCACACGAATGCTTCGTCGAGCTCAGCGAGGTTCGCGTGAAGCGCATGCTTCAAAGACGCCACCGACGCTTCGACCGTGTTCTGCTCGAGCGCACGAAAGAGCAGCATCACGCGGCCCGAACAGCCGAAGGCCTTCAGAATCTCTGGCTGATCGTTATCGTGCGGGCCGGTGAACTCGCAATCATTGGTCTCGAACGCGCTGCGCACGTGATTGAGCCGCTGCAGCATGGCGTAGAACGTCTCGATCGCGCCATAGCGGGCCCACGGCACGAAATCCTCGAGCGCGCTTCGGATCAGCTGGGGCGAAGCCGTGAAGTCGTAATAGCGCGCCGCTAGGTCCGTCCTGCTCTCGAGCCAAGGATGCGAACGCAGCTCCGGAAACAGCCCGCCCGCGTATTCGCACGTTTTCATCGCGGCAGCCTACTCCCCAAACCCGTTCAGACCCAATACCGCGGGGATCCAAGGGTGCGCACGGCATCTCGTAAGCTCGAGCCGCTCCCTACGGCAAAGGCTCGCGTGCAAAATCGGCGAGCGCCGCGTCGGCGTCTTCGATCCGCGCGGCAATTCGGGCTGCTTTGCGCAGACTGCCGACAACGGCGCCGGGGGGATGGGCTCGAAATCTCTCGCGTCAGAGCGCGCCTGCTTACGAGCGCAGAACGCATCGCCAGAAGCGGTCACGGCTGAGCCGTGACCCGTGATCTCAAAGTGCCTTCGCCCTGGCCGGAACCCGCCGCCGACTTACGGCATGCTTGCCGTTACGTTTGCGACAGTGAAGTCGGCGGTACCAGTCCCGCCACCGACTTCGAGCAGGATCTGAGCTTGGTCCATCTTCCCGAGTTCCATGCCCGCGGCAGCCCAAGCTTTGAAGTGCTCGGTCACGGAGATTTGCCCGCACTGGCGAGCCGTTTGTCGGATGCTGTAGAACTGCATCCAGTTCGTGGCCGACCCGCATTTGGAACCGCCGGTTCCAGTGGTCGAGCGCGTGTACAGGGTGTACTTGGCTCCGTCGATGTCAGCCGTACCTTTGTTGGTCGTGCTGCCCGGATTGACTGGCAGCTTGTTCCAAGAGTCGTCGACGATGTACCACTCGACGCAGGGCGATATCGACCAGCCATACATGCCTACGTATGAGTAGCCGCCAGCGGTTCCGGTTCTCTTGTAGTTGAATTGCGCCGTGATCGTCCCGTACTGGTCGAACGTCTTGGTGGCGTTCCATTGCAGGCCAAGGCGGGCCAGAAAATCGCCAGAATTGGCCCAAGTGGCGCTAAACGCAGGAACGTCGTAGGTGGTAATGGAGCCGCCGCTGCCATTGGACCAAAGCGCCCAATCCAGGCCAGCCGCCTTGCCCGTTTTGTTCGACGTCTGCACTTTGGTACCGCCGGTCAACGGCGTATTCATCGCGCACGCGTCGCCGGCGCCAGCTGCACCAGCCGACGAAGCGCCTGCGCTCCCGGCCTTGCCGCCGCTACCGCTCGAACCACCGCTGCCGGTCGAACCACCGCTGCCAGCCCTGCCGCCGCTACCGCTCCGGCCGCCCGCGCCACTGGTGGCACCCGCACCGCCAGCACCCGCGCTTGGTGCACCACTCCGGCCTCCTTCGCCCGCGCTCGGAGCGCCCGCCGTGTTGTTGCCGCCTCCGGCCGATCCCGGCTTACCGCTGGTGCCGGTCAGTCCGGCGTTGGCGCCCGTCCCACTCGTGTGGGTAACTCCGGACGATCCGCCCGTTCCCACCGATGATGTTCCGCCACTGCCAGCGAAGTCACGTGCGTCGGAAGAGCAACCGACCGCAACGACGACGGTCGCCAGGCACGGGGTAATGACACCAATCGATCGAAGGAAACGAAGGGAATGCTTCATGGGGCAGTACTATCGTGCCCCATAGCCACCAACATCAGGCACACTTTCGCGTTAAAAAATAGCAGAGACCGCTTGTTTTTGCGGGGTATGTAGGTGATGGCTGCCGTGCAGCAGGAGATTTGCAGCCCATCTGTTCGATCGACGAAAAGTGTCTCGAAACGGGAGTTCGGCGCGAGCAATGAGCCTGCAATTGTTCACGTGCTCGCGACTAGCTTCGGCTGCGATCGCAACCGAGAGCAAGAAAAGAAAGAACCGGGAGCAGCTGCACTTCGACTTGGCTCGCTCGGGGCTTACGGCGCAGGGCCGAACACGACGCGCAGCTTGCCGCCTTGGCCGGGAGCAAGCGTCACTTCTCGCGTGGATGCCGAGAAGGTCGAAAGCGGCGCGCCGTCGAGCGTCACCGATTGGATTCGAATCGAAGCGTCATCGATCGCGACCGGGTTCAGCTGGATGACGCGCTGATCGGGCGTTGCGGCCAGCTTGTAGTAGAGGGCGACTGGCGATCGGTGCAGCATCAGGTTGCCGTACAGGTACGTGAAGTAGAACGTCTCCGTCGAGTGGTACTCGACGTTGAAAAAGTTGCTCTTCACGCCATCCGTCGGAGTGCCGTTGATGTTGTTCATCTTGAACGTGCCCCCGTTCGCGTGATCGATCACGTATTTGGCGAAAAACAGCAGCGACCGATCGGCCATCTTCAGGAACTTGTCGCGATCGGCGGCGTTGTCCGCGATGTACCAGTTGGATAGGCCGCCGGTAATGGCTTGTTCGATCTGCCAGCACTCGGCAAGCTTGGTGACCCGGCCAGTGCTCCAGTTGCCAGTGGTATAGGGAACGCCGGCCGCTTCGTCCCATCCGCCGTTGTTCAATACCTCGTAGATGAGCTTGCGTGCGGCCGTCCGATAGCGCGCGTCCGGGTGCCGCAAGTACACACGAGCCAAGACCCAAGCGGACTTCAGGATATGGCCCGTGTCGACGCTGGTTTGCGACGTGATGACGCTCCAGTTCGCGTTGTAGTTCTCGGGAAACCCGTACTTGGCGATGCTCAGGTCGAGGTTTGCGGCCAATCGAGTCGTGACGATGTTGGCCAAGTCGACCGTGCGCTGCTGGTACGCGGCGGTCGGCCAAAGGAGCTCGGTCTGAATGGCGTTGGTGGTCAAGGCATCGACCGTCGCGGTGAATCCTTTGCCGGATTGGCCCGTCATATTGAGGTTGGCTTGCTCGTAGTAGCCGAGCTGAGCTGGGTTCGCGTCCCACATCTTGGTGTCGAGCAGGTTGCGGCCTTTCGTCAGCCAGCCGCACGTAGTCACATCACGGCTGGCTTCACAGTTCGCGCCGATGCCGAGCAACGCGTAGTGCTGAACGAAGCTCCACTTCCACGTATTCGGGTTCCAATCGTTGGAGTACGGCGTGAGGTTACCAAACTCGTCGCCCGTGAAGTACCAGCCGCCATTTTTGTTGTCCCAGCCATGCGCGAACAAGTGCTCGAGCGCGTGAGCCGCGTGATCGAGGTAGATCTCATCGCCGGTGACCATGAACGCGCGTGAGAACGCCCACGCGTCGCGGGTGGTCGTCACGAAGCCCTTGCGGCGGTCAGAGCCGACGGTTCCGTCCGCCTTGACGAACGTGAAAAAGCCGCCATTTTTGTTGTCTCGAGACTTTGCACGAAAGTCTGCCAGCGCCTTCAACGTCCCGATCGCGCGATTGGGATCGATCAAATACTCGCTCGTTGGTGTGTACCCAGGAGTCCCGCTGCTGCCCGAGGTTCCGCCACTGCCGCCGCCTGCGACTGCACCGCCACTGC
>Ga0247760_1000208_pt1 | contig 66391 bp, 47 predicted proteins | sample UWRJL171409R4_FD_179936 | JGI IMG/M metagenome (GOLD analysis project Ga0247760, IMG submission 179936) | Plant litter microbial communities from Arlington Agricultural Research Station in Wisconsin, United States - UWRJ-L171-409R-4 | ecosystem: Environmental > Terrestrial > Plant litter >... | reverse complement strand
GTCGGGGATCACGGTCCGCCCTGCATTGGCTGACATTGCTGCAGGTGCGGAACTCCGCGATTGCGCGACAACGAACGGGAATCTGGCACTTCTAATTGCATTAGGGCATAGTCTGGCCACTTTATTAGCTATATGAACCATATTAGAGCGATGCGACAAACCGTTGTTGGTGTTGTGGTGCCTGAGTGAAGTCGAAAGTTGGTTGAAGATAGCAGAATTGTCACAAGGCGAATGATGCAAACGGACTTAGATCAATTTTCTACCCATACATAACCCTAACCCCGCATGTGGAGGGATGCCCCCCTATTTTGCCGGAACAAAAGGGGCATCAAAACATACGGCTCGGCCACACCGTCAATTTGACGTCAGTGCCTATGAATTGGCAATGCAAACGGACGGACGGCGGAAGAAACCGCCGGGGCAGGAGTTACATAAACTGGGGATTCCCATGTCTGGATCTGTGGCATGGGACTGGCATCTACTAATCATATCATTGGGGCCGGTCGAAAGCTGCAAGATCACCTGAGTATCAGACCACCCTCATAACCCCATTCAGCAGCGGCAAGCGACACCGCAAACATCTAAGTCGCGGTTAAATACCGCCATTCCTGCATATGACCGTGGATTAAGATTGTTATCCAAACATCAGGTATGAATATCGCAGCGAAATCGTTCTCTGCCCATTGCGGGAAGAGTGTGAGAGGATTCGCACTGGCTTCGCTTGCAGCCCGAAGCCCGCTGACACCACGCGCAACTTCAGTTTTTGCCATCCACAAGACAAAACACATAAACCACCTCGCCATCAGAACCAGGAGTTACGCCACCGCCAGCACCATGAAAGCCCTCGTCTACAAGCAAATCGGCAAGGTCAAGCTCCAGGAGCGACCAGTACCCAAAATTCAAGCGCCCAGCGATGCCGTCATCAAACTCACCAAGACCACCATCTGCGGGACAGACCTGCACATCCGGAAAGGAGACGTAGCCACCTGTGCGCCCGGGAGGGTCCTTGGCCACGAGGGTGTTGGCATCGTCGACGAGGTAGGCGGCTCGGTCACGCGATTCAAGAAGGGCGATGCGGTGCTCATCTCCTGCATCTCATCATGCGCATCCTGCGAGTACTGCCGGCGGGGCATGTCCTCGCACTGCACCACTGGCGGTTGGCTCCTCGGCAACGAGATTGACGGGACTCAGGCCGAGTATGTGCGCATCCCGCATGCCGACTGCAGTCTCTATGCCGTTCCGAAGGGTGTCGATGAGTCGGCGCTGGTCACTCTCAGCGACATCTTCCCCACCGGCCTCGAGTGCGGCGTCATCAACGGAAAGGTCCAGCCGGGGTCGACGGTTGCGATCATCGGTTCCGGGCCCGTCGGGCTAGCTGCTTTGATCACGGCCCAGTTCTACTCACCCGCGACGATAATCATGCTGGACACCGACCCGGGCCGGTTGAAGATTGCGTCCGGGATGGGGGCGCATGCCACGATCAATAGCGGCGACAAGGACAGCAGTGCTGTCATTAAAACTGTCCAAGACCTGACCGATGGGAAGGGGTGCGATACGGTCATCGAAGCCGTCGGTATTCCGGCAACATTTGAGCTCGGGCAAAGGCTGCTAGCCCCGGGAGGCGTCCTGGCCAACGTTGGTGTTCACGGCACCAAGGCCGACCTGTTTCTCGATGAGCTCTGGGCCAAGAACATCAGTACGCTGCCCGCACTTAGCTAGTCGTCATGTAACATATGCTGACCTCTCCAGGTATCACCACTCGCCTTGTCGACACTGTAACGACACCAATGCTGTTGAAGATGGTGGAGGCGAAGAAGTTTCAACCCGGCCAGTTGATTACCCACAGTGAGTGTCATCCCCTGTCGTCTCCGCGTAGGATTCAATCTGACGAGCCCCAGAATTCAAGTTCGGCGAGATCGAAAAGGCGTATGCAACGTTCGGAGCGGCGCAGGAGCACGGGGCCTTGAAGGTGTTGGTTGAGATGTAAGGGTAGATCTAGTGTACGAATCTCATGTATCGGATGTAGGAGAAAGGGTTCAGTTGTCCAATCGCAGATCCAACGCCAACTTGAGGTGTTACCCCGGACTTAGAAGGATTTGCGCAAGCTGTCAACTCCCATTGACACCCTCAAAAGTCGGCCCGAACCAATGACGCGGGGTATGATCACCGACCAAAACCTGGCAGGACCCACTTCCGAATCCGAGACTTGGAAACCAGCCCATTCGACACCGAAGTTCACTGGATGCCAGTGATGAGTGTTCGCAGCGTTACGTCGCGGATGGTGTTGTGTGATCCCACGGAGAATAAAATGGTCCGCATGCACCCAAAGTGTCGGTCGCTGGTGCCCATGAACACCACTGTCCGTCGCGCTGACCATGTCGTCGACCGCGCTCAATCCAGCACTCCAGGCGCATTTCACCAGTGATGCTGCCCCGCGGCCCATCCTGACGTCCCTGAACGGCGACAACTCGTGGCTCATTTCATTCCCGCGACCTGCAGCCGAACGCGCTCGCCATGGCAACAAGGCGTACTTCCACGTCGTCTCCGACGCTTGGCTGACTCGCGACACCGTCCTGTTTTCCCCGTGGATCTTGAACCTCCGCAACCAGGCCGAAGCCGCAATCCCAGACGGCCCGGCAGTTGAGAGGTTGATCCGTGAAATCGAGACCGCCGCGGGCGCAGCAAACTTGGGGTCAGGCGCTCCCGCAGCGGAGCCGCAGCCATCACCAGTGGATGCGATCTTCCAAAACTTCCACTACTCGGACCATTTGGACGAGCGTACCTTGCGCACATTCGACCCGGATACCCCAGTATTTGCCACTGCGGAGGCGACCGCCGTTATCCGGCCGTGGCATCATTTCCGTCACCTTGCGACGACACGCGACCTTGACCCGGCCAAGCCAGAGTGGCTCGATCTGCGCCCCGAGGGGGATGCGCAGCTGCCCGAATGGCTTTCGATATTCCGGCTAGTCGGCCACCACCCGCTGAATTTCGCTACGGCCATTGTGTACTCGTCTGACTCTGCAGCGCCAGACGCCAGTGACGGCAACAGCCCACCAAACAGCCTACGGCAAGACACGCAGCATGAGGCACTGCTGTATTCTCCGCACGGCATCCGCGCAGACCAGCCATCTCTCCATGCGTTTGCGCAAAAATTGGACCCACCGGTGCGCGTGCTGGCCCTCCTGCACGCGCTTAAGGATAGCTTCGCATTTGGATTGCGGACAACGCTTGGCGTCGCTGGTGGCCTAGCCCTGGAGAGGCAGGTGCGGCCGAAATACTGGGTCAAGTCTCACGACGCGGGGCTCGTTTACTCGGGCATCGTTGCGTGGGTGGCTTGGATCAATGACATTACGCGATCGCTTGAGGACGGGCTTGCAGAGGAGAAGGCAAAGGCTGGCAATTACGACGAGGTGATGAAGCCGAATTACATTGAGGTGGAAAACGGGGACAGCTTTGTCCTGGCTTAGCTGGGTACCCTGTAAAATAAACTTGGACACCGTGCAAACCTGGAAGCGGTACCGTCGTCGGTCCTGCGGAACATTCTGCCCTCTGCGAATCAACGGGGGCCGTTGTTGGGAGAGCTGTTGGGGGAGGCGGTTGGGGCTGCTTTCAGCTGCTGGCCCCAGCATCAGATGGGCAGCTGCAGGGATGTGCTATCGCACCTTCCCCTCTTCTGCCCGTTTTGGAGCACGAGCCGATCCGTGACAGCAGCTGAGTGGCGGCCTACCCAATCGAGAGCTCGCTTCCATGACGAATCTCGCATGACCATTTTATAACATCAATGCGAAGGTGATAGCAATCGCCCTACTGATTGCTGCGCAGGCCTACTCGCAGTACTAGACTAGAAGGGCACGCATTGTCCGTCTGTTTTCCTGTTGCGCTACCGGGCAGAGCGGAGCAGGTAAACGGTCCGTGCCCAGGCTGGACAGTGATGTGCGCCAATTCGGGCTGACCTGTTGTTTTGTTGGCCGGCACAACCAAGATAGCCCACAACCTCAGATCGAGTAAGCAGTGGGGGGGGTACGGACCAGCAAGTAAGGATCAAAATAAGGATCGAATAGGGGTCGCCGGGTTGCCAACCAAGTGGATGAGAGCCCTCACACCCACTCCTACCTGATATGGTCCCTTCTCGCAGCGCTGGGAACCCGGGCACGCGGGTTTGGATGAAGTCAATGGCATCGCAAATCAGCTGCGCTAGATAGAGCAAGTACAACGCGGGGAAACGACAGGAGGTTGGATTCGCCGTTTCGGTTCGGACTAGCCGTGGGGTGAGATCCATGAATGCATTGGATGGTGCGCCTGCATCGGTGAGAGGTTCGGGCATTGTTCCAGAACGACACTGGAAAGTTCGCCCCCCCTGTCAGCTGGAAGGAGTGCGAAAGTCCTGAGAGATCTTGGGCTAAGATACGTTACGATATTGAACCAATTGCAGGGCGCGGCCAAGGACCCCAGGTTGGTAGGTAGTAGGTTTCTTGGCTTATCGAGTGGCGGGCTAGCGACCCCTGGCGGAGCTGCGGGCCTTATCACTGGTCGGCGGGGCCTCGGCGTTGGCAGCGCCCAGGTGTGGAGGATTCAAACTGCGACATTGCACCAGGCCGATGAGGAAGGTCGGCAGGATACCAAGACTTTAACAAAGTCAAAATAGGCGGGATAACGAGTGGAGCCGAGAGGAGCCGGGGACGCAACCAGGCGGCAGCGCATTTGCCATATTGGATTGCATGTGCGAGCGGAGGAGCGCCAGGCGTGTGCAACGTTGACGCGCACATAAGAGGCCAGCGGCGCGCAGCACCTAGCACAAACTCATCCTCAGCTCCGCAATCCGACCCGACCGTTTACCCTCCGAGCTCTCCTCCGCTCGAGCCCAAACACCGCGATGGAGAAGGACACCCACAGCGGCTCGTCCGACAAGGCGTTTGACGCCAAGGCAGTGCCGGTCCCGGCGTACGGCACCGACCATGAGGCCGCCGTCGGCACCATCCACGTCGACGGTTCCAACAATGAGGACTACTACAAGCTCAGCTTCTGGGGCCGCATGGGCCTCACGGCCGAATCGTTCAAGCGCCGCCCAGACAACGACGGCAACAAGCACAACAAGCTCAACCAGACCATGAAGAGCCGTCATCTGCACATGATCGCCATCGGCGGCTCCATCGGAGCCGGTCTCTTCGTCGGTACCGGCAGCGCCCTCCGCCGTGGCGGGCCCGCAGCCCTGCTGATCGACTACATGATCATCGGTGTCATGATGTTCAACGTCGTCTTCGCCCTCGGCGAGATGTCCCTCCTGTACCCTGTCTCTGGCGGCTTCTACACCCTGGTTTCCCGTTTCGTCGACCCCTCGTGGGGCTTCGCCATGGGCTGGAACTACTTCCTGCAGTGGTTCTTCATCCTGCCATTCGAGATTGTCGTCGCCTCATTCACCATCAACTACTGGACCCAAGGAAGCGTCAATCCGGGTGTCTGGATGGCCGTCTTCCTCATTGCTCTCATCTTCATCAGCGTCTTTGGCACTCTCGGGTACGCCGAGGAGGAGTTCTGGTCCAGCTTCTTGAAGCTCACGGCCATTGTTACCTTCATCGTCATCGGCCTCGTCCTGGTGCTCGGTGGCGGTCCTTCCAACGGCCAGTACAGTGAATTCTGGGGCGGGAAGTTGATAGCAGAAAACGGCTTTAAAAACGGATTCAAAGGCTTCTGCTCCGTCTTCGTCACGGCTGCCTTCGCATTCGCCGGTACCGAGCTTATCGGCCTGGCCGCTTCCGAGTCCAAGACGCCCCTCCAGACCCTCCCCTCCGCTTGCAAGCAGGTCTTCTGGCGTATCACCCTCTTCTATATCCTCTCGCTGCTCTTTGTCGGCCTCCTCGTGTCCGCCGATGACGAGAACCTCATCGGTGGCAACGCCTTCGCCAACTCGCAGGCTTCGCCCTTCGTGCTTGTCGGCAAGTACGCCGGCCTCAAGGGATACGACCACTTCATCAATGCCGTCATCGTCGTCTCCGTCATCTCCATCGGCCTGTCCGGAGTCTACGGCGGCAGCCGAACCCTGACTGCCTTGGCTGAGCAGGGCTATGCCCCCAAGGTCTTTGCCTACGTCGACCGCTCCGGCCGCCCGCTCTACTCGACCATCATCGTCCTTGCCATGGGCTTCCTCGCCTTTGCTGGTACCGAGCCTGAGTCTGGCCAGAAACTCTTCGACTGGCTCCTCAGTATCTCGGGTCTCGCCGCCCTCTTCACCTGGGGCTCCATCTGCTTGGCGCACATCCGTTTCCGCATGGCCTGGAAGCGCCAGGGCCGCACTATGGACGAGATTCCGTTCAAGGCTGCCCTTGGTGTTCCCGGCTCCTACATCGGTCTCATCCTCTCCGTCCTCGTCTTCATCGCCCAGATGTACGTGGCCATCTGGCCTGTCGGCGGTGGCCCCGATGGCGGTGAGCTCAACGATGCCGAGGGCTTCTTCATGAACTGCCTTGCCTTCCCCGTCGTCATCGCCTTCTGGATCGGCGGCTACATCTGGAAGCGCCCGGCATTCCTGACGATCGACAAAATCGATCTTGATTCTGGTCGCCGTGAGATCGACTGGGAGCTCCACCGCGCCATGGAGGCTAAGAGGGCCAATGCCAGCCTCCCTATGAGGATCGTTTACAAGATGTTCTAAGCGTCTCGCTTTTGGATAGAATCTATGTACATTGCATACCATTTCTTTTTTCATGTTGGGCTTAGATCTCTCCATCTTGGCTAAAGCTAGTTAGTAATCGGAGCGTTTGTTGATAGGCATAATACTACGGGTGATTAAAAATACCTTACTTCCCGAGATGTGAACTTTGATGCCGACAAACGCGAATATAACAGAACCTTATCGAATGTTGTGATACCCGTGAAGTTACTGAGGCTTCGGCGCCCCCTCGGCTTCTACTGCCGATTGCCCCGGGTGCGGTACCCGAATTCGGAACCTGCCGAGGGCCAATCCCGCGCGATAGAGATGCGCTCCAGTCTCAACCATTCGAGCGCACTGCGGTACCCTATCTTGGTGTAACTATTAGGTCGAGGAAAATTTGGTTTTTCGACGTCACGCTTGACGTTTGAGAACTTTCTTAGGGATTTTGATGCGTGTCTTGCCGACACGCCGTTCAGACGCGGTATCTTGATAGCGAACAGGCAGGCAGGCCACATGCAGATGGCTAGCCGCTCACCGCGATTGGGAGTATATCCAAGTCCAAATAAGCCACACGACTATCATCCTGCTGAGTGTCTGAGTCACCGTTTCGGGACTGTTCGGTCTCATATTTTCTTAGAAGTGCGACAGACTATCTCGGCAATGTCTGAGCTAGGTATCTGAATCGGGTGTAGCCGCCCTCCAGAAGCTGTATCGGGTCCGATCAGATTTGGTCACATTCTTAATCATCGCAGATTGTCACACATCGCTATCATGGCCGTTCCCACTGCCGCCTATGTAAATACTGTCGCACCGAGGCAAAACTTTTCGTTGAGGTCAGGTGTTCAGGGGACTTCAGAGCAAAGGGGGTACACTTGGGTGATGATTCGATGTCGGCCGCTCCCATTACTTCTTCACAGGCCGGGTGAAAAAAGCAACCAAAAAAATAGAACAGAAGGTGCTGGTAGCTGTCAGCCTGTGATGGATCGGTACTTCTCGTAGGCCTCACAACCCCATTGTGTTGCTTTTGTCTGGAGATGGGGGGACCCCAGTCGCAAGCAACACTTCTCTTTGTCGGGCAGTGATTCGCATCCATCCAGCAGCGCACTCGTTGGGCGCTAGCTGCGGACAAAGAGAAGTGGGTACCTAGGCAAGCTGAACTACTCGGGAGTGTATATGTTTCAGCAAGTCGACTTCATGAGTGCACCGAACCTGAGAAGAGGGAAACGATCTGAGAATCGAACACGTTAGCTCTGGAGTTGAGTCGAAACTCTTCTGCCTCGGCCAAGAGCACCTTCTGTTCTGTTGTTGGACAGCAGACCGAATCATTTGCCTATCTTGGGCTTTCAGGAGGAAGGGAAGGTGCTCCTGATGAGTGGTGGATCGGCGGTCTTTGTGGAGGAGGAGGAAGGTGCGAGTCGGCCGTGTACTCCCGCTCCGCCCCGGTTTGGGGTTCAAGGTGGCTGCTTCGGTGACTTCTTTTCTGAGCAGCTTGGAATCGCGTTGATAGGGAACCCAAGGGTGGTTAGTTGGTGATGACTTCGCCATCGGGGTGCTGGCGGGTCTTCTGCGCAAGTCGGTGAGGGTATTTCTGAGTGAAATGGTGGGAAAGAATAGGCCGGGTTCTCACAGGCCGTTAAACCAAAGAGGTTATGTTTGACGGTTGCGCGCTTCCTCCATTTAATTCTCAGCTAGCAAAGCTTTTTGATCGCATCTTTGGCGACCAATGCGCTGCAAAGGGATTGAAGGTGAATTTCCAGCACCCAGCCAGTCAGTCAACCTAAACCCTCATACACCCGCGTCCCACCAACCCGAATAGGTTTGCGAATATTGTTTTGCCCAGGGGACGGCGCGAATCTTGGATAGACCACGCGTGTCGACGATGTGTGCCTACTGCCGAAATGGGATCCCCTGTCGTCAGTGTTTCTTAGTCCGGCGTCCTACTTTTCGCTGGCGAAACATTCTTTCCGCTTGCTTGCCGGACGGTAAATGGTAGGGCAACAGCAAGACTTCAAGATGAATCTCCATGTCCTCCGCCCTCAGGGTCACCCGCGTGTCAAACCTGACAATCCCACCCCGACATCTCCTGAGGTCTTCAAGTTGTGTTTGTCCGGCGCTAGAACTTTCGAGAAAACACGAGTTGAGAGGATCACGTTGGCCAAATCCGCAGCATGAACACAGCTTTGACGCAACTTTGACACGATGTGAGCTGTCAATGGATGCCTTCGTCGCACAAAAGGCTGTGTTTGTCTCCCCGGACCTGCATTGGGAAGGTCGGGTTCAAAGAGCACACCCAATTTTATGGCGGAGCGAGAGCTGTCCAATTAGCCTAATAGCTTCCCAGTGTTCTGGAAACTACCCAACACTGGCTTTGCGCGGCACGGTTGTCGAGGCGAGGCAGAATGGTAGGCTGCGCCACGTCGGTCACCTTCAATTTGGACACCGTTCGTTGCCAGACCACTAAATGTCGACCACCTTCGAGGCGGAGATGGCATCCTTCCACCGCTTGGCAAAGGATTGCCCCGTATATCGCGGCCCATGAGGGTATTCGGCTGACCGCGCTTTGCGACTGGACATAAAAGCAGCCGACACAAATGTCTCGACGCCCCTCGCCCGGTCGCAACCGGCCGGACAACCTCATCGCACACTTTGCCTTCCAACCAGCCTACAGTCGTTCAACACCAACACGTCACCCACGCTCGTTCAGTACCACAGTTCAACACTCCTCCTTGAGATCAATCAAGATCAACTCAGCACCACATGTGCACAATGGCAGTCCTAAGATCACATCGCGAGCCTCAAGCTGCTGTGGGCACCGACAACCTATCCCGGGAGTCCACAAGACCAGACGAAGCCCCTACTTCAAAAAAACACACCCCAACAAGCTCCCCCGAGTCAACCCAGCAGAACGCCTCATCCAAAACCCAGAGATCGTATCACTCCCGGAGGCGATCGGCGCTAAAATGGGCGGGGTTATTTATCCGAGGGTTCAGTTGAAACTCCCGCAGGATCGACAATGGAACATTGCAAATCTCGAAGGATCCGGGATATGAGACGAGGGCGGAACCAGGATGCATCAGGAATGTCCAGGACAGGCGGACAGGCGGACCGGGCGCAGCGTTGCTAGTATTTACGACTTTCATTTACAAGAGGCCATATTGCCGGCTCGAGTCACTCTAATACCTAACACTTAATTATATTCCCTCCTTGAAGTCCTTGTCCAGCTGCTCCTGGAACTTGGCCCACTGTCCCTTGACCTTGCAGGCCGACGTCCAGTAGTTCCCCTTCTCGTCTTTTCCCAGGACGAAGAACCCGTCGGCTGGCTTCACCGGCCCGTGGTTCTCTTGCACGTATGTTGGTTTGCAAGGTACGCCATCTTTCAGGGCCTTGCGAGCCGGCGCAAAGTCGAGCTTGAACAGGCCCGCTTTGTCCCAGTTGGAGAAGCCGATTTGGGCCATGCCGCCATCGCCGATGATGACGATGGGGAGCCCCATGCCGGACTCGCGCACCATGGCGTAATAGGCTTCATGTTGCGCACGCGTGCCCTGCCCGTTGATGGCGCGTCGAACCTTGCGCGCGAGCCAGCTCAGAGGCTTGGACGTGATGTCGCCTGCGCGTACAAGTACATTGGCCCAGCCGAAGGCGTTGCCGACGTACGGTTGTCTTTCGGAGGCAGGGATGAGATCGCCCTCGAAGGCCTTGCGGAGGGACATGGCGATGGATGCAGCAACCTGAAGGGTCCTTGCGTTAGCAGACCGCCTCTACGCCGTCAACAACAGTTGCAACCTACCGTCCTATCGGGACTCATCCCTAGCGGGCGTACCACACACCGCAGCGTCCACGCTGTAAGGATGTCTCCCTCTGTCAAAAACACTTTGCTGGCATCCTCTCCCTTTTCAACCGCCTCGGCGCGAAGCTCAGCGAGTGCCTTCCGGATGAAACAGGGAGTGGATGATGTGATTTCGCAGGTGTTTGATGGGTACGTACATTTTTCCGCAGACGACCCCCCAACCTCTGCCACCCGTTTCGCTTGACGAGGGCCTCGAGGGATCGGCGGAGGAGCTCTGGGTCTAGCACGTCGCCGAAGACTAGTGATACCGCCATGTTGTTACCCTGCACCAGCAGGCTGTCCTCAAAAAATTGTAACGGCATCACCCTGTCGGTGGACACTTGGGCTGGCGCCTGCTTCCTGCCGAAGAGTTTATCCATGGTGAGCGCGTATGTGCCTGACACTCGTTACGTTGATGAGATCCGGATGGTTCTTTTTCCCCTGTTTTTAAAAAAAAATTAAGAATAGGAATATCCCATCTTGGCTTGTTCGCTTCGTGGCTTTCTGGGAAGAGTTGGAATTCCTCGAACGCGGATGCGGGCGCCGCTGCGTCTAGCCAATATACCAGCAGCAGGATTCGAACGGCGCGCTCGCCATCCCGGACCCGGTTAAGCTCCACGATGAAGGCCGCTAGAGGACGTTATCGCGAGCCGACCGAGCCGTACCCCATTGGGCCTAGGGCCCCTGATGTCTCCCCGGGGCTAGGCCGCGTCCTCGTGGGGGCCAGTTTCGGCGGCAAGGGCGGCAGCTGGAAAAACTCGTCCACGCGAGACCCATCCAAATAAGCAATGTGTTATGCATTGGGAAAGAATTTTCCGTCAATGTGACGAATCATTCCCGCAGCGTGGATGCGCGCTGTTGGACTTGAAGAGGCAGCAATGTAAACGAGTCAATCACTGGACGTTCCTTCCTCACTGGCTGCTCATTTCACCAAAATGAGGGTTGCGTGCAGCTGCAGTTTGCGAGGGCATTTCTCGGCCCGGCCGACTCTGCTCCGCCCGCAGGTCGAAACAGCCGTCGCCCTGACTGAGTTTGCGCAACCACCGTTGACACTCGCGTCGCCATCAAAACATCAAGCGTCATCCCGTATGGGCTTGGGGAAGAATCCGCAGATAGGTGCCTACTGGCAGCCACACCACTGGCACTTCGCTCCGCTTCCAAGGCAGACTACGTCCACGACTTTTTTTTTAATTTCGTCAGCAGCTGGCATGAAGGCATTCGTGGTGGGGTCGCCCCCCAACGGTGCGGAGCCGAGTTATGGCCGCATAACCCACCCAGCTCCACGCTCCCGGTTTGCTAACGAGCGTTGCTGGACTGACTCGGGCTGCTCCCTGCCCGGGGATGGGGGCCGGGTGGACTCATCGGAATATAGGCAAGGGGCGACCTTGCCGCACCTGTCACCGCAGGCGGCAAAGAGGAGAGCGCTCCATCGCGGCGAACTGGATAACAAACTGGGAGTTGGAAAATGGCGATCACCAGGAAGAACGGTGTATTGGGGGATGCGCTTTTCCCCCGAAAAAAAGGAACTTCCATCTTCCACATCCGCCGATCTGTTGATTATATTGACAGCATCTTCCCGACACCTCTGTTTAGGCTTTGTCAGGATGCGCGTTTGTCTGTCTGCTGAAACCTCTGCTGTATCTTGACAGCCTGAAGAACGCCCGGCCGTCCCGCTCCCGTGCGTGTTGTTTCCGTCCAATCCCGCAGCAAGCCAACCATGGATTTGAGCCAGCTCCCGCCCGGCAATGCGCCCGGACTAGCCTACAACTCCCTCCAGAATGGGACGATCATCGCGTTCGGGGTCACCTACGCGCTCTGCACCCTCTTCATCGCGCTCCGCTATGTCCAGGCGACCGCGATAGTGAAGAAGGTCGAGCTGGACTTGGTCATCCTCACGCTTGCGTACCTGGCTGCCCTGGTCTATTTCGTAACCATGGTTACGTGTGAGTCTCGTCTCCTCCTCATAGGTTGTGCACTGCCCAGCATGCTGACACGACGGCAGTGATGCGTCACGGCTGGGGCAGACACCTTGATGAACTGAATATGACGGATCTCATGCTTTTCAATGAAGCGTTGCTTCCCAACACATTGACCTACCTCATAACGCCGGCCGTTACTAAGATGTCCATTCTGGTCGTCCTGTTCCAGATCAACCCCTCCATGGTTTATCGCTGCGGCGTCGTTGCCGTCGCCTTCGCCATCTTCGCCTACACCTTGGTCCTGACGACCATCACTGGAGGGCCGTGCAGCCCTCTCAAGGAGGGAACACTGACATGTCTGATGAATGTTGCGCTTGCCCAGGCTGTTCTCAACATTGTCTCTGACCTGGCTGTCATTACGTTACCCATCCCTACGATCATCGCCCTTCAGCTCTCGAGAAAGCAAAAGACGACGGTTACCGGTATCTTGGCTTTGGGATCTGCGTATGTACCCACGAAGAACCTCCTTTCATATACTGTACTAATCCACCAACAGGGTTGTGATTTGCTCCATTGCCCGCCTGCCATACGTAAAGCAGATGGCCAACGACGCCGATGTGACCTACACCGAAGCTATCCTCGGCGTATGGTCGATCATCGAGGTCAACCTCGGCATCCTCTGCGGGTGCGCCATGCGACTCAAGCCGCTAATTGTGCGGTGGTTCCCCAACCTGGGTCTTTTCTCGTCACGGAACAAGTCGCTCGGCAAGTCCGCAGGATTCGGTTCGTGGGCCGCGTCCAAGGAGCTCCGGACAGATCCTCGCAACGCCCAGCACACGTATAAGCTGCACAGCATCCAGAAGAGCAGCGTGGACCCCGTCAACGAAAGCGGCAACATTCGTGTGGACCGCGAGTACGATATCACGACCGAGCACGAGAGGTTAAGTAAGCGGGGCAGCTCCTTCAACAGCACTGAGAAGATTAACGTTCCTGTATAACCAACTGCCCCGGCAGCGCTACGCAGGCAGGGGGTGTGAGAAAATATCGAGGTCGCGCTCACTTATGTCAATTCCTCGGTCCCCTTCTCTTCACCTATTCTTTCTTACCTTAGACTTCGACTAGACTTCAACTTAGACTTTAGCCACAGACCCTTGACCCATCTCCCCTTTCTATTCGCGTCACATCATCTCTCTCCCGCCCGGTCAGCTCACGATGGCTGTTTTGACCCATCAGTCAGTCTGCAGCAAGACTCTGGCAAAACGAGTTCTTCTGTCGGTGGTGACACTCAGCGCTTGGGGCCTCTGTGATCCCCGATCCAGACAACTATTATTGGTTGCTCAACTGCAATCTTTCGGGGGTTGAATGCGGCTGAGCACATTCTCATCCTGAACCACCAAATTACGTCGCCACGGATCACCGTTAGTACCGTGCAGAAGCCACTTCGACGTCGGGCGCCCCATCAGGAAGAACGTGCCCCGGATTGTGCATATTGTATGCCCACCACACCGATGCGCAGGGAATGTCATCTTGTTTCTGCAGGTTTGATTGGTAGCCTGATTGCCTTCTCGTCGCCTCCTGCAGTTCCGAAACGAGCTCATGTTCCTGAAAGGAGTACCTGAGCCTTCACTAGTTCTATCGGCAGGCTTTAAGATCCACTATTATCTCTTCTAGACCTTCTAGAACTATTCCAAGGACGGTCTGGTGTCGAGTTAGACCCGCAATCGTCTCCATGGTAGACCCTCTCATCATTATAGGGGCAGCGGCCTCTATTGGAAGCATCCTTGACGTTTTGGGGAGGACGATTCGCATTGTTGCACAGCTGCGAGCGACATGGCAAGACGCGGAATTGGCTGTGCTGACCCTGGAAAGCCAGCTCGCGGCACTCAGAACAGCGCTCGGCAAGATCAAGGAATGGACCGAGACGAATTTCGACGATCCACATCATCAGCTTGTGATGGACATGGACCACTGCGTGGCCTGTTGTCGTCTGCTGATCGAAAAGATCTATACCGAAATGTCGAGATTCCGGACGACTGCGGATGCCAGGCTCGATGCCGCAAGCAGGTTCAAGTTGTTGCTCAAAACCAAGGAAATCACAAACATCCAGCGCATGATTGAACAGCAAACGAATGCGTTAATGCTACTGCTGACAGCATGCAATATGTGAGTTCCTTCAAACGCTCTCCACGGCAAGTAGCGCGGTCTTACTGATTTAGATAGGTGTGCAATGGCTGGTCAGAAGCAGCTCCTTGAGCAGCCACAGACCCGGAAGATTTTCAAATGCATGCAAGATGACACATCGTCGTTATGTGTACATCGAGACGTCGACTCGTTCTTCTCCAGGGCTGTTGCCTCCATCAGTTCGTCGAAGCGCTCGCTGGTCTTCGATTTCGATAAGGAACTGTTCCTCAGCCGTGTCTATGAGCGCTGGATCAGAGGCTCGATCAAAAAGAGTCTTCGCCAACAACAGATTCGCAGCGATTCGCCTGAAACACATCCCCGCTACCTTCAACCTGTTTCTTTCGAGCAGAACGAAAGCAACCGCGACGGAAAGGCAAGATCGAAGGCGATAGACCGAGGCCTCAGGCAGGACATTCACCGCATACGGAAAGAATGGAAAGTTTTGGTGCTTGGCGCCGATTCAAGAGTGAAGATCGTGGAGCAGATCAGAGCAGCACACTCGGCCGATGGATACTCATATGACGACCGATACATGTTCAGGTCATCCCTTTTCAGAAAGATTATCGACGACGCCAAAACACTGATTCGGCAGGCAATGACATTCGATGCGGGAGGTCCGGTTCCCGACCCCCCTTTCCAAGATATGCACGTAATCGCCAACTATTCTGCACCCGGCACCCTCAGAGACATGACCCTCGATACCAGCTTCTGCGAAGCCCTCGAGGCCATTCTCAAAAGCACGTGGATGCGGGAACTCAAGCGGCTGGGGTTTACCCCTCAGCTGCCGGCCCACGCAAAAGTGTTTGTGTCCCGAGGTTTAATACCTTCCCTTGTTGTGGTGTGCCAGGGCTTACTGACAATGGCTGGACAGTCTCTTCAGTCAGATCTACATTGTCGCATCGGAGAACTACCTTCCCACTAACGCCAACATCACATACGCCAAACTGGCTGCCGTCTCAAGCATCCAAGAGACTCGAGTAAAACGAGGCTCCCTGTCCCTTCGCCTTCTCGACCTCAGTGGCCAGCAGAACGAGATGAAGAAGTGGATACATTCCTTCGAGGACGCCACCGCCATCATCTACGTCGTAGATTTAGACACCTACGACATGGTGGACACCCCGGCGACAGGAAAGACGGTCAACCGCATGGAGGAGTCGCTGCTCCTGTTCAAGTCCGTCATCACATCACAGTGGTTCCACAAAGTGATGACCGTCATTCTGCTGCTAGCAAATCGGAGCGAGTTTGCGAGAAAGCTCCCCGTATCACCCTTGAGCAACCATTTCCCTCATTACACGGATGGTAACGATATCTCGAAGGCATCGCGGTACATCCTCCGGCGTTACAGTGACATTGTGCCGACCGGCAAGTTTCTATACGCACACTTGGTGGATTCTGACAATGGATCTACGCTGCGGTTTATCGATGCATCAGTTGGGCAGAGTATCGTCAGTGAAAGGTGAGTTGGACCTTGGAGCAAGTCACTATGGCAGAAGCTGACGCTACCTTGTTTAGTTTGCGGATGGAATTGAACAGTCGTCAGTTTGAGTCTTTTGTCAAGCCGAACGCAGGGTGAATGTCGTCGACGTCCAGGTGCTGAAGGAGCTATCTATAATTCACTTGACATGTCGAATGAAAGCTTTGGGTAAGCTATTGGTATAAATTACATTTCCATGATACCGTCAGGTTTTCTTTCAGCTGTCTTTAGCGTTGTATTTTGAAAAGTGTTTACAATATCGAGGCCCGACACACATCGGCATCAAGCTTCGGGCGGGCACACTGGCACATGTGGATATATTCACATTGCGGCAATACATTACTAGCATGAACTCTGGGCCTACCTACGTTATAGCCGTCCGGAACGGTTTCTTAGCTCTGGGTGTGTCCAATCACGCGGGAAGGGGTAGTGCTTTTCGTATCCCAAAAATGCCAACCGAGGTCTATAACATGATGCTCGGATCGACCACCCACCTAGACAGCCCTTTCTCTCTGCCCACCTGGTCCAATATCTCAGCGGCCTGGGAGTCGTAAGGTGGACTCCTGAATATGCGCTCAAACTCCTCCAGGTGGCGTCGCTGTAATATCACGCCGTTTCCACAGCAGCCCTCTCGCGTTATCTCGCGCACACCTCCCACGTATGGCCAGAAATGGTGCTGGAACGAGTCCATTCCCCCAGCCAGATCGAGCAACCTGACAAACACCGGAACCCAAACCACCAAACTCAGCAGAAGGAGCGAGTCCTGCCACAAGACCTTCACCGACACCCTCTTTTTGTGAAACGCCCATCTGCGAAGCCCGGCGCCCGTCAGCACCGCAGCCACATACTCTAGTGACCAACTCATGCTCTTGAGCACCCAATCATGGTTTCTCAACCGCCACTGTGACTGAGAGTGATCGAATAGCTTGATGTACGCCCAGTCGCCCCCAGTGCTTCTCGCGGCCTTGTTGAGGAACGCCAAAGCGGAAACCAGTCTCGCGTGCCAGTCGCGCATCGCAACAAAGTGTGGCTCCACCAGGGCCACGTACGATGCATGTGTCTCTCGACATACATCCATCAGGATTGCCTGATCGATCCGGGATCTCTTGACCGAGAAGTCTCTCTGGGTCGCTTCGCCGTGGTTAACGTCGAAATCGACCTCTCGGTAGCCATTTACGTTGGCGGAAGTCCCGTTATAGTAGTCTTCTTCCCGGTAAACAAGAACTTCGTCCACCAACTTCGATAGCCATGGCTTGCCAAAGGCAAAGTGATTGCTCTGCGGCTCGGCCGCGAGCAGGATGGTGATGTGCATGGACTCGCGATTGCTAGTTGGTAGGTTGCCGGTGAGCGAGACGATGGTACGCATGAGAGAGTCTTCGTCCTGACTAGGCTTTCTGGGGTCGCTGACGATCCCAAGGCAAAGTCGCTTTGGCCATCGTGTCGGCCCATTTTTCTGCAGCTGTAGATTGTCCGGTTCGCCATTCTCCACCGCGAGTATCACCTTGCCCATTTGGTGGTCGACCTCCGCCATGCGGGCTTGTGCGACGCGTAGTCCGAGTTCTGATCGAGGATCGAAGAAGTAGCTCGATGGGTCATCGAAGAGGTTGCTGTAGCAAAACCTAAACAACGACACCCACAAAATTGCCGCTCCGGCGTGGAGAGCAAAGAATCGGAGTGACACCCGTGGGCTGGCCATGGCTGCAGCGTGCTGTGTCGGGCGAGCGTTAGCGATACGGGACGTCTTGAATCTCGCAGAAGAGACTGCACCTAGCACGATTCCGAAGAATTTGGCAAAGAAGTGGTCTGGAATAGATCTTGGGATCGCTGGATCGCGACCTTGCGATCTGATTTCCGACGGTTGCGACACTGAATAGGGCTTAAGGGAGTTTCTAACAAGGACCCCGTTTGCTTTTGCTACGATCGCTGGGACGGCTGTTTGCCAGTGGGAACTTGCCCATGCGAAATTCCGAATAGAGTGCGCAAACAAGAACAATAGGTCCCCTTGAAATATTGGGCTCACAGATCCGTGTCGTTCAACATCAAAGGGTCGGACAGGGTACCATCACGAGGGCAACGGTGCTGCTCGACGACGAAGGCGAATGTCCCACAGACGACCCAGCGTAATTGCTTCTACGGAAAGGCACTTGGTCAAAATTCATTGGAAAGAAGGAACTGCTCTTTGTTGCACCAGGGCACCAGGCCCACCTGGTGTTTTTGCGCATAATGAAAAAGACAGGAATGGTCACCTCTCGGGAGGAAACCTGCTTCACCAGCACTATTTATTTGCATGGCCCCAGCCGCATTCGAAGACTTTTCTCCCTTTGCTAACTTACACCATCAATATCTTTTACCTAAGGTACACAGTAGGAATTGATGGAGCGTTGTCACTGGCCCTCGGAGCCCGCCGCCAAGCTCGGCCTGGGGGCGTCCAACTGGCTGGTGGGACCTGCGTTAGCGCGCCCGAGCCACCCCGCGCCAACCCATGAAACCGCATCTTTCCAACGCAGCCACCAGAGGAACAAGATCGCACACAACTAGTGAGCGGTATTGAGAGAAAGTCTGAAAAGAGCAGCAAGACAGCATGGTTCAAATCGCACATCGATGCAGGACGGCAAGAAGCGGTGGGCTTTCTGGGTTCCCGTTTGGGTGACACGGCTTGGCTCCTCAGTGGGTCGATCACCGCGCGATTCGCGGCACACCACCTGCAGTGGAAGGCCCCGCAGTGACTAAGATCGGACAAGTCGTGACCGCTCAAAGCGGTGCGACACACAGGGACACCGATGGGGAAGCTCCGCGTTGGTACCTAAAACCAAGCGCATCCCACGTCAGACAAGCCGAAGACAAGCAAACAACGGTCCCGCGCCCAATACCAATCCCTAACGCCCAATCTCCCTCACAAGGAAACAGCAGCCCAAGATGGTGGTCTTCAACCTCGCCTACACCGCTCCGATCAACCGCCCGGACCAATCCGTCCTCACCCGCGACCAGGTATGGGCCGGCCTGCAGCGCAAAGTACGCCACGCACAGGAGTTCGTGCCGCTCATCGTGAAGTGCGAGGTGGTCCAGGAAGAAGTAGCGGCGCGCGATGAGGACGTCACAGTCGTGACGCGCCAGGTCATCTTCGCCCCCGGAAAAGGGCCCAAGGCCGATGGCGAGCCCGTCACGGAAGTCTGCAAGGAGTACCCGCCGTGTCGCGTCGACTTCCACCAGGAGAACGGCACCAAGATCGCCAACTATGTGTCGCAGGGGCCGAGCGGCCAGCCCGACGACCTGTTCATGACGTACGTGTTTGAGTGGCGGCACCCGGCGGTTCAGGCAGGGAGCGAGCAGGCCGGCAAGTTGGAGGCGCAGCATAAGACTGTGAGTTTTTGCAGGGGCGCATTCCTGACGGGATGTATACTGACCGTCAACAGACTGCGAAGATGGCAGTGGAGTCCAGTATCGAGACCATCCGCCGTCTCGTGGCCGAGGGCAAGATTTGAGAGGAACGGTTGCGCAGCCGGCGGTCTAGACCGCGAAGACAAAAATAAATGGCATCATTACATGAAGTCCACATGCGAGATTTTCAACGTACGCCGGTCGTCCGAAGACTGCTAAGGGCATCAACACCCGGATGCTGAAAGACGCCGGCCGGTTGCCCGGATCGAGGCACCCTGCTCCCAGGGCTTCCGCCCAAAGCCCAACGTACCCAACTCTTAGACCACAATGCTTCATCATCCCGATGCTACCGATGTTCGAAGACGCCATCACCTTCTACAGACGTCGGCGTCTAAGATCCGCGGGGGAGTATCGGAATAAGAGCCAAAAATGATCAGAAAATCTCTCGAGAGGAAGAAGAAGGGCCTTACTTTGGGGCATCCATTTGGATGACCAAGACAGGTCTCGCCTCCCGTTGTTGCGCCCGCATTGCAGTCACCGACACCCCGATCACCAGTCATGATTCTCTCACCATTTTCCATCACCAGGTCCGCTGGCTCAATGGCAGAGCGTCTGACTACGAATCAGGAGGTTCCAGGTTCGACCCCTGGGTGGATCGTGTGGTTATTCTTTTTACCCAGCTCGACGGCTTATCCCTGCATAAATACCTGCTGAGTATCCGGGCCGGGGGCATTATGTTTTTTGGTTGACGCTTCTGGCAAATGAAGCAGTTATATCTGATTTTAGAGGTTCACTCAACGGCTCCATCGTGCCCGGGTATCGTTTGTGGGCAATGCCAGTGTGGATAACGAATTGGTAAACTTGCTTCCTTGACTTGGCAAGTACATACACGACTAGGCTGATACTAATTCATAATGCCCAGGCTATAGATTGGTACCCTCCAAGGCAGTCTCATGGCCAGCCAACAACTTGAAACAAGCACCCATTTTCCCTCCGCTGTTACCCCTGGCTCCAAATAATGACCGGTGTGTACATCATGTACAGAACGAAGACAGAGACCTCAATGAAGCCTCAGCTCAACAAGCTCAAGACCTGCCCCGTGAGAAGCTCCAGAAGAAGCCGCTCCTCGGGCAAGTCCTACACGTAGTAGGGTAAGGGTACGGTTCTCGGGATGTGCCTGCTCCGGATCTTGATCTAGGGCATACCTCGGCACATCCCTACCACCGTACCCTCGAGTAGGTACGAGAGTAGGACGAGGAATAGGTCCTGCTGTAGGGGGAGCCAGAGTTTGGATAGGTGGTTGGAAAGAAGTAGACGTGGTCTGTATGGTGATCGGATGAGAAGCGTTGGTTGCGTGGGGACTGACAAGGTAAGCAGGTCTTTGGCATTGGCTGGATCGAAGTTGTACTGGTCCATGTCGGGGTGGAGCTCCTTGCAGAAGGAGGCCCAGCCTATCGACCAGGCTATGGCCTCTGCCATTAACTCGTTGCGGGGTGGTTGAAGCGACGTGTTGAAAAGCGGCGATGATGCGAGGGAGTGAGACAATTTGTCGGGAAGGCGGTAAACAGATCGCAAAAGTGAGTCTCTCACCGTCGACCCAGCGTAAACCGAAGTTACACTTGGTTGATATCGAGACATTTCGTATGCTAAGATGTCGTCGATATACTCGGCCTGTCTCAGGAAGTATTCTGCTTCTGCCCTGAGAGCTCTCTCGCCTCCCTCAGCATAGTGCCAAGCAGTGGTTATTTCTGACATGGCGCTGCAAGTTGTCCGCCCGGGAGAACGTTCGGGAGCATCCCAAGTGGGATAGCGGACACTCCAAGGCTCGGGGGGATCCATATTGGCGCGGATGAAGGGCCATTTGGTATCGCTTCAGGTCGCACTTGAACCCGAATGGCTCTTGTTTGCAACCGCAGACTGGACACTAAAATCGCCGGATGTGTACGATGTCGAAATGTTTCCTGAAATAGGGGGGCTTGTGTCAGGAAGTCCTGCTTGCCGGTTTAGGGAGAAGAAAAATCTTATTTTAAGCCCCCCCCCCCCTAAAAATAAAAATTAACATAAAAGGGCAGAATTGATGAAGCAACAACTTACAAGGCCCGGAGCGTCTGAACCCCCATCCCAGCGAAGTGCCGATGCTCACTCACAACTTTTTTCATCTCAGAGTCTGGGGTCAATCACACCCGCCATCCAAAAGCGTTGAGTTCTGGCGCTTGTGGTGGAGAGTGGTCTGTGCACCACACCGAAAACCGCCGGCATCTGGGCACCGAGGTGAGCGCTGACCTTCCAGTTTGTTTCACCAGCGCCTCTCACGGTTGGCTGTGGGCGGAGATCCGAAGACCTTCAAGGAGCTAGCGTTGCTGGACAGCAACAACCTGGAAGACAAAAAAAAGGGGATGCCGAGGATTGCAACTTGACAAAGCAAAAACTATCAATTTATATGCTGACATATGCATCCATCCATCTAAGTCTAGAGTTTATGTTCGTAACGCCCCTATCAATCTTGTATGCAGCTGTTCCAAATCCAAGATACCAAAGTCAATATTTTAATTACCCCACCGGAATTAGACCACATATATTAACCCCTCAAGTCATCTCCAACGACAACAACCAATCCATCAACGCCGGGCTCATAGAAATACATCTAATATCCCCAAAACAAAACCAAAACAAAATGACAACAAAAGAACCAACGCCTAAGGCTTGCTAATCTGCTCCTTTCGGAAGAACTTGAAGAATCCAACGCAAATAATCAACTGCGCGACGAGCGCAATCCAGAACCACACCTTGCTCAATGCAACCCCAACCCCCTCCGAGAAATCAGGGAACACATCTCCCGGCCCAACATTATTTGGCGCCGACGCCCTCGCCACAATCGTCGCCACACTACCAATCACCTGGGCAATCAACATAGCGACACATACATGAATCCTCGTCAGCGTGAGCATCAAAATCATGCCGATGCCCGCATTCTGCACCGTGTCCAACAGCCCGAGCCAAAGCCAGAGCGACCTTGACAAGATTGCCGACCACAGCGCGGACCCTGTCCAGGGGAGATACAAGCCAAACCCTGACGTGCCCCAGAGCATCTGCGCCCAGCGGGGGGCGCCAAGGCCGAGGGCAAAGAGGGGAAGCCACCAGGGATGGCGCTTGCTGACGACGGCAAAGAAGGCTAAAAAGGCAGCCCAGACGACGATGTAGAAAAAGGCCGTCAGTAGAAGGGTGCCCCATACGGGGAGGTGCTGGCTGCTGAAGAGGTAGAACCAGTTCCTACCATAGGGAGAGGAGAGGAAATAGTTTTGGAGTATGACTGCGACGAAGAACCAGAGGGTGGTTTTTCGCCGGAGGATGGAGGCGTAGAGGGAGGGGACTTCATCAGGGGATTGACGGTAGTAGTTTGGTAGTCCAATGAAGAGGATGATGCCACATGCGAAGAGGATGATGGCGATGAGGAAGGTCACGGGGAAGAGAACCGGGAGCGGTGAGATGGGTCCGAGTTGGGAGCCGGTGGCCGAGGCTGTGGAGAGGAGGTTGCCCCAAAACCAGAGCATCACTGTGTAGGTTTGCTGGACGCCTTGGATGACGCAGGCGCGCCAGATCCAGGTTTCCACTGGGGAGCCACCTTCGTCTCCAAAGTTGAAGGCGAAGAAAATCGCACCGCTCGAGGAACCGGTCGCGTACAACCCGGTGGCAGCGTTTTGGATCCATACGCGGGTGGCGGGGTCCGAAGAGAACGGGGCAACGCCGATGAAGAGGAAGGCTAGGCCGTAGAAGATCCAGGGGAGGGTCAAGGAGTAGATTGCTTTTGTTGTGCGCGAGAGAATGCCCCAAAGAATAGATGTAACGAGGTAGATGGAGGCGACAGCGTAAAGTCGAGTTGCAGTTTGACCAAGCTCGCCGGTGAGGAGTGTGATCTGGTACGAGTTGGACGCGATGATTTGACCGAAGGCAAGGAAGATGGAGTAGACGGGCCATTCACCAAGTCGTCTCTGGAGGAGTCTGAAGGCAACTTTAGTAAAACACCCTACATTTCACAAACACGGAAAAAACTCACTTCTTCAACCCTGTAGGCGGGACATAGTCCTCAGCCAGACCGTACTCCTCCCGCTTCAACTTCTCTGCGTCCCTCCGCGCATACGCCATTGCACCAGCGTCAGGGCTCTCGGTTCCCTTTTGGCCCGATACCAACCCCGCTGTGGAGGTATGTCTTGCGTGACCCGTCCCGAGCTTGACGTCCCTCATAGCATCAAAGAAGTCCCGCTCACTCTCGACCAGGTACTCCTCAATACAGAGCGCGGAGATGGAGTTCTTGGCGTTCAGCTTATCAAGCTTCTTCTCAAACACCGACGAGAACTTGCCGTCGGCATCCGTGAAGAAGGCATCCACCTGCTGCAGCTTGAAGTCGGTCCGACCTCCCACCACCATGTCAACCGACACGATGCTGTGGAGACTGGTAGATCCAAGGTTATGCATCCCCAACCTCGGTCGAGGCGGAGTCAGCGCACCAGAATCCGAGTAAATAGATCCTACATCACTGTTCCGTGGACTCTGCGAGTGGCCAAACCCGCCGAACCCAGGGGGCGGGAGGTCCGGTGTCGACCGTCCTGTGGGTGGCAGTGGCCACTCAGGTGAAGAAGGCCGCTCGGGGAGGAACATCGACCCAGTCTTCGGCGTCGTAGGCGTCAGTGCTCTCGACGGCGACAGACTATCGGCGGCCCCTCGGGACGGATCGACCGTCAGCCTTTTCTTCCCCTTGAACCGCATCTTATGATGCATCTTGATCGACCTGCCCTGCAGTTTCTCCAAGCCCTCAAGCCACTGCGCAACTGGGAACCTCTGCTTAGCGGACCACGCTCTCATCTTGGCCCTGACATCCTTCTTCGACTCCAGCGCGGCCACCACGGCCTGTTTGAATTGGCTCAGCAAGTGCGTCGTGCTCGCGCTCTCAATCGTATACCACCATCCCGGCATCTGGCCGAGTCCTCCCACCTTGGCACCCACTCCCAAGGCGCCCTTGCGCCCAAACTCGACCGCGACGAGACCAAACGGCTCATCTCTCGAGGGGATCAGCGCAAACTCAGCTCCGCTGAAGATATACGGTGGCAAGCTCGTAAACTCCGGCTTGCTAAATACGCGCTTCGGATACAACTCCATCAGCTTCGCCAACTTCATTGCCGCAAACTTGCCATACAAGTCAATCGTCGGCCCGATGCAAACGAGTTGAGTGTTCGGATACTCCTCCAGCACAGCCGGGAACAGATCAGCGATGAGATCAACGCCCTTTTGCTGACTCCATCTGCCCACAAAAACAAATAGCTCCGCGTCCGGGTTGGCTTCCAACCCAGCCCATTCCTGCGTCTGCCTCCTCAACTCGCCGCGGGACGCCTCAAACTCGGCATCGATCACGACATCCTCGTCATGCTTTGCTGCAGCGTCCCACTCTTCCATATCACTAGGATCCGGATTCGGAAGCTGCCCAATCTGCGACAGACCCCAAAAGATGGGGTACCGCGCAAACGAACGGTCGCCGTATTTCTTTGACACGCCCACGGCGCCGAAGCTAGCCTGGTGCACGCGGAGGTATGAGACGGCCGCATGCAAGAGGTTGAAGACGCTGCCAAACTGGACGTATTGCTGAACGATGTCGGAGGGGAGGTTAAAGACTCCGCAGACTTCCTTGCGTTCCTCGGGTGTGCGAAGCGGCCATAGGCCCTGAAACTCGGCGTTGTGAAGAGAAAGGCAGCAAGGGATGGTAGTGGAGGGAAGGAGGTACAGGGGGGCGATGCCACCATGGTAGTCGTTGATGTGGTAGATGTCGACTGTTCAAGTCGGGTTGCGGTTAGTGGGGTGCTTTGGAATAGCAGCAGGGAGAGGAGGGGTAAAAAAAAAAAACATACCAGGAAAGCGGGTGATGGTCTGCGCGATGCATTGGTTCCAAGTAGAATAGTAAATGGCGCTGTCAATGTTGTCCATTCGAGGCGGGTATGGCTCAGCTTTTGTTTGCTGCCGGAAGACAGGCGCGTCAAGGAGCACATAAGTGATGTTTTCGACTTGGTGGTAGGAGACATTGACCTGATATGTCGCGTCGAGAATGGTAACCGTCATTGGCTCTGCGCACTCCTCTGGGACTTCGGGGTACTTGATGTCGCCCACACAGGGGACGACCCAGATGAGGTCTTGGTGGCCCAAAGCCTTGCCCATGAGCTGCGCCATCACACCCAAGCCACCAATCTTAACCTTGACGTTCCAGTCGTCGATATTGTACTCAACTGTGGCGATGAGAACCGTCCGGCGCTTAGGCGGCAGGTCTGACAAGCTAACCGCCGCCGTTTCTCCCAAATCCGATGCCGAAGACAGAGAACCACGCCGACTGCGGGACTTCATGGCTGACACCTTGGATCGCACCTTTGCATTTGTCTGATGGAAGACCCCCGAGAGCGTGATGGTCGGCCCCTTGATGCCCTTTTCAACAACCTTGACCTTGTAAAACGACCCGATAAAGACAAACACGGCCGCAAACCCCGTTGCGATAGGCAGCAGCCACAGGAGAACGAAAAACGCCAGCTGCACCCTCCTGTCGCCCTGCGGTACGAGCTCGTATCGTAACGTCCCGTCATCGAGTGCAAACCGGTACGAAAGGTATGGGTACTCAGGGCCATCCGTGACGTTGATGACCGTCGGCGCCATGGCCGAAGGCGGCATCCTGTCAAGAACAAAGTCCTTGTCAATATCGCCAAAGATGAACGTCTGATCCGGCTGGCCGTCGGGATTCATGCCCCAGACATTGACTTGCACTGTGCCTGGCCACTCGTCCATATAATGCCACTCCCACCTGCCATCCCCGGCGTGCTGCAGCATATTCTTGATTCCCGCGTCAAAGCCAAACTGGTTGAACCTCCCGTTGGCCCAGAGATGCGGAAACCGCCGCAGCCCCTTGTCGAATCCGACATCGCCATGCTGAACGAACGACGAGCTCCCAAGCAGCCGACTGAAATACTGCACGATAACATGCTGGCCTTCCCATTCCTGCTGCTTCGTTCCAGCCCATGCTTGGTCTTTCAATACCACCACCTCCCCGCCCTCGTACCCAGTCCACTCACTCCAGCTCGACCCCCAATTGAGAGAGTACCGCCACATGTCAGCGCCCGGCGCGGTGTGCTTGACTCTGAGCTTGCCATCCCCGTCCTGCGCCAGGAGCGACGCGGAATAATTGCCCGTTGCGGGAAAAACGAGTGGATTATCCGTTTTCCCGACGCGAATCAAGAACGTGTCGATCGCCTGTGTAAAGCTCCCCAGGTCCTCCGTCGTCGCGTTCGCCACGCTAATGGCATGGATCCCGTCGCTGAGGCTCAGCCTAGCACTCCATCTCCACGCGCTAGGGAGGGCACCGATAAAGGGAGCGCGATCTGCGCCGCCGTCGGCGGGGGATACTTCGGCGCATTTGACGGAGCCAGGGACAAGAGCGCCAGCGATGGTGCCTCCTGCGCCGGTGGAGTTGATGCGCAGCGAGGAGGTGACTGAGTCGCAGCTCATGGCGGCAGAGAAGTGAAAGGAAATGTCAACTTCGGTTGAGGAGGAGCCAGTAGAAGACACAGGGACGTCGTGGTCAGGGAGGAACTTTGTGATCATTGGCGGGGGCGGAACCCATCTGGAAGCGGGAACATAGGCGCGGAACTCGTAGGGGAGGAGAGTGATGGTGTCGGCACAGCCAGAAAATGATTGGGAGCCGTTGATGAAGAGTTTTTGGGACGAGTTGCCAACAGTAAAGCTGTGGTGGGGGAAGAAAAGGTTCTTGACTGGTGTGCCGGCGTCGAAGGGAGAAAGGAAGGAGGCGTTGGAGCTGCAGTTGAACGTATAGGTTGTCGTGTCGTTCTTGTTGTGAAAGACAAGCCAGATCGGCGGGGTGTCGCCGAGATCTTGGACGCCAGGATACGCGGATCGCACGACGCTCCAGATTCCGGTTTCGGTGCCTGTACCGTTGCTTCCCGGGAGGTAGATGTAGTCAGTCTGGTTGGAGAGCTGGCTGAGGAATAGACCGTCGGTAAGAACTGGGTATTGCTGGCGGAGGTGGAACATGGACTTCATAATCCCCCTGACGGGGTGTGATGGATCTCTGTGGTCCCACGAGTTCTTGACATCTTTGCAACCATCCAGCGTGGAGTTGAGCGGCATGTTGAAGTACTGGGTACTGCTGCCGGCATAGCACCCATGAAGATACCAGGCCGGGGAAGGCGACATGGCCTGCCGACCGAAGATGTAGTTATCGGCGGTGTTATCCAATACGTAAAATGCCTGTTCTTCTCCCCATAGGACCAGAGGGATACCGGGAAGGAGAATCGTTGTGATAAACTGGCCAAGCAGCATGCGGTGGACGCCTTGTCGAATACCCGGCCATCGGAAAACATCCTGGTTCGTTACACCAAACATGTGCCGGGGATCCAGGACGCCAGTATCGGCATTCACAAAGTCGTTAGAAATCAACATTTGGTTCCACGCATCAACCCAGCTCATTGGAAGGTCAAAGCCAGCTTCTAGGTTGCCGTCCATGCCCAAGAACCTTGTCATGAAGCGGTATACTGAGTACGAAAAGGCAGCCGCATCAAGCGCGATCTGTTGCGACTCTCTGAGAAAGTACTTGCTGTCTGATGCGTTGTTGAGCATCACTGCCTCGGTGAGATTCTTCAGCCATTGATCCGGCTGGCGACCGCGTCCAAGATAGATAGACCCAATGTTGTTGCCGCCCGTGATTTCGCCTGGAAGGAAGAAGTTCTTTTTGCCGACCTGTCGGGCGCATTCGCGAACGGCAGCAGAAAAGTTTCCAGAGGCGTCTGCTGTCACCTGGATGGCCTTGTCGTAACGGAACCCATCGATGTCTAGCATCCGGATAGCCATGCAAGAGAAGTGCGAGAGCTTTTCGCGAACTGATGGAACCCACTCGCGAAGGCGATCTTGAACAGAGGCGAACTTGGTGATTTGGCGACGATAATCGGGGTACACGCCAAAGGCTTCCGTATCACCGAACTGTTGAAGGGTATCCGTTAGGGCTGCGGCTTAGGAAAGAGAATGGGTGCCATAATGGGAAGTCAAACAACGAACGAAAGCTATGCCGGACTCACCTGATCAAAGTCAGAGTTGTAGCATCCCTTAAACTCATCAACATAGATCTGATCAATCGGGTATCCAGTTTCGTTCCAGAACCGAGGAAAGGAGCAAGTCTCGTTGTAACTGTCGCTAACATCAAAGTCAAGATAGCGTCTCGATGTCTTCCAAACCACTTTGTGTTCCTCCGGGGCGAATGGCGTCGACTCGTTCAAGAAACCCTCGAATCCAAGGAGATCACCCATGCTAGGCGATGTCAGCACCCTGATCAAGTCCCAGTTGAGTAGAAGAGACTTACGTTGCGACCGTGTTATCGAAGAGAACATACATCCCTCGCTTGTGGATCTCGTCGACGGCACGCCGCCACTCCAAGATGTTTCCGTAATGAGCGTCTAGTAAGGTAAGATCGAGGGGCTGTGAGGAGAATCGAGTTAGTTTTGTGACCCATGACCGAGTCCTCGTGGTTCCGTAACTTACAGAGTACGAATCGGATTGCCAAGGTTGGTTAATGAACGGTGAGCCAGCGATGTAAATGCCCTAAAACTTGTGAGCAGAGAGAAATAGCGCACCGTCAGCAAGACCATCCCACCTTAACACCCATTCCATGAATGTAATCCAAGCTGTCGATGAGGCCTTGGACATCCCCTCCATGGCGCATCTGCGTGCTGGTGATGTCCTGCTCAAACACGGTTCCGTTCGCATTATCGTTGGAGGGGTTTCCATTCACGAAGCGGTCGATGAATAGAGTATAGATAGGAAACCTCCAGTTGGAGGGCGACTCTGTGTAAGTGTGGTCTTCCCACTCGCCCCAATAGTCGAGCGGGTGGATAGCAGTTTTGTTCTGATTGAGGTTATGGTCCACATATTTGGGATCATATCGAAGCGAATGCGTTAGGGTAGCCCCGAGACCCAGCGCGAGGGTCAAGGAGTAGAGGATAGACATTGTTACAGATGAAACGAAAGCATCTCTGGGTGAGCAAGGCGCTTCAGAGGTCGACGGGAGTGGGAGCGGAAAGGAAAGGAAAACAGGGAATGGGTTTTTCGAGAAACGAGAGAGAATGTACTAGGGCGGGGGCAAAAGTGAATGAGAACGATCGGAACGGCAGATGTGCCAGTGGCGGAGGTAACGGTTGAGAAAGAAGAAAGAGAGGGAAGTTCTCGGAGAGGAGACGAGAAAGCGAATGTCGTGATGTGTGGTGTTAGTGTGGAAAGCTGAATACGGGATAGAGGGCGCAGAAATCGTTAACATGCAGAGTAAGGCTCATATTGAGGACGAGGGCACAGCACCCATCAACATATTGGCAGGTTGGAAGGCCCAAAGCGGTGGGCCTTCGTCGCCGCACCGCATTCCCAGTCCAGGAGGTGCCATCGCTCCTGCATGGCGATTCCAAGCTGAGACACACGGAGTCGATAGTGTGGCTTCTTCTCCGCGGTCCTCACCAACAACCATGAGGCTCCTCTGCTTCCGGTAGGGGGACGTCTTCCAGCCGCTGTTACGAGCGCCTGGCCATTTTGAGGATAAACAGCCTCAAGTCCCGAGCGCAAGATCCCCGACCAGTGGCATGAAAATCCCAGCGCCATGGGCGAGAAGGCGTCATCGGCCAAGACGGCAAAAATTTGAGTTCTGATGAAGAATCTGCTCTGTCTGATAAAGGGGCATATCCCCCGAGCGCATCGAGCAGGGTCCAACCTGTCCAAGTCTACAGCCTTGACCGCAAAAGATCCCTTGGCATCCAATGTTGGAGGTTGCGACAGGGCGAGACGCCCACAAAGTGCCCTTTCTTCAGCCGCAGGAGGCGGGCAACCATAGGGGTGATTAGGAAAAAGCCACTATGCCGTCAAGGACTCAAAAGTCGAGCAGCGATTGGCAGGAGATAGCCACTCGACCGATCGTCCAAGTATGTGTTCCTGGTCTTTGGAGGCTGAAGATGCCGTGGGGGGTCACCGCATATTCGTGCAGGTCCGCGCCGAGTGGTGTACCATCTCGGATCAAACACGGGTAAGCAAACTTTTGTGCACCCTGCTGTGTCGGGCATAAAACCCCGGTAACTGAGGAAAAGAGTTCTGTTGCCTGTCCTGCCTCCGCCCAACGCCGTATAGAGTAGGACGGTGCAAAAGAGGTGCAAAACTTAGAAAACCCGCCGGTAGCGGTAGGACTCGAACATGAGGAAAAGGAGGCCCGAAGCGGAGAAAGCAGCGAGCAAGATCGACAGTCAGCGGTGGACACAAAGAAGGCTGCATGCCCCTCAGTCGCGGACAGATCGCGAATATCTAACAGGTCCTCGAAAGCATACAGAACCCCCACCCCCCCCGTGGTGAAGGCTAGTGAACGTTGAAAACATACCACAGTACCTATCGGCACGCCTTGGGGGCATCGCTAGCGAATCCCTGACATCGTATGGATCATTTCGCACAGGGTTGTGACAAGCGACAAGAGGGGCAACGACGGCGATCGTCGATTGGAAGCTAAAAAAAAAAAGAAAGAGTCTAGCGCCCAGAGGTTGAAACATGCATTGGTGCTGTGGATACCAAGGGTGTTGTGGAAGCTGAAAAAAAAAAAACTTGAAAATCCAGGGGTATGGCCTGATGAGGCGCTGTTTTGGGTTCAGCCTCTCACGCCGGGCCGTAGAACCGTGTGCGCCACTGGCGTTTGGGTCGGCAGGGGAAACAGAAGGCGCAGAAGGCTCACTCAGCTTGCAGCGGAAGCCGCAACAGACCAGCAGGGGGTCAACCAAATTCGTCCGCGTATCATCATCCGATCCGATGTCATGTCAATTCTCGCCTCTCTCTTATCATGTCACTTCCACTTTTCCCAAAGCCCCCACGTGGCCAGCTCCTCTGAGGCTGCCTCTGGGCGTGCAATAGTCTTCAGTGATAATTATCGACTATATTCTATTTTGGTCTCCTTATTTTCTGTTCTCTGATGGCCAGAGGACGGCCAAATAACAGTTTTTCCTCTTAATGCCGCAACAAAATTTCAGGTTCTTTCATCTCATAACTACATGCGAAATCCTTCCGTCCGAATCCCGGGTCATCTTGTTGCATCCGCATCTCCCCTGCTAGCAGACAACAGCGGCTCAATCGATTTACAGGCCCTCTCGAAAGGATTCACTAACTAAGCCATTCCTCTTCTAATTCTAGTCAGTCAACAGGACGGTACGCCAAGGGTCTTCCAGATCCTCTTTCTTGGCTTTTTGCGGCAATGACCTCAGCCGCAGGCGATATCACTTCTCTGTTTTTCTTTTCCTCGCAAGTTTTTTTTTCTCGATGAGCAAGCTTCAGGGGTTGGCTCCTGCCTCATCGTCTCGCAAAGGGAAACAAACGAGTCGACAAACAGGTCTGCCACTTCAGCAACCTAGGAAGGGAAATTAAAAGAATTAGGACTGTAGACACACTATCACACGATTCCATTTGTCTTTTCCCAGCAGTTCTGTGCGCATTTTCGACCCTTCCGTGTTCAAACCCCCCATTCTGCCAGGACCTTGGATGTCGCCACGTCTTTGGTGGCTGGTGCCATCTTCCCTATTTCTCTTCCGGCTTATCATTTGCCCGAATGCCTCATCGTTCTCGGATATTCCCGGCATCCCCTGTTCTCCTCCGGCACGATGATAAGGCTCGATAATCGGTAGGGGCCTAGATCAATCATTGACGCGGTTCAAACCAGCTGGGTCATGACACGTCTGCCATCACCACATCGTGACCCGATTGATATCTCCATCATATTCCCAGCTCGTCTTCTAGCGAAAACCTTTTCCACATCGTGAAATCCTCCCTCTCAATCCCCCTTCAAATTCGGCGGCACGGTTGTCTCAGATTTCCCCACCCTGCAGCCCCGGAGGCTGTGGCAATCTATCTGATTCCTCCACCTCTCTGGGCCAGTATTTCAGCCAGCCTTCTTCCACACACCACAATACACACCATTCTGCTGTCCACCTTTGACAATGGCCCACTATTCCGGGCCAACAAGCGCTTGCTCGTGTGTCCGTTGGCGCCAGGGGTTCCATGTGGCCCAATCACAACACCAGGTGGTGATGGTTGGTGATGACTAAACCAACCAATCCCATCCATCAATGGATCCTCTATCGGCCCTGACTGTGGCTAGCACTGTGACCCAGTTCATTCAATTCGCCGGCAGCCTCATCTCTACTACAGATAAGATCTTCCACTCGTCACAGGGCGCAACAGTCGAGCAGCTCGAGGTCGAGGATGTATACCTCAAGCTATCCGAGCTCAGCACAGCGCTCGGCTCAACAGCAGTCCCGAAAAAATCCCATCATGAAGCGGCTCTAGAGGAGCTATGAAAACAGTGCAGGTTGGACTGCGCTGAATTGCTAGGGTTCTTGGACGGGCTGAAGGTCCCGCCTCTCGAAGAGTATCAAGTCGGCTCTACGGGCATCGCGCTACGAACACAAGATCTTGGCTCTCGAGAAGTGATTGGAGAGAGCCCAGAGTGTCATGGCACTGCACGTGGGACATATTGCGAGGTCGGCCTCTCTGATGTTCTCACGGGTCGCTTTATGGACTGTGAAATATTAAAGCCGCATTGGCAGCCGTCACATTCCGCGCTATCTGACCGGCTCGATGATATCAAGACAGAGAACAGATACATGCATCTAGATCACTCATCTAAAGTTGATGCTATGGCGAAGGGGTTGGCAGGCCTCGAGGTACGACTGAAAATATCCTCCAGTCACGATGACGGAGGATATCCGATGATCACGCCTACAGATGAAACCGGGGTGATTGCCATGAAAATACCCGAGGAGCTTGCGGCGAGGCTTCGCGACTTGATGTCCCTCGAGAGCGACGCCGCCCGTGAGCAAGTCTTGGTCAGCCTGAACTTCCACGCCCGCCCAGTGCGCCACGCAAGCATCTCGGATGCCTACTCCAATACCTTCAACTGGATATTCAAGCCGGAGTTTGCCAAGTGGCTGCAAGGGACCGGCGGACTGTTTTGGATATCGGGAAAGTCGACCACACACGAATTGCTACACCGGACCGTGCGCGACTTCCTGCAGACTCGCGAGATGGCCGACTACTTGGTCACGAAGCTCCGCCGCCCGTTCGACCCCAGCCTGTCGATAGCCAAGGCCTACGTCCGCCTTGATCAAGTCGACCGAGTTCACCAGTGACACCGTCACCGTCAACGACCGGAAGGTGCCGCGCATGATCATGCGCGACAACGTGGGAAACAGCGGCGGGTGGCTGGTGGGCCTAGTCCGGGAGACGGTCAAGTACGCGTCGGGGGCGCGGAAATCCAGCCTCCCCAAGGTCGCTGAGCTACTGGGCGCGCTCGAAAGCTGCCTCGAGGAGATGTTGGCGGCCGGCCAGGCGCGCTTCTTCCACACGGCCGAGTGCGACCCGCGGCTCTTGGTGCGCGAGCAGGTCCTCCGGTCCGAGCCCTGCGACTTTGTGGCGGCCAAGATCGCCGAGCCCGACTACCTCGGCATCTTTAAGACGGCCCCGCTTTTTGCCGCCGTGCAGCCCTCCTTCTTTAGCCGGAGCATAGCCGCGAGCGTAGATATGCTTCATATCCTGCTGGATAATGGGCAGGACCCAAACAAGCCTGACGAGGCGCTCACGGGATCGACGCCGTGGTCGACGTTCGCCTTCCGGGCGTTGCCGTGGTCGTCTTCGGGACAGCACAGGGGAGGGGAGGACGCCTTCCAGGTCGCGGTCGACAGGGAGCTGTTTATCAAATTTCTGTCGTTCGGCGCCAACCCGAACGCCCGCGAGCCGTGGAGTGGCACCACTGTGTTCGCCATGTTCCTCTTGTCGGCCTTCTCGGCCTCTCTGAGGGAGGCACGCGTACCTCTAAAAATGACAACAACATCACCCTTTTCCGCCAAACCCGGCACAAGACCTATGTAACCCCTATCCCCCACAAACGGACGGGTCCCGGACTGCCGGTTCACTATGTAGTAATACGAATCCTTGGTGTTGAACTCGGCAGTGGTGTTCTTTGTCAGCGGAGGTGCCTTCATGTCGTCGAAGAGAGGGAACCCCTCGAACTTCACACCAAAGGATGCTTGAAAGCCGATCCACATCCTCGTGTCGAGGACGAAAGTTCCTGTCTTGGTCTTTAATCACACCGAGGTAGCCATTGGCAAGGGATTCGGTTCGCCCTTCTGGCGGGACACTTGTGCCGTGGAGCATGGAGCGCTGGGAGTTCTGGAAGCCCCACCTCACCAAGCTCGCAGCCGGGGACGGAGGAGGATACGGCCCAGCGGGTGGCCAGCGCCATCGCAAGCATGGAGGCGGCCGAGTCCAAGCGCCATGTGGAAAGAGGACCGGAAAGCCATCCTGCAAAGGGGGGATCCGGCTAGCTGGTTTTGTTTGTTTCTCTTTTGTTTGCCTGGCTTCTGTTTTGCAGTAGGCTCAGCACCACCAGTCACTGGCACTTGTACTCATTCTCCTCAGTTGGTCTTCGCCTTCTTCGGGCGGTGTATCATCTACTCACCCTACGTAACGATCAAGCGGGCCACAGCAGGATGGCCCCTGCGACCTGGCGCGGATTGCCGCATAGAAAGCGACAATCCGGCCTCATTCATGTTGCTCATTTTCTTGTTGCTGTGGGCTTGATGGAATTGGCGGTACGAGAGTTCAAGTTCGATGGGAAGCCGAGGGAGGTGGTGTGTGGGATGAAATTGCACAGTTGAGAAATAAAATGCCAGCACCACTCCGCGACGTGAATTCGACTTGTCCTTTGGCGGCTCGTGGTGCAGTAGTCACCTGACGGCTGGGATGTGCGCGTCCCAAAGTAGGGCCTGGAACCTCTAGCTTGGACCACCAAACGCACCAAGCCCAGAGTGGGACCAAGCCTGGGAATCCTCTCCCTCTTTGCCTTTTCCGAAGATCTATTGCTCGCGCAACCATACCTCTATAAGCTCTGGTCGCCGCGACAGTTTCGGCAATCCCAGCCATTTTCCATACCGCAGCTACTCGACAAACAAACCCGCAATGCAAGCACTTCTGAACTCGTTGGCGCCAGAAGAGGCTGCCACCATTGGCCACCTTGCAGAGATAAAACCCGACAAGATGCAGCGGGTCTTCCGGGCCATCGCATCCGACATCGACACCATTGATGCTATAGCATCCGACATCCCCCCCGTCAAAGAACCAGTCACCGACTATATCACGGAGATGGATGCACGCTGCGAGCTGTTTACGAAGTTTAGAGCCATGGCCCAAGAGCTCGAGCCAAATACCTGGCGAGATCACGCTAATGCCACAATGCTAGCAATGTTCATGGTTGCCCCAGTTCATCAGCTCCAGATTTTCATGGAAACTTGCAAAACTTACCCCCAACACGGCTTCAACAAACTGCTGGGTATCAATGCAGCTGGGCCCCTGGCTATTAGAGCATGTACGTATAATATTTTTCTGTTTTCATTTTCTTACCCGGACTGATGTATCTCTCCAGTCGTCCCGAGTGGCAGACCCGACGCCAGCCGACATGGCACTCCGCGTCTAGCGCCACCTTCACAAACGGTGGGTCCATCTGCTGAAGAGAAACGAGATAGGGATCTAAAAATAGCCCAACTTGTAAGTAATATTCATGATTCAGTGTAACAGGGCGGTAATAAGACAATAGGTTAACACTCGTGATGGGGATCGCTGCGTTTTCTCTAGGATGACCGACCCCTGCTCCGCCCACATCTTTCCTCATGCGACAAGTCAGACACGGGACTTCCACAACATAAACTCACTGTTGCTTTATTTGTGGGGTGAAGAACAGAGCACAATATGGGCCCAGCAGTACCAACGTTTTACCGAGACGGAAGCAACACAGAACGGGATTTCAATGAATCACCAAATTCATTACTGGTTCGACAATGCCAAATTTGCCCTAAAACCCTTGAAACCTCTCGGCCAAGACAACAATTCCATTGTTGTTCAGTGGCATTGGCTTAAGCCAACCATGTTCAAACCCAAGGACCGAACTTGCCGTTATGACTCAACCGCAACTATTCTCGAGAAGGCCGGATTGATGGACAAGAACTGGGGTACACGCCTAGCCCATCGGGAAAGCGGTGTCCCGATCCGTACCGGCCAAATTTTCACGATTAGGGCGGACAATCCAGAGGATTTGCCGAGCTGGGACTTGCTTGAGTTGTCCTGGAATCTTCTGCGTGTTGCCGCCATTTGCGGGGCGGCAGATGTCCCAGATGAGTATTGGGATGAATCCGATGACGACGATGAAGAGTGGCCCCAACATGCCATCGACGCCGCTATCGTCGCCAGAGCGGCCGCCATCATTGCCACAGAGGCCGCCACCGACGCACAGGCCGTCACTACCGTTGGACAAGGATCTGTGTTGACCAAGGAGGAGACGAAGGAGAGGATCACGGCCAAGGGGGCTGGCAAGGAAGAGGAGGAGGGAGCTGGCAAGAAAGAGGAGGGAGCTGCTGACGATGCTTCCCGCGGTGGTGATGAGAGTGGCTCAAAAGCCAGTCACGGCTAGAATATGGGACGGCTGAGGGACTCTTCGGTACCCTTAAGCCCGGAAAGGGCAAAGGTTTCGATAAGCCCTCAAGGATAACCATGCTCGCTATATCCGCGACAAGCACTGTGCCCACTCCAGGCACTGTGCCCACTCCAGGCACTATGCCCACCTTTTCTATTGATCGCTCGAAGCAGAAGCGCAAATCTCTCCGCAGCCTCGAGTGGTTCCAGAAGGACAAAGTATCGAAGCAGGGCAATGCTACGGAGGAAACCGGCCCCGTGGGGTAAGGTACAGCTAGTGCAGATCTGCGAGTCCACTAATATCTGATTTCGTGGTCCCATTCTACCCGTCTCGTAATCTGCGACTGCCTGCCCATATCTCATGACCCGATGCAGCCAAACACCTTTGGCTCACCCAGCTTGCCTATCGGCTCACCCGGCTCAAAATGGCGGTGCTTACAATGACATCTTACCAGCAGCCGTCTACCATGCACCTTCCAACATCCGCCAATTCTTTGATGTCTAGGTTCTTAACTATAGGACTCTCGCTATCATGGAGCCTCTTCTCGCGTCTCAGCACCCACCTCTCGCGTCTTATCACATTAAGTCTCCAGCGGTCAGGTAAGCAACATGAAGAATACAAGGGTAAAGGGAAAACTGTTCATTTTCATAAATAGGGACCCATTTTGGCCACCTTTATATATGGGACCATTTCTGTGCCCACTCGGCTAGAGTTGAAGCAATTCACCATGCCGCGGCGCAGCCTGCCGAAAATGGTAATTAGGGTGAGCAAAGGTGAGCAAGCCTGAGCAAATCCTGAGCCGGGCCTGAGCCAGGGTGAGCAATGTCATGTGGGCAAGGTACGAAAAGGAAATTTCGTGAGCCCAGATTCATCTCATAGAACAAGATGTTCTCGCCACACCTGATCATCATCAGTGATTTATCCGCCGCAAACTGATTAGGTGCTCTCTCGGTGAAGCAAGCGGCTGCCATGCTGATGGATGTTGATCGAGAATCGTTCCGGCCTGGTTGCGCTCATGCACAACACTACCTCGGTACCGTGAATGGTACCGCGAATGGTATTGGCGGGCTGCGAGCGAGAGGCCAAACATGTGCAGTGCCAGGACCATGCGTTTCAATCCGGTGAGAGGTATACCACATGGCTTACGACCAAGGAATTTTTGCTGCTGAAGTATAGATCATCTGGTTAAAGTGAGGGTACCGTACAAATAGACATCCCCAGTACAAGGAAAACAAAACCAGACTCCAAGCTTTGATTTCCACTGCGATGAACTTCAAGCAAACCCACTCCCTTCACTTCCTAGTAATATGCCACCGCCTAAGCCGGCTTGTAGCCGCTCCGCCAGTGTTAACTCCTCACGACGGGCCTCGTACGCCCAAGACATCAGCATGGATCCTGATTGCTTGGGGAGAGTAAGGGATGGTCTATTGTGTCAACATTTAAAGTTAGCCGGGCTGGAGGAGATGAAGGGCAGGAAGATGCACAGATTGGAGGATGTGTGTTGTTGATTCCAAGCAGGCTTGTTTCTGTGAGCGTGAGAGACATCAGATGCGTTGCTGCTGTAATGGCTTTGCCGACTAGTTGGTACTAGTACCGAAGTTTGATCCATTGAGGATCCGGGGGCGTGGGTAGACATGGAGGTTTTGGCGTAGCGATTCAAACGAGAAAGCGGCTTCAGATCGAAGTCGTTGAAGATAACATGATCTAGAAGTGCCTTTGTTTGCGAGAATGTGTCTCATTCCGGGGTGTTTCCCGTTCGATATATACCATTTTAAGGGCTGTGGTGGCGGCTACCTCGTTGCCTACCTAAACGCTGGAAGGGGGCCGCCATGCCTCTTGGTGGTCCTCTCCCTTCCTCCCAGTCACTCACACACACACGCACATCCGTTGCAGCCCCATTTGCCGTTTGCCGTATGATACTTAGCAAAAATACAAACACGTAAAAGGTGATAGTCGGCGGTATAGATGAGGTACTCTTTGGAGGAACTATTCAATGTGAAATCCATTCCCTTGCTTATACCCTGAAATCATCCCATTAAGCACACAAAGCACACAGCCAGGCAGCTGAACCAACCCGATAATGCAGCCCCATTTTAAATCAGCACCCATAAACCTCAGATTCCATAGGTATACGGTACGATATTACAGTATCTCAGTCCAAGCACTACTCACTGACAGCCAAAGTGAATCATGCCCAACGATCAACATCACCATCAACGCCCGATATGTGCTCCTCCTTCCTCAGGTCTGAGTCGTTATCAAGGGTTGACGGATATGAAGGGATGAAGTCGTCGGATGAAGCCAGATAGCAGTGGTTGGTCTCGAAACGAATGTCGGCTTTGTAGAGTCGGAGTTGTGAATTCGAGGGCTCGGCATTGTTGTCACCTCTATTGTTGTGCTGTGGAGAGGACTCCTTTTTCGTGCAAATATCATGATAGAAGCCTCTCCTTGGTGAAGGGTGAGGGTGGTTGTTTCTAGAACTTGAAGCGGGTGGTGTCAAGTCTAGTTGACAGAGCCATGACAATACTTCCGTTTTGCTCGAGGTTGATGAAGAGACACTAGACATGCCTCCGAGTTGCTGAAAGTGTTTTTGTAGATATAAGGGCCCAGAAGGTCGGTGTGTTCTGACAATGGGGCGTTGAAGTTGCTGCACTGTCTAAAAGACAAAACCAACCAACTCCCTTTCAACTTGCGGGACTCAGGGTCAAATGCAACGCCTCGAACAGACTCAACTTAAATAAGTATGTATAGTTCGACATATCCATTGTTGGGAAGCAGCATGTGGTTTCTTGATACTTAAATATGCCGAACCTCTCACCGAAAAGAAAAGAGGCAGCTGAATGTAATTCGAATTCCCAATGCAACAGCAAGGCTTCTATCTCTGATGCACATATTCAGCCCCAATCACAAGGTCGTGACAAGAGAAAGCGCAGATACTTTGTATGGCAGCTTCTCAATTCCGAAGAAGGGGGTGTTCGTTATTCCGCCTATGACAGTCGATGGTGGTGTGACCAAAAAGGGAATTTCAAAGGCGCAGCCCTGTTTGGCCACAGAATTCCATTGATACCTACGGAATGTGACGTGTACAAGCTGAACCCCGCTCGTCGAGCCGCGCACCACCTAACTCTCATGAGCGACAAGGCTATCACCCAAAGCCGGGCGTCAAATCAGCGTCGTTCCAAGCATCTCGATATCCCTTAGGCAATGACCTATTTCCTCGCAGTCCCGCCTATGGAGTTAAGAGTCGATATCAAACACTCCAGTTGGCGTTGTGCCTAGGTATTCATACATTGGTCACGCAATCCGACCTTGCATTCTCAATGCCAGTGTTTGTCAGACTCGGGGTGTTTCGATCTCAAGTCCAAGACAATCTTGGCCGATAACGGACTTGAAAATGCAAGTTACATGATGCTAATGCATATTTCAACTGCCTTGATGCCCAAACACATAGTCTGCAGCCAAGACGACAACTTTTGTCCTCTTCGCTCGAAATTCTACACTTTGTGCAAGTTCCTCGCAGATTTCCGAGCGTGAAGGCTGCCTAGTCTTGGTTTTCCAAATGCATGATGAACAGGACGTTGGTACCTTGGCTCCGGCGAGTAACGGAAGAAAAAAGCTGGGTTTCTGTCCATCAAGGTGCATATAGGGCTGCGAGCGAGGGCGGCGAGTATCCTCGCTGGGCAACGCTCGTGACCTCTCAACCTGATTACTTTCGATGGGATAAGAACATGCGGGTGACGATTTCTACCTTTCACGATCAGTCCCGACTACCTCACAGTGGCTGTCTCAAATGGCCCTCGCACAAAACCTCACCGTTTTCCCCAACATCATCAGAGTCTACGATGCAGCCGTGATACAGAAACTCCCTGACTCACTTCTCAACTACGAGTCTCGGCCATGAAATGATTCTAGGACATCGGACGGAATGGCGACGCAGCCTGGAAATTGCCGATCTCTATCAAGGCAGAGTGGGATCCCTTGTGCTCCACCTTGCGCACCGCGTACCACGGATCCGTACGACCGTGGGATTGCAGGTGGCACTGCTACTCCGTCCCTGCCGAACCGCGTGCCGCCCAGTCGGCCAGGTGCATTCTGGCAAAAGAGAGAGTGACACAATAAGATGGGCAATTAAAGCCACGTGCAATAATAGCCTGGCCGTATTATGGTGCCACAGCAAGCCTGTATCCGTCCGTACTTGATCCCTATGAGGTACTGCTATTGGGATTCGCGGCAAGTCGCGTCGGCGATCGTTTCATGTACATTCGAGCTGTGGGAGATGGGGGTCTTTTGTGCGCGCCCTGAACCTAGTGTTCTTGATTCCCGTCAGCGCTTGTCGTGGACGCGGGAGGCGGGAGCGGGTTTGGGCATCTGCCGACCGCGATCCACTCTGTTGTGCGCGTTCAGCCGGGGCGCTGGGCTACCGACACTGCGCACCGGAGGTCGGGCGAATCTTACGGTGCCCGAGCTAGATGTCGCTGTAATTTTGGCGCTGACCCTTCACGACGACGAAGCGCTGGAGGATCGAGGATGCGGATACTGATCCTTCCGCCCCCTTCGCCTATAGCGACGAGCTTCCACATCGCTGATCTCGTTCTCCAGACGCGCCGTTCCTCAATAGGTTAGGCTCCCTCGGTCGGTCGTCAGTGTGTCTGCCGATGGGTGCGCCACCAACCAAGCTTTTCTCCGATGCCCCGCACCCGTTTTGCCCTTTCAAGAAAGAAACAGAACGGAAAAAAGTGATCGCAAGGCCTGGCGTCCGCTGTGCCGCCCCAGGCCGTCCTTGGCACACGAGGTGTTGGCAAGGGTGCCGTAAGCATTCGACGCCACCGCCATCGAGAAAAAGCGGCCGTCTGCGGGGAAAAACTTGAGCGGCGGCGGGTGATCGAGGACCAAATCGCGGGTACGGGAAGTTGGTGAGCAAGCCATTCTCTGGTATTCCCGACCCTCAGCCTCTGGATCTGAGGTCTCTGAAGACAACCCAGCCGTTGGCAATCAACACAGCCGTTGATTGGTGCTGAGGCGTCATGCCGTTTTGGAGATAGCAGGCGCCCGCTGCTGACTGAGGCACCCAAGGTTTCTCCGCAGGTCACCAGGTCGTTCTGCAGCGCCACTGGTGAACGGACAGCGGTCGCGGTCGGACCACGAAGCGTTGAGCGACCGTGGCCGTCGCAAACCTGGAGCTAAAGCAGAGGATGACTGAGCCGGTCAGTAAGATGAAGAACAGCTGATGGGGCTACCGTAGACTTTCCAGCGCCCAGAAGACGATCGGTCGCCTGACGCGTCTGGGTGAATTGTGTTTCGCCCTCCGACGAGGAGTGTTTTCGTTAGTAGCTGCCGCCGCCATCCACTGCACCCGACAACGAGCGCCATCAATTTTTTTCCAGCCCGTTTGTCGGACGGCATCTGGCAGAACAAACAGCCGCCAATTCCGTCAGCCTTTGCAGATAGTGTAAGGATCGAAAGGACGTGGCGCGCCTCACATTTCGATACTCATGCGCGCGGGGTCTGTTATTGCTTGCAGTCTAGCTGTTGGCGCTGGCATACTTTGCAGGCAGCAAAGTCCAATGGGTAGGTACGATGCCTGCCTTTTCTACACCGCGCATGGCGATGGCGCGACGGGGTTGCAAAACAGGTCAAAGCTATTAGTCGACAGTTTGGGTCAGTGGAACGTTGTGCCGATATTGGAGGAATATGACCCTGTGCGAGTGTGCGAGTGTGCGGTCGACGGGCCACGGCCGTGAGCTTTGGGATCGAGCTGTGGGATAGGGGCAAACGGTTGGCCGCCGTTCTGTGTCTTTGCCGGAACCCAGCAGCAGAATCGGAGGGGCGCGCGTGCAGGCGATCTGAGGACTTCTGGCGTGGCAGCGAATCAGGCGCCGCGGTCTTGCAGCCAACCTGGCACATTCAAGTTTGGCTGCTACCTCCGACCCTCGTGGTAGGATTTGCTCCCAAATTGAGCCGGGCGCGGACGCAAATAGGTGTTGGCACCTGTTGGTATGACACGACAAATTGGAGCATGGGGCCCGAGAGTTTCAGAGGGGCGCGACGGCGTTTCGGTGGAGCTTAGACGGAGGGTCGCCGGTGCTTTTGCGGAGCCGAGTTCTCGAAGTGGTGTGAGACGTTTGATATCGAGCAAACGACGGTAGCAAACCTCGAACGCACGCACGTCTGGCAGCAGTAGCAGCAGCAGTAGCAGCCGGCGAAACTGCAGAGTGCCCCCGAAGACGTGCCATCAAGCGGCCGGCCGATGCCATGTGATGCGCCTCGGAGACAGACCGCAAAGGGGGAAGACGGCCTCGCCGCTGTCGCTGTTGCTGGAAATGCGTGTGCTCCGTGACATGATAGGGCGCCAGTGACGTTGCGAGTCGCGCCGGCCGGGGGTCAAGCTCCAAAGAAAATTTTGTGTGTGGCTTGTCTTGGATGACATCCATGCGCTGCCAGAAAGAGCATGGTCTGGGGAAAGAGCACCCTAAGAAAGTTCCCCAGACCCCATGGCCAACCAGGAACCCTGCTGAAGCGATGTGATCGCAGCCACTCATGTCATCGGGTGCCAAGCCCCCGCCGATGGAGTCAAGCCAAGCGTTGAGGGGAAGGAGGGGCAGCTCGAACGTGATAATGCTTGAAGGCCGAGCTTTGCAATCAAGCTGCAAAGCATTTGCAAAGCAGAATTGAAGCAGGAGTTGCCTGGCTGTTGAAATTAAGGTAGCCGCACAAGATGGATGCGATGGGGCGGACGAAATTGCCACAGTACAACATCAGCTCGGGGTTGCCCACGGGGAACGGGGTACCTGCGGGGGGCGGAGGAGACAGCTGAATGGGGTATGGGGGAGGCAATGGGGAAGCAAAGCGGACCTGTTCAAGAAATAAGTCCCCAGAAAAGGACCGTTTTTAGCCGACTCCTCCTGGCACCTGCCACTCAGGCGTCTCCACCGGATCCTGCAATTGGGGCCGCTGGGAATCGTCTCATTGGCCCTTGGCACCGCCTCGAACGAGGAGATGGCAGCGACGTGGTGAATTGGACAATGTATTTGTTTGTAACAGCTGTACGTATCCCAGGACGCCTCGACGACATGTGCAGCCAGACGGGCGGTAGCAGCGAACTTTCCTATGCAGGGCTTCCCCGTGATTACTGACCACCTTCTGGGCCTGCCCGCCCAACTGGCAACAAACCGGGACCGTGGATCGGGATCAAATGATCGTCCCGTTTGCTGAGAGGTGGCAGCGCGGGAGGCGAACACGGCCTTTGTGAGTCTACCGAGGTCACAAACACCGAAACAATGGAAATGTTACGGAGTTTGGCGTTCAGGTGCCATAAAACGGTTGACGAATTTGTCTTGCACCTTTGCCGCGCCGCGCTGAGGGGTCGAAGGGTCTAGTGCATTAGCGGCGAGAACAATGAAAAGCAAGCACGTCAGGCGCAGGGGATGCAGAAAAAGCAAAAAAAAAGGATCGTGGCTGCCACATTGTAGAGGCACGTCACGGGGAGCCTCACGATTGGCAATCGGCTTGGTTCGGCAACAAGGGCGTCAGGGAGAAGCATTCATTTCGTTCTAGGCTGGCAGTTTGCCGAACTTGCCTCGGAAGCTCAAGCGAGCGTGGCAGGCCGCTCGCGCCGGCTAGCGCCCGTGGCGGGGAAGCCTAACATCAGACTTGAAGTCGCTAGGTGAAATGTTCGGCCAGATCAGAGGGCGATAAGCGGAGCCGGCGACCGGGGGCCCTTTCGCCGCAGACTGGCGACAGAACCTCACATTTGTAGACGCCGCGATATTGCGCGCTCCGCGCATCATGTCCTGCATGTTGGGGGTCGAGTCCTGCGCAGAGAGGTGCAAAGTTGTTCAATAAGGCCCTTCGAGACTTGGCCCCATCGGGTGCTATATGGGAGGCTGTATTGTACCGTAATTACAGATCCGTTCCGCGGCTTGGTGTGTAACCCCCCCATGAGCTCCCGTGGGCGAATCGAAACACCAACCTCAGCGGCCAACACAAAATGCAACACACCGGTCCGACTCGGCCAATTTATCTTGGGCTATGCTGCCTGATGACCCTGCCGGGCCTGCCCGAGTCCGCGGCTGTCGAGAGCACTTGTTGCTGCAGGCGATCTGAGGTGGGAGTGCGGCTGGCGGGTCGGTCGCGGGTAGGTAGGTGAGGTCGGGACCTGTGGTGGGTGGCGGGCGGACGGTGTTGGCGCGAGGTGGTGTCGCTGCATGGAGCACCATTTGGAGAGCCTCCACCGTTGGACCGGCGTCTGCTGCTCGACGTCGAGCGTTGCAGTCTCGCAGGGTGTCCCGCAGCAGCTCGGCGGTATTCTGCATGGACCAGACGTCCTAAGCAGCGCTCGAGATGGAGCCGGGGTTGCCCGGCCTCCAATGCTCCATCCTGTGGTCCATCGCTCCCAGAGGTTGGATGAGGCCGAGAGCATGGCGGGACCAGGTCGAGGCACCATTTTTGGGTCCCGCAGCGAAAATGCACGCGACCCCGGCGAGACAGCGGCGAAATACGTACCCCAAGAATCGCGCTTTTGCCAAGTCGGGGGTAATCGCCCTTTCCCCAGCTTTCCGCCGCCTCTGACTGGTCAGGCGGCGCTAACCCTTTGCAGGGGTCGAACAAGCTTCCAAAACCTGGAACACAGGGCAACGGCGTGTGGAGACTGCAGAGGAAGTACTTCGCTCCGTACGGACCGCACCCAGGGTACGGCCTGGTACGTGCCGTGGTACCTTCCATCCAAAGGGCGCCGACCCAGAGTTCATAAAGACCTGCGGTTCCCGGCTGCTGGCTTCATCTATTTTGGCCGTTGTGCTTCCACTTCCTCACCACCCCAAGGTTTTCGCCCTCATCCTACATTTGGCACGGTCGACAGCCCTACAACCGCAAGCATGTCTGACGCAGCGATCGAAAAGGAGACGAACGCTCCGTCGGCGGCCCACATCCACGGCCTCGCCACGACCCAGGATGTCGAGCGCATCGAGGCCCCTGTCACCTGGCAGGCCTACCTGATCTGCGCCTTCGCGTCCTTTGGCGGTATCTTCTTCGGTTATGACTCCGGTTACATCAACGGTGTTCTCGGCTCCCGCATCTTCATCGATGCCGTCGAGTTCGTCGGCGCCAAGGAAGTCAGCGAATCCCACACCTCTCTGATCGTCTCTATCCTGTCCTGCGGTACCTTCTTCGGCGCTGTGATCGCTGGCGATGTCGCCGACTTCATCGGCCGCAAATGGACTGTCATCATGGGCTGCTTCATCTACATGATCGGTGTTGCCATCCAGATGGTTACCGGCGCCGGTGATCCCCTCGGCGCCATCGTTGCTGGTCGTCTCATCGCCGGTGTCGGTGTCGGCTTCGAATCCGCCATTGTTATTCTCTATATGTCTGAAATCGTAAGTTACCATTCCATGCCAGCTCTCGGCCCACAATGCTAATTTCTTCGCACAGTGCCCCCGCAAGGTTCGTGGTGCTCTGGTCGCCGGCTATCAATTCTGCATCACCATCGGTATCATGCTTGCTGCTTGCATCGTTTACGGCACCAAGGACAGGAAGGACACCAGCTCTTACCGCATCCCGATCGCCATTCAGTTCATCTGGGCCATTATCCTTGGCGGCGGTCTCCTCTTCCTGCCCGACTCGCCTCGTTACTTCGTCAAGCGCGGCAATATTGCGGCTGCTACCGACGCTCTCGCCCGTCTCCGTGGCCAGGAAAAGGGTTCCGAGTACATCCAGGCCGAGCTCGCTGAGATTGTCGCCAACGAGGAGTACGAGCGTCAGCTGATTCCCTCCACCACCTGGTTTGGCAGCTGGGCCAACTGCTTCAAGGGCTCGCTGTGGAATGGAAACTCCAACCTCCGCAAGACCATTCTGGGCACGTCTCTGCAGATGATGCAGCAATGGTGAGTTTCCTTGTTGCCGTGCATGGCTGCTGGGCGTAAACTAATTCAATTGGCTAGGACCGGTGTCAACTTCATCTTCTACTACTCGACTCCCTTCCTCCAGTCGACCGGCGCCATCACCAACACCTTCCTCATCTCCATGATCTTCACCATTGTCAACGTGTTTTCGACGCCCATTTCCTTCTACACTGTTGAGAAGTGGGGCCGCCGCACCATTCTGCTCTACGGCGCTCTAGGCATGTTGATTTGCCAGTTCCTCGTCGCCATCATCGGTGTTACCGTCGGTTTCAACAAGACCCATACGGTCTCTTCCCCCGGCGTTGAAGACATCCAGATCGCCGATAACATCTCGGCCGTGAATGCGCAGATTGCCTTCATTGCGATCTTCATCTTTTTCTTCGCTTCGACATGGGGACCTGGTGCATGGATCGTCATTGGCGAGATCTTCCCGCTGCCGATCCGCTCGCGTGGCGTCGGCTTGTCGACCGCCTCGAACTGGCTCTGGAACACCATTATCGCTGTCATCACGCCTTACATGGTCGGCACCAACCGTGGCAACTTGAAGTCGTCGGTGTTCTTCGTTTGGGGCGGTCTTTGCACCTGCGCCTTGGTCTACACCTACTTCCTCGTTCCTGAGACCAAGGGCCTGTCGCTCGAGCAGGTTGACAAGATGATGGAGGAGACCACCCCGCGGACGTCGGCTGGCTGGAAGCCTACTACCACCTTTGCTTCGCAGCGTGCGGCTGAGAAGACTGCGACCGTCTAAAGTCCTTTTGCACGTGCCGCGCAGCGAGCTCCTCGACATCGGATAGGATAATAGGGGAAGTTGAGAAATTACAAAACAAAGGATACCCCCAACGGAGTACATAATTGAAGAGAGTTATGACGTTGATGAAGGCGATGAAAGGAGGCTGTTTGCGATTGCGTTCATTTGTAAGGGGTGGTTGGTTGGCATCAATTGGCATGTACCCTTGTATATAACCTAATCTGCATGATCCAAGAAATTAACCATGCCAATCTTTCATTCTGCATCGTTTGTCCTTGACTCTGCACAAATGCCACTGTGTTATGCCGAGTGGGATCTTTCAATCTCTCGATGCAAGTAGACCGATGGTACTTGGCGTGCAAAGGCGCCGCCTGTAGCATCACGAGACTCAGGGTCAGATGACCGAAGGGGTAGGTTACACTTCGGCCCGTACTCAAATTCAAAGTCCACCTCATGGACTTGATGATGCGGCTGTCAGGTGCAGAAGCACTGGCAATTCCTATGACACACTGCCGAGGTCATGGCCGGGCCAGAATACACCGCCATGGTGCGGCCACGTTGTGAAAAGAGAACTCGGAGCCTACAGCAAACAGAAACAAGGTTGGAAGTTAGGTTATGGTCTAGATTTTCTGGCCGGAACAGCGGGACTCTTTCATTCAACTTTGAAATACGGCTAGCTCAAATGTATCAACGAGAAAAGTCAGTGAACACGAGGCTTTACGTCATGCAAGAAGCATTCTGGAGTTTTTCAAATGCATGGAAGGCAAAAGGGGTGTTTCAGCAAGTAGCTCTTGTCAACTTCTTTCAGCCTAGAGATCAATGCCCTTGTCTTCCTCTTCCGCTTTCCCCCCATCATCGAGTGGCCTACTCTCCAGCGGGGAAATGAACCTTGACCCAACGCGCAGTTCCATCGGCCCCGAACTTGCGCTCAACCACCGTCTGAAGCTTGACCACCAGCTCTTCGTCTATCCAGTCGGCTTCGTTATCCAACTCCTCTTTCCACGCTGTCTTGTCGTTTTTCACTATCTCGGCTGCAGGCCAAACCAGCACCCACCTGCATAGCTCGCCGACGTGACGACAACCCACCACGGATCGTTGGCCAAGCTCGTGCCGGACTGGAAACCCTCATCGATCCATCCAATTTGCCACAGGCGGTAGACAGCCGTGTATATCAGCCCCACGGCACCAGCATTAACGCCCCTTAAAGCACTGCGCACCCACCGTCGACTACGGATAGCGCTCCACACACCCATGGTACCGTGCACCGTGATCAAGCCCGGGGCAAAAATGCCGGTGTAGCCCAGTACCACACCAGCCGCAGAGGGATAGCCGCTATTGATCGCCGTGAGAGCACCAAGATACTGTCAGCCTGTTAGTCTAGTTCATTCATCCAAAAAGGAAGGGATACACAGAGTGAGATACAACGGCCACGAGATGGCCGTCAGCCGATGCGAAGTGGGAATGGTGCGGGCGGCTTCGTTGGAGTTGTTGTCTTCATGCGCGACGCCCAGGGTTGGAGACGCTGGGTTTGCTCGCGGTGACATCGTTGTCTTGGTCGGGGGGCTCTTGTTGCTGGTCCTCGGCGAGCTCGAGTCCGGACCGGTGACGTCGGGCTCCTTGCGGCGTCCAGTGAGCTTGATGCGAAGGGTCCGTGGGATGGAGACGACTGCCCGGACAGGTCGATTGAGCCAGCAGAAGTCGTAGACCACGGATATGATACCGCATGCCAGCATCAGGATGGGAAAGTACCAGAGGGCGTTGTACAAGAGACCGGCGGCGGCGGCGAGGAACACGAGAAGGCGGGTCAATTTGTCGGTGATGGCCTTTTGGGCCAACGAACGGCAGCGAGGGCGATGATGCCAACTGTGGCGGCGTTGAGGCCTGATAAAATGGCGTAGGCGGGACGAGGCAAAGATTCACCAATGTTAGAAACGCCAATAGCGAGTCCAAACATGCCTAGTGCACCGGGAAGACCTTCCGATCACACAGGAGATGACACAACCGGCCAGCTCGTCACAGAGTCCAACTGAATGCCGTTTCCACGGCGCGGGGAGCCATCGACTCTGTCCAGGCAAACGGCAAGGAGCTCGAAACGGACCAGGTTCGATACTGCATGCCGAACATTGACTGTGGCGGTGTGGCCGCCCAACGGCTTCAGCTCCTTGTCGGAGTCTGGGCTCCTACTTACTGCCCAGAGCGACCGCCCTCCCCACAAAGCGTGCAAGCCCTGTACTCCTCCTCTTCCCCCTGGAGCAACAACCTTGGAGTTCTCTGCTCGGCTGGATGCGACAAGCCGCAAACCCCTTTCCCAGAGGTTCATGGATGGTATGCAGCGGCCGGATCCTGGGGGTCCTCAACCGTGTTATTCAAGGCCCGCATCGGTTCAACTACCCGGATCTTGGTCATTCTTTTGATGACTGGGAATTTGTTCGACAGAATTTCTGATAAGTCCTGCGCGAGTGACCCTACTGAGAGGGACTCAGTATCCTTCGATGTCGAGCCAACACCACACCACATTGCCTCTCAATGGCGGAAAGCGATCGCGGATGCGACCGTGGCTACGACCGTGGCTACGACCGTGGCTGTGAGGTTACTCGGGGTTAGGGGTATGTGGGGTGATTCAGGGGCGACAGCGCAATGAGACCAAGTCTACAGTGCAAAGAGAGATTCTCATGTAATTAAACCCTTAGTGCTCGAGAGAGAGTTGCACTTGATGTCCATTTCCCTTAGGCTACCTTACGATACAGAGTGACGAAGGCTACGGTAAGGAGTGAGATCCTCTTGAAATCGGCCATTGTTCTTGTCCACCGAGATACTCTCGAACGTAACTGTTGTGCCACCTTCAGGATAAACTCCGGTTGTCTTTTCTTGTATTTCGAGCTCGACGCCCCGCGGGAGTCTGTATTTCAGAACTTTCAAGTTTCCTGGTGTTGATCATATCTCAGTCAGCACACACGCCATCCAAAGTTTCCAACTGAAGCGATGTCTTACCTCTAATCACCAGCAGGAAATCGAGAATGGTGGGGAACCACACCGTCACCGCCATGATCTGTCCAAAGCCCCATTCGTTCTCTTCCAATGATGGTCCTGCCGCTCGTGCTGCCAGGGTCTTCTTGATGACAAAGGTTGCCAGCGCCAGGCACATCAATGTAAACACCATGACCATCCAGATGACGCCGCAAAGGGTCACCATTGCTCGCCTCCACCTTCTTGGCTTGGCCGTAGTTGATGCTGAGGTTGGGTACTTCCGGGAAGTCCCGGACGCACGCCCAGGACCTCTGCAGTAGAGCCAGAGCAAAACCACCCTTTGAGTAACATAATAGGCGACTGACAACGCACTAAGGGCCACTCCCAGGCACTGCACTATTATTTCAATCGTTTTGGACACATTTCTCAAATCCGTGTTCCCATCCATTTGCCCATAGCAACGCGCCACAAACCAACCGCCCCCCCGGAACTGCCACCACCATATCAGTGATATCAGTGCTCCGTTAAGCGCAGAAGCAACGGCGAGACCGTGTCGACGGACTTGTCGATGGTGACAGACAGAACGGTACGGTGGCCATGTCAAGGCGATGACGGCCCATGTGATGGTGGATGATAAGCGCGCGAAGTCGCCGATGTCCGTCGACATGGTTTCTCCGGTGGAAACGAAGCCTGCAATGGTGACGGCTAGATTAAACAGGAGTGACGTGTCCCAAAATATCCCGAGACTGGTCTGAAGGGCGGCCCATATGGGGTTGGTGGTGCTGCCGACGCCGCGGAACTGCCGCTGCCCACGAAGAAGATACCGTGACCCCAGAGCGACGACGAATATCGTGGCAAGCGAGACTTCGATGATGTATGATATCAGAACCTGGCATCCGAATAGTTAGTAGGTAGGCAGAGCCCCCGCATTGGACTGGTAATGGTCGTTGTCTGCACCTACACCAATACCAGCCAGGTCAGGGTTTCCTTGCCATTCCATGCTTTGGCAGAACACAGGATCGCAAAATCCGGTGGTCAAGTCATAGTTCCAAAAGTGTTCCTGCCGCCCGCTCTTCGCGCCAAAGTCCAGACCGTCGATCCAGTCCACAATGGCCCCTCGAGATACATTTGCGAACGGATCGGGTGCAGCATAGCGCACGAAATCAATGAACTCGGCGTAAGGAAATGGAGAGGACTTTGAGGAGAGGTGTCGGAGGCCGGAGCGGCTGACGTAGAACTTCGCTGTCCGATAGCAGTCGCTGGTGAAGTTGAAGTCGAAAAGCGTCCAGTTTGCAAGACTGCCATACCCGGTGCCAGCCATTGCTAATTGATGCACGCAGCGTGGGGAGTTTCGTGACGAGTCGAGCTGTGCGGGTTTCTGGGAGGTCGCGGATGAAGTCATGGCCGGTGCGGCGGTGCCTGCTTCCGCGGCACAGCAGCTGCGCCTCAGGAGGATTCATGCGGCACCCGGGCCAACACCAATGTGGCCCTGAAACTGTATATTTCCTGGCCTAGTTGGACTTGGTTGGACGTGTAATCTATCCATGCGGCGTTCCGTGTAACGAGAGACGGTTGAACTCAGCTCAGCCACGCGTATATTTCGTCGACTGCAAATGACTTGAGTTGCAGCATTGGGGGCACTAGAACTACCTGCGCCCATCTTCAAAACACCGAAGTTGAATGGAAAATGTACCAGAACCGGAGGTTTTTACCTTTTAAGGGGAGGAATACTTTAAAGAGGTTGTAGTAGTTTTAAGGAAGTTGTGCTAAGATCTTAGTTTTAGTTAACGTATTTTATAAGCGAGCCGGACACTTTCCGACGCGACGCGACCCCTCAGCTTCTTTTACCAACCATACTACCAATTAACAATGGATTCGCTGCTAACCAAATCCAGGATTATTCTAGCCCTTGAAGCTCTTAAAAAAACACCAAACCTTAGTCTTTGAGATGCAGCTTGGATCTACAATATACCATCTTCAACCCTCTCTAACCGACGCGCCAGCAAGTCTACACAACCCGATATTCCAGCTAATTCACGAAAACTTACAGATCTAGAGGAGCATATAATTGTTTAGTATATAACTAACTGAGCTAATTACGCGTGTATTTCCTCCTCGGCTTTGTTTTACAGAAGATATAGCTAACTAACTGCTACACGAACGCGACGCGCCCCTTATTAGTAAACTCTAGGCTTACAACTTCGTTAAACGCTAACCAGAGCTCTAGATGCGTTTTTTTGCGTAAACACAACCACTAAGAAGCTAAATGCAAAGATCTAAAGGTTATTCGGAAGTGGTTTGTACTTATGTATAACACTAAAGCTAAATTGTTACGACCTGCACCCGAGAAGGGCTAAGACATGATCGTAAGACAGGACGCCTTAGGGTTGGAGTTGAATGGGAGACTGAATGTTGAAGCAAGTCCTCACAGACGGGTGTTCGCAACAACGACAACGGTAAGCTCGAGCTGGCCACCATCACCTATGACGTCTCGACTAGGTGCATCGTCTTACTTACCGTACGTATCGATACCACCACTAAGACAACGGCGAAAAGCGCCAGCGGTAATGAAGGCACACACCCTTACGATTCCAGCCTCACCGGATAGCACGCACTGATCACCATCGCGGCGATCCTGCTCATCTTCGGAACCGCGAAGCTTTCCGCCCTCACCAGCAACGTCGGCCAGTGAATACGCATCCTCAAGTCCAAGGCAGGCACAGATACGACCACGTCCCCCATCGCGCCCAATCCCGCACCACCAGCCACAGCCAAGCCCATCGTGTCCTCGAGCCTCGGCCTCGTTAAGTACACGGTTGGGCAATAGGCTTTCGCGGAACGTATCGTAGGGCCGGCGCTAGCATATGGATCTATAACATCTGTTTGAGTTGTGAATACTGCTGCTTGATGAGACTTCGGGCACCCAATTCCTCACGTATTCGCCATCCTTGTCGTAACGGAAGGCCTGTGCGACAGGGTTAAAGATGCGCTCACCGCCGCGCGGGTCGTTCCCCACACCAGCCACATACAGCCAGTTAAACCAGTTCGAGGACGCATCGTAGTCAGCCGACAGCATTTCATACAACTCAGCCCCGTACCGCCAGTCTATTCCCAAGCGCTTAGTTAGGAAGCTCGCTACATTCAGTCGTGCTCTGTTAGACGTATATCCTGTACAGCAGAGCTCCCGCATTGATGCGTCAATAAGTCCCATACCCGTAGTCCCGCGCATAAATCGCTGTTAAATCCTTTCTCGATGCTGCTGTTGCTGCGTTGTGGGCTGGTTTGTAGTTTTCCCTTTGCCTGCATGAAAGCCGGATAGTTGATATAGCTTAGAGCCGAATTTCCTTATACATAGGCGTGCGTAGTCCCTTCACAAGAGTGCTGACCGGATGGCCTTGGTGCCATTGTTCTCACCGCCGCCGTAACCACCTGCTGCCTCATAATCTGAGTCGGTCCCCTTCTCAGAATTGAGTAGTTCCTTATAAATTTGTCGGGCCGTCACACATCCTAGAACCAGGTACGCAGAGAGCTTCGTGCTAGAGGCCAGACCAAAGAGGCGGTCATGTTCTTCCCGTATCTGGAGATGGCGCCAGACATGACCAGGAATCTGAGTCGCTCAATTGCGTTGTCCTCCCCGCCTTGGAACGGATAGGCGGACGCGATGTCCTTGGGAGCGGCGGAAGTGATGTCAGCCAGCGGCATAAGCAGTCTTTCCTCCAGCTCATCGTAAGAGGCTGCGATCTCAAACGGTTCTTGCTGCCTAGGAACCATATCCAAGTTGGGGAGAGGAGGTAAAGACCGTGGCCGAGGTAGGACGCCACGCGGTTTCTCGAAAAGAGGCTCGACGCTCTTTAAATACATGCCAAATACGTCCGGGAGATCCTGGATATCATCAAAGCGTAAGTCTCGGCTGCGATTAAGCGGTCAGTTTGATGTTTCCCCCGGACGCAAGTTTTACAACAAATACTCACTCACCAATAAAGTACTTCTCGTCAGGCCAAGCCTTAAACTCGATTCTGGGCTCCTTGCACACAGCAGAAATTGCCCTCTCATCATTCTTCTCCTCGATTGGTTCCTCAGAGGTCATCCGGACACCCCCAACCTTCTCCCGTGGCGTGTTTAGTGTTTGGAATTAGGCCGAGGGTGTGTCAGGGGATGGATATTGCGAGCTTTAAGACATATGGGTACTATGTACCATCCCAAAATCAGAGCTGGGATATTCTGTACTATCCCAGGACATGTACTGGTATATTATGGCCGGGGCCTAGGATTCGGGCTATTTTTGAATGCTTGATGCGGTCCCGAATTTGGGCCTTAACTTTCCAGCTTGCCAGAATTTAGGCTTCCAGAGTCAGCTGTCAATAAGTTAAGATGGGAGTGCCGCATCTAACAGCCAATAAATAAAAACGACGTAATCTGCTTGTGTCTTAGCGTGAGAGTGAGATTTTACCCACTTTCGTGAATGAGGAAGATGGGAATGGAGACCTAATGGCTGAGTTTTATGTGACTTTGGGGGGAAGGGAAGAGGAGTGAAAAGGAGTTGGGTTGGGGTGGGGAGGGGGAGGGGGGGTTTCCAGTTTTGGGCCACCTGTGTCCCAAAAACTGGGACCTCGCGAAAAGTTGCCATTCGAACCGCAGAGTACTGCCTACTCGTCTAAGCCATATTTGGCGATTTCTCTGATTATTTCCTGAGCAGCGCCTGAGCAACGCCTGAGTAGCGCCTGAGCAAGGTGGCTATGGGCTGTGCGGGTGACTGGGGTTGGCGAGAGCAACTTTAGGGTAAAACAACAGCTAACGCTTACAACGAGAGATCATCACCCCAAACCTCCTTGGCAATCGCCACCTCCAGGCGGACCTTGGCCCACTGCTGCTCCTCGCTCAGGTCGTTGCCCTCCATGGTCGAGCTGAACCCGCACTGGTGCGACAAGCACAGCTGGTCCAGCCCCCTGGGGCAGAACTTGGCCGCCTCGTTCAGTCTCCTGATCATGGCCTCCTTGTCGTCCAGCTCGGCCTTTTTGCTCGACATGACGCCGAGGACAACAGTCTTGTTCTCGGGCAGGTGTCTCAGCGGCGAGAAGTCGCCTGAGCGCTCGTCATCGTACTCGAGGAAGTACACATCGACATCCAGCTCCTTGAACAGGACCTCGGCAACGGGCTCGTACCCACCATCCGCAAAGCCCTGCGAGCGGTAGTTTCCGCGGCAGAGATGGATTCCGATGACCATATCCTTGGGGCGCTTGCTGATGGCGGCGTTGATGAGCGCGGCATACTGCTTGGTGAGCTTCTGGGGATCCTCGCCGTGGCGCGTGGCGGCTTCGTTGCGCATGCCCTCGTCGCAAAGGTAGGCGAGGTTGGTGTCGTCCAGCTGGACGAAACGGCACCCGGCGGTGTAGAGATCGGCGATCTCGGCCTGGTAGACCTTGACGAGGTCCTCGAAGAAGGGCTCCAGGGTAGGGTACGCCTCGGAACTGATGGATTCGCGGCCGCCGCGGAAGTGCACCATGGTCGGGCTGGGGATGCAGACCTTGGTGGTGACCTTGTGGGTGACGCCGGAGGCGACCTTGACGGCGGCGACCTTGCTCTCGATGTAGTTGTAGTCGTCGACCTGAATGGGCTTGGGGTGGTCCAGCTTGCTGACGACGACGACCTTGGGCGGGGTGAAGCCCTCGGTGTGGGCGTGCGTGGAGGCTATGCTGCCCTGGCGCTCGACGCCCTCGACGTGCTGCAGGAAGTCGATGTGGAAATAGGCGCGGCGGAACTCGCCGTCGGTGACGGACTGGATGCCATTCTCAATCTGCCTCTGGACGACGATCGCAATGTGCTCGTCCTCGACCTTGCGGAGATCCTCGAGCGTGATGTCCTTGGTGTCGACCTTCTCGCGCGCCTCAAGCACGGCCTTGGGGCGCAGGAAAGAGCCGACGTGGTCGGCGCGGTAGACGCCGGACGGGAGAGGCATGTTGGATGATGTTAATGGTCACGGTTGGGCTGCTGTGTGTCGTACAAAACTCGTGCAGGAGGGATGCCGGCAAATGGGAGCGCTCGGGATATATAGCAGGCGGGCGAAATAATACCGGGGCCCTCCCACGGCTCCACACCGAGATCCAGGCTCCGTTTTGTGTGAACTTGGGCCCAGCGAGCCATCCGAATTGTCTTCTCCAGGTGATGTGCGGCTTGTGCGGGGTAAACTGCGTGGTGACGACCGAGCCTGGCGAGGGGCGCCATGGCAGTTCCGGGGAAACATTCTCCCTGGCAATGGGGGCCGCTTCACGAATTGGGTGTCCACAACTGCCGAATCAAGGTGGAGCATACCTTGTTGATCCACAGCCGCAGCTGGGACGCGCCGCATCGCATCGCACTGAGTGAAGCTCCTCCGCTGTCGGTTTGTTGCGCCCCTCGCTTGTTATCCAGCGCGGAGGCGAGCCGTCTATTGCGACAATTCGGTAGGCTCAACCGGCTGTCACAACATCTAGTACGGTATGAGATGAAACATTGTGCCCGGAAATACGGGTATCCTGGGCCCTTTTAGCTATTAGGAGGATGGATGGTGTAGAATTGAGCAGAGGCCGTTGTGGAAATGCAAAAACTATGCTTCAAATTTGTTCCAACGCGGAGGTGCGATTGGACAGCTGACACGGATTGTTCGGCAACCAGCTGAGCCGTTCCGCACCTCCATGAGCTTGACCTCAGATGAGGCTGTCTTGATTTCATCCAAACATTCTTTTCCCTCTTCTTTTTCTCTTGATGCTTTCTTACCCCGCCGCTGTAATGGTTCGCCTCGGGGACTCAGCGTGGCTTCGCGGCCGATCTCGTGTGGGGCGTCTTTGTACCCGAAAGAGGAGTTCGGAGGGCGGGAAGTGGAGAGATCTGCATGAAGTTCGCCAGGTCAGTGGAGAGGGGATGATTTGTCTGGTTTCACCATATATTTGACTGGACAAAGAGCGTAAAGATGCCGTCGTTCGAATCAAATCTGGCACTTATCAGGACTTCGAGGGTAGAGCGACTAAGTGAATATTATCATAATACTTTTTCAGCTCGATAGAAAAGCAAAAGAAAGCAAAAGGCATTGTTAAGCCCATTAGTGGAGAGACCACCAGGCCTTGGTGGCTCCTTCCCTGAACAACGATCAAGTCCATTGATTTTCTTCCGAACGGCCCACTGCCTGATTTAGACCACTTGGATCGCTCTCCGGAAGCCAGAGTTTTCTCTCCCCTCCCTCACATTTGCGATGGGTAGTAGATATGCCTGGCCCTGTTCGTCTTCTCTTTGCAGTTGCCGGACATACGCCTGAGCCACCTTGAGCCACATGGCCTTCTCGGCTTTGCTCGCTCCCTTCCCTTCCCACACCCAGATCTCTCCGCCGTCGTCCAGCAGAAATACGTCGTTGCTGTCCAGATTGGACGCCGAGACCGATTCCCCTTGGCCGACCAGCCCGAACGTCAGCTGGCCCGACGCATCGCTGAGACGGAAAAGCCTCCGAGGGCGCACCGCCTCTCCCGACCTAGCCCCGAGCGACTGGATAGGCCTCGCAGCATGAAGCACCTGCGCGATGTCCTCCTCGCCCCCGCCAAGCTCCTTCACAAAGCGGTAGGAGCGCGACTCGGTCTGCGAGATGACCTCAACATCGACGTGTTTAGCGAGCGTCATGTCATGCACCACCTGCGCGGCCTTTGCCTTCTCCATCGGAGAGCACCCCTTGCCCTGCCACACCAAAATCTTGTCGCCCTTGTCAAGAATAAACACATCCTTCTCGTCGAGACTACGCCAAATTGGCTCCACCTCGTACACGACGACCGTATCCCGGCCACCTGTGCCAACGCTCTGCCTGAACACCCGCAGCAGCGTTGTGATCTCGGGCGCGACGGCCTCCTCCACATGTCGGAAGCCCGATGCAACACCACCCCGGCGCACTGTCAGACGCGGGAATAACGCGAGGAAGTCGTCGCTGGGACCAGCCTGCAGCTCGCGATGCTGGGTGGCGACGCCGTGGAGAAACTCGTCCAGCTCAACGGTCTTGTACGCTGCCGTGCCGGCCTCATCCTGCGAGGTGTGCGTACCAAGCCAGAAGAAGATGTCGTGGATAAGCTGGTTGCCGCCCTGTTGGGACTCGATCTCCTCTGTGTGGAGGACAATGTAGCTGTCGCCTTCGAAGAACCGGCCATAGCTTTCCTTGGGGACGGGCACGACGGTGAAGTTCTCGATGCGCCAGATGAACAAGCCCGGGGAGATGCCGACGTTGCCGTCGTTCCAGGCAGGCTCGGTAGCAGCTGAGTTGTATTTGACCTTGTGGTCGATGTCGGTGCCGATCAGTTCGACATTGCTGTCCTTGATGTCGTACTCCGTCAAGTGGACAAGGCCGTTGTTGGGCGCCATGGTGATGGTTTTTGGTGATTGATGGCTAGGTATGGATGTGGACGGACTACGATGGTTGAAACTTGAGTGCGGGGGTGAGTTTTGAGTGATATTGGTAAGTGAAGCTGAACCCCGAGGCCTCCGTCCCGACTTTGCCTCCTGTTTCAGGAGCGGCCCCTCCCATTTGTGGAGTGACGTCGATCGCGATCGGATCCCGCCATTGGTCCGCCATGACACCAAGCTCAACTGGCATCGGAACTTGGAAGAGCTGTTCTTGCATTGCGAATATTGACAGCTATCGGTTATTTTCTCTTTTTGTCTTCATCGACGGTCGTGGGGCGATTTGTACCGTTAATGGCGCCAATGTCCCTTCTCATGCAAGCCGCAGTTTTCTTCGGTTCGACACTTCACACGCAACACCACAGGGTTTGGATAGTATTCTGTTGCAGGAGTCACCCACGCTAGCTATGTGCTCTCAGTGCTCTCGGTGCTCTTCGTGCTCTCAAAAGATTGGAACTGCGCAAAACAAAGAAATCGGTCTAATACGCTGCTCAGATGGATCTCAACGCAGCAGGATGCAGCCATACCACCCGACACGGCCTATCCTTGCCAGACTGCCGGTCCAGGAGGTGTGTATGTCGTCGTCTGCCAGCTGAAAATCAGACCTGGCCCGCCCGACTTGTACGCCCCGGGGAATGCGACCATCGGTCCAGGCGTGCCGCTCCCTCCGCCCGTGATCTCAACCTGCGCGCACGCCAAGTAGAACTGTGCGCCGCCGGCGGACTGCGCCTGATGGAGCGCGATGCTCTCAACTCGCACGAGATACTTCCCGCTAGGGATACTCTTGGGGATTGTGAAAGAGACTACCTTTTGGTCTGTGGTGTGGCGTCAGTCTGGCACATTCACACGACACGGTACCAATGGGGATGGGGTTATCTCACTGTATGTCGGCCAGGTGAAGCCGCTCGTCTTGCCCCCCGGATTGACTCCGTTGATGGATGCCACCTTGAACCAGACATTGCCCGTCGCCTCCCAGGTATTGATGTTAGCACCCTCGGGAGCCTTCGCCATGTAGAACTGCACCGGTCCGGGGTGCGTTACCCCCTGGTCGGGAACAAAGCCGAGGTCGGAACCGGCAGCAACGGTGGCAGTCCCCGTACCGGCCCTCATTTGGAAGCAACGTATATCGGCGCTGTTTACATCGTTGACCCCATGGTCGTCTTGGTAGTTCTTTGTCTGGCGGATCGATGTCCATTCCTTCTGCTCGGCGACGCCATTGACCACGATCTTAGAGAATCGGTCTGGTATGTGTTAGCTGTAATCAGACCCACAAGTGTAAGGGGTTCTCACAGTGCGCGTCAGCAACCGCTGCAAGCAGCAGGAAAGAAATGGGGAGCTGCATTTTGTCAACTGAATCTCCTGAATCTGGGAGCCGGTCAGGGAGGAAATCAGACTCGGTCACCAAATCAAAAAGATACCGTGATAGGCGCCATTATATCATTCAACGTCCGCAAATACATGCCGGCAGTCAGTTTTTACGCCATGGTCATCAGGGCGGAGGAGAAAATACCGATTGGCTGATCGGTTTAGCCTGTTGCACAACACGCCGGGCATTGGTCGATCTCACGGCCGCGATAGTGGGAAGGAGTTTACGGAATCTGGGGTAATTTGCTTTGGCTGTCCACTTGCCTATGGGTTTTTCTTGATTGCGATGCATCGAACAGCTTTGCGGACGCTGGTATAATTGGGTCGGACGTACGGGGGTTGCGTGTTTGAATCACGCGCTGCTTTTCTGTGTTTTTAAGGACTAGCTAACCCTTTTCTAGGCATTAGGTACACATTAAGGGCCTGTATTTGGACAGCTTTCAGAATTTCTATCAACAACAATCAGACTTCATGCCCCTTCAAACCAAACTTTCCACATTCATGCCGGCAGGGTTTGAGTCGACGGAGGGGTTTGAGGCGAATGAGGCGGCGGTCTCAGCCCCCGAAATCCCGAATCCATTTTATGAACAGGTTCCGGAGTCATAATCTCTACAACCGGCTGCTGCCTGGATACAAACCCCAGGTAGACTTGTCCGGGAGCTCTCCCGGACGGTGATCTTGCGAATGCAGCTCTTGCGCCCTGGCGAATCGAGTGGGCTGCGGAGCCACCGCCCCCTGCCTGTTGAGTCTTTGGGCTCGATGTTTCCGTATAAAGACGAGAAGCAGCGCGACGAGAAACACGAGGAAGATGGCTATGCCGATTTCTATCCCCGTCTTCGCCGCCCCGCCGAGGCCGGGATCACCAGCGGGGGGTTCAGCGCCGCCTTCAAGGACGTCGCCCCCGTCTGCTTTGTTGCCCGGTTCACCGGAGACAATTCCAGTTGCGCTTCCAGCGTTGCTACCGTTGCTTGACACCCCCGAAGACTCCCAACAGCGGTTGGCAAAGCCCCCGACGGCAATGAAGAAGCAATCGCTCCAAGCACCAACCCAGGCGTCACCGGATGCGTCTAAAACCAGTGCATATCCGTCTCCTCCCACCGAATCTCAAGCGCAGGCCGCCACGTATGGACCGACTCCGGCACAGGCATCGTATTACACGCAATAGTCGCGATTATTCGCCGTCCCACAGCACTTGAACCCACTAGGGACGCACAGCTTGCGCGTCACCGTCGCAGCCAGCGAGATGTCCTTTGACGTCGACGGGAAGCCGCAACCGACGGTCCACCCCGTGAAGCACAGGCCGGGCAAGAAGTACTTGCGGCTTTCGGCGGTCATGAAGACGGCGTAGCTGAAGAAAGGGATGCGGCATTTGAAGGGCTTGGAGAAGTCGTAGCCCCACATGTAGGACGTGCATGTGAGGGTTGAGACGGTGGTGAGGGCGCCGGCCCATGAGGGACCGGTGAACGTTGAGGTTGAGGGCATTCGTGCCAACGGGGCTGGATAGTCCGAAGTTGGCAGGCAAGGTGGGTAGGTAGGTAGGTAGGTAGGTTGAAGACTGTGGCAAAGACGATCCATCAGCGTCTCGTGTCACATATCTTACCCGGGGCGGCCAATCTGTTACACGGACAGGCACTTCCTGCACCAGCCAGCCGGCAGAATACGAGGAGATTTGGCCCCCCAAAAAAGAAGCCCTGTCGACTTATAGGCGGCAGGGGACGAGAATGACACCTGTAGCTTTCCGAATTACCCCCCCTGAAAGCACTCGGGTATCTGCCTCAAACCAGGTTCCCACCCTACTAACACTTTGGGCTTGCGCAGGGATAAATACGAATATCTCTCTCAAAGCGATATCGCCCGCCCTTCAAGAACTTGCACGAGGGGCCGTCGGCAAAGTAATTCGGTCTTATGAGCCTCGTAGTCTTGGGAGGGCCCCGTCTCCTTGACTTGGGCATCAATATTGAGGGAGCCAGCCATAGTTGACACGTAAAGTAGAAGGTCACCCAAGCGTCACCCAGCCACAGAATCACAACAACGGTTAGAAGTAGGTGCATTGAATAGTAAGGTACAAGTGAACAAATATACAAAAACTCCGGTACTCATATCATACATCGTAAACATCACGTCGCCCCAAGCTTCATATCAATCCATGCCGACAATCCCCTCAGTTCCCAAACCCATCAAATCCACCACCATCACCGCCATAACTGTCCCCATCGTCCTCATTGCGCCCACCGCCATATCTCGCGTCACCTCCATAATCTCCACCGCCACCGTAATTGTCGCCGTTGCCATCAACGTACCCGCCACCAGAACCTCCGTCACTTTCGTAGCTGAGCGGATCATCAATGGGCGGCTCGTCGACGACCGGATATCCGGGGTCAATAGCCGGCGGAGAAAGGTCATCCTCCACATCCGGGCAAGACAGCATTACAAAGCACGTCCGTGAGCTCGCCGTGATACACTTGGCCTTATCCTGATCGAGAGTTGTCCCATCAGGACACTTTGGCGGCCTACCCACACACATATTCAGCGCCGGGTTGAAAGTGAGCTGATCGCTCTCACAAACAGGCGGCTTGGGCGTCACGCACTTGCCATCCTTGAGCGTCGTCCCCGGAAGACAGTGCGGCGGCTTCGGCGAAAAGCATTCATCCCCTCGCAACTCGAGGCCGGGGCCGCACTCGGGGCCTTTTTCGGATTCGCACTCGCCTGTCGCTTCGTTGAGCGTGGTCTGCGGAATAGGGCACTTGGGCTTCTCGTCGGATCTACAACCAACCCCCGGCACGAAGTAGGTATTGGGGTCTTTGCATTTTGGGGGCTCGGGCGTGACGCAGTTGCCGTTTTCGTCGGGGGTGCCTTCGGGGCAAGGCCCTTTGTTGCTGATGCAGGCCTTCTTGCATTGAACCCAGGTCGAGTCGGGTGGACATTCAGGGGCTTTGTCTGAGATGCACTTGTTGTCGACAAGTTTAAAGCCCGAACCTTCGCAGACGGGGGTCTTGTCCGAGATGCACTTGTCGCCACCCACGGGGATCTTGAAGCCGGGTTCGCATTTGGCCGGCTTCGTGCTGACGCAGCTGCTCGACTCTGGGTCGAACTTGGTGTCGGCGCCGGGACAGGCCGGAAGAGATGGGGATACGCAGTCATCGCCATCGAGGTGGCCAGTGCCGGGAGCACACTCAGGCTTGTTGGGGTGGACACAGAGATGCACGGCCGGGTCATAATCGGAGTTTGGAGGGCACTTGGGCGGCTTATCGTAGACGCAGTGCTTGAGGTCAATCGAGTGCTTGGTTCCCTTCCGGCACTTCGAGCCCTCCCCGGAGATGCACTGGGAGCCGACCATGATTGACCCGGAGGGGCACTTGGGCAGCTCTATCATGTGGCAGAAACCTGTGTCCTTGTTGAACTTGGCGCCAGGTGTTGGGCATATGGGCTCGCTGACAACACACACCCCCTTGACTGGCACGCCAATGGTGCAAGTTGGGTCGGTGACGCAAAGACCCGAGATGGCATCGAACTTGCCCTTCCCGCAGTCGGCATCTGTTGGTGTGTGGATACATCTCTGGTTGTTTGGGTCTGGATCCATACCCACTGGGCAGTCGTCGGTCGTAGAAGGGACAATGCACTGTCCTTCGGCGGTCAGGGTCACACCGGCGACGTCAGGGCAGCAGACGGCGCGGACATCCGTATCCGCATACCCCTGCGAGGGAACGATGACCGATTTCTTGCCTGCAGCACAAGAGGGCGTTGATCGAGTGCAGCTTCCGGTGGCCTCGTCAAAAGTATAATCTGCGGGGCAAGGCGGTTCCTTGGACACGCACTGTCCATTCCGAAACTCGCCAAGCTGGCAAATGGGAGACTTCTCTGTGCGGCAGACTGGCGACCGGTGGTCGGCGAACGACGTGAAGGTGGAGTCCGCGGGGCAAGGGGTCTTCGTGTAGATGCAACTTCCGTCCACCGCTTTAAAGTCTTCTGGGCAACTTGGCGGCGAGATAACGCGACACATTCCGTCGATCGGCTCGGCATCATCGGGGCATTTGGGAAGTTCCGTCGAGGCGCAGATTAGCTTGCCCGTGCTGCTCTTGTCGACTACCAACTTGCCGCTGCAAGCTGGCTTGGTGGTTGAGATGCACTTTCCGCGCCCGAGCACGAATCCGGGACCACAGAAAGGCGGATAGGGGGAGATTCATTCGCGGCCCTTGACCTCAAGTGGTGAGTCGCACGCGGGATCGGTGGTAGACTCGCACATAAACGTCTCCGTGTTGAAGACAGCATTGAGGTCCACGCACTTGGGCGGCTTGGGGGAGACACAGAGGCCGTCCTCGAGAAGTAGGTCCTCAGGGCAGGGAGGGGTCGTGCTGATGCAGACGCTCTTGGTAGCAGTGTCGAGAGAGAAGCCCTTGGGGCAGATCTGGGAGGCGAGGAAGACACAGGATTCGCCGTTGTAGACGGTTCCTGGGGGGCAACACACCATGTCGTGGTCGTCGAGGGGGTTGCGCACAGGCTTGATGTCGTTCATCCCGAGGCTTCTGATAGGAAAGTCGGTGCCGAATTCGATTGCGCTGCCGAACGAGCCATGATTGAGCGTGTACAGACCCTTAGGCGCGATGCTCCCGGGAGTGCCGAGCATGAGTTGGCCACCACCGCTCGATGAAATAATGTTGGTTGCCCCACTGGCTGCCCCCAAGAGGGTCGCAAGGCCGACGGACCGGAACATTGTCGACACCGGGGATCTTGTTAACGAGATAGAGGATGCATGTCTGTGGACTCGGGGAGCGGGTCAGGTCCTCCTTATACCCAGTTGCTTGGTATCAGTTTGCTCGGGAAAAGAAGCTCCGGTAATGATGACGGCTAGCGTTCTAGGCTTCTCTCAGCTCCAGTCGATGAGCGCCTCGCAGCGGCTTGGGCAAATACTTCTGTACAAACGTACGCTATTGTTATTGCTGAGATGAGCGGCCCAAGCACACTTCAGCGTGGCTGTTGGTGGTGGCTAGCTGGTTCCCGTGCTATTGGCGCTCTAACCCTGTCAGTGATAGGAGAAGCCGCTCATTCATTCTCGTTCGCCGGAATAATCTGAGGCCCGGTGGCGAGCTGAGGTGACTCCCCTGCCCCCCAAGCTCGATAGCCTGCCTACCAGGGTTCATGAGGGTGAAAGGGGGTTTTCAGGACAAATACGTACCCTGATCATTACCTCGCGGAATTCCATGCCGGGAAATCCAACGCGTGGTGTAGACCCGTCATCTGGCGGTCTCGAGGGTCTCAAACAGAGAACCCTGATGAGGGAGGTAAATGCCGGTGAGTTAGGGGCGAGGTTGTTCGGTTGTGGTTTGAGGATTATCGCATTGTTGATGGCCTGCTGAATCTTCATCAGTGACGGCGTTCGGGGTTGAAGTTTTTGTCTGGACTGCTGCGTGTGGCCTAGCGGGCTGTGGTCTAGGCCCCTCTCAGCTCAGCACTTGACGCCACATCGCTCCCCAAGGCCACTAGTGCATCGGGTGTGCATCCGATGATCATGGAATGCCGCCTCTTCCGGGGTTTGAAGCTGAATTGACAGGAATAATTGGTCGATTCTCTGGACAGGAGTGCTGTCGTGGCGAAGGGTGCAATCCCCACCGCTCTGGCGTCCACTTGCAAGGGCTGCGGGAGCTGCCCTCGGGCCGAGCACCAAAAGGTTTCTAGGTACATGTAAAAAGAAGGGCCCAGCTAGTCGCGCACTCATCGTTTGGCTATTCGCGCACTCATACCCCTGAAGGGTTAGGGTTATGTATGGCCCAGATTATCTCGCATCCAGGCCACGCCCAACCCATTCATTGCCACCATAAAAAGGCAATCATATTTTGCAGTAATCTACGCCTTCAATTGATAATACAACTAATTCTACATGTTTTCTATAGGCCTTGCTCGTGACTGGGCCAAACGAGCAACGTAGTAGTAGTCTAGTAGTGAAACCGAAAGTCCTCGGAAACCGCGTTTCTGAGCCAAGCCAACAACGTAGTAGTAGTCAAACCGAAAG
>Ga0247760_1000207_pt1 | contig 66396 bp, 63 predicted proteins | sample UWRJL171409R4_FD_179936 | JGI IMG/M metagenome (GOLD analysis project Ga0247760, IMG submission 179936) | Plant litter microbial communities from Arlington Agricultural Research Station in Wisconsin, United States - UWRJ-L171-409R-4 | ecosystem: Environmental > Terrestrial > Plant litter >... | reverse complement strand
GTGACTTGATTTGGTAGAAAAGGGGAGTGCGAAGCACTCCCCAGTTATATACAAATGGAAGCTCCCTGTGTGTGGGGAGAGCACATGATCCAAGGCCCCTGCGCTCCAGCCAAGCCTGGCTCAGCAGGGCGCCAGCACGCCTGAGCGCGCCTGAGCGCCTAGCCAGGCGGCTGTAGTTCGACACCAAACGTCTATAAAAGGAGGACTAATTGTCCTCTGAAACCCCCGCCCATCCATAGTTAGTAGGAAGCAAAGGTACCCTGGTAGGTAGACGGGTCCAACTGTGCCCACGACATTGGCGGCATACCCGTGTACTCACTCCATCTGCGTCGCCTATTCGGCTACGCCGCATTTTTACCGATTGTGCCAGATTTCCTTCATCACAGCCTACGGTTATAGGACTTGATGTTTCCAAATCCGCGGAAGGATACTGTATCAGAACTCCAGCAACTACCATCCAAGCAGCCATCAAAACTCCTAGCGAATCAATGCACCCAAAGATGCACCCGGCGACAAATGCTTCATATGTAGAATCAATGTCTATATCGGTTGATACACAAGCGTTAGCAAGTCCGCGTCAAGCAGAATTATAGGTTGATCTTGCACTACTGCTACTGTAATCAGGACGTTGGTTGTATTGGTCCATCACACTCACCTGAGAAATGGGGACCTGACGTGCTGCTGACCGTGTATCCAGCGAGCCCTAAGCAACAACACCTTACCCCTGTGATGAAGCAGGAGATAAAGGCAAACTCGCCAACTCTGGGGGATCTCCTCGAATTCGATTTCCGCTGCCGCCACAGAAGTCGTGAGAGGAATGTAAAATAAGTTTTCGTCTCGCCAACCGTCTTTGCGAGGGCAAAAAGGGCTCGGACAAAAAATGTATCGAGGGCTATGAAGGTCGCGAAAACAAGGACGCGCTCAAATGAGGGCACTCCTGTTATGAAAAAGAGTCAGCTTCCGATCCTGGACCGTCCAAGAGTTGAGCATTCTTACCTTTTAGGCCTAGGGAACCATAGATTTGGAGAAGGATTAGGTATGCCGCGGCTATGCCGACGCATGTTGCTTCCCATGTAAAGTAAGCAGTTTTGATGGTGCGCCGTATTCCACGACGCAAGACATCCCACCGCGACCCAGAGTCGTCCCAGGATGATTGAAATTCGGTGGGTAGAAGATATACCAATGAGAATGTTGCGAGCCTCATGATGAAAAACGCTGGAGTCGTAATTGCGATGAAAATCATGTAGGAAACAACTCCTTGAAGTGGTGACATGATGTGAGAATCTCCCGTATCCGTCCCACCCGTGGATTCTGGTTCCACCGTGGCACTCTTTACTTGAGTTTCCGCTCCTCGCAAGTAGTAACTCGCGCTGAGAATAGCAGCTGTTAGACCGCTCAAAAGTATTGCAACGAAGGCGACTTTTTGGTGTCTTCCGCGGCTGTAGAGTTGAGGGCTCCGATAAATCGTGACGTTAGCAAGCATGGAGGTGATAGTGTGGATGTCGTAGAAACTTGGCCGGTACCGCCAAAGTCTTTTACCTATTCTCAAGGTGATAGTGCGGATGTCGTAGAAACTTGGTCGGTACCGCCAAAGTATTTTACCCATTCTCAAGATGATCTCCAGGGCGGCCAAGCAAGCGGTCCGTAATAATGGAAGAAATCGGCGATCGGTTTTTGTGGCTAGCCGCTCGAACGCAAGTCCCTGAAGCTGGGGTGCTCTGTATGACAGTGCGAGCTTCTTCAGATTAGAGTAGCGCACGCCACTCAACTCGTCCCGGAGGATTGTAGCCTCCCAGTGGTGGAAGTCAAAGTTGTCTAGCTTTGACCGCAGGGATTCACCGTAGAAGCAAATAAGGTCTAAAAAGTCCGACCTTGCTGATGGCCTGTCCAGGGTAGCCCAAACAGTCCGCAACGAATTCTCTAACCTGTCGACTTCCAGGAGCGATGGCAATGTAGTGGTGGCCATAGCTTTTTCTGCGAAGTATCTCGCAAGATCCTGATCGGAACCAAAGTGGCGATGGGACAGGCGAAGCAAGATATCAAAGGGGCGGGGAATGGAAATCGGTCGATTTGCGCTCGCCTTGGCCTGAATTTCGCCGAATTGGTCTTCTAAAGTCGTCATATAGGCATATCCATTTGATATAGCAAGGACGGAACCGAGGACTGAGAATGAGGAGCAGTCAAGGACCCAGGATCCGGAATCGCCTCTCTGCAGGTCTACCCACCACAGTTAGAATGGAGCTCCGGGTTTCAACCTCGGGCGACTTCTGCTTCACTTACTTGTTCCTGGTCTCAGCTGAACCGTCCAAACTTCAGAAACACTCCCGTCGGACAGAAAATAAGAGGGACTCCCGAGAATATGGCCAGTTGTGACGCCGCTAACCCCAGCGTTTATGATCACCTGTGACTCCTTGATATCTGTGCAATAATCCTCGATGTACCCAAAGTGGCGCGGCAGCGTAGGGTCGGTCATTGGAGGGATGGATATGTAATTTGGCAGGAAATAGTCCACATTATCATTGGCTGGTACGAGGCGCCAGCTCATTCCTTCTAGTGGACAGTCCTGAGTGCTGGAATGTGATAGTAATCGGCGGTTCCCTCGACGACGTGAAATTTGGTCGAGGCTCATATGTTGCTGGTCGGCGCGTGATACAATAATGGCGTCCTTCTCATCGAGCAGAAGTGGTGGTTCGGCATCATAATCGAGGTCGAAGTCGGTAGGCCCCTCGAGAGAAGAGGAACGAGCCCCCGGTTTGCAGTGCGTGTCTTGCGATGCGGCAGTAGAATTCTTGTGGCTGGATCCCGCAAGGAGAAAGTAGCATCCGTCCATCTCTATCAACCCCCCTACCGTTGAGACCCAGGCTTCACCGTCAGAACCAAATTTCATGAGTCTGCCACAAGTCGTACTCAACTTCTGATCGCCAACTAGGTTTTGGCCAATGCTGTACTCTCGAGAGGCGCACGAGACCAGACTCCTGTCGTAGCAGATTCTCAAAGGCGCATAGTAACTTCTGCATGTCTTCTGTGATATGGCCAAGTGGAACTTTTGTATTTCCTCGCCCGACGCCAGGCCTATGACGCAAATGAAGACATCTCCAGGCCCCATTGTTTTGGACACAGAGTTGTCCACGTCCACTATAGATACCAAAGAAAAGACAAGCTGAGGCATCGTGCGCCCTCGAAAGAGCTCGGCTGAATTCTCCTGAACGAAACAGCTCAATTGTCTTAACTTGTGGCGCTGATCTTTTGTGAACGATCCCGATAGTTCAGCCTTCAATCGGAGGGAGGAGGCAGTTGTGAGCAGTTGGATACGCTCCATGAGACTCAGCCGGCGTTCAACCTCGATTGGCCCGGAAGCCGCAGGCACGTGTTGGGGAGGGGCGGGTTCCTTCGGTGAGAGACCATCAAGAGAGACGATGGAGCTGATGCCGGTGCTGTTGGCGCCCATAACTTGACTGTCAATCGGAGATCGGGGGGGAGAAGAAAAAGGCGAATCGATGTCATTGTGCTCGTCGTCGGCTGTAGGTAAAATCGGCTTGTAATCATTTCTCCCGCGATCACGAACGCTCCAGAGCCACTCGGAGAGGTTCCTGTCGTCTGGGATGTCAATTCCGATATCCGCGCCTTTAGTGATACAGGGCAGAATGCCACCGTCGGCGATTGAAGCGGACTCCATCGGGATGGTAAATTGACGTTTTCTGACAATCGACGGCGCAAGAATGGTGACAGACATCCCAGACCTGCAAAAGCAAATGGCAGGGAAATGGCGGGGAATCGACGAACTGCACCTTCCCTGCCCGAGACTTCAAGATGAATATGGAGTGAGGAGGACCGATGTAGAGCTTGGAACGGTGTGGCGAGAAGGAGGTACCCAAAAGAAAATCCACACTGCTTGTGCTGCCACGGAGGCAGCCGGCGGCCTCAATGGCTGGCCAAGTTCTGCGCAGAATATGCGTGGCGCTGGGTGCTATTAGTATGCTCAGCAGCACAGTAGCAAGAAGACATGAGATCCTTGCGCGTGTTCGGCAAACCATAAGTATTTTGGTTGGGCTCTTCTAATTTCAGGGCGGTGGCAGTGCCCAGCGGGCTGCATGCAGGTGTGGCCGTTTCAACGGGCCCGGAGCCTGACCATTCCACGAACGGAGGCATTTCCCTAAGGTCGTGCGTGCCTTCCCAGACATCAATGAAACCCCACATCTGACAAGCCAGCAATCGGGACGGTCCTATCCATGGAGTTGTCGCCAGATCCTCATCATTCAGGGAGAGAGCGAATTGTCGCGGCCATCTGTGGCCCTACGACTGACTACGAGAGCCCGTACAGCCTTGACCGATACTTGGAGTACTGGGCGCGGGAGGTGAGACATGCTACCGTTTTAGGGGCTCAGACCGAAATCGAAAAGTCCATCATTCCGACATTTGAAGTTCTGAAATCCAACACCAACAAAACCAGACATGTGCTAGAAAATAAGTTGCACCAGTCACCACTGGCCCTGGACCTGTGCTGCCGCTTGATGCTCATGACCGGCTGCCAGACCCCCGGCACAGTGGGCGGCGACATCTTTCGTCCTCGATGGAGGGACGACGAAAACTTAGGCCAGTACATCAGTCGCGTATATCCCCGCGCGTCTTCGCCGGCCGATGATTCCCGGAACCAACCTGTGTCGCTGAACAAGCTCGGGGCCGACTTCTTGACCCGCTATGCCCACATTGACATCCGATGGACCGACCGTCTCACCGACCACTTAACTCTACTCAAAGGGTCCGATTGGAAATCCCTATACGTCTTTGCCCATCCCAGTTTTCTCCTCAGGTCGCTTGAGGCCGTGGCCACACAACGTGAGCCTCTCACTCAGGGTGGGAAATCCGATTCATCAAAGCCATATGCATGGTAAGAAAACCAAAATGAGTCTTCCCGTTGCCGAATTTCAACAGGATTACTAACTCCACCCATAGCTACCTACCTCCCGGCCTCCTACAAGAAACCCTTCTTACCCTTGAGCTTCTCTTCCCTCCCGTCGGCGATGTCAAGTCGCGACGCATCATCAATACCGAGGTCACCCGCCATAATCTTGACCCGTCCTTTCTCCAGCCCTTCCAGTCCCGGTCCCTGGAGCACCAGACCCCAGAAGACGCCAAAAGGCCGGCGGATGTCAAAGACTTATACAAGAAATTCCCCTTCTGGGCTGTCAGACTGCAGAACCTCTGGGAGGAAGCAGACAACCCATCACCCCTGACCTATATTGGCAAGCTAACTGACCGCAACAAGTCACCGCGGTTTACCTATTGGTGTACTGTTGTGGGAATTACCATTGCTATAATGTTTGGAGTCATGTCTAGTCTTCTTGGGGCACTTCAGGTCTGGATCTCCTATTGTTCATGGATGGGCGACCCTGGAATTAGAGGTTGCAGCTTGGCGGCATGATATTTCCGTCGGAAAAATTCAGCTCACTCTCTCTTGCCTAACAAAATGTGTTTTTTTGTTTGATGTTGTGCACTGAGGATGGCAAGGGAATGAGTTCGTGATGCTATTTCTTCTCACATGTGTTTCTGTTCCGACATCCAGATTTGAATCACAAATAACCCCTGTCATTGCTCTTCTCGAGCTGTTACCGATGATATTGTGACAGCCAAGATAAATTGAGGTGTAACCGCAATAAGGGAACGTAAACACGCAGTTAGACGATCGTAACATCGGTTTCGACCGCCATTTCTTCGGCTTTGGCCAGCCATTCTTTACAGCTCTCTCTCTTCTCCGATATCTCCGCCAGGCCGATACGCCGGTAGCAGTTCTGATAATCGTCGTGCTGGCCAGTTGCGGGATAGAGAATGAGAAATGCATGTGCCACGCCGACAGGTGATGGGAGAGTCCCCCATAATAAAAAGAAGATTCGGACCCGAAACGCTCCCTCTTTCTTTGTCTCGCGTGTATCATGAGAGGATTCGTCGGTGCTAGTCTGAACAGTACTACCGGTTCGGGTGATGGGTTACAGGATGTCGTCCCAATCATAATCAGTCCACAACCTACAGAAGTGTGGATGCCGACGGACCTTGTCCAGAGTGAGATTGTTTGTATTCTTGTGGCGTTTCAGCGCGTCACGAGTCGAGACGTTGATGGTTGCGGGAGCGAGTCGACCGCACAGCACGAAGTGATTCTTACCGTTCACCAGCACCCCAGTTAGATCAGAGCTAGCGAGCTCACAGTCGACATCAAGGAGCTTGCAGCCGGGTTGGAATTTGTCGATGTTGCGCAGGAATAACACCGGGGCCTTGACTGACGCCCAGGACAATGAGGGCGCGCGCCATATCTTAGGGCGTGTCAACCAGCTCCTACACCGTTCCTCGCGTATTCTAGGACAAGCGGGGAGGGCATCTTCGAAATGCCACAAAAGACCGCTCAGGAAATCGTTTCGCCACAAACCGGCCAAGTACTGCGACTGGACGGTTTCCTGGAACTGCTTTGCTAGCCCGGACATTGCAGGGAAGATGTCCATTTCATCCGTCAACAACAGCTTGGTATAGTCCTCGACCACGTGTCTCCATGTGGCTGCCAGCTCTGCCTTCCTTGACGTCTGCCAAGTCGTGTGGTGATAATATAGCTTCAGGTTGGCCTCCGAGTTTCGCCGACTCCCTCTCGGTATCTCTCTTCCGTTGTGATGCATTGGCACGCAGATGATTCACAGCATTCCCAAGAAAGTTCCTCGGGTCCGAAGTATAGAGCGCGAGGAGAGAAGAACCTCTCCTGCAACGTCCAGCCCGCATGAAAATGGGCAGCGGTACTCGATCATCCAAGCATTGTCGGAGAGGTCGATGAGTGTGATTCAGGGAGATCCGGGCGTGTACACTTCCGTTGCATTTATCCTTTTTATGGACCGCCACAGTATGTGTCTTGCATCTTGCGGGGAATTTGGCGTGGATACCCCCATAAGCGTTGTCAGACTTGGCAGCTGCGATGACGAGAAAACTGTTCTGGTAAACAGACGCCATATTGGCAGCCTCTTGGCACCAATCGTCATGGTCGTCCTGGATGATGCATAGCCTATCGATCCATAGGTACCTGATGCCCAGCCTCCGCGTGACTTCGATGGTGTGTTGGAACGTTGCTACCGTTTTTGTGAGCCTCGAGGTTGCTGGACAGCGTGCAGAGGAAGGGCCGACGGCCCCAACAGTGACTAAGGCATATATAGGGCGATTTTTGCCCCGTTGACTCGTAGAGACAAATCTTGTCACTTGTGTTGGTTTGAACGTCCAGAACTCTCGTGATAGGGCTGCATCATCACTGCATTTTTAGCATCAAAGGATGAGCCAGTCGGACCCTAACCCTCCCCACAGCATTTTCTTCCCCTTCGTTTTTTCACCACTTCAAATGGGGTTAAATTCATGATAAATCCGAACCGCATCTTACCCTCCTCAGCCAATCGGTTTTGGTCAGAGCCTACTATTGCTCTCTGGCAGACGAGCTGATGGCCTGTCGCCCACAACAGTTTAGCGCAAGTCGCGTGGCTGCATCGGGCGAGCTGAAATCGATAGCCTGGGCGTTGGCCGGGCGCCAGTGATAAAACAGACGACAGCCCCAAACATCGCGATCGCCGACATCCCATCCACCTTTATCTCTCCACCCTCAAAATGCTCAAATCACTCGCACTCGCCCTCCTCACGGCCACCCCCGCGCTGAGCTGGGACGGCTTCGGCCACCAAACAGTGGGGTACGTCGCACAAAAATACTTCACCGCCTCTGCCAACGCCACCTTCGGCGCGCTCATCGGCCTCAACTCGACCTTCGACATCGGCGACGCCGCCGCCTGGGCCGACACCATCCGCGGCAGCGAAAACATGCCGTGGTCCAAGAACTGGCACTTCATCAACCCCAAGGGCGACGACCCCGACAAGCACATCTGCGTGCTCAACTACACGCTCGACTGCGTCGCCTCCAACTGCATCATCGCCGCCATCATGAACCAGACCTCCATCCTGCTCGACACGGAGCGCCCGTCCATCGACCGCCGCAACGCGACCATGTGGCTGTTGCACTTCTTCGGCGACTTGCACCAGCCCATGCACGCGAGCGGGTTCAAGCTCGGCGGGAACATGGTGCGTCCTGTCTGCTGGGACTCGGTTGCGCCGTGCCCCGGCGGGAGGTGGAACCTCCATGCCATTTGGGATAGCGCCATCCCGCGGAAGCTGCGCGGCTTGCCGGAGGAGACGACGCCCGCGCAGGACAAGGCGGCGGCGGTGGCGTGGGCCGGGGATGTCTATGCGCGACAGCAGCAGGCGGGGGGCGTGGGCGGGGTGGAGGAGGTTTGCGCGGATTTGCAGGGGCCGGGATGCATTTTGGCGTATGCGGCGGAGTCGAACCGGTTGACATGTACGAATGCGATGAAGAATGGCGAGGCGTGGGTGAAGAATAATGATTTGAGTAAGGAGTATTATGAGGAGAATGCGAAAGTGGTAGAGGACCGGGTGGCGAAGGCTGGGTTGAGGTTGGCGGCGTGGATGAATGCAGTGGTGAGGGTTTTGGATGCTAAGGCGGAGGGGAAGTCGATGTGGATGGGAGATCTTTGAGCTGTGTGGTCTAGCGGCGGCGATAATTCCCAGCGAGTATAGTGAGGCAAGGAGATGGTCCCTTCTATTGAGCTGATTTCACGGAATTTCCAATAGAAAGAGCAGCCACCTTAGCTCCACCCTAGAGAGCAGCATGCCCAGCAGTTAACGGCGCATCATTTCTTCCTCAATCTTGAATCATTTCACACTGCCCTTCTCAACACTCCTTAACCATCAATACCCCAATACCTAGCTATTCACCTAGGCCAGACGCGCTACACCTTCTGCTACCATTGCTCTGGCACACCCCGCCAGAATCCTACAGCACAAGAGCACAAGCCCGCTCGAGGTGCAATCGCAAAGCACCACGCGATGGCGCAGAATGCCTCGCAATGAGTGATGTCCTGGACAGTACGAAGCGGGCCTCGCTACCCCAACGTCGACCCACTGATCGCAAACGCCTTCTACAACGTCAACCGCCGCAGCCTCCTTACCCTCCCCGAAGAATTGCTGCTCATGATCATGTAGGAGTTGGACCTGCAGTGTCTCCGGAGAGCCAGTCGCAAATTTCTCTGCATATTTCTCAGTGCGCCGTTCCGCCGCTGGCGCCTCGATCTTAACGTCGCCGATATCGCAATGATCGGAAATCATTCCTCCTATTTACCCTCCATACCGTATTCGTTATCTTGGCGGTCTTTCCCACCCTAGCCTCAGGTAAGGTTGTATTCATCGAAGAGTCCAGTGTCCAAGACGTTGTGCACACGCCTGGCACTGGACGCTACCGAAACTCTCTGCTCAGACTGCTAAACGCATGAAACAAAGTGGAATTGGAAGTGGCGTTACATCCTCACCGGGCCCTTCGCTACGCCCTACACCGGATCAAAATTTTGTGTTTGTGATTTATGTCGTTTGGACGCGGACGATTGCAAATGGTGCAGAGAGTGTCGCGAGCACCACGACCTCGCCTGTTTCTCCTACGACTAGCGCTCGCTCGTGGTGCCTCGCCGCTGCATCGGTCGTAAGGGATACGTAAGGCTTTGCGCACACAGAGTCGTCCGCTGGCACGATGTCTCCGGTTTCGCAAAGCGGTTCGCAAAACAAGACCCGGAAGGAAGGGCGGCATTGCGGCGGAAGGTGATTGTCGAGTGCCGGCATTCAAGCCACCCCCCGGCCCACCACCGCAACCTCTCGGAGGATCAAGCCAACACGAGCGGCATGTATCCCACAGCCGCCGTCGAAAGCGGAAGCAATAACGAGATCACAATTTCTATGACCTAGGCGAGCCATTTACCGTTACTAAACTACAACACCATCACTCTAACTACCATGACGTGCCTCCTCAAGCCCTTTCGGCGCGGCGCAGCCCAATATATCGTCCCCCCGTCAGCTCCTGGGCCGCTCCCCGAGATGCGGTGCCTTGACCCCAATCACTGCGCCTGCCTTCACTACGCCAGCGAAAATATAGTGCCGCGGGGCTAGTATCGCAACGACATACACAAACCCACCCATCATCAACTCTGTCGCGGCATCCCAAACCCCCGGCTGCGCGAAGGTGTCTGTGGACACCGCTTTAACAACTCTCAGTTTCCTCGAGTCGGTTCCCTACGGAACAAAATCTCGGCAGATCCTTGCTCCATTTACTCTACCCGCCCACCGACAGCCTCCGGCAACGGGCAAAGTAGGTGCCTCGAAATACTCTATCGGCGCACCATTGCCCTCTCGGCAGAAGATTTCCCCACAGGCTCGGTAACCCAGCCCTAGTTCCAGGCTGTTGACCCTAGGTCGTATAACGACGGGCGGCACGTCCACCGGAAAGAACACGTCAGAAAGACGAATAACGTGGCAGTGCCCGATGGGCTGGTCTATCGGTTGGACGATGTGGAGTGTGCAAATTATAAGAGGTACTTGGAGCGACCCATTATCAGAAGGTGTCAGAGTTAGTGTTTCTGGAGCGACTGGGTCAGTGATTGGATGTTGGAGCTTCTTATGATCTGAGGAAAGAGACGGGAAGTAGAGCGTTTGGCTTGAATATACTGCTAGTAGCTATGGTAGAAGTATGGTTCTAGACTCCAGCTTGGTTGTAGCGCCAGTTAGTACAGCGGTTCTCCAGTTACAATTCAGCACAGGTGGAAAGCGTTCCATGACCGGATGTTGATATATGCTTTCAAGTGTGGAAGCAACTCTTCATTCCGTTGCCTGTTCGTGCCACAACTCTGCATGGTTCGGAATGCCTTTTTACACAGTCCGAGTTTCAGCTTCAGCTATTAGACCAAGACCACCACCCTAGATAGCTTGTTGTGGTCTGTTTCCTGCGCCCTCGAACCAGTTTTTAAGTATTCATGAACTCCAATCCGTTCATATGCTCCTGTCACGCAACCTGAAGGACGAAGGATAAGGCCGCAGAGAATTTATCCCCTACGTGCCACTTGGAGGAATACATACTCTTCCTGCAGGTTGACTTCATCAAACTCCCGTACGTCCGGGTACGTGCGCGTGCCGCTGTCCATGGACTGTTCTTCCCCCCCCAACACTAAAGCGCTTCATGATCTTGCCAGGCCGTGTTTGCAACCATGAGCCATTTGCTGCATACTCCCTCCTCTCCAACGCTTTTGCGGGTGCCATCATACCTCTCATCACAAGCCGCCCGTCTCGCACAGCTCCGAATGGACTCACCTCGTTCCGGGGCGTGCAACTCACTTCATCGATCAGGTTAGACTCGAATCTGGATGAATATTCGCACAGATTTCCACTCCGTGAAGAGAAGCCCACGACCAACTCGGTGCTTGATATTTAGCGTGGCGGCTCCCACCGCCAATGGAAGACAACCCGCCCGCCGTCCATAGCAAGGTCTTTCCCAGATCCTCCCACCAATGTCCGGCTAGATAATCCCAACCCGAGCATGATGCAGTGCGGGACGCCAACCCAGCGATGGCCACGAGTTTATCAAACGAGAATGCCAAATCCCGAAGCGAATACTTATGAACCGGCTGCATCCAGCGGCGCGAGAGGTCCGGTTGTGTCTCGCCACCTTCCAACGGGGTTCCGGCGTCGACACACCACTGAGCATTATTATGGTATTGTTGCGCATCCACCCTCCCCATCCGGCCCTGCCGCTGTTGCATTCACAGGTAATGTCAGACAGACACTCCCACGCCATCTCATACTCACCAAAATGCAGCACCCTCCTCGCCAGGACCCGCTCCTAGAATGTCCAAGCTCGCGTCTGCAACGAAGACCCTTCCCCATCTCACTGCGTGTACGATCTCATGGCTGGCATTACAAAATGGGCCGGTGTATCTCTGCTCTGGGGGGCAGGGGTAGCAAAAACAGTCTCTCCAGGGATTTGTACACCGCGGAATTGCTTCCGCTTGTCCTTGCAGGCCAGACCGGAAGTGCTGTTGTTCTCTGCGTCGGCGGCGATGGTGAGAATTGCACCTTCGTACACGTGCTACATCTTGGCGGCCTGCTCTTCCCAGTCAGGTTTTGAGTCTTGGATGATGCACAGCGAGTCGATCCAGATGTGGCGGAAGCCCAGCCTTCTGGTGAAGATGATGGCGTGTTGGAAGGTCAAGGGCATGCTGGACAGTGAGATGACGGCTATGGTGGTTGTTGTCGTTTTCAGCGGTTGGTGGCCCCCCAGCAGTGGCTGAGGGCAACGCACTCGCCAGTTGAGCCGTCCAGGGGGAGGACGAGGCGCGGATCATGGGTCTCGCTGCCGGCATCGATGAGTCTCTTGCGGAGGATGCTGCATCCAGCTGCTGGGGGAGGATCGCAAGCTTTGTGTGACGAGAGGCAAGTGTTGAGCCATTTTGAGGCGAGTTTGATGCATTGAGGCGATAAAGCGTCAGCTGCGACTCTCGTCACAGACGCGTCCATAAATGGGCAAGAGCCGAGAGTTCTGTGAAGACTATTAGCACGAATTGTGAAATAAGGGGGTTTTGAGGAAAAGTATATTGGTACTGACGGATCCGTAAAGATTTGGAATGACGCCTCCGTGAGGGAGTCGGATAGCAAAATGTGACCGCGCCCTTTTGCTCTCCACATGTGGAACCTGCGGCGAGGTGTCGCTGATGTCAAGATTTCTGGGGCCAGTTTCCAAAGTGCTTCAATAATGACAGAGCATTCTGGGCAGTCAGGGCGCAGGTCCCGAATTGTGACGGGTATTTGACGTGGTCCCTCAAAACTCTGGTTTCCGCACACTGGACATGGCTGAATAGTAGTAGCGAGAGATCGAGGGAGAGCGGCGAGTGAGGCAGCGAGATTTCTGAACATTATTGACGTGTTCGAGGCTGGCCTCGTGGTTTGGATGCAGCGGCTGACAGTTGATGTCTGGCGGAAGTGTTCCATTACTCTAGGCGGGCCGCCCGAGCAGATGACCTCGAAGTTGGACAATGTGCTGAGATGCTTGGAGACGCCGATTTACCGCTGTCAGATGGGGCTGCATGTTTGGCCGCATACCTGATGCACATGACTCGCCATGGGCCGGTGGCATGCCAGCTTTCGAAGTGATCACCGTCTTCTGTTCTTTTCGGGGCGTGAATTTGGAGTTTCTCGGCCATTTCAGAGCGGTGGCCCTAAATTTTGTTCGAGAACTTCATTCATCTTCGGGCTATTAAACTCGTGTACTTGAACCCCCGTTCGCTGAAAAAATCTTGTCGTTCAACCAGCTCACGAATGAAAGCTAGGAGTGAGGAAGCTTGGTGTGTGACGCTCCTGTTGGCTGTTCTGCCTGCAGTGCCTGGAATACTGGCCTTCTAGCACATGGTAGCTGCCCGGTCACTCCTCCTGTCCGGTGACCTTTCCCTCCAGAGTACACGGCGGCGCGCCAATCAGTTTGTGTTGCGGTGGCCGCCATGTGGCGGCGTCAACGCTCACCTCACCGCCCAGGCGCTTCGATTTGTAGGGAGGGAGCCGACGCAGCTCAGCCACACATTCGCAATTCCGCTGTCCAACCAGGCGCCCAGGCAGACACGAGGCCTGTCTGCTCCTGCATCAATGCGCAGCTCTCGCTTCTGAACCAATGCACGGAATTTTCTGCGTCAAAAAGAACTTGGCTTTCCCAACGCACCAGTGTCGCGCGATTGCTGTGCCATTTTCATCAATTCACCGATCTGGAGTCCCGGGGCAATCTGCCGAGGCAGTGGGGAATGGACTGGCCATTCGACGGTGACGGCGCACGCCCGACGGCACAAAGACCAGCCGACCACACGGACAGCAGCGCTGGCGGCGAAAGTAAGCGACTCCGCGTCGGGCCGTGGGATGGCGTCCTTGACCTCGACTCCCTGCCGCCCTGGCCGCGGATAGCTGGAACCGCCTTACCGGACACACACAATGCGATCCCTGGGTCTGCGGGTTACGCTGTCGGCCCCGGTGCCGAGTTAGCGCATTGGACATCGTCGCAGCACATGTATTCAGATCTCTTTGAATATTCCGATCTGCCAGCGGGCGCAGTCCCCGGACCCACGCCTTTTTTTGAGTCATGGCCAGTGTTGACCGAGTACGACTCTATTTTTGTCGATCTTCCTACTAGACCAGTCCTTCCTACTGGACCAGTCCTTCCTACTGGACCAGTCCTTCCTACTTCAACCATCTCATCAACCTCTTTAAACTACTTGGAGCCGACTCCCGTTACGTCAGAATATGCTACTAACGCCATCGCGGCCCCGACTTTGGATACAGCCGCCATCGGATGGGCGGAATTCCCACTTCCAGGCAGCTTCATGATAACCGCCGATCAACTGTCCCCGGACTTTGGTAACCCAACGAGTGCCTCGACGACACTTGCAGCTTTCGAGACCTTTCCCCCTTGGTTGTTGGGGGAGAGTACGAACTTGGCTTATGCTTGCGGAAGCAGTGATGATGCTTGGCCCCTGGTGAAAGCGGAAGAGGCGGCAGTTGACCCGATGACAGAGCCCAGTTCTTTGTTGAGCCCGGCTGCTAGTAGTTCGCTAGATCCTACGAGGGATAGTGTCACGGAGACAACTACAACAACTCCCTTGTCGCCGTCAACAGCCGAACAAAAGAAACCTACCACCACGCAAGACGATAATCTCTCAGGGATAGACTCTGGTGAGCATGATGATACTGCGACTAGCATAAACTACGATGCTTGTTTTGGTGTGGCAAGTCTCGGAACACTCTGTCTTCTTCGATGAAAGCCAACTAACATTGGAACACACAGATTCTTGCAGAGGCCGTGTCATCAGCAAAATCCCAGGACGACAGAGCGGCAACAGCCAACATATCATTGTTTGGGGACGTCCTCAAACTTTCATTTCGTGATACCGGAAAATATGGTGGCTTGGTCGCTTCTGAGCCACTGGCAAAAGTCATGAGGGACTTTTCGGTTTTACTTACCGCAAGCGTGCTCCCACCAAAGAACCCAGCTGGGAAAAAGCCTAAGGACGACCTTCAACACCCAGAAGCTAATGTCTTAGTTCGGGTTCTCGTCTACGGCCTTATTTCCGAAAAGGATGCCGTGGGTTGCTTCCTATCTGATCACGACCTCTTCTTCCAACATCCATTGCCGAGCGAGCTCGACAATTCAGTTCCGTACCTCAATCCTCACTATCTATTGCCACCTGGCTCGCAGATGCCGGACTTAGAACGGCTATCATTGTGCGACTCGAAGAACTCAACGCCCGTCGAGGTGCTCGGCGATGTCGCCAAGGCCCGTTTGATGCGCGTCTTTGATATAGCATACGATCCAGAACTGACCATCGAAGCGAAGCCGAGTCAACGTCTCAGGTCTACATTGAAAAGGTATTCACGCCACCCCATTTGCTTACTCAGTGGCCAAGCTCTGACGTGGCAACAGACACCAGCTATCGGCGTTAGTGATGATGACAGAAACAGAATGCGGAATCATCAAGGACGCAAAGTTTCCCACCCTTTGGGAGTCTTCCACCAAGCACAATGGAGACCCGTGGTGAGTAATTTTTCAGCGCAGTTACCGGCGGCTTCTAGCCCATTTAGCACAGTTTCCTCACCACTCTTAGCTATCGGCATCGCATAACCGGAAGTAAAGAAGACCACCCATGGCCACAAAACGGTGGTCTACTTGCTGATGTACGTTACCCCCCCATGCCCTCCACGCCGTGTCCAACGTGGGAGTTTATGCAAGTCAATATCACTAACCATGTTCACCATAGGAAATGGGCTTGGGAAAAACCCTTACTGCTCTGTCATTGATTTGTTGGTCTCTGGACTCTGTGAACATGGCCAACCACGACGATGAAGCTGAAGCCGATACTCCTCGCACGACACTTATCGTTGCTCCCAAATCAAGTAAGCAGGCTCAACATCCTAACTATGTATATTGCTGTAGGTTGACACGCATTAGCCCTCCCAGGATGGCGTGAACAAATCAAGCGGTATGAGATGCTGTTCCTACTTCATTGGACAGATTCATACTGACAACGCCCCAGGCATGTACGCAAAGGCCAGCTTAGAACAAGCGTGTTCCACGGCTCGAACAGGGGTAAAAGCTCGGGGATGATGCATCAAAATGATGTTGTGTTCACAACCTACCAAACCCTGAGATCAGACTGGCAGGGGAAGCGCCTACTACATCAAAAGTCATGGCTGAGGGTAATTCTCGACGAAGGCGAGTACCCCCAATTTATTGATGATTCGAAGTGGATTCTGACCTAAATTAATAGCGCACCACATACGCACTCGGTCAACGCAAGTCTTCCAAGCAGCGTGCGCGATCAAAGCGCAGTTTCGATGGTGCCTCACTGGGACTCCGGTACACAACTCCCTCGACGACTACGGCTCCCTTATTAGCTTCATCGGCGTACGGCCTTTTGAAAACAAGTCCCTCTTTGACTCCTGGATCGCATCCCCGCTCAAAGGGAAGAACCCTGGTAGCATGCGCAACCTTGAAGACCTCGTCAGGGCGACATGCCTCCGTCGGACAAAGGTCCAAGTCCAAGGCCACCTCCCGCTTCCGCCGCGTGTCGAGGAGATCGAATGGATTGACCTCAATCCCTCCGATAGGGTACTCTACGAGTACTTTAAAGCTGAGACGGCTAATATAGCTGCAGGATCACTCAGAAGCCAGGTTGAAGTGTCAAAGAGCACGCAGACGAAAGGTCACCGGAAAGGCCAGAATCTTATCTGCCTTATCAACATCCTGCGACTCATTTGCGGACACGGCGAGGTGCTACTCCCAGAAATGGCCTTGAAAGCGTGGCAAAATCGAGCTAACAGCTCGACTGATTGGCAAACAATGCAGCAATGGGGCACTCAACAGGAATGCGACCTATGCAGCCAGAGCTCAGCAACAGATGGGTCTGCGGTTCCACTTGGTGCCAACTTTCTCTGTCAGCATGTTGTTTGTTCTGACTGTCTGACGAAGCGTGTGGAAGAAGAGGAGAGCGATTCCGCCACCTGCCCAATCTGTGAAGCGAATTCAACGGGAGGGATAGTAGCCGAACATTCAGGGGAGCTACTGCAACAACCTGCCGCCTCATCCAACAAAGTGTTAGCGCTAGTACGGAAAATTCGGGAGGAACAGCAAACCCAAATGAATCCTGCTACAAAAAGGTAAGCGCCTTTCTTTTTCGGTCGTTTTGCGGGGAATAGGCTAACTCAATCACGGACAGCGTCGTGTTCAGCTGCTGGACGAAGATGCTAGATTTGGCGCAGCAGGCACTGGAGCTGTCAGGATTCTCCGTGACTCGTATCGACGGTCAGAAAAGCCTTCAGGACCGAGCTCTCGCCATATCCAAGTTTAACGACGACCCAAAGTGCACGGTCATGTTGGCGAGCATTGGCAGCGCTGGAGAGGGGTCAGTATATCTCCCTAGTCATACTGCAAAGATTCTTGCGAAACTTTGACTAACATTTGGGCCAGGATCGACTTGACGCCTGCCAACTTCGTCCACTTGCTTGAACCGCATTGGAACCCAATGGCGGAGGCACAGGCCGTGGATCGCGTGCACCGAATAGGACAGAGTCGGAAAGTCAAAACAACTCGTTACATCACACGTGAATCTGTTGAGATGGTGAGTCAAACTACCTAACCCCCTATTAACTTCGCGATACTGACGAGAACAGTATGTCCAGTGGGTTCAAGGCGAGAAACTCCGACTGATTAATCAGTCATTGGCCGCTGGCCTTGGCGAGGAGACGCAAGCACACATCGATGATAAGCGGATGGTCGTAGGTTTTCAAGATGCTCAGCTATTCTACAATACCGAAGACTGACAGTTTTTGTAGAAACTGCAGGAGTTCCTACAGGGTGGTACTATCTGAGGCCTCTAACGAGTATTCTGCCGGACATATACCTGCCTCCCTGTCTGCTTTTACTTTCGCTACAAGCTCGTCCCAAGTTATCCCCAGCCATTTGTAAATTTCCCTCCCGCCAGGTTCTGCCCCAGCCGATTGGAAAGCCGATTTTCGGGCGGTCCGATCAGGGTCAGCCCCCATATACAATAGAAATCTCGCAAATTCTGCCGCTTCGGGGGAGCTTCTTCGTAAAGCACAGAGAATAGGTGTACGGTATGTATCGGTGTTGACGCCAGTGAAATTGATGTCAGCGCCATAGCGGAGCAGCGCTTTTGCAAGCCGAATAGAGTAGCATGTCTCCGCAACGTATCTCAAGGCCTGGCCGCAGTTTTTGGTGCTAAAGGTCTGCCGGACTTTATCCCATAGAAAAAGTAATCTTCGCTCACGTTCTGGTTGACGGTCGGTGGCCCTTATAACGGCGTTCACTAAGGCTCTTGCTGCGGGCGGCGTTGATTGGTGTTGCCTTTTGGTTGTGAATTCCTTGGCAAACTGTCCAATCAAACACTGAAAAAGCTCTTCCGAGTCTGACTCAAGGACCAACTGTAAGATGGTGCTCCAGTCTGTCCGGCCCGGACCGAGCATATCACCCAAAGAGCTGTAGGGATAATAAATAGATGCTCCAAAGCAAGTATCTAAACGTTCCAGGATCCATCGCACGGCGTCGGGGTTTTTGCTCAGTATTGCGAAATGTAGTAGCGAGAGATATTGGCATTCCAAGTCCACAATGTTGGACCAAACGGCAGTCTGGGCATCGTACAACATGCCCAACATCACTTCAGAGGCAGATCTTGCGGCTAGCTGAAGTAAACTACCTTGTTCAGACCCCTTCATCGCCTTGAAGTGGTCAAGAAGCTGTTTCACTTCCATTGTGCGGTCTGCTCTCACGAGGTCAAACAGCAAGGGCTGGATTTCGTTTTGGTCGAGGTTCTGGGTACGGGTTTCTTGTAGAGGCTGCTGTTTCTGGTCTTCCGTGTGGAACTGGTCCAAATGAGCGTCCCGCATTCGTCTAGACAAGAATCCCGTCTCGGAATATTCGCACCCGTCCACATTGCATTTCCACGGTCTGTCATGGTGTTTTACGTGAGATCGCCGCATATTTCTGGTCTCGAAACCTTGCCTTGCAAATGGGCATCCAAGATAGGGACATTTGAAGAGGCGAGGTCCATACAACCGCCGTAGGCAAAGGTACTGGCAGCAATCGCTGGTATGGTCGGCGGATCCACAAAGAAGACTGTCGAATGCCTGGTGGATAAAGATCGAAACGTCCGATATCTCTAGAGGGTCTAGGGCTCTCCACTGCTTCCCTGAAGTTTCTTTTAGTGGTCTGTAGATGACGAAATTAGTTCAGATGGAGAAATTTCTCACCATTGGTAATTTGAAAGCCTGACGAGTCACACCTTCGACGGAATTCTGCTGCTCGTACAAGAAGATTGTGGACGCTTGGTAGTTGATCCTTGAGCTTATCGAAATGTTGGTTGATAGGACGTGGCGAAGTTCCCTCCCCCTCCAATTCAGCAACAGATCTATGGCTTGCAAATCCTTCGAGACCCTCTAGAAACTCTGATGACATTGAGCCGGTGCTGTTAAGATTGAGGCATTGCTCTACCAGCAAAAGCCACATACTCCTGGAGTATGTGTGAAGCCGGTAAGAACCGCACATGATTTCTTCTGTGATTTCGTCGATTGGGGTCTCAGGGTCATGATGATCCCGGCATAGATACTCCAAACAGGAGTTCGTCAGTCGAACTGTCATTTCCGCTTTGTTCATGCTCCCTTCAACCTCGGAAGAGAATAGGTATCTGTGGAAAGATCAATATCCGTGAGCAGCGGCTAGAAAGATAGGGTATAACAAACTCACTCCTTTACTGTGAAGTGGGCAAACTGGACGAATCCATCAACAACTTCCACGATCGGGCCGCAAAGCTCAACCGGTTTGAGGGAAGAGCTGACCAGGTGAGCAGACACCTCATCTTCCAAGTCCAAGGTGAGAAGTTGCTCCAATTCATGGATGGCCAAGGGTGTTGGAGAGCATCCCACGAAGCCAATGAGCCGCTTTGCATTGAGCTGTGCTCTAGCTGACGGAATATTGTTGATTCTTCTCATAATCCTAGCATACCTGTTTAAATACTCAATGTTAGCTGAGCCAGTAACGAGTGTAGAAGCAGGAGATGGAAAACATACGCCTCATGAAGAGTCGCGGGCAGCACCTCAAATTCCTTCCGAATCTCCCTGATGTCGCCAAGAAGATCAAGGCCGCTAAGAAGAACCCGGGCATAGAGAAACATGCCTGCCAAGACTGAGTCAGATACCTGGATATTGATCGTTTCCCCCCCCAAAGAGTGGCTTACCTTTGGCGGTCGATGCAACAGGAGCCAAGAGCGCCTCAATCTCGCATCTTTCATGCTCAAGGAAGTCTTTAGTGGCAAGCCACTCGCTGCTCTGACGGTTCACAAACACCTGGATACTTCCGGAATTATGGCTGTCGACACGGAGTCGTGGCCACCCTTTCAGAACACGTTCAATATCGCTCTCCGCCCTGCTGCATATCAATATCCTGACCGAGTCGCAATTTTCTGACAGCTTCGCAAGTTCAGTAAGAAATCGCTGGCGTTGCACCTTCTCTATCTCGTCAGGGCCGTCGATCACAAGATAGGCCGCTCCTGCACAGTTCAAGAGCAACTTCAACAATGATGCAGCAGAATCTAGGCTGCTCTTGAGATTCTCTCTGTTCGATTGGCACAGAGCGGCTTGGAGATCTTCGGTGCTCGAAGCTAGTTGGAAGATCAAGGAATGAAGAACCGAGAGGGCTGAGGTGTTAGCTGTATAGACGTGGCTGAGAAAGGCGTAGATGGGTCGCTTTCCTAGGCTTTGGCATTTATTGATAATAGTTCCAGCAAGGAATGTCTTGCCTATATGAAAGGTTAGTCTGTGCGAGGGAAAAACTTTGCAATGATGAGGTACTCACCTGCTCCGGGAATTCCCTCAAGCCACAACATCTTGCTAGCCGCGTTGCTGGGATCCAGCCACTGACCGAACTGACTCCCTTGCAAGAGCCATTTTCCGGTCCCCTCGCAGAGAGTAGTTGACACTGCTGCGAGCTTTTTGTGGTAGAAGTCTGGGGAAATGTTGGTCTGGATGCGGTGGAATTCTTGTCGGGTATTCTCCCGCTCCGACTTCTCGAAATGATCCAAAGCTCGTTGCCTAGCGTTGTGTTCTTCCCGAATATGCTCCAGACGGACCTCTGTGCTCATTAGCATCGCGTGCCGTTCGATATGTCCCTGAACGAGGTCGATTTTCTCCTTTTGCTTCGGCCACAAGGATTCAAAGAAATATCGCCATTCTAGAGCATGCCATTATCAGCCTCAACATAGTTGGATCACGGCAAGTTCTACCTACTTGACATGCTGAAAAATTTCAGCGTCACGAGATAGAAGTCCAGAATGTCCTGGAAAAACAGGCACAGGATATCATTGAGCCTTGTGTTGTGGCTGAAGAGTGTGGCCATCTCTGTGAACTCGGGAAGACGATCGCCGATTTCAGCGGTTATCTTTGCGATTGCGTCCTGAGACTTGCTCAGCGTGCTGGTCCACTGAATGAGGAGCTTGATGGGGCCCCATATCAGGGCGAGAATATCCGGCTTGACTTGTACAAAAGTGTCGATGGCGCCAGCGTAAAGATGCATCTTCTCGAGGAACTTTTGTATCTTAGAGAGATGGCGGAGGTGGCCAGTCTTCCCCTGTTCATCTTGGATCTTTGCAGCGAGATCGTACACTTGGTCAATTGACGTCGTTTTGAGTATCTCCTTGTACAGCGCATCGTCGTTCAGCTTATGCTCGAATTCGTAAATTACGCGCTGGAACCCAAGGATAGCCGGGTCCACGGCCGGCGCCGGAGACATTGCGACGATTGATTGAGGGCGGGCGCAGGGGTTGTGTTCGATCACCGAGATGCGAAGTGAAGCGGGGTGATGGAGAAAAGTGTCCCAAACAGCCGCAACCGCCCAGGTTGGGCAGGTTGGCAATCAAAATCAGGTGACTGAGCAAACCCCGCCCGCGGAAACAGCGAAAGGGGCTGGGGGCTGGTGCCTAGCCCGTCCTAGTCAAGGGGAAGTAGCCCCGTGGCGCCTGTTGTGTTCGGTTTGGGGCAGCGGGGAAGCGCAGAAAGGGGTGGCTTGGTGCGGTTCTTGGCTGAGCTGAAGGTAAGGCTGTGGGGAAAATCCCTCGAGGAAATCACGATGAAGGAGCAGCACAAAAACTCATCCAAAACACCACCCAAGAAAAGGCAAAAGGGGCAAAAGACAAAAGACCCATGGACCAAGTGTTCAGAAAATTACAAGCCGAATGGCTTCGCGCCCTCCGCCCCACCCAGGACTCACCTCCCCTGCCCCCGCTGTACACACCGCTCAGCTCCTCCGAAATCCGACTCATCACCCTCGTCCCCGACACCTCAGAGCCCCACCGCTTCACCATCAAGCTCCAAGTCTTCCCATTCCCGACACCCTCCACCCCATCCACCAATGCCCCCCCCTCTCCCTCCTCCTCTTCAGAATCAGAATCAACCTACTGGGCCCTCTCCTACACCTGGGGCCACCCCACCTTCCACCCCGCCGGCGACCCCCTTGACCCGCGCCCACGCGAAACCCGCACAATCCGCTGCAACGGCCACCGCATCGCCATCGGCCTCAACCTCTTCAACTTCCTCAGCAACTCCATCCACATGGGCCGCGTCCGCCACGAGCGCTTCGAATGGCAGCACGACCGCCCCTGGACCAAGTGGTTGTGGGTAGACGCGCTGTGCATCAACCAGGGTGATGACGCTGAGAAGGGGCGGCAGGTGGGAATGATGGCGGAGATTTACAAGTGTGCTAGTCGGGTTGTTGTTTGGTTGGGGGATGCGGAGCCTGGTGCGGATATCGATTGGGTGTTTCGGTGGTTTTATGTGGATTATCTTGTGGATGGGCGGAATTGTGATGCCCTAGCTGATGAGAGCCCGCTCTGTACGGGGCCGGCAGCGTTGCGGATTATGGCGAAGGAGGATAGGGAGAGGTGGCAGCGGGTGTTTGTGAAGTTTTTTGACTACTTTTGCCGCTGTCGGTGGTTCTCGCGGGGCTGGGTCATTCAGGAGGCTATTTTCGAGTATGACCGTGATCGGAAGGAACGTGTGTCGCCGTTGGTGGTCTTTGGGTCTGAGGAGGTGGCGATGAAAGACTTGGAAGGCCTGTTCCGATCGCTGGACAAGATGCGGTGGAGCGACGGCATTCTAGACCTGCTCCATCAGAAGCGGCCCGACTGGCGCCAGGGTTGTAACCGGGTCTGGCCGGGCCATCTTCTTCTCGGCACCAAGAACATCCTGCAGGAGATGGCGAGTCCCATGCTGCGTATGGTGCTCGAAATTGAGAGGTCAATGGGGGTTTTGGACGACGACGATGATGAAATCCTCCAGACTCGAGACCTCAGAGATGATATCTGGATCAAGTTCCTCGCCGCCATCGCGTCGATCAGGCAGACGTCGCCCCGGTTCGAGGACCCGAGGGATCACGTGTATGGGTTCACGGGTCTTTACAGCGCCACGAACAACGTCCCGTTTCCTTTGGCCACGAGCTATAACATGTCAACTGAAGATGTATATACGGCTTTTACGGAACTCATGTTGCGTCAGGCAGAATGCCTGCGTGTCCTTGGTCAGGCAGGACTCAGGCCAAATATCCGTACCCAGACCCATGCAGCCGGTAGCACTACTGCCGGCACGATGGTGTTAGACTTGCCGTCTTGGGTCCCCAACTATTCCCAACCCGTCACACCATTTTCTCGCCCTTCCTCGCTTGGCAAGCATCTATCCCTGAGCGGGGATAGACGTTTCAGAAACCGTTCCGGGCTCACAGGGCCCGCTGCAGGGGTATGGGAAGTACATGGCGGCGGTGGCGGCGGCAAGAAGATGTTGACGCTATTCGGGTCCAAATTGAACAGCGTGTCTAAAGTGTTCACACGGTTCGACGGCATTCGGCCTCTGGACCCCGAAGGTTTTCTTTCCCTGGCCACGGCCAATGAACAGCGGGACGCCCATCTCGATTTGGGAGGGCCCTTCGAGCTCATCGACCTCCTGACCGCGGATGATGGAGTCTACCTCTACGAGTCGGAGAGCGGCAGAGATGACGCCACACTATGCGCGGTGTTGCAGTCAATGCTCGCACAGGACCTCCCAGATGTCTACCGTACGGTCCAAAAGGCACTGAACGCTCGCCGCCAGCCGCCCGGCCCGAGTCGTCTCGAAATGCAAGCGGAAGCAAAGTTTAACAAGTCAAAGCATAGTGCAGCACTTCAGCGTATAGGTCTTATGACGCAGGGGAGGCGAATCTTCAAGACTTGCGATGGCAAGTGGGGGACCGGCCCCGAGGTCATGGAGACGGGAGATGAAATCTATTGGTGCAACACGGGACTCGTTCCGCTTGTTCTGCGGAAGCGGTCCCAAGGCGGATTTCAGCTGGTGGGGGAGGCTTATCTGTCGGCTTCGGATGACGACGCCCCAGACCTCAAGGAAGCGGACTGCCAGAGGTTGGAGATACACTGAAGGAAAGGCGGCGAGAACGTCAAACGGCTATTTTTTTTCTGTGGCTTCTTTTGAGTTTTTTCTTTTCAGCTTCGATTTGCGGTGCAGCAATAAGAATTCCTTACCTTATCTTGAATCCATCTCCAAATCCATGCCGAACAGCAGTTCTTCGGGAAATATCCTGAACGTGCCTAGGCAATGTTACCGTCATGACAGCAACTCCTCGTCTTCGCTCTCCACGTCCTTCTGTTTTCCCCCTTCTGTCTCCTTGGCTTTCAAATTGGCCTCATATCGGGTGACCTTCCGCACCAAATCGGCGATATCTTCCATCTTCTCATCCTTCTCTCCCCCATCCTTGCGGAGGAACGGCAGCGATAAAGCCGTGCAGGTGAACCCCACGTTGAGAAAGAACCACGCCAGCACACGCACCACGTTGACGCTCGCCTGTAACCTAGGCTCGCGAAGTGTCACAGCCAGCTCGGTGCTGTTGGGGTCAAATTGGCGCTGTAGAATATCCCACGAGCCGAGGTAGGAATATCGTACCAATGCTTCGGTGTAGTTGAAGAGATTCTCCCATGTGGGCACCTCGGAGGTATTCATGACCGCCACAGTGGACATGACGTCCGACATCATGTAGAGTGCCTGTCTCACCCACAGACCCGGGGTAATATCGCGCCCGTCTAGATCACCGCCGTCGGTTTCAATGACGTTGGATTTGACATAGGTCCCCCTGGAGGAGAAGCGGATACCGGCAGTAAAATTGATGGTGAGGTACGTCTTATCTGGGCGGACGCCGGCCTCGCCAGGGCGGACCGAGATAGCGTTGCCACGTTCCTCGTAGTTATTCATGGGCTTGTTCAAGGCCTGGTAGTCGAAGGGATCGACGAGGAAGGGGTCAAATGGGTATTTCCGCGAGAGAAGAATGATGGCGGTCATGGCCCCTGACCAGAGGAACGACTCGGGATAGTCGGGCTGGCCGATATGGCATAATCCAGGGAGCTGTTGCCGAACTTGGCGGGAAGTGGGAGGATCTTGTTGGCTGGGTCGAACAGTACCGCGATTCCCGGGTGGTCCACGCCTGCGATGAAGGGGTCGTAGTTGGACGCACTCGCGGCCTTGCTATTGTCCAGGATGGACTTGACATAGGCTGACATGTTTCCCGTTGGCCACGAAACGTCGTAAACCACGATGCAGGGGACTGTTACATTGTGGATCTCGGAACCAACGGGGAAAGGTGTGTCGTTGGTGACGTGCCGACAGGGTCGTCTCTCCAGGTCAGTTGCATTGGAGGTTGTTTGGCGTTCCCATGCAATGCTCGCCAAGGAGGCGGCTTCGGCTATCTCCTGTCGGTCAAGCATGTGGCCTATGGCGAGCCAGTTCCAGCGGAAGAACTGCGCTGTCGGGTTACCCGTGGAGACTTTGACGCTACCTAGCTCGCCGAGCTGCGAGGACGAGCTCCAGTCCAGCGCGCCTTCGATAAGCGGAGCGCCGATAAAGCTCAGGCCGAAGAGGGCGAGAGAAAGGCGCATGACGACAGCTTGAATGGTGAATACCCGCCCTCCCATGGTGGTGGGTGGGAAGTAATACTGCGTCGTCCACCGGATGATCTTGTCCATCCTCTGCCCATCATAGGGTCTCTCCATCCGCACCTTCTCCCACACGACGTGCGCGAACCGGATTGCGAGCATGCCCGACCAAAAAGCGGCAATAACGTCGGCGAGCTTGGTGGCCACCGAGATGAGCAAGATGATGTCGCTTGCGCGCAGCTTCTGACGGCCGAGCGACCGGAATGAGGAAAAGTTACGTGTTTAGCAACGCCCATGAGAGCATGTGAGGGGACAGTGGCTGGATGCTCGCACCCGCGCCTGCCGCATAGATAGCTGAAGGTGCATTTATCAATAAAGAGGATGTCCGCTTTTGCCCGGCCTGTGAGGTTTTGCACCAAACACCATACCGATCAGCCCTGTTTGTTCTGCTCGTCATCCCGTTCCTCTTCTCGTCTGTGGCCAGCCAATGGATTGTGCCAGGCATCCCACCCTGTGCGGTAAGAGCAAAGATGTCTCCAACAATTGAACATTGACCGTAACTCAAAATCCAAAGGCACCCTGCTCGACTCTCGTCAGCCACTCTCTGCTCGCGCACTCCTCAACCTACACACCCGATGTTTCCAGAGTGGTCAAATGTGCCTGTGAGGCCACGAGGATCTGGACCACGGTCGGAGACTGTGTTGCATCATTTTGTCCCTCGGAGGGTCTCACGAGTATGCTCTTTACCCACCTTCCAATGATTCTGCTATTGAAATTGCACCAATAGGCCTTGCCGTGGCGCTGAACACTCTTTGCGCAGCAGTGTAAGGGCCCCCTTCCTCCGATTTCTTGAACACAATTGGCTGCTATGAGCTTAAACTGAGACAATGTTTCAATCCCGCATCTAGCGACGCGCCAATCACTACAAACATCGTTGTCAAGAGCGGTTCCAGTCTCATCACGTTAGAACCATCGCAGCTGAGCCCAAGTCAACTGTAGCTACTATAACACCAACACCAACTTCGAGCACCTCGAGCAACCCAAGTAGCGCCTCCAACAAGAAGTCTTGTTCTGAGCTTCTGGGTTTCGCCATGGCCGGGGCGGCGATGATCTTGCCTATGGTGATGCGCTGAGCTGGTGCAATTTCGGACATGAGGTCTCAGATTGAATATTCTGATAACAGGGAACATGGGGCCTCTCCTACTGGACGGAGCTACAAAATGCCGATTCTGTCCCCTGACTTGTGCTTCTCTGCAAAGTTCTTGATGAAGTCCCAGTCTCTACACTGGTGCGTCGAGTTCGACCCTGTGAAACCATATCGGGTGACCTGGCCGTCCTGGCCAATGACACGGTCGTCGGCATAGTCTAGCGTTGTGTCTCCCGCACACATGATGGCCTGGCGGATGTACTGTCTTCACTGTTAGCATCCAGTGCAATGTTTCCGATTTGACAAAACATACGTCCAGGCAATGGTACTCGTGGCCGTCTCCTGCAAAACGCGACTTGTCTCCCTTTTCATATTTGATCATTACGTCTCGCAAGACGGCCTGTCTCCTATCAGCACTGGATCATATACTCGCACTAATCAGGGGAGTACTCACCAAGCAGTGGAGTTGGTGCATTGCAGAAAGTGAGTACATCTCTCCCTTCTCGGTATCGTTCACTATAGGCTCGCTCGGTGGAAGCCCGTATCCGCGAGGGTGCGGTACACGAACGAAACCAGCACCGACTGACGGATGTTAGCTCATGCGTGAAGTCTGCAAACAGGACGTCAAACCTGGCATGAGACCATCCCAAAGTCCATCACCCATAGGTCCAGTGTCTTCGTATTTCGTGGGGAATTGGAACATCACTCGCTTCAGGGGTACTGGGATGGCCGTTAGCTATCACCGAGTCTCTATTCACCGTCCAGGGGCATTTCCATACCTTCGGGGACAAACTTGGGCATCGACGACATCTCACCGTTGACCATCTGGCTGCGCCCAACCGCGAAGCCGAACACAAAAGGACCGAGAATGACGACGATGGCAGAGGCAATAACCAATGAAGCTTTGGCGTGCTCGCGAAGTCTTGAAGGAGGTGGCCTCTTGCCACTTTCATTTAACGGAATGGCTGTGTACTTGAGAGCCATTGTTGAGATTTAAAAGGGGCACTCTTCGTGATCGAGAGGAAAACAAGTTACTTCATGGCTAGTAGTTGCTACGTAGCAAAATCATTTTGTCTCAGGTGTCGTGACTGAGTTTAGCCTGAATCCCCATCACGGCTGGCCTAGTTCCGACCTGCTCGGTAGTAGTACCCGAAGGCGGCTGAATGGACTACCTACCATTTGCATCTAGTGCAACTCTGAGGTTAAATTAAAGGGTGGCTTATTGGCTGCGTAGACAGAAATGCGAAGCTAAATTAATTCACCGGTAGTTATGTGCAGCGTTAGTAGTATCCGTGCATCGGTTCTCATTCCCGGCTGTCTGAAATCAAAGATCTAAGATATCTCGGATTTAACCAACAACACACAGCATTTACACCCGAACATCCCACCGTTTAGTAACCTTTCGAATTTGCAGAGATCCACACATGCTTCGTCCAAAACATTGTCTCCAAATGCAGTCAGCAACTCAACAACCCAGCGGCGGATGTGTCGGGAATCCTTCGGTGAGAACCGTGTTATTCCCTAGAAATATGACAAACCTATAAAGCAACGCTCGTTTACCGGCAGGATTCAAGATTGCACCTCAATACCCCATCAGCATCCACTTACAACGCGCTCCAAGCTCTCTTTCTAGTGTCACACAAAACGATCACCATCCTTCGAACCCACCAACAAACAAGTCTATATCTTATAAGCCGCAGTTTCCCCCCCTCCTCCCATCACTTTCACCCTTCCCCTCAAATGTACTACTACCTCGTCTCCTTTCTTCCCGCCCTCCCCTTTCTCTTCTCCAAATCTACCAGGACTACCGCCATCTCAACAACCAAACCCCACTCCTCTACTCCCTCGAAAAAGCCACCCTCACCACCACCACTAAACTCCCCACCAAAATCTCAACAATGGCCGACACCACCACCGCCACTCTCCGCAAAACAATCAACACCACCCTCCGCTCCCACCTAATGTCCTACCTCCCCGCCTCGTCCACCTCTGACCCCTCCCACCTCAACAAAGACCTAAACCCCACCGCTCTCCGGCACATCTCCCCCTCCTCCTTCCTCCTCGCCCTCGGCGCCCCCTCCGATCTCACAATAACACCCATCGACTACATCGCGCAATTCGGCAAAGAACTCGCCGCCTCCAAGGTCAAGAGCGTCGATTACATCTCCGACGTGGTGATTGACACCGAGGGCCTATTCGCGGCGGCGAGGTCCGGGTATACGATAAGTTTACGGACAACGGAGAGGAGGTGCAGTTGAAGTTTGCGTGGTTTTTTGAGTTTACCGGGGATGGGAGGAAGATTACAAAGGTGAGGGAGTTTGTGGATGCAGATGTTGCGGGGAGGTATCAGAGGAGGGTGGCGGAGATTTTGAAGGGGTTGGGGAAGGAGTAGGGCAGGGCAGGGAATTATGATGGGGGAGTGGGCTTGAAGGAGCGGTGATGGGATGGCCAACATGTTGAGGAATGGGGAAAACAGTTTGATGTGACTAATATTAAGTAACTGAGGTATCTCGCACGCTGAAATGGCAGCAACCAAAAACAATCATCTTTACCGAACATGACCCATGTTTTATCTACCGCGTCACCTATTTTCACCCCTCCTGACCTCCTCGCTCAAATTTGCCAGACGCGTCAATGGCGAGTCCCTCGCAATTTGAATATCTTCTGGCGACACAGGGGAAGCATACTTCGACATTGGTGTCCACCCTTCCGATGTTGCGACTGTACTGAAGGTCGGCGCCGGACTGTATATGCCCTGATCTGGAACCTCGAGCTCGCTCACGTGGTAGGTCCCGAGCTCACTCCGCGTGCCGGCTGTCAACTCGGCTGGCGCAGCTTGCTTGAATATCGGAGAAGCCCCGAATTCGTATTCGGGTTTGCCGTACGTGGCGTCACGGTACATCGCTGTCGCTGGAAGTTCCTCGGGTAGCACAGAGTCGGTTGCCTTGGATCGCTTTCTCCGCCGGGCAAAAAAGAAGGCAGCTGCGCCGAGTACCAGGGCGCCCAAGATTCCACCAACCACTCCCCCGATGACGGCGGACTTGTCATTTCCACCATCGGGTGGGGGTATCGGCACTGGCGATGTGGAGTTGCTGTTGGATTCGGGAGGGTCGGCAAGAGCATAGCTTGGTGAATAGCTTGGGCGAGGGAGGGTCGGGTTGAAGACGTATTGCAGGTACAGATCGCTCCAGACGACGGGGACCGTGATTGCAGCTCCTCCAAGGGATGTTCCACCAATGGCACGTATCACTTTCGATGGCACTGGGGCAAGGCGCTTGGCTCCCGCCGCGTCGAAGCGCCCAGTATAGTTTTGGGTGACGAGTGAGTAGACGGTAGCAGGCATGTGAGGGGCGCAGGTGGAAATGTCCCCAGACGACGTGGTCTCCATGCCGCCGATCTGAACAAGATTTTCGCCGACAACGTGGCAGCTGTGGCCGTAAAAGCCTTCGGGGATGGTGTGCATGAGAAACCACTTGAACGACGGCACGCTGAGCACCCAGATCTCGCCAAGGGTGATGTGCTTGTTGTAGTCGTCCATGCCGGAGACCATGTAGATCTGGTACGAGGAGCTGTCATTGGCGGGGACGACGACGGCGCAGATATCGGACCGTCCGATAGGGAACCCGTCGTACAGGGCGGACGTCTCCTGCCGGAACCAGAAGCCGCTTTCGATGTCGTAGATGTCGACGAAGGTGAGGCCGATATTGTGGTTCCCTCCGCTGGCACCTGGGATCCGTACGCCATACGGTGTTTTGTTCACGGTAATTTGACCCCCAATCTGGATCAGTACGCCGCGCTTGCCTACTGGGACATGAACCATGGCCCCATTCATGCGGGGGCCGAAGTCGACGCCACCCATCTGCAGCGGGGCCGATATGTTGGTCAGCGTGGGCTGTTTGGCGTCGCTGCTAGTGTCGAGAGAAACCAGACCCTCAATGAACTTGTATTCAGACCACTGCTCGTAGTCGGTGTAGTCCTTCTCGGACCGCTGCTCCGAATATCCCTGGAAGATGAAGCTCTGGTTGATTGCAGGGGCGTCGCAGTAGGCCGCAGCACCGGGTCGCTGCACCTTAGCCTTGAAGTTCACGAGGGTCAGGTCCGTTGTCTTTGTCCATGTTTTGCTGTCGAGGCCGAACTCCCAGATCTCGGCTTCGGGGATCTTCTGCAAGTCCTTATATCCGGGATCCTGCACATTGCTGACCGACCACCATCCGCCAATCTGGTAGATGATGCGCTTCGTCTGCGAATACCATAGCGCGTGTTCCATCAAAGAACTCGGCACATCGGGCCCCTTGCGAATAGTCGAATACGGAAATGTATCGGTGTCATTGAAACTCCTGGACAAGTCGAGAACGAGGACGTGATTGTTGATTCCCTTGGTCCATTCCAATTCCGGGGTGGTGTCGAACGTTCCGTTGTTTTTCGGCACATACGTCTCACCGCCGTCGATGTAGATCTTGCCGTCGGCGTACACGCTTGCGTGTCTCCAAAGGCGGCAGAAATGCTGCGTCAGGTCGTACTGGCTGGAGTTGACATTCGGCGCCGGTGCCGCGGTCGGGGGTACAAAAACCGAAGTGGGAGTCGCTTCCGAGTCCTGTCGCTTCAAGTTCTCATGCCCCGATATCGACGCGTGCGCATGGCGCCCCACGGCCGCGGCGAGCAGCAACGAGCAAAAGGCAGCCCTCATCGTGTGTCTGGTGGAGCAGTAAACTAGCAATCACACCTAGACTCCCTCTGGCGGTGGGCCGTGCCGGATTTTGTGAATCTCACCATCCTACGACCTTCTGGGCTGCCGGAGCTAGGCCTGCGCACCACTATAAGCCACCACATCCTGCGTTGATGCATTGCAGGGGGCGGAGGTGGCCAGCCAGCACACGATTGGGTGCTTGCGAGGATCGCAGGTGCTGCAGAGCCAGGATGTTCTCAACCGAGTGCAACCTAGCTCGGCCATTGGACAGCTCCCATGCTGATAGGCCGGCAGTCAGACGCGTTCCCTGCGGTCATGGAACCAACTGTCAGGTGTCGGGGTGGCTTGGTCGAGTCCTCTCGGTTGTTGGCAAACCGACTGCGCGGCTTGCATCATCGCCAGTGTTCAGGCACCAAAACCGATTCGCTGCTGACACTGGGCTCCAAGCACCGAAGCAAGATCAATGTCGACCTTCACTAACCCCAAAAACACCCATCGAGGAAGCTTATCTGCCCCCCCGTGGCGCGCTGAGCGATTCAGCTGCACAAAATCAGCAGAGCGGACGCGGAATGTCCCGGTCCAGGGTGCCGGTCCAGATGCCACCCCAGACTGCCCAGTTCTGCTCTAGGCGCCGATCGCTTCCAATGTTAGGTGACCCCCTGCAGACGAAGGATTGAGCCCTGGCCCCTCTGCGCGCAAATAGCAGCACGCTGTCGCCCAACGGCCCCTCCGTTCCAAAAGCCGATTAGCGCGGGACCATTGGATGGTGAGCTGCACGGTACTTATAGTCGACTGGCTGCCCCTCTTGTCGGCCAGAGAGGGGAGGTTAGCCTGTGATGCCGCTGCTTGGTGGTGTGTGCGTACCTGACCGTGCGCTAATGGCTGGGAGAAAATAAAGGCTGAAGCTACGGACGTACAGCGCGATGAATGCAGCGAAGCAAGGGCCGACCGCAGACCGGGGATGATGTTGAAGGGCAGGTATTGGTTGGAGGGGCTGGCAACGAAGACACTGGCAATTGAAAGTCCAGCGTCGGGAGACGGGCTAGCCATGTCGATAAAGGCTCGAGGCGAGGAACATTGGCGGAATTCCGTTGGGAGCTCCAACCAAGCAAGCACGGCAGGGCTGGAGAGATTGCGAAAGTTGCAGTAGATCAAGGAGTGCAAATGTCAAGGTTCTCGCGGCCGAAGACGGAGAAGACATGCTTGCAGATGACGGAGCGAAGTTTTCCAAAGGCAGTCGGTTCAGGCTTTGGATTGCCACCGCAGTTCAGGCACAGTGACCGGCGCACATAGATTTGAATGTTCGATGATGCTGCAGGAACGAGTGGCTGCAGTTGCCATGATTGAAATAGCTTTAAACTGGAACCCCAACCCACCGGGCATTGAGCCCTGGCATTGTTGGTTCTGAGCTGGTGCGGCTGAAACGCCGCTCTGCACCTCGCTCAGCTCAACTGGCATACCTCAGGCCTCCCTCCTCCAGCTGTAAAGTGACCAATGGCTGGGCTGAATGGCTACAAGAGGGTTGTGCAACGAAAAAGACGCTTTTATACGTCCCATTACGAAGTGGCTATACTCTAGATTATTGTTCTCATTACTCGTGATCAATGGAACTCGAAGCCATGCAATTTTGACCCTACCCCATTCCCCCTACCCTATTATGTACAGGTACCTACATTACGCGTTCGTCGCTAAAATTTTAACACTGTGATCTCCGCAACACACTCAGAAAAGCATGGCAAAAACCAAAGCAACGGAGCCCACAACACCAAACGCCCCGCTGGCCAGCGTGGCAGCACCGTTCTTTGCCCCTCCAGAGGCACTCGTCCCGGTCTCTGTCCCAGATGGCGCACTTGCAGTAGTCGATGTGGCAACTATCATCACGTCAGCTCTACTAATCACTATCTCCACACTCCAACGATGACTAAAGTGACCTCACCTCCAGATTTAGTAACATTAAACGTCTGCGACTCAGCCAGCTGCCCATTTTGATTCAGTTTGGACAGACTGAACGCCTTGATAGTGTACTTGTCGCCGGGCTTCGCAACAAGGTTGGTGAGGTCGTATTTGCCATCTGAAGTCTTGACCTTCTCTGCGATGGTGATGGGTGTCTCAGGGGATGTGCGCTTGTCGATGAGCTTGAGAGCGAATTCGGGTTCATCGGTGCTAACCGAGGTCCATTTGATGGTGTTTGTCTTGGAGAGATCCCATTCCTCGTTATTGCCAGGCTCGGTGATTTGGAGTGCTGCTGCGGCGGACACGAGGAGAGCGAGTGCGGAAATGGCTTTCATTTTTGCGGGGTTTTTGAAGATGCTGGAAGGGGAAAAACTGCTGGCTTGGACGCTGGTGGTAGAGTGAAGAATCAAGTGAGAATTATCAGACGGAGTTGGGGCTCGTTCGTCTTATGTTGTAATCAGACTCCGGATAGCAGCAGGTCAGGTCTCGGGCTGTGTCTCTGTAAGACCCAGCTCCAGCTCAGCCACTTCAAGCATTCGTCCTATTTAGTGATACCTGCGTCTCACCCGACAAATCGCGTGGCCGGGCCGGGCTGAGCCTGCCAAATTCCCGCGTGCTTATTGGCGTGTGCGATCTTGCATCATGCACGCCGCCACCACTCGGCCATTCCAGCGGTGCACAACTGCCAATTTGCAATTGTCCGCAGCAGCTAGTGCTCGAGCTGACATGCAATGCTACCAGTCCTCGCCCGGGGAGGCCATGATTGCGTAGGGCTGTAATTCGCCGAAAACCGCCATCAGGGTGATTATAACGCTGACTTCGCCGCTGACCGTATTGAACATTCGGAAGAGTTCCCATTTGTGCTTGAGCGGTGATGCAAGCAACAGTGAGCTCGCATCCGGCACACTGAGCCCGCTTCGTGTCGAAATCGGGGGGTTCTGCCGACGGCCGAGTAGACCGTAACCGGACCCGGCTGTGTAGCATTTGTCAGCTGATGAACCATCATGTTTGGTGTCATTTCATACGGGTTCCACCCAGTATATCGCAAACCAAACAACCCCTGATTTACTCAACCTGGTGTTTCTGGGTCAAGTTTGTTTTTGCACAATGTTTCGCGCCAATTGATAACCCCGGAGTCGCCACTGTCGTCATGAACACGAAGCTCGTGCCCCTCTCCTTCCACCTTCAACGGCTCACCTTCGAGGCAGTCGATGTCTCCGATTGTGAACAATGCGTGTGGTGTTCAAGGTATGGATGACTCGGAATTCGGAATGGCCTCGATAGGTGCCGAAGGGTTCAAGCTGGGACTGTAACGAAATAACTTCATCCGCACAACAGTGAAAAGCAACCTACGTGCGGCGCATTTCAAAACTCAGCGACGCAAGATGGTTGAATGTTACTGCAGTGCTCGATGTTGTACCTTCGCCAATCATCGCAGTCATTGGTCGTTGACCAACCTGGAAGTTCGCTCCTTCCTTCCTGTTGCTCAACCCCAAACCCCAACTTGACCCCAGGGCCCCAGAGACCCCCATGAAATCCACCAACCGACCCCAACACTCCACAAAACCAGCTTCCCCAGAATAACCCTCGCCACTCCACCATGACCAGCTCACCAGGCACCGATACGAGTCCTCCTGTAGAATCCCCGCCTTTCATAGCTCATGTACCCCCGAGCAACTGGCATCGTCCGGGCCAAGCGATGACGTCTCAACAAATTTTGTCGAGCGCCCTGACCTCTTTTGAATTATCCCCTGCCCGAAATCGATAAGCGGTTGGAAGAAGGCGTTGTCGATCGAACCGGACTCAACGACCAATGGTGAAGTCGTTTTGGGCGGGCGGGCGGGCCGGGTAGAGGTCGGTGTTACCTACCTTTGTGGAGTTTGATCGGGAGGTTACTGAGGTCGACGACGGCGAATTTGATGTGGGGTGGAGTTTTGGATTGTTGCCGATCAAGAAGGATTAGGATGTCTGGTCAGCGTCGCGGCAAATGGTCAGCTGAAGGTCATGGCGTTGCCGTTTCCATCCGGCGAGGCGGAGGTTGGTCCCTGACCACGGCAAGTTGGTGGTGTGCTTGACGTTGCTTGGGGATTCCCTCGGTTGTATAAGGTAGGATGCGTTTCTCCGCTGCCGGCGTATATGAAGTCTTTGATGAAATGGGGCCTGTGTTGTGGATTGGCAGGTTCGAGCCTGAGTTAGTGCCACCCCTGAGGACTCTGAGTCCTGGGCGGATATTGTTGAGGCGAGTCGGGTTGACAACATTGAATCTCCAGATAGTGTTGTTCAGCCTTGACGTCAAACTTCTAAGCAAACATCGTCCCATACCTAACGTACTGAATCGAGAGACTCAACTCGCTGAATTACTGGACTTTGGGTGCATTGTAAATGCGCTCTGGTTGAGACCTGTAGGGTCACAATGGGCTTGCTGCAAGCACTGTATTAGCCGCTGCTGTTGGAATTAGCCCGTTTGTAGACCATTGGACAGCAATACAGCTTGCGTTCCGCCACTTTCGTCTCATCCTCGTAGCGAATAAGACGGAAACGATAAAAGGTGATTGCATGAAAGTAGGTAAAGATCATTATGGAGGCATTTTCAGTCCCCTGAAGGTGATATCTGACTCGCAACCTCCGCTCGGGCAGATTTTCAAAGTCCGCGCGACATACAGCTAAGCACGTAAGGTGAACCTGTCGTCCATTCCTAATCTTACAGTCCGAACCATTTCAAGTCCGCCTCCTCGTGTACCGGAACCATGTGACCGACGCCCCTGGCCGAGTAACCAACCAGCTTCGTCCCATCACCATATACAATTTTCGTGTAACCAGCATCCGGAGTGTCGGTATGATTGCTCGTAAAGGGCTCCCCCAGAACAGTTGACCATTCCTTCAGTTGCTCCGAGAGATTGGGGTAGTTGACAAAGTTGTCTGCCTCACCATGCCATGTCTGGAAGCGGGGATAGGTCCCCTTGTATCCTGGGTACATGGACCGGACCTGGGAAGCCCATTCGGCCCCCGTCTTGGTATTCAGGCCGCTTGCGCAGAACGGGTCGGCAGACTGGGGGCTAGAGCCCGGTGAGCCAGCCAAACAACCGGCAGCCGCACCGGAGTAGCACGATGCGGCAGCGAAAAGCTCGGGATAAGTCGCGGCCATGACGTTGGTCATCATGCATCCGGAGGAACTGCCCGTGACGAACACCTTGGTCGGATCAGCGTCGTATTTGGTAATGGCCCACTTGACCATGTTGGCCAGGCCATTGCTGTCGCCGCCGCTCTCGTGCGTCAAGGTCTTGGTCGTTGCTACGTCCCAGCAGTTGTTGTCTTTCGGCGAGCTGGGGTACAACACGACGAACCCCTTGGCATCGGCAAATGGTTGGTATTTTGTATATTCGGCGTACATAGGCCCTGTGCCGCCGCAGAAGTGAAGCTGGTCTTGTCAGTTCCAACGTCGCCAGATGAGTGGGAAGTCATCGTACCGCAAGAATGATGGCTGGCTTCGCCGCTACCGTAGGGGGCTCATAGAGTTGAAGTACGAGATTGGTGGGGTTCTCTCCAAAGTTACAAATCGAAGTGAGACCATTTTGTGCAGTCGGCGCCGCGTGCACTGAGGCCAAGCTAAGAGCCAACGCCAACGCACGAAGGGAAATAATCGCCATCTTACCTTTTGCACACGGGGTTAACGATTGACGAAATGAGGGAAGAAGCGGAATGAATCGAGGGACAGTCGCAGCTTTGCAGTCCCAAAATTGGAGGTCCTGGTAGAGATTTATGTCCAAATTACGGGCATGATGTCGAGCATGTGAAGCCGGCCCTGGCATGAAGAATTAGCGCGCCAGTGAAATGGCAATACCGGACGTCGTATGAGTGCAACATTCATTGTGGATAGCCGATCTCGTCTCGCGTGGTACACCCGGGCACCAGGTCCATGTCCGTCGGGTAAAATGCTGCTGGCGGCATTGCCAACCAAGGTGTGGCGGTCCGACTGTCCGCGCTGCCGTTGAGATTCTGGAAGTTTTCCCGTTGGATGCCGTGTTGATGCCACTTTGGAGCTGGGCCCACAGCTTCGTCCACGGGCGTTTGGCGACCGTGGTCACTCGATTGGGCCAATTGAGCGCGCCGAAGTCTCGATGGGAATTTCAACGCTGGTTGGCACAACAGGATTGATGCAAAAGCGCAATGCACATCATAGGCAGAAGCTGGTCAATCCCAAAGTCAGCGCTGCCAATCGCTTTTGTTGGTCTTCTGTGGCTTGAGGCTCGGTTCGAAAGACCAGAAAGGTGCCTGGTGAGGTCAGATGCCAAGGCACCGATGAGGACCCACCCTCCTTATCTTATCGTAGATGCACGGGTGGCTCGCGACCCAAAATTGTCGACGCGCGGGGATTGCGATGGAGCTTAACCTCAACAACTTTCTCGCCGAATTCCGCAGCTTGTCTCGCCTTCTGGCAATCCCGCTGTATCACACCGGCGCCGCTATACCTGCCGAACCATTTTCGAACGCGTTTGCCGAGCTAAGCTGAGTTGAGCCGAGCCGGGCCGGGCGTCCATCCGAACATCAGCCCTCTGCGCATCGGCAACTTCGCGTTGCGACACCGACAGCCCTCTCCACACCCCCGACCTGACGCCTCCCTTGATGACCGCAATCGCAGCCTCCAATCCCTGCTGCCCACGAGATGGCCCCGCAGCCGGCCAGGCCGCCAGGTCCGGCCAACAATGAGCCGGCCGCCGACGAGCACCCGATCGGGCCCCCCTCTGGCCTCTCGTCCACCCCGACGCTGTACGTCTCGGAGCAGGCCATCCGCCACATGCTCAAGAGCATAAGCTACGACGAGGCGCGCGAGGACAATTACCGCCTGAAAGGCATCCAGCTGATTGACAATGTTCGGGAGAGCCTGCAGCTGTAGGTGGCCCCCTCCCTGCGCAACCGCATGCTTTGGGAACTCTGACTGACTGTTGCTAGCCCGGTGCGGACGTTCGACACAGCGGCCGTATACTACCACAAATTTCGTTTTCGCTACCCCAGCTCGGAATATGACTTCAGCGACGTGGCGCTAGCGAGCTTGTTTGTTGCGTGCAAGACGGAGGATACCATCAAGAAGTCCAGGGAGATCCTGTGCGCGGCACACAATCTGAGGCACCCAAACGACCACAAGACGCCCGACGACAAGGTTTGTCACGGTCCCACACTTTTTCGCGCCCCCGCTAACATTCCTGTCCCAGGCTTTCGAGTTCCCGTCGAGCGTCACCGTCGGCTTGGAACGGCACATTCTCGAGACCATCGGCTTCGACTTTCGTGCCCAATACCCGCAGAAAATCCTTGTCAAAACGGTCCGAAAAATGTTTTCGGCCGGCAACAGCGACACCCATGAAAGAGGAAAAATATTCTTGCGAACAGCATACGACATGTCTATCGACCTGAACAAGACGTTTGCCCCCCTCAAACAGTCGAGCTCCGCTCTGGTCTTGGCCATTCTCGAGCTGACGGCGCTTATCCTCGACCAAGACCTTGACAGGGTCAAAGAGCTTGACCCTTCGTCATTCAGCACGGACAGGGCGTGTACATACGAGACGATGATGGACCTGCTCGATCTCTACACGCAATTCCCAAAGTCGACAAAGATCGGCCCCAGGTTCGACCTCGGTAAATTGATGGACGTTAAGATCGAAATCAACAAGAGGATGTCCGAGGAGCGATATCAGCGTCACAATGGGTGGTGTGATAGATGCGCGCGGGAGACGCCCGAGGCCCATCCTGTAACGCCAGGCTCTGCCAAGTCACCAGCGACGACTAACTCGCTCTCAGGCAGTGCCTCTGCGAGACGGAAGGCCGGGATAAACGAAAGCACACTTCGGTATGTTTTCGACGCGGAGGAAGCTCGTAAAGAGAAAGCTCTTGTGGCAGAGCACTTCCTCGACGAGTACGAGGAATATGAACTAGAGGTAGAAGAGCCAATACGGGAGGAGCCGCGCCATCCCAACAATGGCCGCACCAACTTCCCGCACCGAGGCCATGGTCATCACAATGAGCACGGTTGGGGACCATACAGCCGGGGACGGCACACATCCTACAGTGACCGCGCAAGAGGACGCAAGGGCCACGGAGCTCACTATTGAGCGCGACAGTGTGGCGACAAGTCTTTATTTAGATATCCGTTGGAGTTGGAGGCAGCGATCCTGATACCCACCAAAACAGAGTCAGAGGACTCGACTTTTATCCCACGGGCTCACATGACGCGGTGTACATGCTGGCATTTTACGACCCGAGATGCGATTCGGGTCATTGTTTCGCTGCTTCAAGCCGAGTCTTCTTTCTCGCCCACCTTCTCCAACGATTCCTTTGCGAGCGCTTTCCGTTCCAACAGGACCGCCTCGGCATCGGCGACCCTCCCCTGGGCGCGCAGGATGACTTCCAGTCCGTTCAGCCCCTCAAAAAGGTCGCCGTCTTCGTTCGTTGTCTTCCTTGCTTCCCTGGCAATGTCGATACCCCTGCGGGTGTAGTACTCCGCTTTGTCATACCTCTTCAGCCCGGTATTTATGGTCATCAACAGCGAATGCACGTTGAAGGCCCCACCGGGGAACTTAGGCAACAGCGCTGCCCTCGTGGGATGCTCGAGCGCCTCGTCTAGCAGCAACCTCTCAGCCGATTCGGGATCATCTGTGGGATACAGTTAGGGCACTGCTTGGGGACAAAAGGGTGCGATTTGTAGGACTCACAATGTCTGCGGTGAACCGCCCAACAACACAGCACGTCGAGAAGGGCTTGACTGCAGAGGTCGGTAGCCGAAACTTGTTGCCATAGGTCACGATACCGAGTCTCTTTATACGAGGGATCTCCGACACCTGGAGGGCTGCTACTCAGGATGCTGAACACGACCAGCTCTACTGACTGCGAGTGTGCACTGGGTATGTGTCGCCTGAACTGCTCGAGAGCTACAGCACAACACCTTTGCAGGTGGTATCGATCGCATGATACCCCTTGCCCGCCAGACCAAAGAGCCTGCCAGAAGAAGGATGTGGCGTGCCGCGAGCCGCTCGGCGCGGCCGATGTTAGCTCGAACAGGTGTTTGAGGAGCTGGTTCTCGACGTATCGGAAGTCGCGCGTTGGTGACTCGCGGAAGAGCATCATGACATCTGACTCCAGTTAGCCACCCGGGAACAAATATAGAGCGGGCATTCCGGGCACATACTCAAGATCCAGAACAGCAGCATGGGAGCTTCGCGCCCTGACAGGATATTCTGCGACAGCTCGGCGAAGGCGATGCGCATCAGCCTCACGCCCTCGCTAAAGTCTGTCTTCTTTCCCGTGTCCGGATTTGGGACAATAGCTGGCCGTTCCAGAAGCTTGAGCGCCGTCCGGAATCGCAGCCAAATTGCCTGGCCTTGATCAACCCCCTCCTTGGTCTGCGTGATGGCGAGCATCTGTGAGGGATCCCTTGGACCAGGAGGGAGGTCCTCCTCGAAGACCCACCGCTGCGAACTGAAGGCGCCGGCATAGTAGTTGCGGATGGCGTGATACATATTCTCTTCGCTTCGCAGCTCATCGGGGGGACGCATGCGTGTCTCGTGCAGCTCAGGGGAAGGTGTCCGACAGATTAGCGCCATTGCGGATATCCTCGCTGCCGCAGCCTGTGATGACGGCGCCGGCGACTGCGGATCGACTGCGACTGCAGATTCCAGCGCTGATTCTACATACTGTCGTACCTTGCCGCTGCTCCTTCGGAGATACGTCTCGATCCGCTCCAAGTCAACACGCCGCCCGTTGAGGATGAATTCGGAGGATTTGTGTGCCGCATCTCGCTGCTTCTTGAGCCGCACGATCTCAGCCACATTGCCGGCTTTGTTGTGCTTCCAAAGACCCCAGCGGCGGAAGCGAGTCTTGAACATCTTGTCTCTGGGGCGGGGTGTCAGTTCGGCCCCCGACTTGAACAAAGATCATTCAGGACTACCGAGCAGACTAAGGGAGGGGAACTCACGTAGCAAAGAATTGATGATCTTGCTCCATCTTGCGCATGAGATTCGGCAGCGTGGTATTGTGGTATAAGTCTGTGATGAGCTTGCGATGTTTGATGAAGTCGTCCCCTGTTGCCCACTTCCTTGCTTTCGGTGTGCTATTCCCGCTTTCATCGGTGCCGCTGTCCATGATGTCGGCTTCTTTGTGTGCTGACTTTGGTAGGTCGTCTGGTATGCGTGGTACTATTGTCCCGCGGCGGAAAGCAGCGTGGGGATGTCTGCCGGAGGATCAAGGGATGTTTGCTGCAGGATTGCAGACCACATGGTCCCACCCGGGGGCTTGATGTGAAATAGCAATGGAACATCCATTACCACCTAAGCACACGTGTTGGAAGCAGGTATTTGCAGTATTTGCATGGGTGTGACGGCGCATGGGCAACGAAACAATCCTTCCCGGTCTTTGGCAGCCAATGTGAGGAATTTCCAAGTGGAAACATTTGTCACGACGAAGGCTGTGCCACATTTCGGAGTTGTCTGTGCCGTTTTTGGATCGGCGGTGCTAAGGCCCGGCGCCGGTTGTCTGCCTTGTCGCAGTGGTGCAAGTTGGTTAGGGAGGAGGATTCAGCCGGGGTTGAGCCCGCGGCGCAGCAGCAGGCACGGTTGGGTCCAGGACGTCCGGGACGGGGGTGCTGAGAGCCTAGCGTTAGCGACGGCACAAATAGAGCATCAATGACAAAACCAGGTATTATTTGTCTCCTGCTATTGAAGAATTGTCCTGTTCGAGGCCTTGACGAGTGCTTAAACTGATCAGTTGGCTCACTACCGTAGTACTTCCGCCCGAACGTGATCCAACCTTCACAACCTACTTCGGTGGGCTGTAGTCCCTGACGATGCCGCTGATCCTTGACATGACTGGTGAGCTGGACAAGACAGCCACACAAGAAGAGGTATGATAAATGACCGAGAAGGCGGCGTTATTATTATGGGAATAGGTGATCGCCCGCGGCACAGCGGGCGCACTAGCTTCGTGATGAGGAGGGAGAGCCCAACTCTCTCAAGAAATCAAATAAAAGTTATGACCCTGTGAGCACAAGTTCAGTTACCAACATTCATAACCTACCTTAAATACTCAGTTTCAGTGCCTATTCCCTCAGAAAAGAAGTGCCTTCCGCCTTTGCATCCCCTCCATCATCAGACAAGAGTGATGTCCTCCCAATTCTCGCTATATGTTCTTCCTCAGTCATGAAACAGAGTCCGGGGACAAATGCCGGCCCCAAAACCATGTTATCTCCCTTGGAACTCTTCCGAATAATTAGGGGTATAGCCACGCCATTAAAGACAATGATTCGGTCTCCGCGGGCTAGGTTGGTTGGACCCGTCTCAAACTCTCCGTCTTGAGAAAAGAAAAGCATTCTCTTGCCTGCTAGTTAATTCACACAACCGACAGTGTATCCCATCGACATCGAGTCGTTTGAAAATGCTGGGATGATCCTTCTTTCAAACCCATGAGCTGAGCTTTGTGGCTGCGGTGATTCTTTGCAATCAACTATTATCCTATACCACCGGTCGAAAGCGCTAAGCCTCTCAGAGTTAGCCCTCGATTCCGAGCTTATGTCGGCACCTCCACATAACACTGCAAGGACTGCCCTCGGGATGGAGTCGTATCGTTCCGACACGATGTATCCCGCCTCGCCAAGGATAGCCATTGTGAGATCGCATTCAAGCCCGACGCAAGATTCGCCAAGTTTGTTCTATCATTGATGATTCCACTTTCTTCACTAATCGCTGTCGACTGAAACGGCCCAAAGATATCTGTGGCACTGCCCTTCAAGACGCCACGGAGCGTCAATTCTGTCCTACATTCCGACAGCCGGATCATCGGCGGTGTGGATGTCTCCGTTCGCTGATCAAATCGTAGATGTACTTTTTCGAAGAGAATCACGTTCGTTCCGTTGCGGTACTCCAGTCCGGAACCCAAGAAGGCGCTCCAGAAAGCATTGGGCCGATATCGACGAGCAACACTATTAATGACGGACGGAAGCGCAGCAAGTCTACCAATAGGTCGTGGTATACCTGTCCGAGTGTCTTTGCATAGTCGGCTTCCGAGGTAATGACGCCCAAGGCTTCGTAATACAGCGTATAGGGCGTATGACCCATCGTTAGGTTCTCCGGCCTGGCGCTCTCTGAAGGCCTGGACGACGCCAAGAAGGTACGTCGAGGCATCGGGGCTAGGTGAAGAGAAAGGGCGGAGTTTCCATGCCTGTATAGAGGCATAGATTATATAGAATATTCCAATAGATCCGGCTGCAACGAACAACTACCACCAAGAGGAAAAGTCTAGCCGACGGTCTTCTGTGTCATCAACGGCCCCAGGCCCGGGGAATTTTGTGTCTCTCCATTGAGTGAATGGAAGGTTGAAGTCCGTCGAGAGGAAGCAAAGTGCCATGTGAAGCCGAGACCACTTGATCTTTTTGGCGCTGCTAACGATAACCGGGTTCGAGGAGAGGATGATTTCTTGAAATGTCTAAACACGTTCCGTGCAAGCCGGTTCCAAAAGGAGCTTCAGCACATCGGTCGTTGGTGAACTCCAGGCGAGGAGGTGGCGTTTTTTTTTATCTTGGTGATCCGAAGCATCCTTGCAGCTGATCAAATATTTCGGTTACCGGTAGTTCAACACAACGGTATGGACTAGCAGAAGATTCTCCTAGCAAAGGCTTGGCACACTTACCTGTTCGGAATATCCGATCCCGCGACTTGGAAGATTCTCTCCACCAAGTATCCCAGACAAATTGGAATCGCTCAGCGGCCCTTCCTGGCATTCGCTTTCGCCCCTTCAGCCATGGAATCCCTGGGTCTGTGGGAAACAGTCTCGATGCCTGCTGCAGCCAATCTTAGCCTGGTCGGTTGCATCCGATCCAACTCCCAACCAGACCCAGACCGTCTCCGCAAAGGTATAAATTGATCCCATCAGGGGGGGTTGCACTGACTTCTCCTTATCGTCTTGCTGGTTGATCCAGATGGCGTCCACCCAGATTGTCAGGTCCTTTTTACCAGGGCGATGGTGGAGTGCTATCAGCGCATCGTGACAATTTGGTGTAATGTTAAGCTGACAGCCATCGTTGCAGGATATCGTGGACGGTAGATTGACTGGTGACTTTTGGCCCCATACGTACGAGAGGGCGGTGAAAAGGGGACTTGTCTCAAGATCGACGACTCTCAGGGTACCGCAAAGGGGGTCAGCAGGGATCGCGGAGGAGAGGTCCAACACGCGAATGCTCTGTGGCCGCAGCAAGGGGAGGCTTGCGTAGAGTTGTGCGGGGAGTAAAATCGGGCAGGTTGCCGTGTCTGGGGCCTTGCGGAGGTTCATCAGGGCCACTGCTGGTTCCGCGGGGTTGGGTTCCACTGGGGTGTATATTTCGCGGGGAGATACGACCAAGGCGCTGATTGAGGTAAGAATCCGGAGCTGACGGGGTTGTGTTGTCGGGAACGGCAACTCGGAACTGGACTTCCCCACCTTTTGTTCATTCGGGCCTCTCGCCGTTTTCTTGTTGCACCTGGATGACCAGAGCCTCGGCGGCCTGCATGATGCAAGAAAGGGGCGGGGAAAAAGAAGTCGTGGAAGCCTTTCCCAATTGACTCCTTGGTGGCTTGCGCAACGCTGGAAGGGGTAATGGGGCTTACAAGTGCGACAAGATTGTCGACCATGTATTGTTCTAGGTAACATCACTATTCCCCCTTTCGCCAAGAGCAACTCTTGTGAGATGTCATTCGAGGGTGACCTGATATCACAAGTGTGTTAGCCTGGGTTACCATCCACCACGCTTTGCGCTCTGATAGATTCTTCTTACAGTTGTGTTGTTGGGAGAGACAAACATTCCTGCGGCCAAAGGCTAAACCTGCAAGTAAGGTACCTTACTCTCTGAGCCTTTAAACATCGACTCCGATTGAAATCAGCTGGAGAGGGCTCAAACAGCGACATCTCTCGCACAAAACAAACCCCCCTCTTTTCAATACACCACACCCTCCTCCGGCCTCCCGGCCTCCTTCTCCCCCTCCATCACAACCAACAACCTCCCCCCTTCCCCTTGTCCCTCTCCCCTCCCATCACCAACCTGAACAGCCGCATACCTAATCTTCACATGCCCCACCTCACCCATCACAACCTCAATCTCCTCATTCGAGTCCACCCCCGCCAACAACGGCGCATTAAACGCCCTCGCCGTCTCGACCGGACTCAGCGATACCTCCCTACCCAGCCTCCACCACCCCAAAAACAACGGAATGACCGCCGCAACCGCCAAGACCATAACTGCCAGCGCGCCAGCAAGATATGTAAAATTCGACTCATACACCGTGATCGTGACCGTGTGTTCCCCCGTCCCGACCCGCTGAACCATTGCCGCCGACGAATTCGTCAGGCCAATCGCCGCTCGGAAAGCCATCTCTCGTAGCGCGGAGATGATATCCGCTGAGGGATCAACCCAGGTCATGTCTGCTGCGCCTATGGCGGTGTCGCCTGGGGTGCGTTGGGTGTATACCATAGGGCCGAAGGTGGATGGGTCGAGGGCGTAGCTGCCGCCGGTGTAGTAGATGGTGACGTTGCTGTCGTAGATGGTCTTGGCGGCGAGGGCGAAGCCGCCAAGGGAGGAGGGGAAGTAGCCGAGGCCGGAGGTTTCGCCGCCGAGACTGGCGTTGAAGAAGGTCATGGAGATGGTGGTGTTTTCTGTGGTGGAGGAGGGGGGGATGAGGGTTACGGTGGCGGTGTCGGGATTGGGATTGGTGTTGTTGGATGGGGGTGAGGAGGAGGAGGAGGAATTGTTGGTGCTGGTGAGTTCGACGGCGTATCGCACGATGGCGCCGCGGAGGAGGCATGTGGTCACGACGAGGTCGTTAACGTAGCCGGGGTGGGGCTTGTGGATGGCCCTTATGGTGATGTTGTTGGGGTAGTATTTGACGTGGAGGACACGGGCGTAGCCGACTAGAAACGTAGTGCCAGAGATGGGACTAGTCATGTTTAAGGGGTGCGTGGACGAGTTGCAGCTGACGTCCCACCCGGGGCCGACGAGCTCGCCGCGACAGACGCCGGTGCAGCCCGTGGCGTTCAGCGTCATGGGCTTGCGGCTGTTGAAGTCGCGGACAACCTCGGCCATAGCGGCGGTAATGCCGCTGACGGTGTTAGCACGGGTCATGTAAACGCCTGAGTAGTTTGATGCGAAGTGTGCCGAAGACAGAAACGCCGAGACGTTGGTCGGTGTTGTGATAGACAGCGCAGATGTACTGGAGGCGCGCTGCATCAGCGGGCCGTCGACGAAGACGAGGAACGAGAGTAGTGAGGCGACGGCGATCTTGTTCATGTCGCGGCCGGCGATGAGGGACTTCCACGCGCTCGAGCCGTACTCCCAGTACCGGTGGCAGTCCTGAAGAGTGCCGCCCCTGAGCATCTTGATCCACCATGCTAGGGCGGCCCCCTCATAGAGCGCGTACGAGATGAGTGCATTGGCGATGGTCGTGAGAATGGCGAGGAGGACGGCTGGCTGGATGGGGTAATTCTCACTGGGCCACTCGCGCGTGGGCTTTCCGTTTGACGAAGTGAGAACCGCGATGGTGGCCACTGTCGCGATGACTGCACCGACGACGGACAACAGCCCGGACCAAGGCAGTCTGGCCCAGACGCCGGGCTTCCACGGATTTCCCTGCTGCTGGTACATTTCGTAGTCGTCCTGATGGTGTTTCTATCTTCTGGGCCTCCATGACCTGGGTGGGCCCCTTTGACTTAAATAAATAGGTGACTTTGCTGCCTGGCAACCCCTGATGCGAGACCCGGGAACCGAACACCGGGTACGGATTGTGCGCTGCAACACAGAGCCTGGTTCCAATTTCTTCTTGCCGATTTAGCGGCTTTTGATTAGCTGTCAATTTGTGGCTTAGGTTTCACGATCCGAGATCGACCAGGACTTCCAATCATTCGGTGAAATATTCCGAGGAGTGGGTCGAACGCTTGGGGGTGAGTGCGAGCCCGTTGATGCGAGGAAGTGGCTTTAGCTCTGCAGCTGCGCGGCAGTCGCCAGGTATCTGCTGTTCGGCACCATATCGGAACATAACTGTTGCCGCCGATGAGATCGAGTTCACTCGGTTATGCGGCTCTTGTTAGCAAATCGTCCCATGTGGTGACAGCATTGCGATCTCTCCTGTTGACAAGATTCCCATCTCCACTGCGAATTTCACAGCCAGTACCGCATCCTTGACCAACGCCACTGTCCATGCTCGGCCCCCTACTCAAGTCCGACCAATGAAAGTTCCCGATTCCCGCAAATTTGTTCGTAAACTCAAGACCGAACACCCACCGAAACTCGGCCAGTTGTTGCATCGCAGTCGACTTCCCAGTGGGAGATGGATCGAATCGGCGGACAGATCGAGGTCCTCCCAGCCGAAAAACTAGGCGCATTCCACAACTAGGTACTTCAGTTTTGACATGTCTTTTGGCACAGGGTATAGCAGTGGCTCAACGCTGATGAACTACCATGTATGTTTCCCTGGGGGGCGCTCGTGAAATGAATGAGCCAAAGGGTATCGCTCAACGAGGCAACGGCGCTTTGGAAGTGCTCTGTTGTCAGCCGTGCTCGGTCGGTGCGGCATGCGATGTTTCAAGAAATTCGGCTCACAGGGCTTTCAGCTTCGGGAAAGTCTCGATCATTGTCGGCATGTTTTCTTCAGGTTGAACAATTATCTAGGTCGGAAGGAAATGCAGGAGAAGAATGAGGAATGGCGTCAAGATTGAAGCCCGTCACACTGTCGCGTGACCCAAAAAGACACGCATCGATGCACAAGATACAGATGGAAGATGCGTCCGCACATCTAAGCAACCCGGCACTTGTTGCAGTGCTCAGGGTTGTCAGAGAGCACCTGCCATTTTCCCACTTCGGAAGCCGAGGTGTGTTAGGAATCAGGGTTAGGGTAAATTCTGGATGTTTCTGTTGTCCTGCCTTTAAGAAGGAAGGAGCAACATATCGTACATGCCATTGATGCTATTTACAGCCACTGAAATCAATTTTGCGTCTCCTCGCCCTCAACCTTTCCCTTGTTCTCGCCCTGAACCTTGACACCCTTCATCTCCATGCTGCTGCCAATCATGTCCTGGAGCTCGTGATTCTCGGTCGCCTCCTCGATTGGGATCGCCTCGCTGCCAGTGTCCTTCGAGTCGCTATCCTTGGAGCCAGAGCTCTCGGTTCCTGCGTCGTTCATGCTGACGTCAGTGAGCTCCGCATCCCTGGCGTTCAGACCCCACATGCCCGCCACATCATCATTCGGCTCCTCCTTGATAAAGACAGAGTCGAACTCGGCATCGGACTGCATGCCCTTGGGCTTCTGCTTGACCGCGACAATCTCGACATCGTCATCGTCATCATCGGGATTGACGCCGTCGTGGCCCGCGCCGCTCTTCTCCCCCGCGCCCTTCTCGCCTGCCTTCTTCGTCTCAACCTCGCCCTCCACGCGCCTGCTCGCCTCTCCTCTCATAACCGCCTTCCCCTTTCCTTTCACGTCTATGATAGCCGCATACTCCTCAACCTCCTTAGCATCCCAAGCCGGCTTAGCCTCAACGACAATCTCGTTGAGTTGCAGGATCATTGCGGCCAAGGCACCCATCGACTCAACCCGGTAGTCGTAGCAGGCGTACTGCATCGGGGGATCCGTGACCTTGAGCCAGCAGCACGTGAGGCCCTCACGCCTCGCCCACAGCATGGTATTCGGCGTGCAAGTGACGAACAGAATCTCACTCAGCGGATTCGCATTGGGATTCGGGTGTGCCCTGAGCGGCGTGTCCAGCAGCGGATTGAGACGGTACGAGTGCCTGCCCTTGATTGCCGTGGCATGGGTGGCCTCGAAACTCTGCGACCCATCCATAAACTCCTGCAGCGCATTGGGGAGCACGCCCTTGACCATCTTCGCGAGGCCGTGCTTCCTGAGAAGCTCACGCACATGCTTGACATCCGTGGCGAGAACGGCGACCGGCATACCGTGGTACTGCATCGTCCGGAGGAACTCCTTGGATCCCTCGCGGAGGGCCATCTTGGCGAGCCCCTCTTTGACAATAATGGTTCTGTGACGCTTAATCCAGCCCTTGAGCTCAGGGTCGTCCGGGTCGTCGGCGCCGAGGATGCGATAGATGTCCGCCAGGTAAGGGCTGATGGTGAGCATGTCCATGATGAGGTCTTCGTTTGGCTTTTCGTGGCTCGGCGCCATGATCTGGAAGACGCGCTGGATGGTGTGGGAGATGGAGAAGCGAGCGTCGAGGAGGACCTCACTGTTTAACATGACCAGGTCGACTGGGGGATGGAGAGTCGGGATATCAGTTGGGATGCCTGTCGGAATAGGCGTCGGGACACCCGTCGGGATGCCCGTCGGGACATTGTTGGCGATCTCGACGTTGGTGCCGACCGGGAAAAAGTTCTCATTGCTGTTTTGGACAGCGCGGTTACCAGTCGGGACGTTGCTGGCGATCTTGGGATTGGGGTTGGTGTAGACCGGAAAGGTGTTCTGATTGCTGTTTCCGACGGCGGGAACACCAATCGAGGCAAAATTGGCGAGCTTGAGGTCAATACCAACCGGAAGAACGTCCTCAGAGTTGTCATCGAAGACCTGCTGAATCATGTTCTCAATGGCGGCCTGGGCCATCATGATGTTCTCGACCGAGGCCTGGGCCATATTCTCATGGGTGCCTTTGCGAGTACTGCGAGCGCTGTCATTGAAGACGTCGTAGGCAATGTTGTTGACGGCAACCATCTGCATAGCTTCCTCAATGAGCTCGGGCCGAGCCTTGGACTGAGCCTCGGTCTCAAGAAGCTTGGTCTTTGCCTGGCTCTCTTGGGTGCCGCCATCCTCAATGGGCTCACACTGAGCTTCAGTCGCAACAGGCCGCTCTGTCATGATCACATCCTGGCTCTCGTGTGTCGCATAAAGAGCGCCGAACAAGTGGGTTTTCTTCGGGTCGACTCCCATGTCCATGTCGCCCAGTTTCGGAATCTTCATGAGGGGCTGCGAGTCACCCTCGGTCGGCATGAGATCAATGATGCTCGGGCCTGGGCTGCCCGAGCGGGCTCTCTTGCGAGAGCCCTTGGGGGCGAAAGTCTGCTCGGGAGTAGACATTTGGAGAGCTCAGAAGCTCGCGGGATTGGTGCAAACAGTGAGCGCGCGCAAGGTGGTTAATTATGACAGCTGGATATGATCAGTTTGCGGAATGGCAGGAAGTATTAGCAGTTGTAGTATCACAAACCTCGAGATGACTGGGAGTGCTGGTAGGAGAGAAGGTGGCCGAGGAGAAGAAGTGGCGGTTGAGGAAGAGGGGAGGGAAGGAAAAACTTGAGGGAGCAAAACCTTCAAAGCGAGAAGGTGCACCGAGCGCGGCCATTCGGATGGAATTGTGGTTATTGGCTATTCAAGGTCATACGCCCCGCCGTCGTCTCGGCGATGATGTCGTTGCTGCGATGATGTCGTCGCCCTCGGAAGCGGAGCCGGGATCGTCGAATCCCGCGGTCCGGGGCGGAGCCATATGCCCCGGTGAGCGGGTGGATTAAAAGGGCTCGCAAATGGAAAAGTTTGACGTGAGAGAAATTCTACCAAGCTTTTCGCCTGTGCTGGTTCTGGCAGTCTCAGGTTTTCCAAGTGCCCTGCCTACCGACCAGGTGCGTGTTGTGCCGCCCTAAGACCGCTTTCCCATGGAACACATGATCCACTGCACAACCACATGGAAACCGTCCAGCTTATCTCTACTTTCATGATTGTCTCGGTTCCTCCTTCGCCTGCTGGCTGTCCCGAGACTGCGCCCTATTACTCGGGCCAAGGTACGCAGCCTTCCATTTCTCTGCAAAGTCAAACTTCCTGTTGCCAAGGGCGTGATCATGGAAATCCTGCCCGATCTCTTTTCGATTCTCGTCTGTGATAGCATACTCCAGCCCGTTTCGGGTGAGTCGATTTGGCAGCATGGTGCCAGTGCATTGCGGTGCCGTCTCGGCTGCGGCTGCGGCCTCGGTATTCTCAGAGCTAGCCATATCGAGTGCTAGGCTTCTGTCGCTGCAGGAGATTGGCAAGCTGATAATGAACGTGGTTTGGAAAGGATTGTCGTTCTGCCAACAGCCAAAAGCGCTTGTGGTCTCACAGATACCGCAAATGCTCCCGGTTCTGTCTATATCGCTCCATACGGTAAAGCTGGCTGGCCCGTAACCACCGGTTCGGGCTTTGTCGTAGAAATTTGCGTCAGAGTTCAGCTAGCAACAACGCCCGGTTGGAATGTTATCGCAGGCCCGGTAGTTTGGCCCGAGACAACCGCTGGGACTTGTGACGAAAAAATAATCGATGTAGAACTGAGCTGCAACCTGTTCAGCAGCAATGACTTGCTGGTCCCTTCTGCCTGGAGGAACTCCCTAAAGCGAAGCGGGAAGTTCCGAAAGGTTCTTCAGCGGCGGCTGACCACAAAAAGCACGGACCAGCGCGGCACGAGCCAAGTAAATTACCGCATTCGGTTTAGGTCTTCTTCGCACATGACCCACTTCCACACATGACATCGTGTCAGTTTCGTGGCCTCTTTGCCGGAAAAGTTCGGGCCGGAACGCGATTTTGCGGTGAGCGCTAGCCGCGTTGGTTTTGGCGCATGAGTCATCCATCCCCTCTAACACGTGTGATGATAATCTATTACGTCTGTGGCATCATAGAGAGGTGTCCTGTTCGTCCTCCGAGGCGTCAGCTCCTCTGGTAGTTTCTGGCATGGCATCCCAGTCTTGGAACCAGTTCTCACGCCTACGGTCTCGTTCGAAGCGCCGCCGGGTCTCTTCCCCAATTTTCTCCAGCCTGAGGACTGCGTTTCTCATATCTCTGTCCAACATGTTCTTCGGTTCGATGAAATCGGCTCGTGCTGGTTTCCGGAAGATGTATAGCCCCTCCCACCTCTCTGCCCTAGACAGCTGCACGTACAGGCTCATAAAGCTAGGTTTAGTCGCTGCGTTGCTGCCGTAAACGCCTTTGAGGTTGAGAAGGACCTGCGAGAACTGCTTCCCCTGGCTCTTCTGGTCTGTCATTGCGAAGGCCGGCGTGCATAGAGGTCCCATCCTATGAGTGACTCCCCCGAATCCTGGCCTGACACCGCCCGCATTTCTTCACACCATCCACTTTCGCATAAATTTTACAGCACATAATCGTTGTGAACTAAGGCGTCATTTGCAGTGTTTTCCGCCGCACCCAAGTCTGGCCGTTATGGTGAAGGTAACGGGAATCGACTATTTCATTGTCTTCAGTATGGAGCGGCGTTTATAGCTGCTTGCTGGCGACCCTGGCGGGGTCCCAAGATCTTAGCTACTCATGACAGTGGTGTCCAACCATTTTTATTCTTCGCATTGGTAGTTGCACCGTTCTCTACCAGCAGCTGCATGACAGCTTCGCACCCTCCCTGGCGGCATTCAACGGTCCTTTCAGCCTGACGTATCCCTCCAAGCAACCTCGACTCCCTTGTCCAACATTTCCACCACAGCCTTGTGGCCCAACTTATCAGTCGATTCGATGGTGGCGCCTTTCTCAAGTAGCAGATGTACTGCTCTCTCATGCCCGCCCGCGGCAGCCCATGAAAACGGAGTCCTTCTAGAGTAATCATTGGAATCAATGTCAACTCCTTGCTAACGCTGTCTGGCCGTATTTATTCCGTCATTCAACAGCGACCATAGGATGTTCAAGAAGCTTCTGTACCATTCCTAAGTGGCCTTTTTCGGCTGCCCAGCAGAGTGGTGTTCGACCAGTAGTATCTTCGGCATTGACCTCGGTTTCTTCTTGGTCTAGCAACAGCTTGATGGCCGGAGTGCAGCCACTTATGGCTGCCCAGCAGAGTGCCGTCGGGCCGCGTTTGTCTTTCATGTTCAGCTGCGTATTTCTTCGAAGAAGCTGCTTGAGTACCGCCTCATGTCCTTTCTCGGCAGCCCAAGATAATGGTGTACGTCCTGAGAAATCCGCGCAAGAGGTCTGGATGCCAGGATCGTTCAATAAACACTCCACGATTGTGGTCTGTCCATTTCCCGATGCCCAAGAAAGAGGGGTCCTCCCATTATTGCTCATCGAATTGCAGTTCGATCTCGGTAGCAGTTGTGAGACCACAGATATATGGCCATCGGCTGCGGCGAATGACAGTGGGGTCCGGCCTGAGCTATCTGGGACGTCGACCTCGATTGTTTGACAGCGTAGCATCTGACCTACGACTTTCGTACGCCCAGTGCCAGCAGACCATGATAGCGGTGTCCAACCATTTTTGCCTCTGGTATTGATATTCGATCTGCGTAGAAGCTGCCCGACAACAGCCGCGATGCCGGTGACAGCCGCGTATGACAACGGTGTCCGGCCCGAGCTATCCGGTACATCGACCTCGATATTTTGATAGGCCAGCAACTGGCCTACGATATCCGCTTGTCCAGTACCAGCAGCCCACGAAAGTGGAGTCCGACCATTCTTGCTTCTGGAATTGATGTTGGATTTCGTTGGGAGCAATTCGACGATTGCAGTGTGTCCGCTGCCCGCCGCGCATGAGAAAGCAGTTCGTCCATTTTCAGTTTCTAAAACCATATTCGCTCCGTTGTTGAGCAATACCGTTACCACAGTGGCGTGTCTATGGTTCGCGGCATGGGTCAAGGGCGAGTTACCACCCCTGTCTTTGTGGTTTGGGTCAACAGATGCCTCAAGTAAAGTAAATGTCCTTGGCCAGCAGCCCATGATAATGGAGTCCGGGCCCATGTGTCTTTGGCGTTTGGATCATGCCCTTTCAGAATCAAAGCTGCAATAGCATCCTTCATTCCAAAGAAGGATGCGACGTGGAGACCTGCCAAATCTCCTGGTAGATCTTGACTGTAACCCCGGGTCCTGGAGGAGGCCAACATGGCCTGGCAAGCGCTGGAGAGGCTCATCTTGCTCTCGAGAAAGCCCAAGATCAAATCATCGTCTTCTATTAACGCGGCGCGAACATGATATCCCCAGCTGTGCGCGGCGTAGTCGTAAACGGTATTTAGGCGCTGCCGTTCTTCAAAGTTGTCATCCGATTGACAGAAACCCTTGTCGAAAACGTTAAATGAGAGATATGCCACACAGGTCCTTGCAATATCCGACTCCTCATTTGGGAACCACTGCTTTTGCGACGGTTCTAAGTATTCCTGTGCTGTGTAGTGGACTAGCCGGATAATGTCGCTTTCTTCGTCAACTGTGACCAACCTAGCACACACCGAGACCATGTCCTCGATCTGTGGGAGGTTGTTTCCATTAAGTTTAGCCTTATGAACTTCTACTGCTAGAGCGTGTTAAAGTTCCGCTCTGGTGAGAGGTCGTTTAGTGCATGTGATCTATGCAAGAAAGACTATGGCGAGCTTTTTCAGCCCTGGCTTCTGTTCATTAATTCTCTCCATGGCTGTCTTGTATGCCTGAGCTAGTACCTACACCTTTAGATCTTCGCTCGATGTTGGACTTTGCTTCTAGAATCCTTACATTGCATTCTTAATCGCCCTTAGTATAGTCTTGTCATTAAGTGATCTAAGATATAATTTAGCTAAGAGAAACTTAGAGAAGAGTTAGCTATTATATATTGCTGATAACTACTTCTGAACTTACATTTTATATACTGTGATTAAAACTCCTGCCTTGATCTCTTCTTATAATAGTCGACTCCTTTAAACGAAAGACAGGAGGTGTTCTACGTAGCCCTTAATATATCTCTCCAAACCTTCGCTTATTATACAGATCTTCAAAGTATCAACGACTTTAAATCGATTAATAAAGATTGGGGTTCCAGGGCCTTGCACACGATGTTATAGTAGTCTACAGGATGAACCACTAGTAGCCAACTGGAGTGTGTGCGGAGCTTGTGGAATAAGGTGGCTTGATAGTGAATGCGAGGCTGTATAGAAGGAATAATTTCTTCCATATTCCAACAGTTGTTGTGGGGGTTGAAGGCAAGATATGGAGAATAAAAGACAAGTACGTTGTAGAGAATTGAATGGAGTATAGGATACTCCAAGATGGTAGGAATCAGAGTTGAATTGATGATGTTGAGGATGAAGATTGGAAGACCTCTCTCCTGGGGGCGACTCCTTTATATATCTAATTTCCGGCTCCAGGCTTCCATATTCCACTCGAACAAGGTTCGATAATTAAGGTTCCGAATAACCGTTATAGCCGTTACGGCCGGTAGCCACATGAGGCCACGTTACGGATTAGAACCGATAAGGTGATAAGATAACCTTATTATAAATTATTATATAATAGATAACCTTATATTAAATAGAGTTTCGGATACGTTTTATATTCTTTTTTTCATTCTGAACAGCCTCAGCCTATTCAAACCTTATTTGGGCCACGTTTCAGCTATATAAAACCTTAAATTATGGTTTACACAACTTAATTATTTTGCAATCTATTCCAGATGTTCCAGAAGTGGAATAATATTTTCAGGGTACAGGGTATGCAACCCTCACCCTAGGAATGACTGCAGGGTACGTTAAGTACTTTGTTATATAGTTGTGGCTATAGAGTTATTAATATAATAACTACAGGGTACGCAGTTGCTATAATTGCTCAGGTTCTGTTCTGTACTACAGGGTACGCTATAATGCTTAAAGGCCTTATAGGCTTCCTGCTTATAGTTATAGCTTATAATTCATAATCTCTGGAATAAATTATAATGTGACTAAAAGGTTAATTCCATATCTAGCTTAGATATTAAAAAGCTTAGATAAAAATTTCCTTTAGTAACCCTTTGATACTTGGCATTTATCAACTGCGTTAATCTATACCTAGTATTCCTCCCAGTTGAGAAGCTACTGGCCAGTCCCTGTATTACGACCTACACCCGACACAGGCCTCAAGAGGACTGGTGCGGGTTAAGACAGAACGTATAGCAGGACGCTAACAGGTAAGGGGCGTTCCGAAGACGGCTTATTAAGCTAGCACTCCTAGACGGGGGGTTCAATGTCACTGTAAGTTGCTGTTACTATAATGTATAGAGGTGAGTCTGAATAGTAGGACATAAATGAATAATTGAATATTAGCGTGAGGAATTAGAGTCCCTTACAGTGGTTATGGGCATAACTATGACTATCTATATTAATTAACTAAGAGGTACTTTGTACTTTAATTACTATACTCACTTAACACGAAGAGTAATTATAGTGATTAGAATGCCTCTAATCACTATAATTACCGTACTTTTAGCGAGATTAGAGTGATCACTTAACAATTAGTCGTAAGGGCTTCAGGTCTTTACACTCCTGGCCCAGTACACAGTACCGTGCGTACTGCCTTCCTATATTGTTCCTTCTATAGGGGATTCGTCAGGCCGCCCCGGCTTAAGTGACGGCTTATAAAGTCGTTACATAATTCCTCCTTTTTAACGTTCTTTTTCTATAAAGAACTACTTGTACATTCCTTCTTTTTTTTACCAGTTATTATATTGTTTAACTGGGTAACTAAGAATAGGAGAAACACAGTGCTTTTATTAACTAAACGTTACATTACTAATATTAAGTTTATTCTTACTTTTAGGATCGTTATACCTGTAAAGTGTAATCGTTACCGCTACCTTAACCTGCCAGACTGTAAGGTAGCTAGTAAAAGTAAGTCGTGTAGCTATTATATAATGGCTAGTAAGACTGCATACTTATCTTATAACGTTTATAGAAACGATCTGTCTATCCTACGTAAGGTTTTAGACGAAAAGAAACGTCTTAACGTTAAGGAGCGTAAAACCGCTTTTCTTTTCCGTAACATTACCTTTAAGTTTCTATACCTTAAGGATTAACAGAAGGGACTAGTGCGGTGGGTAGATGAACTTTTTAACTATAAGTTTAATATTATAGTGGAGGAGGAGCGTAAAGCTCAGGAAATAACTACGCTAGTTCCTAAGTTCGATTAAGGAAACCTTTTAATAGAACCGGTATGTAGTTCCTTTTCTAAGGGGTTACTGTAGCTGGCAACTTCTTCTTAACTTAGTCTATTGCTTTTCCTTTTAATAAACGAAAATAGCTTTTTCTAATGTAATAGCAGTGTATTTACTTATTCTCTTTTTTATTAACTTTTTTTTTTAATAATACTTATTTTTCGTATAGAATGCGTTAAGAACTCTAGAAGAGGACCAGCTTCCTTATTAAGTCTAAAGTCCTTTTAACTTTAGCTAAGGGCCCTGATAAATGTCTTTCTGTACCTATTAAGAAGTTTCCTACCACTTCTTAAGCTTTAAGTCTTACAGTAATCTTACTCTTTAATATAGTAGTTTAAATATCAGATCTTATCTTATTTTTAGTTCTTATCGTTAGTTTTAGTCAGTTTAGATTCTTCTAGTAGAACTCTACAATTAAGTTTAAATATTTAAGGTTTTTGACTAGTTCTTATAAGTTACTCTTAAGGCTGTAATCTAATTATTTAATAAGATATTTAAATATATTTTTTCCCTTTTGTAAATTTATAACTTCTTTAACGTTATACTTATCCTTATCGGCATTGATCTCGATCTTCTTTTCTAAAGGAACTCCCTTTAAGGTAGGTTCTAGAAGTAAGATGTAAAAAACCTTAGTCTACACCTTTATATTAGCAGGTAAGTCTAGTTCGTAATTAGAAGTAACGACCTTTTTCTTAATTTAGAACAGTTTGTACCTTTTAAAGTTAAGTTTCTTACTAAGTCGTTTTAAATGCAGGTTTTGTAAAAAAAGGTAAACGTAATCCCCCTTCTGAAAAGTTAGTCCTTTAACTTATTCACTATCGTAATAAAGTCTTTTCTTAAGCACTAATTACTTAATTCGGTATTTATTAACAAACTTCTTTATCTATTCGTATATAAACTTAAGTTTAGCTTATAAGTAATTATGCAGTTTTTATATCTGATTTACGTAGATTGTAGCTTAAGGGGCACTAATAGGTAGGCTTTAACAGAGCTTAGGCTCCTTACCGTAATTAGCAAAAAATAATAATATACTTATTAACTTAACTAGCATTATATTATAAGTTATCTATACTGTTAATAATAACTTAAGTTAATTATCTTATTTGAAGTTAACGTAAGTTTAAAGATATATTATAAGTATTTAATTAACTCGCTCTGTTTAGCTATCTATCTATAAGTAAAATGTTATTGAAAGCTTACTTTTCACACCTATTCTTTATATTAACCCTTACTAAAACTTCGATATAATTAGTTTATCTCGATCCGTAACGATATTATTTAGTTAAAAGTATCGTGTAACTACCTTTTTCTTAAAGATATAAGTAAGTTACTCTGCTATTATATCCTTTAAGGTTAGCAGAAAGTAAGCCTATTTCGTTAATCTGTTAACTATTATAAAGATCTGGTCATAAGTAACTCTTATAATAAGATCCTTAAACTTTAAGATCCCAGTAACAAAGTTAAGTAAGATTAAACTCTATAATACCTATAATACGGGGAGTGGTTCGAGAAGCCTATAAGGCTTATAACGTTAGTTTTACTTCCTATAGCAGATATTATAGTTATTAATTACTTCCTTAACTAACTTCTTCATTCCCAGGAAGGCGTACGTTTATTAAGCCTATACTAAAGTCTTAGCTTAGCTTATATATCCTCTAAATTAAGACTTATAGACCTATTAAACATACTCTTTTTATTTATCTAAGTCGTAAATATACGGTTTCTCTTAGTACTAAAGCTTTACTCCTGGTTTAAGCACGTTATCTACACCTTCTAACAGTTATTCTAACTAATAACTAGTTTTATTGTAATTTAAATACATTAAGTATTCCTTCCCATAATTTTATACGTGCTTTAAGAAATCCTCTAAAGGATATTTATATTTATAAGTTCCTTCCGTTAACCTTCTTACTTAGAAGTCCTATTATTACTAATAGATATTATACTCTATCTATAAGTTTATGCAGATATTAATAGTTTATTCCAATATCCAGTTATCTAATACTTACAGTATATACTCCAATATACTGTTTTTAACTTCGTTAAATATAGTGACAGGGATTAGGACTGGATTGGTATCCTTATAGTCCTATCTCTAGCTAAAGGTATCAGCTTACCCATTATCTTTTCCTTTAACGTAGTAAATCTAAAAGTAAAATAAGGCTATTAACTTTACCTATTATACTTACTGTAAGCTAAGTTCCTTCGTCAGGAAGTACTAAAAGTTATTATAATTTAAAAAAACTTAAACTAGTTCTTCTATACTACTTAAATACAGTACTTACTTAGCAAAACATTAAATAATTACTATTAGTTCCTTATTGTAAATTAGGTATTGTAAAGCTAAGCTGTAAATTCCTTTCGATAAGAAAGTAACTAAGTAACGTTTCTTATTATCCTGGACTTAACTAAGTTCTCCACTAATTACGAACTCTAAGAAGTCGGTCTTGACTTGGAAAAGCTTTAAGAAATCGGGAAAGGCTAAGATTAACGCTGTAATAAAAGCGTACTTAAGGTCTTTAAACGCCTTTTACTATCTATCGGTCTACTTAAACAGCTTTCCCTTACCTATAAGTTTATAAAGTAATCTTACAATTTTCGTAAAATACCTAATAAAATAGTAATAAAAGTTCGTAAAGCCGATAAAAGCTTACAACTCTTTTTAATTCTTTAGAGTAAGCTAATCCCTAATTACCTTTATCTTCTCTAACTGCATTTCGAGCCTTTTAAAGGTTACTTTAAACCTTAAATAGTTCAGTTTTTAAACATAAAAGTAGCTCTTTTCTAAGTTCACTATCAGTTTCGCCTTCTTAAAAGCTATCAGAACCTATCGCATATACTTTTAATATTCCTCTAAAGTTTTAAAGTAAATTAAAACGTCGTCTAAATATATAAAGACAAACTTATCGAGAAAGGAGCAGAGAACACTATCGATAAGGCTTTAAAAAGTTATAAGAGCGTTTATTAATCCTATCGGTATAACACAGTACTAATAATACTTATTATAAGTCTAGAAAACTGTTTTATACTTATCCTCTTCCTTCACTCTAATATAGTTAAATCTTATAAGGAAGTTAAGACTGGAGAACTAATTTACTCTAACAATCCATTCTTACATTTCCGTAATAAATAGTAATAAGTAACAATTTTTAATTATATTCTTATTTAACGTTTAGTAATTAATAACTATACGTAACTTACCGTCTCCCTTTCTTAAGACAAACAGTATTAGGTACCTTACTAGAGACTAGGACTTTATAATAAACCTATTCTTCAGATTCTTATCGATATACTCCTGTAAGGCCTCAGCTTACTAAAAGTTTAAATAGTAAAGTTAAAAGCTACAGAGCTTCGCTCCTAGCTTCAGCTTAATTTTATAGTTTTATAATCCGTAGTCTAGTAATTACAGTATCTTTTTTCAAAATAAGGTAAACTTCTTATACTTTATAAATACTTTAAATAAGTTAACTTCTTCACTTATTTATAAATTAGCTCCTAACTTCTTTTTACCTTCTAAATCGTTATTTAAGCAATACAGTAGACCTTCTAATCCTTTAACCATCTTAGTAAACCTAACTTAAACCGTACTTAATTCTAAAAGTTCAGCATATTTTTAAGTGCTTCGTGTATCTCTAAAACAGTTTGGTATCCTTTTAACTTTCTCTAAACAGTAATTACAGCTAAAAGACTTATTAAAGGTAAAGTAGCTACTCCTTTAGTTAATTATAGGGTTATACTTTTTTAACTAAGGTAGACTTAAGATTATATTGTATTTTATAACTAATATAACATTAAAATCCACTTATTATTTGTCCCTATTTACTTTAATTAGGAATAGTAAGTAGTAAGTAACTTTACTATTATTATACTAATATAAGCCTCCTTCTCTATTTCGTATAAGAATAGCCTCTTTATACTCTTTATTAAAGAGTTTCCTTTAGTTAACTAATAAGAGGTACACTAAGTTAAAAACACTCCCACTATTAATTACTACTTTTACCCTAAATAACCTCCCTCTTCCATCTGTTATGTCGATACTAATAGAATAATATTTATACTTTTTTATTATCTAAGTTATAATAATTGTCTATCCTTAAGGTCTTATTTAGCCTAACCTCTAAATACCTCTCCTTCTTCTTAAGGTTTTTACTAACTAGCAAACTACTAGTTTCCAGCCCTTCTAAAAGGCCCGTAACCTTTTCCCAATTCCTTCTAGAAAAATAAGTAGCTCTAATAGACCTAACAATTAACCTTTCCCAAGTTCTTACACCTTAATATCCAGTTAACTTTAAACAGTATAATATTTCTAAAGTCCTTAATAAAATAATAATACGCTTTATAAGCTTAAATTGCAGTAATATCTTTTTACTTTTAGATCCGCTAATAATCTTCCCGCTTTTACTATTCTTTAACTTTTCCACTAAAGTGCAATAAGCACATTACAACTAAGCAATTATTAAATATTCTTCCTTACCAATATATAATAGGAGCTTAGTTAACTACAGTAACCTTCCACTTATTACTAGATTCTCTTATTAGAGAGTAAAAGACCTAGTAATAAGCCAGTTCTAACTCTACTTTTGTAACAGCGTAGTCTTATCTCTATATACTTAAGAAATAATTATAAAGGGCCTTAAGTCTATAATACCAATTAAAAGCGCAGTTATTATACATACAATCGATCCACAGTATATCTCTATAACTAAAGTAATTAATATTAACTACTAGTACTACAGTTATAGAATATAGAACGGGGAAAGTAATACTTTATTCTTTTTCTTCTTCCACTTACCTCCATATACGTTATTTCTCCTAAACCTTTTCCTAAAACTCAGGTAATAACAATCCAGTTTATTCTTCCACGAAACAGTCTTCTTTAATAAAGTAATATTCAAGTTAGTTAGTAAAACAAACTCTATTATAAAGTTTTAACTTAATCTTTACTACTTTATCTTTAGACGTTACAGTAAAGCCTTTAACTTATAAATCCTTTATTTCATCTACTAACTCTTAGTGTTTCTCCTCCAGCTCCCAGATCCTCTACTAATATATTTACTTCGTGCCTTCCTAAAGGACCTTTAAAGTACTAGTCTAAAGCACACTAACTTTAGTATAGGGTAGTTATCTAAGCTATCCTTCTTCTAGGAAAGTAAAGGTACTAATCCACTTAACATACTTAAAGTATTTAAAAGTCTTAAGAAGTACTATTAAGAAGAACTTTCGTTTCTTTAGTTTAATTCTCTTAGTTTATTCTCTTTTACCTTTTAAGGCTTACTTTACCGCTTAGGTAGCTTAGAAAGCTAATTCTCCAACTCCCTTTACTATCTTAATAAAGTCTAAGTTAAGGTCCTTCTTAAACTTCCTTAATTCTTAAACTTACAGGGTAAGGTTTTTAAGGCTTATTATAGCTAATTAGAATATCTCTTCTTAAAGTTAGTCTTTTATAACCTGCATCTCTAACGGTTCTAAATTTCCACTTAAAAGTTAATCTATAATAACCTACACCTCTATAGCTAACTCTTCCAAAACACCCTTAAAGACTAAGTATACTATATCCTAAGGTTCTTCTTCCTTCTCTTCCTTATCTCCCAATTCGCACTTATCTATCTAAAAGTAATCTTCCTTATTACTTACTATCTTAATATAGATATCTCTTAAATTAAACTTAACGTACTTTCCTTCTTCTAAAACCAGCTTCTAACTAACTTACTTTAGTAACAGGCACTGCTACACTATATAACCTTTCTTACTACAGTTAAAGCACTAAACTTAAGATAGGTCCTTAGACTGCTTTTACTACTATTATTATTAAAGTTTATTATAATTAAGTTAATTCTAACAGTTTACTATGCTAATATCCATTAATCTAGAGTAATAACCTATTACAGTCGACTGGTTTCCCTTTTTAAGCTAGTAAAAGGTCTGTTCTTTCCAGAAGTTCTTTTAGTAATAGTAATTATAATACCAGTTATTAACCTTAATAGCTATCTTAATTAGTTCTTAAAGGTAATCTAGTCGATCTTCTTAATAAAGGTCTCCAGTAATATACTCCTTTAGACCGCTCCAGAACAGCATTACTAAGGCTTCTTAGCTAAGCTTAATCTTTACTACTTCCAGTTTAAAGCGTATAGAGAAATTAAGGATTAAAGATGTCTGCCTTAAGGCTATAAAGCGTTACTTAACCTATCTAGAAACGTCTAGTTCTTTAAACTCAGTTTAAAGTTAGTTAATGAAAACGTTAAAGTTATTAAAAAGAGCCTAAATCTTAAAGGCCTCTTTACACGCTCTGTTTATAAAGAGGTCGTTAATTATCTTTACATAAGGTTTATATTAGTAAGTAACTATTCCGTCTAGTAAGGTTTTAGCGAACCTAACCTTTCCTTCTTCTTTAAAGAACTACTTATTGTAATAAGTAATGTAACTTTAGAGCTAAGCTATCTAAGACTCTAGCTACGTAAAGTCTCCCTTAAAACGTAAAGGTAAAAAGAGCTTTATTTATTTCTTCTATAAGCTTTTAAAGTCGTTATTCTTTAGCTTGATAACGTTAAGTCAGGCCTAAAGTTTTTCGATAAGACTAATGCAGCTTTTAATATCTTTAAGAAAAGTTTCGTTAAGTTCCTTAACTAGTCCCTACTAGTTAAAGTTTAAATCTTTAAGGCGTATAGCTAATTTATCGATAGTAAGGAGCTAAAGCTGAGCTTACACGTCCTTAATCTCCTTTCCTTTTCCAGAGGTCGATATATTAACGGAAGAGAGGTAATGTTTAAGAGTTTAATAAATAGCGTTTAGAACTAGGACGCTAATATCGTATTATAACCTGTACCTAATATAAGCCTTAAGAGGACTAATGCAGGTTAAGATAAAACGTATAGTAAGACGCTAATAGGTAAAGGGCGTTCCGAAGACAGCTTATTAAGCTAACACTCCTAGATAAGGGGTTTAATATTACTGTAGGTTGCTGTTACTATAATGTATAGAGGTAAGTCTGAACAGTAAGATACAAATAAATAATTAAATACTAACGTAAGGAACTAAAGTCCCTTACAGTAATTGTAAGCATAACTATAACTATCTATACTAACTAACTAAGAGGTACCTTATACCTTAATCACTGTGCTCACTTAATATGAAGAGTAATTATAGTGATTAGAATGCCTCTGATCACTGTGATCACCGTGCCTTTGGCGAGATCAGAGTGATCACTCAACGATTGGTCGTAGGGGCTTCGGGTCTTTGCACCCCTGGCCCAGTGCGCAGTACCGTGCGTACTGCCTTCCTGCACTGTTCCTTCTGCGGGGGATTCGTCGGGCCGCCCCGGCCCAAGTGACGGCCTGCAGGGTCGTCACAGGTAAGTAAGCCTTTTATAAGTAACTTCTTCTCACTAAACCTACTTGACAGCTTTTATCATTTATTTAAGATAAACTTAACTTACCCTTAAGAAAAGTTTCTTCTTAGTTATAATAAGGGGCTTTACATAATTAAAGTATTTTTTAAAAGTTACGTACAGAATATATTACAGATTGTTAAACTTCAGGAACTTACAGGGCTATAGTACAGTGCTGTAGCTGTCAGAAAGAAGGGGGTTCAGAGGCCCTGGGCATCTAGTCAGCGGAGCTGACTGGATACCTGGCACTGCCAGTACGCTAGTGAGCCTCAGCCACCAGAGTGACGAAGCTTGAATCCTGCAGAATAGTCTATAAAGAAGCCTCTGGCTTCCAGCCAGAGCCAGAGGAACAGAGTCAACATAAGCAATATAATTACGCAGTTACAACCCTTACAATTCCACAGAATCTAGAGTGCCGCGCTTCTAACAGTAGCTTAGAGGAAGAAGTGCGTACTAGTCCAGGCTGTCCTACAGCGCTGTAAGCGCTGTAGGAAGTAAACAAATGGCCTGAATTACAGAGGCAGTGCCTTTGTAAGAGGGCTGTTGCAGCGAATATTAGCACTGGAAATAAGAGGATCCGGAAGGCAGTGCTTTGTATAATGACTGGAATAGAATAAAGTTACTTACTTAACTAAAATTAGATACAGGAGAGGAGAGAGCCTGTTATAGGCTGTGGAAGGCTCTGGAAGAATTCCAGAGCCTTCTGTAAAGTGGAACTAACTAATATAATAATGGAATAGTACTGTTCTGAACCATTTTACGTGGTTTTGTTAACGTAGTGGCTGACGTGGCCACTGTGATGTTCTAGTTAATTCTGTAGGGCAGTAGCCCCACTGGATTCAGGGGGTGGAACCCCCTTGAATTCCAGAAGGTTCAGAGTAGTCTAGGGGCCCTAAGGGGCCCTGGAGTGGGTTGGAATCTTCTGGAACCCTCTAGTGTTCCAGAAGATTCGGCTGGTGGTTTCGGGATACGTAACCACATTACAGAGTACCCGGTACAGGGTACTCAGTGGCTAGAAAAATTAACAGTAATTTTTATAATAAAAGGTAGATATAATCCCCTTTTTAAAAAGTTAATCCCTTAATTTATTTACTATTATATTAAAGTCTTTCCTTAAATGTTAGCTATTTCATTTAGTATTTATTAATAAATCTTTTTATTTATTTACATGTAAACTTAAGTTTTACTTTTAAGTATTTATACAGTTCCTACATTTAGTTATATAAACTATAACCTAAGAGATGTTGTTGGGTTTTTACAACCCTAACCCGGCCAGTGTGGTTAGAACAGTGTGGCTGGATCCATGCAGCCGCTCCGCGGCTGCATCCGTGGATCTGCACAGCCAAGAACGCCAGACTCCACTGCCAACCTCGTATTCAGTCAGCTAACCTCGCTTCGCAGAAGCGAGTGTGGCCAATGCACTCCGTGCACT
>Ga0247760_1000205_pt1 | contig 66503 bp, 71 predicted proteins | sample UWRJL171409R4_FD_179936 | JGI IMG/M metagenome (GOLD analysis project Ga0247760, IMG submission 179936) | Plant litter microbial communities from Arlington Agricultural Research Station in Wisconsin, United States - UWRJ-L171-409R-4 | ecosystem: Environmental > Terrestrial > Plant litter >... | reverse complement strand
GTTTGGCGAAATATGCAAACCCCTCAAGGAACGCGATTTATGTCCCGTAGATTGCAAAAATACCGGTAGGACTGGAGTTCCGAAACTGGAGACCCTTACCCCACGCAAAATACTCCAGGAAAATAACTGAAGGTAGCAGGCGAATCCTAGCGCAGCCTATCTATACCTAGTCACCTGTGTTTCCTACAGGTATGAATAGTCCGGTCTTGCGTCATGGTCCGGTTGTCTCAGCACCTCGCCAGCGCCCTGTTGGCTTTCCTTCCGTAATGCGGCCCAGAGTGGTGGTTATTGCAGAAGCACGGAGAGCAGCACTCGTAGCCCTTCACATTGCCAGATAACCAATGGCTTATTTTGGAATTTTACGGCCATTTTCGTCTCACCGTAAGCCCAGTCAGTCCCCGTAGTGTTTCGATCGCTTGTCCTGATGTTTGTAAGCCGCCTGGGCTTGCTGCGGGACGAGTGAGTGGGATGACGGCACTCGGGTGCGGGGTTGAAATCTCCACTCAAGCTCTCGCAATCCGCGCGACCCCACTTCACCAGCGTCTTCGGGCTTTGAACTCCCCCCTCTCGGCTCAGATAATCGAGGTTTTTCTCCTTCTCAACAACTCCAGCTTGTGTAACTCCTTGAAATCACTGAAAGACTACCAACTTGATCTAGCATCCTACCATAAATACCGCAATCATGGTCAAAGCAGGTAAGCAGCGGCCATAAATCCTACCCCGCTATCATTTTCCGAATCCTTGTGATCCGGGGGAGACATCCGGAGGACGGGTTGCTCGAGCTTGATCGAGCTGGTGTGTGCTCTGTGGTTCGAGCAGAGTGGGCAACCTTGATGGCCAGAGCTGGTCAAGTGCTCTTCTGGGGGTGATGGACACCCGTCTTTCTTCCGGTTCTACGCAGCTCGTTGCGCTGTCTGCCATTGCGGTTCTCGGCCGAGTCATCGTTAACCACCCGCCCTTGTAGTTGCCGTCGTCCGTGGTGACTCCAAGGTCTCCGGGACCGTGACTTTCGTACAGGAGTCCGAGTCTGCTCCCACCACCATCACCTGGGACATCACCGGCCAGGACCCCAACGCTAAGCGTGGCATGCACATCCACACCTTCGGCGACAACACCAACGGCTGCACGTCCGCTGGCCCTCATTGTAAGTGGGCTTCATGGCCCTGGAGCCATTTTGGGACAGTGTTCAGCTTCGCTAATACTCGCCCGTCCCAGTCAACCCTCACGCGAAGACTCACGGTGCCCCCGAGGATGAGGTCCGCCACGTTGGTGATCTCGGCAACATCAATACCGATGCCCAGGGCAACGCCAAGGGCACAGTGAGCGATAAGTTCGTCAAGCTTATCGGCCCCGAGAGTGTTATCGGCGTACGTATCCTTGTATGAAACTCGCGGTCCTCATTGTTACTAACACACTCTAGCGTACCGTCGTCGTCCACGCTGGTACCGACGATCTTGGTAAGGGCGGAAACGAGGAGTCGCTCAAGACCGGCAATGCCGGCCCCCGCCCTGCTTGCGGTAAGTTGACTTGATAAATCATTATTTGAATACCGACTTACTCGCTCTTTGCTAGGCGTCATCGGTATCTCCCAGTAGAGTCGCCTCTTTGTCGCATCCCTCTAAAATGAGCAGAACGGACAACATTGGTGCGATTGATACGGGTTGAATACTAAGACTGGTATAGTATAGTTACTGAGAGGGCTCTAAGCCCCCCAATAAGCGATTTATTCGAATGGACACTGCAAATTTTGCACCTCACAGGGTGCTACTTGCTTATTAACTTACCTGTCTGCACACAATTGGAAAGACTCTCTCCAAGCAACGCAGCCCGGCGGAAGTGGAGCTCCTCAACTCCGTGGCAAATGACGGCATCTCGTAGGTGTGCTTGGGCTGTCGTGACTGGGAGGCGATAACTGTCGTGAGCTCCACCAGCCACCCCGCTATGGGTCCTCGGGAGGTTGCCTGGATGGGTACGGAATAGGCACCTATGCTTGAAACCGGGATGGAAGGGCGGGCACGTACCCGCAAGGTACCAAAGTCATGGTTAGCTGGAACGAACGCCTACACACCTGCTGCTTTAAAATGTGTGGAATAAATAACTGGTAGGAAATGGATAGGGTATGCAGACTCAACCAGTGGATTGAGGATTGCAGGGCTATTAAGCTTCCCCCACGTCCACTGGTCAACAAATAGTCTTCGCCCAGTACAACGGCTCCTTCCATTGGCGCCTAAGCACCTCTGTTAGCGAGCAACTTTGACCCCTGAAACAAGTCCTTGGAGACCACGCTTTACCCCACAATTTGCAATCGTTCCATCCAAAATTAATGGCGAAAGCTGTCAAAAAGCACACGATAGCTCTCGAGCTCTACTTTGACACCTACATCACACCCGCACTTCCCTTGATTGCTTCTATATCGTTAATTTTTATCCCATTGCTCTACTTAAGGGATCCCTCTTTACGGTACGTCAACCCCATTTCAGTTACCCCTCTTATCTCTGGGTTTTATTCAGTAGATCCGCAAGGTTGCGGGGAAGGACACCTCACCATCAAGGTTCACACCTCTCCTTGAAGACAGCCTCGGCGCTCAGTTAAGAGCAGCAGTTTTTCTTTGCTGGCCGGGCATCTCTTTTTCTTCGAGACCTTCGGAGCTGTTCATACGAGATTCTCAGTTTGAGTTACATACGCCGTGCGGAGTAATTGACGTATCCCAGATTCTGAAATCTCCTCACCGCATCGTCTGCTTGTCAATCCTCCCCCCGGCTGCCTGCCACCACACTTCAAAATGGCCAAGAACTTCATCGCAAACGTCAAGTCGGTGCTCAGCGGAGACACCTTGATCCTGGCCAGTCCTACCAATCCCTCGCTCGAACGGGTTTTCTCGCTGGCCTACGTCACCGCTCCCCGCCTCAGCAAGGACGGCGATGAGCCTTTCGCCTTCCAGTCCCGCGAATTCTTGCGGAACCTTGCTGTTGGCAAGCAGGTCAAGTGCTCTGTTCTGTGTAAGTACTTTCGATCTTCACCACCATGTCGTCCTCAACGTGTCTTCGCGCCAGACAGGCGCGTGCAGGCCCAGATCTACGTCATGTCCGCTATTTAGACTTTCAGATCTCTCTCTCGTTCTTTTAACTGTCCGATTAAGCTCTTCTAAACTGCAGCTCACACGGCTTGTAGACACCATCCCCGGCTCAGGCCGAGAGTACGGCAGTGCGGTTCTTCAAGATGGAACCGAACTCCCTGACGCATTAGTCAAGGCCGGCTGGCTCAAAGTCAGAGAAGATGCAGGAAGAAAAGATGACTCCGAAGATGTTGTTGAGAGACTCGAGAAGCTTCGCATCCTCGAATCACAGGCAAAGAACGACCTCAAGGGTCTTCATGTCGGGACTGGCGGAATCATCGAGGTTCAAAATGATCTGGGCGGTCCGGAGTTCATGAAGGAGTGGAAAGGCAAAACTGTTGACGGCATTGTCGAACGCGTCATCAGCGGAGACAGGTTGCTGATCCGTCTGCTACTCACCGAAAAGAAACACTGGCAGGTGATGACGCTCATCGCCGGCATTCGAACCCCCTCAACAGAGCGAACCAGCCAAGGACAAACCCAACCGGCTGAGGAGTACGGTAACGAAGCCAAGGCTTTTGTTGAGTCGCGGCTGCTCCAACGCGCCGTGAAAGTCAAGATTGTCGGCGCCAGCCCGCAGGCCCAACTTGTCGCCGCCGTTCTTCACCCACGCGGTAACATTGCCGAGTTCCTTCTCCAAGATGGCTATGCCCGGTGTAATGATTTCCATTCTACGATGCTAGGCAACGATATGGCTGCTCTCAGGGCCGCCGAGAAGCAGGCCCAGGGCGCTCGTCTTCGTCTGCACAAGCACCACGTCGCCAAATCTGCAGACAGCAAGGATCAGGAGGCTACGGTGACGAAGATCATCGGCGCTGACACGGTCATTATTCGCAACAAGGCTGGTGTCGAGAAAAGAATTAGCTTGAGCAGCGTCCGCGGGCCCCGTGCTGGAGAGTCTACCGAGGCACCCTTCAGGGACGAGGCTAAAGAGTTCCTGAGGAAGAAGCTGATCGGAAAGCATGTACGTGTCACTGTAGATGGGTCCAAGCCTGCCAATGATGACTTTGAAGCTCGGGACGTCGCGACGATCACTCAGAACGGCAAGAACATTGGACTTCAACTGGTACAAGAAGGTTATTGCTCGGTTATCAGGCACCGAAAGGACGACACTGACCGTGCGCCAAACTACGACGAGCTTCTCGCGGCCCAGGAGACAGCCAAAGAGGAGAAGAAGGGAATGTGGTCCGGCAAGGCTCCCAAGGTGAAGCAATATGTCGACATATCAGAAAGCGCTCAAAAGGCGAAGATTCAGCTTTCCACACTTTCGAGACAGCGGAAGGTCCCTGGCATTGTTGACTTCTGCAAGTCCGGCTCTCGTTTCACAATTCTCATTCCCCGTGAGGGAGCAAAGTTGACGTTGGTTCTCGCTGGTGTTCGTGCTCCTCGTGCCGGCCGGAACGCCCAGGAGAAGGGCGAACCTTTCGGGCAAGAGGCGCTGGATCTGGCGAACAAACGATGCAATCAAAGAGACTGCGAGATCGATGTCCACGACATCGACAAGATTGGTGGCTTCATTGGAGATCTTTACATCAACCGCGAAAGTTTTGCGAAGCTTCTTGTTGAGGAAGGCCTGGCCTCCGTTCACGAGTACTCTGCCGAGAAGGCGGGTAATGCAACCGAGCTCTTGGCCGCGCAACAGCGCGCAAAGGAGGGCAGGAAGGGCTTGTGGCATGATTGGGACCCGTCCCAGGATGCTGACGAGGATGCAGAGGCAGCGCCTGAGTATACCCCAGACACAGCTATCACGGTCGAAAAGAGGCCAGAGGACTACCGGGATATTGTCATAACCAACATTGATGCTGCTGGCAAAATCAAGATTCAGGAGGTTGGCAAAGGAACTGCCGCACTCACGACGCTGATGAACGAGTTTAAGAAGTTCCACACTGATCCCAAGAATAATATCGCCATCAAGGAGAACCCGAAGGCCGGTGACTTCGTTGCTGCCAAGTTCACGGCTGATGGAGAGTGGTATAGGGCTCGCATTCGGTCGAACGACCGGGCGGCTAAGGTGGCAGAAGTGGTATATATCGACTATGGTAACTCTGAGAAGCAGCCGTGGGCTAAGTTGCGCCCTCTTGACCAACCTCAGTTCACCACGCAACGGCTCAAGGCGCAGGCTGTAGATGCCCAGCTCACGTTCATCCAGCTCCCACAGTCGCCTGACTACCTCAACGATGCGATCAACTTCATCTACGAGGTTACGGATGGGAAGCAGCTGGTCGGAAGCTTCGATTTTGTCGACACCAAGGAGAACCTGAGCTACATCACCATCTTCGACCCTAAGGCCAAGGGCGCCGACAAGGTCACCGCGTCCATCAACCGCGAGATCATCCTGAACGGGCATGCCATGGTTCCGCGGAAGCTCAAGCCTTGGGAGCGGAGCAAGGTCTTTGAACCGGTGCTCAAGAGTCTCAAGGAGGCCGAGTCTCTAGCAAAGGCTGACCGCAACGGAATCTGGGAATACGGTGATATAACCGGCGACGACTAAGTGTTTAACCCAGGACGACTGAGTATTACGGATCCGTAGCCGCCATCAGATCCGGCTACAGGGGCGCTGATACTGGGTTGCAATTCACTTTCGTATACTTATAGTTCGTAATGAAGAAGGGGAAAATATGGTACGGAAAAGGAGGCTGCTGTTGCTGACGAATGTCCTACAACCGTCATAGAGAAGAATAAAAGAGTTTCTCCGGATCTAGCGTCCAGCAAGCACAAATGGTTCCGTGGGTGACAGCTAAGATGTGCGCCTTGTCAGCCAGTCCCACGCCAGACAGGTTTCACGGTAACGGTTGAGGGCTGATCAAACTCCGTGAGCTCCGTGGAGATGGACATGATGAAGCATTGTCCAATGGCTCGCTCTCCACCGGGGCGTGGGGTTATTTTACGGCTGAGTAAGAGTTTGCAATAACCCGGCAGTGAGTGAGGGGTTGATTGAAGGCGCATCCTTGTACCGCAAGATCCGGTGACGGACTGAGATTGATTCGGGCATCGCTCAGAAATGTAAGGAGATGGGATTGCAGAGGTAGAGGTAACTTTGAAGAGACGCCATGGCAACGCAAAATGGGGCGAAACAACGTGAACCTAGAGCTCGCACGGGAAGATTGGAACTTGCCTGATCGAAGTTCTGGCCCCGGTGTGTGATGATTCAAGATCAGATGGGGCGAATGGGCAGGGGCGACTGGGGAACTTATGACGATGTCGGGACCCCGCTATCTACTGGCGTCTTGGTCCTGTTCCCAACACAAAAGAAAGGCGGGCCTTGATCTTTCGTAGCTCGTACTTCCTGACATTCCATCTTCCGCAAGAAAAAACCGCCGCGACTTATCTGCTGCATTTTACCACAGCTCGTCTCAACGAAAACGCACGTCTATCTACACTCTTCCCCTCGCTCAACATGGCCAACTCTCTCGAGCAGCTCAAGGCCACTGGCACCGTACGTCCATTACCCCGCCAAACCCCTCATTGTGTTAAGTTTTGGAAGCCTCGCGCCTTGGATGGCGTGGTGATCCCTAGTTTGCGCACTTTTGCCATTACTCTTATTTTTGCTGATCATCTATTTATCATCAGGTTGTTGTCAGTGACTCTGGTAAGTTATATTCGGACCCGGCGCTGCGTCTCAGAGCACTGCTAACGCGCCACGATAGGTGACTTCGCATGTCAGTCCACCCTCCCCCGCCATAACATTCCTTGATGCGCGGAATAACTGCTCACATTGGTACAGCCATTGGAAAATACAAGCCCCAGGATGCCACCACCAACCCCTCGCTCATCCTTGCCGCGACGAAGAAGGCCGAGTATGCTGCGTTGTTGGATGCGGCCATTGCACAGGTGAAGGACCAGCAAGGCTCCATCGATGAGAAAGTCGAGTCTGCCCTGGACCACCTCCTGGTGCAGTTTGGCAAGAAAATCCTCGAGATCATCCCCGGCAAGGTCTCCACCGAGGTTGACGCTGCTTTCTCTTTCGACACCAAGGCCTCGGTCGACAAGGCCCTTCACATTATCGATGTAAGACCCACCGTTATCCGCGTGTTTTCAAGCGGTAAATAGTTAACCTTACCTTCCCACAACCAGCTCTACGCCAAGGAGGGTATCTCCAAGGACCGTGTCCTCATCAAGATCGCCTCGACATGGGAGGGCATTAAGGCTGCTGAGATCCTGCAGCGTGACCATGGCATTAACTGCAACCTCACCCTGATGTTCTCTCTCGTCCAGGCCATTGCCGCCGCCGAGGCTGGTGCCTTCCTTATCTCTCCCTTCGTCGGTCGCATCCTTGACTGGTACAAGGCCTCAACGAAGAAGGAGTACAAGAAGGAGGAGGACCCTGGTGTTTCCAGCGTGAAGGCTATCTTCAACTACTACAAGAAGTATGGCTACAACACCATCGTCATGGGCGCCTCGTTCCGCAACACCGGTGAGATCACTGAGCTTGCTGGGTGCGACTACCTCACCATTTCCGTAAGTCTTTTCACCCCTTTGCAGCGAGAATTTATTGTTCGGTGTGGGAGCGTTACGCTAATATGCTACTCATTTTAGCCCAACCTGCTCGAGGATCTTCTCAACTCGTCTGAGCCTGTGCCCAAGAAGCTTGACGCCGCCGGTGCGAGCGCTCTGGACATCAAGAAGAAGTCTTACATCAACAACGAGTCCGTTTTCCGTTTCGACTTCAACGAGGACCAGATGGCCGTTGAGAAGCTTCGGGAAGGTATTAGCAAGTTCGCCGCCGATGCGATCACACTCAAGGACATTATCAAGGCCAAGCTGCAGTAAATGCTGACCAAAGTATAACCCGGGATTTGGGGCGGAAAAACTGGCATGGTAGATGAATTGGCATTGCCTTGAACGGATTTGATGTGACTATTAAGCACACTCGCTCGCCTGCATCAGCGAGGATAGGAATGATGAATATGTCTGGGATTTTGTTACGATGATGTTGATGGTTGTTTCCAACATCTCATATGCTCTCCCTACCCACGGCACGTCCTAAAAGCTTAAGATTGGTTAACTATACATAAGCATGCAAGTGATGATTATATCAGAGATTGTGCTGTATCGCAACCATATCACGGTCATGATTGTACCCGAGAGCACATTCCATTACATAAAGCAAATGCTAGTACAACGAATGCTTCACTGTGAGTATAGATTAACGGAAACAAACATATTGAACACCCAAAGCATCAATTCTACCGCACGCTGTTTTCCTACAGCCATTAACCTCAGCCTGTCTCCCTCTCCCACCAATGCAGATGCAAACCCAAACTCGCGTTCAGGGGGTAATTATTTACCCAATTCTTTCCTGGTGCCCCTCTACTCTTCAACCTCACCACAATCCACTTGCTCAATGCGATGCAACACTCCGTCCTCGGGCCTTGGCCCTGCTTCAAGCACAAGCGCGGACAACTGTCTCCCGTGGCCGCATCCACTATCAAGACCAAATGCATAGCGTACCCCTTTCTTTCCCTTCTTTTTCTTTTTCTCCTTCCCGTGCTTCTTCCTTCTCTCCGCATCGGCTTCCTCTTCCTGCCACCTCTTTTTGAGCTTGTCCGATGGCAGAGATGGATCTCCAGACGCTGTTCCATTTGTTCCGCTGTTATCTTCAACCTCAATCTCGATTTCGATTTCTGTCTCTACTTCAACATCCCCGTCGCCATCGACTTCGGTCTCGGGTGATATTTCAATGTTGATGTCGGTGGTTTCTGCGCGCTTGTGGTGCTTCTTCTTTTTCTTTCTATCCTTGTTCCTGTGCCCGTGGCGCTCGGCGGGGCGTGGCTGGATGGATATGTCGATGTTAACCTGTAAGTCGGCCTTGGCGTCATGACCATAGATGACAATGGTGCGGTCCTCAGGGGTGGGGATGGCGATGTTCTGATGCCGGTTCCAAGCGTACGACCAAGGCTCGCCTTGCCGAGTGTCCGATGGGACAGCGACTAAGAGGTCTTCAGCGGTAGTGGCGGGTCCCTCCGAATCGTCGTCACTGCTGCTTGAGAGGGTTTCGTTAGGGGTGGTGTCGTTTTCTTCCTCCGGCGATGATGTACCAGTGGTGTCTACGAGCGGATAGACAAGTGTACGCATGTTCATCATTGCCCACGGGTCTTGCTCATCGATGGGGATCGACGGGACAAGTCCAGCGTGTACCACCACGATCTCTCCGGCGTTCCATGGTGTATCTTCTGAGGTAGCATTGAGAGCCGGTCCGATGCGAAGCACGACTGGGAGGGAGGAGAGCCACTTTAGCTGCTTGGAGGAGAGTGAGCGAGCAACGGCGCGAGCGTGGTCTGCGTGCTTGCTGCGGGTGGCTGCAAGCAGACCTGTTTCTGCTTCGGTGTCTAGCTCGCCGGCGTCAACATTGGATATGGGGTCCTCGCTGGCCCCCTCAACATCCTTGTGGTGCTGCTTTTTCTTCTTTTTTTGCATGGCCTTGTGAGCTTGGAGTACCTTGTCCTCGTGGTTCCCTCTAACAGCACTGGCGCCAACATCCATTGCGAGCTTGACGACTCCGGCACTGTTTGGGCCCTTCGCCACGATATCGCCGACGAAAACGAGGTGGTCGCCATGGCGGTGATCAAAACCGATCTTGTGCAAGAGGGCCTGTAGAGCGGAGAGGTGACCATGTACATCGCCAACAAAAACTAGCCGTTTTCGTTTTCCATGGCTGGCAGAAGAGAGGCTATGCTCGGCGGGAAGGTCGGTGATGAAGACGTCGGGAAGTTCGGCCAGTGGCGGGCGATCGTTGGTTTCGTCGTTCATACCCAGGGGCTTCTGAAATTCAAATTCATCGACAGGGCGCTGCCGTAGAGCCGCTGTGGCGGCACCGGCACCGGCGTCGTCGGTGGTGTCGACGTGCGGGGTGTCTACTTTTTGGTGGGGCCTGCCGGAAGACGTCATCATCACGGATGTCTGCGATAGCAATTCCACGGCAGATAGAGGTGATGCAAGCAGAAGACATACTGCCACCAGCAACATCATCCCGAACGCCACCAGAAATGGCGAACGACGACGATTGTGGTGGCGAAAGTGGTGATGGAAAGGGAGAACTGGGATAGGCATTGGTGGTAAGTGCGACCCTAGTCGCTCGTAGGACGCTTCCAAATGTCAGGGCAAATTTGGAGAGGCTGGATGTTAGATCCTTCTCTTCTTTGTGTTCGCTTCCGACCGTTCATTCCAAGCGTCTCGAAAGCCCGTAAAACACGGTCGGCAGCATGGGCCGTCAACCTTTAATGTCTTCATTTGTTCGATGAAGGAACATGGGCGACAAGGGAACCCTTCACTGAGTCAGCTTTTGCCATCGCCATGATGCGTCTAAGTCAACTGAATCATTGCTACCGGAGGCCCTCTCCCGGGGAACAGGTACTACGCAAACCGCGCTATGGTTGTGCTGGGTGCCGACTTCAAACGGCGGTGAAAAGTCAATTGCCTGGTGCTTTGGAGTGCTACCTGTCTGATGCTAACAGGGTCCTCGTCCGTCCCAGGGCCTCGACCCTCGGAAGAGATAAATCGGCCAGACAACATATGTCGGAGTCACGCAGCTGACCTTGCAGCTCCTTGTCCTCCAACTTGATCCGCTCAGATGGTCGGACCTGGTCTAAACTTGGGATCGCCAATGCTGTCCCACCCTTCCCTCCAATTTACTTGTGCGAAAAGTCACAACGCGGTACGCGCGGGAACATAGACCGATGACCCCCAGCTCGAAATATGGTGCCATTGTTGGAAGACCCCAAGAAACGCCAGCCAATGCCTCAGTTCCGGTTCCTATCGTACAGATATGTACAGCAGCGCCGGTTCCTTTTCACTGCAAATCGGTTCACCCCTTCTTTGCAGCAGCGACCACGGCAGCAGCTTGCTCAGCCCGGTACTTCTTATTCTCCACCTCCCTCCAATCCTCTGGTGTCTTTTCGTTGCCGTCGGTATCGCCCCGCCCTCCGGCAAAGGCAGCCTTGCCAGCATAAAGCTGGTACCCATCGCCCGAGTCTTCGGTCTTCTGCAGCTGGGGGAAGCTAATGGGTTGGTTCCCCCGGAAACGCTTGCGCATATCGAGCATACCGCGGCGACACTCCCCAAAGCCTTTTTTGAGTTGCTGGCACTTCAGCGGCAAGTCGTCGGACAGGGGCTGGCGGAGGCATTCGGCGGCCGTGTGTCGCTGCACCATCACGCACTCAGACTCCTGTAGGCACTGAGCCAGCGCTTCTCCTGTTCTCGTCCCTGCGGTTAGTCACAATCATGACGGAGTTTAGGGCATTTGTAGAAGCGTACGAATGTCTTTACATGAGCTCGGCATGATGACTGGCGGGGAGGGAAGATGTCCAAGGATCGCGGGGGTCGCAGCGGTTTCTCACAAGAGGTCTGGGCATCCTCTCGAATGGCTGCTAGCAGCTGGATCGAAGAACGCTGTGACCGCGCGCTCGGGTTGAGCCGATTGGTCCGCCCACCTGTCCCCGCGTGGTTCGAGCGCCAGGACCTCGCCAATCAGTCTAACTGTTAGCGGCTCCTCAGTTAAGCTTGTCGTAGTCGAGATAAGGGGCAGCCCTCTTCAAGAATTCGGGGCACAGCTGCGCGTCTAATTGGCTTGCTGACTGTGTACAAGCATCACAAGCCCAAACTTTGCGGCACGCATGTGATTCGACTGTGACATCACAAACGACTTCCCCATTCGACGTTGGATCTTGAACGCCAACCCCACCATTTCCAGTCTCCTTGTTCCATCGCAAATCCTAGCACGACCTCGAAACCATTGATCAATTACACTAGAAGCATCTAGGGCAGAACGACAATGCCTTTCGCCGCCACGGATTTTTAGCTCGATTGTTCTTGAATCGTTTCAGCCCTGGGAGCTAGTGAAGAGGCAGAGCCTCTGGCAAGTCGTCAGGATGCCTGTTCCCTTCCTGGGACGGCTGAATCTGTGAGAAACACCCCATGCCCATATATGGATCGTGTCCAGGAGCTAATTTCAGTCTGTAACTCGTCGAATAGCACTGAGTATGCTGCCCTCGTCGGGTCGTTCCTCCTCGTGGGGCTCGAGGCTTTCGTGCGAGTTTTCACCCTTGCTCTACGTATGACCCCTAATCGAAGTGCTTCTCATCAGAAAACACAATGATACTAATTTGAACGAAGCGTCGTCCCTTCTCGCGATCTTCTACAGGATCTCGAGGCGGTTATTCAACAGACTGACATCTCCGGCACAAAAGAGGGCCGAGGAAAGACGGAAGTGTAAGTACTCACGCTGCCGTGTGAAGCTGTTTTATTAACCACTAAACTAGCTGTCTCTGTGTCGGTCCGCGATGCCTCCGACTTTGTCGATATCTGTGCCATGTGGGGGTACACGGCCGAGGAGCACGTGGTACAGACTAAGGACGGGTACCTACTTGGCCTGCACCGGCTGGCCTGGAAGAAAGGTGAGGAGGACGTTAGGGTCAATCGCGGCCCAAATAGCGTCAAGAAGCGCGTGGTGTACCTGCACCACGGTCTGCTTATGAACAGTGAGGTCTGGGTTTGCCTAACAGATGAGCAGAGGTCGCTTCCCTTCGTCCTCGTTGACAGGGGGTTTGATGTTTGGGTAGGTAACCCCCATGCACGATACCACACACAACCGCGAGGAGACTAACATGAAACTGTCTGCAGTTAGGGAACAACCGCGGCAACAAATACTCTAAGAAATCCATAAACTGCTCGCCGACATCCCTAGACTTTTGGAACTTCTCGATCGACGAGTTCGCCTTCTACGATATCCCCGACAGCATCGCTTATGTTCTGGATACTACCGGCCAGCCATCCTTATCCTATATTGGCTTTTCGCAAGGGACAGCCCAGGCTTTCGCGAGTCTTGCCGTCCATCCCAAGCTCAACGATCAGGTCAACGTATTCATCGCGCTCGCTCCAGCCATGTCACCCGCTGGCTTGTCTAATGGGGTCGTAGACGCATTAGTCAAGGCATCCCCGCAGGTGTTATTCTTGCTGTTTGGAAGGCGATCGATTCTCAGCTCTACCACTATGTGGCAGTCGTTACTCTATCCTCCATTGTTCACCAAAGTTATCGACCTCGGCCTGACGTTCCTATTCAACTGGAAGACGCAGAACATTAGCACCTCCCAGAAGTTAGCCGCCTATCCTCACCTGTATTCCTTCACGAGCACCAAGTCCGTCGTGCACTGGTTTCAAATCATCCGCACCAAATCATTTCAGATGTATGACGACGACGTGCACCCACCCTTATTGCTCTCCTCCAGCAGCAAATACACCAAAGTCGCCAAATACCCGACCCGCAACATCAAGACACCGGTTGTGCTCGTGTACGGAGGTAGCGACTCACTTGTAGACATCAAGGTTATGTTGCGGGAGCTGCCAAGCCAGACAGTGGCGACTGAGATTCCGCACTACGAGCACCTAGACTTTCTCTGGGCGCGTGACGTGGATACACAGGTATTCCAGCATGTGTTTGACGCCCTAGAAAGCTTCACCGGGGCTGAGCACACAAAAGAGGAGTACGAGAGGTACCGCAACGCCAGACATTCGAGCTTGAGTGCAAGCAGCTTCTTCCGGCGGCAGACGGCGCGGGGCAGCGACACCGCCCTTGACAGCGACGTTAGCACCGCGGTGGGCGGTGGTAGTATTGCAGACGACGGACCCAGTGTTGAACATCGGGAAGACCCCCTGAATGGTACTAATGTCGGGATAGGTGGGAGCCCCGAACAGGAGCCTGGCTCTCGTCGGCAACTGCATCAACTTCGTGAGAGCCACATTCCTTCCCCGAGCTGTGGCGCTGGGATGGCTAGGCTCCGCAACATCCACGTCGGTGGCGCCGGGGACGATTTTGGTTGCCCCAGTCCGTTGTCTCCCCAAAGCGTCCGATTCCAGGACGGTATGGCTGAGGTGGGGGCAGACGGCTCGCTTGATCAAGATGACCAAGCAACGGCGGCCCAGCTGCGAACACCGAAGCGGAGGGGCACAGGTGGGAGTCACATGAGTGTGGATTCAATGAAGGGGGGTCGTGGGATAAGCCTTGGGACAGGTACGGATCCTAGGTTTTTGGATGAATTACGCTAGGGTTTAATTACTAACTGCCGTCATGGATGCAGCCAGGGCGGTTGGCGGCCTGACGACGAGTGAGTTGGATGAACTCAGTCCCGTGACACCAGTGAGCGAGAGGGGATACAGGAAATAGGAAACGATGTTGCGCCGAGATTCCTATTAGAAGTTGTTTTAGGGGGCATATGAAACATCAAGGCGTTGGCGGCGTTATATGGAAGGTGGTGTGAAACTGTATACAGGGTTAGAACCAGTCCCTAGAGCACAACGTACATACAAATTACATGTTCAGCAAATGCAACAGCCGCTGGAGCACATGTCCATGGATAATTTCACCTATCTTTGCCTCCGGTATCTGAGAGGGCCAACCCTCCAAGGACAAGATACAACCGCGTTGTGAGGATGAAAAGACTATTCAAATCTTCCGTGAGTAATGTTGTCTGTGGGCTGGCTGTCATCATAGGCAGTCTAGAGGGTTGATCTGTCTACGGCTCTGTGAAAAATAGACTAGGTCACACGACCTTGGTGATGTAACATGGTGTCACTCTCTCTGCCCCAAATGACTACGGCCAGAGACTCTTTGGCAATTATGGCACTGGGGGGATCGTCGTATAATAGCTTGTGGCACAAATCAGAACCAAGATGCAAAATGAATATGTCGCCTTGCTAGTATCAAACAATAGGCCGATGCCAGTGTTGGGGGTATCCTGATCTAACCCATATAAAAACAAAGCAAATATATCCCTTTATCCCAAACAAACCATACCAGTATCCAATTTCCATCTATGACCCATCCGCTTAATCCAGATATAACTTCAACACCGTACCGCCTTTCGGCCAACTAAACAATCATGCCGTAGCCTCGGCCTCACTCGTTATCGAGCCACCCTTTTCCGCGCTCCGCTGCTTAGCGCTACCAAGCCCCCCCGCGCCGTCCATCATCTCCTTGAAGCAGATAGACGGATGGAAAACATTGAGCACCAAGCACGCAACGATGATCATCACGCCCTCGAACCCGATGAACAGGTCCTGACGCATCATCAATGGCCCGTCCCAGCCGTTGCTTAGCTCGGCAACACGGTAGACCGATCGCCAGAAGATGCAGATGGTGGCGATGGACAGAGCGGCCAGCATGCCCTTGAAACCGAAGCTATTGCGCAAGTTGCGAGCAGCTTCGCTCTGGTCGAAAGCATCGGCACCGAGGCGGCGGTAGCGGCGCACGACGTTGAGTGCGAAGTCGGTCGAGCAGGCCATGAACACCAAGAGTGTGGCGACCTGAAAGGACAGGCCAGCAAGCATGATGTTGTCTCCGGTCTTTGTTGAATTCCCGTTGTGAGATGAGATGGAAGCCAACGCGCCACCAGCAGCTTGCAAGACCAGAGAAATGACGTCGCAGGGGATGAACTATGGCCAAGTGTCAGAATAGAGGAGATGGGAAAGAGCTGAGCCCGGAAAGGACGGGCTTACAAGACGAGTGTATGTCTCGGGTTTGATACGCGAGTTCTCAGGGCCGAAAGCGTAGACAATCCGGCGCAGGCAGAGGTAGATTCCTCCTGCGAGGAACGCAGGGGCGATAGTCAGGCAGCAGATTTGCATCAGAAAGCCATTCTCGTCGAACCGATTCTTGTAGCTCATGAGGCGGCCCGCATAACCCAGAATCTCGAGGATGACGCCAGCAATGAAGGCGAACGTGAAAGACTTTCCTCGTCTGGTCGCGGCAAAGGTGCCGATGAAGCCGATGAGAGAGATGACAAAGAGGGCGAGTAGGGCTGCGTTCGCGCCGAGGCTGATATCGTAGCCGTAGAAGCCCGGGATATCTTCGCAAGCGGGATCGCTCGGGTTCAGGTAGCAAAAACTTCCCCAGCTGCGATATCCGGCGGGTGGATTTGTAATATTGGCCATTGTACTAATCGGGTCGTGAGTGTCGTTGTGGTGTTGGTGTGTCGAATACAACCGACTCAACTTGGCGTATTGAAACCCTGGAATACAAGAAAGAAGAGAACGGGAGAATGACTCTGAATATGTCCAGCTGTGCCATATGACGGTGGCACACTGAGAATCTTTATATCCTGACCCCTGCAGCCATGTTGGGTCTGAAGTCCCAGACGGAGACAGGGTGGGTCATAGTCCTCAGATGGGACGGGTCGTCACCCCTGCCCTTGAGGCTCGAGGCTCCGGCTGTGATTTGGGGGCAATGCGCGTCCTGGGTGCGAGCTGTGGCTATGCAGTCTCGCACCTGCACGTCAAATCCTCCCGCTGGGAACGGAGTGCGGGACAACTCCTAGCGTCCAGCTCCGCTCGTCCAGGCATCCCCGGGCCAGACCATTCAATGGAGTTCGAATTGGGCTCCTCGGACAGCTAGCTCAGCGCGTCCAGCAAAGCAGGGCGACTGACTGCAAAGACTCGGTAATGCAAAATGGCCTAGGAAAACGGATTGAGAGACAACTTTGTTCAAGTTCAATTGATCTTTGGTGTTATGTGAACGGAGCTGTAACAGGAAACGCAGTGTAACGGGACTGTCTGACCACTTTGCCATACATCCCGCAACCCAACAGGTTGAAATTTGAAGGATTAGAGCAAGGGAGGTGTCTCTGTCTTCCTTATCCCGCCATTGGTTGACGTGCCCCCTCCTGGCGGTAGGCTTGCTGACGTACCCAGCTTTCGTATCCCAAGCGTCCAAGAGCGCCTCAAGATGCCATCCGAGTTGCATCTGGCACTGTCACAATTCAGAGTGGTAAGCGCCGAGCCTGATAGCAGCCAGGGTTCGTGGGAGATGAATACTAGGTAAGTCCTATCCGAGCATTCGCCGATCTCGCCCTCATAAATGCGGGAGGACGACGAATCCGTTATGAAGGAGCCGGGAGGTAACTCTCAGATGAGGCGCATCGGGAAGGCTGAAGCAGCTGTAGCTCTCCAATCTACCCTTAATGGGACAGATGAACAGACCTGGAAAGTACCGACAGGACGGGCTAGCACATCCTCGAGCTAGAGATGAATACCGTGACATCTAGAGAGGGATGCATAGGCGCCAAATTGAACAGCCATCAAACTGGTTGACCCTAGGGGGCAGGGCTGAGCTGATTGCTGAAGTCGTACCAAGGCTGTGCCGTGCGCTGGGGAACTGAAGTCCTTGAACAAACGCCCAAGCTCTCGCACCATCTCGCACGCAGCACGTGATACCCCACATATCCCGTAAGACGGTACTGGCAAGGCGTGTCATTCCTCCCATCTCCGCTTTGCTCCGTTTCTTGCTTACCCACAACAGCCCGTCCCGAGACTCCTTGACCTCTAAAATCCATCATGTCGAATGGATCTTGCGCGCAGTCCATCCCCATTCGGGCGGAGAGCATGAAAAGGGAACTGTCTTGCGACGCGTGCAGCATGGCGTTTTCGAGATTCCCCAGAAACCTCACCGATACACGTCACGCCGCTTCAGCCACTTTTAGCATTGACCAAGCGGCTGAAAGAAAGCCCGGCCACGGCTCTGTTGTCGACGCATGCTGACATGGGACTAACTACCCTGAGATGGTACACCTAAAATCCTGCAGCAAACAAAAATAAGCTCAACACTGGCCGTGGGACCGGCCTGTTCATCCGGCCTCGAGCTTGATGCTCCCGCAAGACGGCGGTTGCGTACTGATTGCCAAACAGCCATCTAACACACCCCCCCATCCACAACACAGCCGTGAGGTCCAGTCAGTATAGTAACTCCTTCAAACGGCATGCTCTTCAGCGCTGGTAATAATCTCAGTTAAATGCTGCTATCCTGAGTCTGCATGCGGCCCTGTTATTCGTCATCCCAATGCCTCCGGCTGATGATAATTGGTCTCGCTGGATCCCATGGTCCGTAAATCTCATTCTTGTACTTCTGCAGCCCGATCAACCACCAGCTGCAACCGCCCAAGGCCAGCGCCGAGATCAGACAACTGACAACCATGCCTATCAGTCCGTTCTTCCACGGGAGGGACTCGTCCTCGCGGCCCAACACCATTCCTACCCCCCCGCCGGCACCTAGCACCAACAACACCGTCAGAACAACGTGATACCGCCAGCTCTGCTGCCGCGCGTACACCCGGAATACTGGGAACAGCCCAAACACCTCGATGCTGAACAGAGTCAGGCTGAACACCTGCCCTGTTGACGGCAGCCGGCTCGCCAGCACTGTGGACGCCATCAACGCCGCGTTGGTGGACAGTGACGCCACAGGAAATTTATGCGCGCCGTCCCAGCTGCCCTTATAATCGAAGAAGAATATGTTTATGGCAAGCAACCAGAAGGACATGGACCAAATGCTGTCTGACGACGTGGATCGCGTCAGCGATTTTAGAATGGGAGACAGTCCTAGAAGCGTGAAGTAGATGAGGATGGCCGATTTCATCGTACCCAGACGCAGCTTCGCTCTGTCCCATCGTGAGGTGGGGGCACCCCGCTGCCCGGCTTCAGCGTAGGCCTCGCCCGGTCCACCTCGGGCAGCGGCGCTGGTCTGCGAGCTGACCGAGTGCACCGAGCTGACCGACCTCGAGTGTACATGCCCAGGGGTCAGTAGGCTGCTGCCATTCGCGTTGCTGAGCCCGGAAGGAACATGCCGCTGCGATTGCAGCTCCTGAATCAAGTTTGTGCTGGAACTGGCTGCCGACGGCATGTTGGAGGGGTTCGTCGTACTAGTTCCGCTAGGGTTGAGCGTGGGCAAGCCGACATCTGAATCTTGACGTCGTGGAGGTCTGAATTCCCTGTAGGCGCCTACCCCCCCGGCGCGTGGGATACCATCCACTGCGCTGTCTTGGCTTTCCTGGCCAACCCACCAGTCCCACAACAGCCAGCCAATAAAGGTTGCAAAGCTGCCCCATCCCACCACCGATACGGGGCTAACGCGCTCCTGGAATATCCCCACGAAACAAACAATGAAGATGATCACCGAGCACACGTGTTGTATGATGATGGTAGAGTCGGCAACCAACGGCCAGAAGTCGTAGGGCTGAACGCGCGGGTTACGTTGAAGGTTCTCCAGGAACGTGGCTTGATCGGTGTAGTTGTCGGGGTCTAGCAGTACGTCAGTTACAAGTGACCGACTAGCCGAGTAGAGAGGGTTTACGCACATGACTGCTTCACCCAGAGCAGTTTTTGGAAGCGCTTCCGCCTCCGGCTGCGACTTCGACTGGCTTCCTTGCGTCTCATGCGCCGGGGCCGCATTTCGTTGCCCGAGCCATTGCCACCGACGTCGAAGAGGCCCGGCCGGCGCGGAGGCGATGCCGATACAAAGGCATCCTCGGGCGCGAGGTGTGAAGGGTCGGGACGGTTGGATCTCAAATTAGAGGGGACTGTGGCGGAGCGGACCAGCGCTGGGTGATTGTGGTGCTGTTGTTGAGAGCTATTCTCGAGACCATTATCGATGTCGGAGGAGATGGCCGACTGCTGGAGCCCAGAGGGAGGGGCCATGGAAATGTCCCAAGAAATCTACTCGTGCGCCATGCAATCGGCGTGTTCGCGCGCGCAGAGGGCGATAACGCGACAAGAAGAACAAGACAGGTTTCATTTGGCAGGCCTGGGAATCCCAGTGGAGGTCGCAAAATCCATGTGGTTATCAAAGCTTGGGCCAATGTGTGGGGTTTCTACACTAGACAAGTTAGTGGGATTTGGCGCGCCGATCGGATCTCACTGGCTGACCAACTCTCCGACCACCTCTTGTTCAAACTTCAAACCAACCACGCCGCCAAGGATTCTTAAGCTTCTCAGAACCTTCGACAGATGTTTCCATGACACCCCATACCATCGTGGCCGTTTCGAGGCAGCTGATCTTGTCAACTGTCACCGTCTCGGCGCTCCCGGTTCCGCCTGCCATCCGCTCAAGGCACTCGGACACACCTTGCGTCATCTCAAACACACGGGGCTGCGCAGTGACCAGGCCCGTGAGGGAGCCCCCACGAGCAGTCCTGGCGCTCTTCGATTGATCGACGCCCGGTGACAGTGGCAGAATCTTCAGGAGGCGGGAGAGTACTTTGTACGTCTGCCTCGTCTGCCCGACCCCTCCCTCTCCAGTCTATCGAGAGCTCGAGGGGTCGCTCCGGGGAGCATGTGGAGCTTACTAGGAGAAACGAACCCCGCGAATTGGATACGATTGCCGGCTCCAGTTGTCCGTAGTCCGCAATTGGAAGGCTTGATATGGGATACGGCGTAGTCAGTGTTGTTGGGTCGGGCACTGCTATTCAGATGTGCTCTCAGTGTCACAGCTGAGTTTCGCAAAGTCTCAAGTGTTCTGCTTCAGTCCCAACGCGGCAGACAGCCAGAACCAGACGAAAATCAAATGTCATACGAAGAGAAGAATCGGCGAATGTGTAACCTCAGCTGGGCTCGGGGAGGCTTCGGGCGCTCCTGTCAGGATGCAAGGGTCGATTGCCGGGTAAAAACGATCCCTGCGAGGCGTGATTTCCAAGTTCTGATGTCTTGGCGACCCCAATTCAACCCCACGCTTACCTTCTCAAGCTGAACGCATTGATGCGGCATTCTTTTCAAAACAACCCCTTTGGACCCTCAAAGGGCGGCTGGTAGATGGCGGGTGCCTAGGAGTGAGGATGGCTCGTCTGGTGTCTTGATACATGCAACTAAGGGTAGCTAGTACCAAACTCTCAGCCCACAGGGAGCGCTACCTAGCTATCTGCTGTCTTTGACCAGAGCCTCCAGCCCGCCATCCCGTCGCTCCATCTGCGATCCGGCAGTTATCTACCATGCCGGCCCCCAAGAGCTACGTTGGCCACCTGTGCGACTCATAGTTTCCACGATATAAAGGCGTCTGTTGGCACTCAACTTTGCTTTTCCTTGGGTTGCCATTCGCTTCTGGACCTCGCAGGTCGTTGGTTCCACTTTGGTTGGCTCATACCTTTGCTTTCCGGGTCGTAAAGGTGACATCGGTCGTGTAAGTCGGAGCTCTGGACCTTTGCGGTCACTTTCTTGCTCATCTGCCCCTCCGCACCCTCCCGCGTTTCCCCCTTCATGTGGCCTCGGCCTTTCCCTCTCATACGCTTCAATCAATCCACGAACGCGCCTGACTTACACAGGCCATGTTCCAATCAGAAACAATTTATATTAGCCTGCTGCGTCATCCATTGAAGTAGAACTCCGGGAGCCGCGGATATTGCCAGCCATCTGGAACCCCATATTAGCCGACCACCTACTATTTGATACCCCTGCGCAGGCAGACCATAATTCGAAGAAACCTTATCCGGCCTGGGCCTTAAACCCCTCGCGGCATCCATTGCCCGACAACAAAGCCAGCCGGCTTTTATATAGGTGTCGTCGGGCACCACGCTTCATCCTCTTTCCTTTTGGCATAAACCCACTACGCCTCAGCGAGCACCCTCTACTGCGACGGCAGTGTTTGTCAACATGAAGCTCACCAGCCTGTATTTCACAACGCACCTTGCCTCCCTAGCGATCAGCGCCCCAACGCCACTTCGCCAATTTGGGCATCTCGAGGCCGAGCCTCAGTCTCAAGCCCCGCGCGATGAGGCGGTAGCATCCGGTAAAGGACGGTGGAGGCTCGGGTATCCCAAGATCTTTCCCGAAGCACCGGTTCTTGGTGGGAAGAAGGGCAGCAAAGATGGATACTTCAACAACATCCCATGGAACCCCCCAAACTCGGCGCAACTGTCCAAGGTGCTCACCGCCGAACGACCCTTGACCACCGAGTACCTTCTCTCGCACAGGCCAAAACAGAGCTCGGAGGCGCGTATAATGAAAGGGGAGGCCGCGAGGCCGGCTCATCAACTCCACGACGCGGAAACTGTGACTCGGCAACACCAGTTGGATATGCAGGCGGAGTTCTTCGAGGTCAGCGAGATGGAAATCGCCATCGCTATTCCGTCACGGATGGGCACGCCGTGCCGGTATGCGCGGTTGTCGCGAGACCGCAACGATGTGCTGGTCGTATTTTTGGCTGTGGCGTTTTTGCTCGCCGTACTTATGATTGAAGCTTGGGGGTCTATCTGCCGCAGGTTAGTATCCTATTTTCATTCTCAGGGAAATTGAGTCAGGGCATTGACAGTGAGACAGCGCAAGGAATGTTCTCGGCAGGCCAGGGGCGATCAGGCTAGAGATCAATGACGAAGGGATAGCTGCGGGCCGCCAACCGTTGTCGATTCAATCATCTGAGAAAGTCCTATCGTCGGAAGAAAACGAGAACCCCTAACGCTGGGGTTGGGCAGTCAGTTGAATCAGCATTGTGTTCGGCGTTTTTGTGGGTATTATTTTGGCGTTAGACGCGGCATTGGGAACTCCTTTTGCGCATAGGATGGGATACGAGATACTTTGTTGGTGCCTGGATTTCAAAGCCGCTCGCATAACGGCATCTTTTGGCGATGGCCGGTTCCCGGCGCTGTTGGACTTGTTAGGAAAAGCGCTGACGGGAACGGGCGTTTTGGGGGAGGGGGGATAGAATTCCAGGCTCAGACCGGGTGTACTTTGCAACCGAACGGATCCGAGCCTGCCATGGCTCTACCTACAGATGTCTTCAATGACAATTAGTGAATATTTGAACGAAACCAACCGCAATCTGATTTGCGTGTTTACGAGGGACAGAATCTCTTGCCAGACTTGATGAGAACCACGTTTCTTGGCATGGGTTGGCTCTGGTCGCCATTGGCGGGGCTGTCTCTCGGCATTCTGCTTGCTAGCATCGGCTCGAATCTTTGATCTGCTCGGGGTCACCTGGCCTTTCCATCCCGCCCGCGAACAGTTCCAGGTTCAGGCAAACTTTGATGTCGTGCGAACACCTGCGGCTTCACAGCGTCTGACTGATTTCCCCAGAATGGGTCTTTCCCGGGCAGGTAGACCAGCACTGGTAAGGCATGTGGACCTAGTGTGCTGCTCCAAACGATGATGCACGTTGCCCTACACTGCAGGCCCACTTCACGCATGAAATCCGCGACCGCGGCGCCAGAGAAACGATGCCAAGACGGCTGGCTAGGTTCGGGCTTTTGCAACGTCAGTGGACTGTGAGACCTGAAGACTGCTGTCGCGCGACGCCGTTCGTCCGTCAAAAAAAAGAACCTAGCACTCAGGAAGCAGAAGTAGACCGGAGACGGAGTGAGTGACAGCCTGTCAGGCCCAAGTGGTCGAAGCTGATATTATCATCGGCGACAGCCTTGCCCATGATGGCGACAAAGCGCATGCAGGGAGGGTGCCGAGTAGAGTAGCATGGAGCAATCGGGAGCTGCATCCCTGGAATCAACTACAACCGCTGGGCTGCCTCGCCGGGCTTTTATTGGGCGGAGGTGAGGAGGTCGCCAGGTCTAGCAACTGTTTCATGCCAGGGCTTGCAGGCCTCCACTTCAGCCCAAGCCTAGCCTGCCGCTCAAGGCTGCCCGCCCCGGTTACTAACACGGACTTAACCCCGCCCCTCCTCTTCCACACGGCTGGTCAGCCTCTTCTCACGCTTCATACTCCTCCGCCGTTTGTCTGCCCTCGTGAGCATTCTTATTGCTGTAGACGCTGTGGAGAGCTGGAGGCGTTGACCGGTAGCCACTAACACCGGGCTTGACAAGGCTGCCCCGCCCTCAATCCGCGACTCAGGAAACATTCATCGATTGACCCCGCACGCTATCCCTTGACGAAGTTCGTTGTTTGGACGAACCCTAGGAAGTGTCCAAAGCAAGAATGTCGCTGCAAATCGACGAGAGCGGACGACGCGGCCGGTCCCGCTCACCGGGAGGCCGCGACCGCAGCCACACACGCCCGGACGTGGTTGATGCCGTCCCGTACCCGAGCTCCACCGAGGCGTTCCGCGACCCGGCGTCAACCGCTTACGAATACGAGCGCCTGTCCAAGTGGTCGGCGCCGCCTGACGATGACGACGATGCCGCATACTACCGGCGCAAGCAGGACGAGTACCGGCCCGCTCCCCCCGCCGCTCCCGAGAGAGAGCGTGAAAGAGAGCGGGATCGCGACCGGGATCGGGAGAAGGAAAGAGAGCCGCCGCGCGCACGTGACCGGGACAGCGACGGAGACCGGGACAGGGAGCGGGAGCGGGAGGAGGAGCTTCGGCGTGCAAGCATGTTCCTCCCCCAGAAATATGCTGCGAAGCTGTCTAGCGGCCCGAGGGATGAACCGAGCCCCCCGCGCGATTCGCGGGACTCGCTCCGCAACAAGGAGAAAGAGCGCGAGAGAGATCGGGATAGGGACCGCGAGAGAGACCGCGAGCGGGATCGGGGTGACAAAGACTCGGACAAGGATCGCGAGCGCCAACGAAAGAAAGACAAGCTCGACGAAGACCTGGCCTATGGCAAGCCGTCCGCTCCTTCCAAGTATGATGCCCGCCCAGAGTCGCCGCCGTCTGCGGCCTATGGTTATGGCCAGCCGCCCAAGCAATGGGGTGATGACCCCCGATACAGCAACAGTCGCCTCGATGTCGCCGGTCCGCGCCCTGGTGGCCGTGATCCAAGCCCCGGGCCGATGAAGTCAGCCATGAAGCGCGGCACCTCGCCACAACCACCCGTTGGCCGCATGGCAAGCTTGACAGTGAACACGGGGCATCACTCAGCCTCGATGGGCATGTCACTCTCCGCCGCGCCGCCGTCGCCGCTCATGGACTCCTACCAAGGGACATACCAGCAATTGTCGCCAATGCCGTCACCATTGCTCCTCCCAGGTGGACGCGGCTCCGATACGCAGATCCTCGACGCACTGTCTCCCATCGGCTCGGATGATGACCGCAACGACAAGAAGCGGTCACGCCGCGCGCGCTTCCACGACCCTGTCGATGATGCTGCGCGCCTCGCTAAGGCGCTCAAGGGCGAGAAGCGTGCGCCCGAGACCGAGCCGCTCATTGAGATCCTGCCAGGCCTCACGCACGACCAGATGATGGAGCTCCGGGTCGAGTATAAGCGACTCGTAAAGACAGGTTCGGAGCGCAAGGGGGTCAACATCGCCAAGCACATCCGCGCCCGTCTCAAGGATGAGGACCCGAACCTGATGAAGGCCTGCTACGCCACCGCCCTCGGCCGTTGGGAGTCGGAGGCCTACTGGGCCAACTTCTGGTACCACGGCGACAAGACGCGGCGCGAGCTGTTGATTGAAGCTCTGATGGGCCGCACCAACGACGAGATCCGCCGCATCAAGGATGGCTTCAGTGATAAGAAGTACGGTGACAGCCTGTCGCGATGCATGCGCACTGAGCTCAAGGAGGATAAGTTCAAGAAGGCCGTGCTGATGGTGCTGGACGAGCAGCGCATGGAGGAAGTGGATGCGTATGGTCGACCGCTGCGGATCGACTACGATCTCGTATACAACGACGTCAAACAGCTTAACCACGCCGTGCGCAGCGAGAGAGGCGGAGAGACGCTGATGATTACCATCGTCACGCAGCGCAGCGACAGCCATCTGCGAGAGATGCTCAAGATGTATAAGGAGACCTTCAAGGGGGCGAACTTCGCAAAAGATGCGCTTAAGAAGAGCGGAAACCTCGTGGTAAGACTATCCGGCCCCCAACTAGACTACATGTGGCCTCGGAATGCTGACTGTCCCACGTTGTACAGGGTGAGGTCCTCGCGCACGTCCTGAATGGCGTCATTAATAAACCAGTCCGGGACGCAATGCTGCTCAACCATGCGCTCACGGCGTCCAAGCGTGACGAGCTGCGTCGGGAGCTGTTGATCTCCCGCCTTGTACGCTATCATTGGGACAGCTCGCACATGGCCGCCGTCAAGAGGGCCTATCGCGAACATTATGGCAGGGATCTACAAGATGCTGTGCGTGACGCAACTAGCGGAGAGCTTGGCGAGTTTTGTACTCAACTGTGCATCTCACGAATGCCAGACCACGTGAAGAAGATTGATGCCAGAGACAGGCGAGACCGGTGATGGACTGTTATGCCGTTTCACTCAGGGGTCGCGACGGTCAGATTTAGGATATGACGAGGTAATGTCTTGTCAGCATGTCGGGGTGGCTTATGAAAAAGAAGCATCAGCGTTGTTGGTGTCATTTTAAAGACACAAAACTCTCTTGTGATACCAAACTCGTGAGGGAGAGGGGAACAGAAAGAAGCATCTTTGACATTGGGCTGGCATTACGTTGATGCAGGTTTATTTTCAGGAAATCGGATGCCACTAGGGCTTGCATTTGTGCCATCTTCTTTGGCATCTTGGATGTATTTCCTCGTCATCGTAGGTTCAAGCATTCGTTTCAAGTTTGGCCATGATCAAGTAGCTCGGTAGGTAAGGATAGAAATTCCGCTGCAGAGATATACTCAAACTTCATCACTTGATAGACAAATGTGTCCCCTCCGAAGGTGGACGCCCGTGGTGGAATTGCTAGGTACCCCTAAGTCCCGTCAGCCACCTCGCGCTCGTCCACTTCTCACCGCGGCCCACGTGCCAGGCAAAGACCGAGGCTCGTTTTCGTCCTCGCCCTTACCGGTGAACGATTTACACTCACTTGACTCGTCGCTTAAAACCTCATCACCATGAAGCAGCCAAGCAGCAAGCCTATTAAATCTATCGCAAGGTCAGGCACTGCTTCACTAACTGAGTCAACAACCATCAAGACAAGTAAGAGGGAGGGGTTCACAACAGCCAGAATAATCCCCAAAACAGAGCTGCACAGTGGTGGTGGTGAAGCCAATCTTGATATCAAGTCTTCCGTCATGAATGATGGGGCGAGCGTTGAGGGCTCTTGGGGCAAACTGGGAACCTCGGCATCGATGTCTTGGGCTCTGAGGGTTTGGTTCCAAAACGGAGTTGAGTCACTTGCTGCCTGGGGCTTGGTCATGGCCCTTGCCGGCTTGCGAGCCTTCTGGACAGGGAAGACGTGCCTGGCGTTGTCTGTGCAGTTGTGTAATCGGATCTTGAATCTTCTTCATCGGAAGGTGCTTCGATAGCTCTGTCGAAGGACCCGACGGGACTTGGTACCTCGGAAGGGGCCCTAGTGAGGGAAATAGCCCCATCATCAGAGGCTGTGTCCGAAGAGGTGAGGAGACGCCAGGGGACACTATCGGCAGCAACAAAAGATAGCCGCGGCCGCTTTGCCTTGTTTTCGGCGGAAGATGATATATGCACGGGGGTAGGGCGTTGGTAGCGTATCTTCTGAAGCCTTATTCGCCCGCAGCTTGCCAGAGCGTGTTCTCGCTCGACCGGATGGATGATTACGCAGTTACGATACTTGTACCATCTGCTGCCCGGTAGTCATCATTGCGAGTATTCGTCGATTGGTCTGCTATGATTTGCTGATACCGGAGCACAAACAGGAGCATGAGTCGCGGCCATGCGCTCGGGTGTAACGGGTCAGTATGGGCGGGTAACCGTGATAGTTGGTGGTCTCAGTTTTACCGGGGCGTCCGCTCAGAGAGGCCACCGAGGTTGGAGGGTTGGTTGGAAGGTTATTGAAGGAAGCCGAACCTCACCAAACAAGAACTAGCATCATCACGGAGTATGGTGCCGTATTGAGAACGAAGTCAACCGTTGGCGGTGGAAATCAAAAGGCCGTGTCAGTGTTATGGTCACTGGTGGCTCACGGGAGGAATGGCCGAGTGAAAGAAGCATTTGTTAGCGCTGTGGAGACAGCGGGATGACGTCACATGTTAGATCCCTTGCCTGGTGAGAGGAGTCAACTCTTCATCTCCCTGCCGAAAACCTCTTCAGTCCTTGTCGACATGGCATCCAAAACTGGCAGTTCACACAACAACAGGAACTGCTGCAAGCAGAAAATCTCCACCTCGGCCTCGTGTGTTCCCTTCAGCCGCATCGCGAGACGGCCCACATTTCCCAAACGACATTCCTAAACGTAATCCGTGCATATCTCGGCCTTCGGCGTTCACAGTCCTCTTCCGTTCTCGACTCCGATCCAAACCCATCTTCATATTTTACCTTGTTCGGCCGGCCGCATAGGTGTAGGTCGGATTCAAGGCTTAATATGAGCTAACAGCATTCCAATCAGCAATATTTTAGGCAATATTTTAGTCTCCAGCATAAGGTACAAGACGAAAGTGAACCGGCTGCCAGCCTCAAATACTCCCATCTACACTCATCTCCGCGGCTCCGCGGTCATGTCTAAGACTCCTCTTTCTAAAACCAGTACGCGCCTTCAGAGGTCCTCCCCAAATATCCCTCAGAAGCGCGAGTTGGACGCGAAAAGTCATGAGGACACGCTTCTCCGGGAGATGACGGACATTGGGTGGATTCACCCCGTCTCGAATCTGGTTGCCATGGTGGCCCACACTTACATCCCGCCTGGGAGGGCCCGGGAATTCTTCTAGAAGCAATAAGGTACGCTTGTGGGCACTCAACGGCTCTGACATAATCGCGAGCAGCGAGCCCTAATTTGGACCGAACTACCTACCACGAGTGCTCGAGTCGTATTTCGATACGTAATATGACCTAGACGAACACCCACGGCTTTCTCTCGAAGATGAGACAAATGATGTCGAGATATCTGCCCGAAAGTTGGTATATTGGCTCTGCGGGACCACGGCATAAACGTTAGACAATCTTGTATGTCTAAAGATAGGAGAGGAATGGGAAAGGCGACAAAAAACGGAAGCGTTGCGGAAGCAGCCGTTTGTTCTCTACCTCTACCTAGGAAGGTTAAGCAACCACCTCGCCGTATCAGCGGCATCGGCAATGGTTGTCAAGCATCTTGCCTCCGAAAGCAAACAAGTGGAGTCTGGGGAGTAACCCCCCTCCCCCCAAAAAGCCTGAAACCTGTTGTTGCCATCAACCTCAGGGGTGAGAAGAACATGGCCTCTGGTAGATCGGACAAGCTTTTTTTCAGTTTCCAGAAACCCGCGAGTTGGGGTTCTCTCGGTGAGGATGGCCCTTGTTATGCGTCTCAGTCAGTCTCACCTGAAAATAAGTGACAATCCCGGCAGCTCATGGTCCCAAACACTGGAGCAGCCATGTCATTCGCTCAGTCTTCCATCTGATCGATCCATAACCGCTTCGCTGACGGCTAGCAAACGAAATGTGTCTAATCCTCAACTACACCTGGCGCTCGGCTTCGAGACAATACCTAGTGCAGGGCTTCCAGGCCTAGAGGGTTTGTAGTTTTGATGGTATCATCCGGCCGCGGGCCCATCAAAAACACAACTTTCACTGACAATGGTTCCAAAACGCGGGGCGCCGAAAGTCTCGGGCGGAGGGACACGGTCCTATGGAGCCTCCGCGGCGATACTGGGGACTCAGGCACATGCAATCCTCGTGACAGCTCGCACTGCAGTGCGATAGGGAGGGAGCACTTCGAGGACAGCAAGCTCACCGATCGGACCTGATTCGTTAAGTCGCCTTGTTGAGAGCGTTTGTGGTGCGCGGAGACTTTTCCCTGTATGACGGCTTACTCAGCCTGGTTTCTGTGTTCCTAAGTCGCACAAAGTACATGTACTTGTCTGTACCCGGTCGCATTCCCGAAACGAAACGAGGATGATGAGATACGCCGCCCAATACGCTCAGGTATACAGCCAACAAGGAATTTGAAGGCAGAAAATCCGGGGTGTTATGCGCTCGGAGCTATTGCTTACAACCTGCCCGTTGCGCGAAGCCACCCCGGCCACGTCGCTAAAGGGCGGCGTTGATGTTCAACGTATAGCCGGTCAGCAAAAATTGGGGAGCATGAGGATCAGTAGGGGGCGAGCATCAAAGCAACAGCATGTCTCGTTACTCAGCCGCTAGAGTGATTACTTAGGCCGCGACAGAATGGCCAGGTTCCGTACGCCCTTGGGAAAACCGGTGGATCTCGCTGGTGCAAACCCACCAAGACGACGGGGATATAAGATTTTGGCAGCCCAGGATTCCGTGTCTGGTCCCAACACGTTGCTGGCCGCGGAGACTGAAGTAAGTAGAACAGTGAACATTCCTGGTTTGACTTTATCTCGCTCGAATCTCGGCGTCATATGTTCAGCACTCCATCAGCTGCGACGTATTACTTCCCGGTTTGTGGGCGGACTTTAGACCTCCCCTCGACGCAGAACCAGGGCGGCATCGCTTGCAGACGTGCAAGTCATTCGCAGATCATCCAGACGTCAGGAACTAGGGGGTCGAAACGGAGACGGCAACGAGGCGGGACCTGGATCCACCCGAACTGGCTCCGCAGACTCGGACATAACGAACAGGCCGACCGTTTGGCCGCCCACGCGCGCGCCCGCACGATACAGAAAGCCGAGACTGGAAATTAATCCCACTGCCAGTGTGCACTGGACACTGCCGAGGACCACCCACCACAGCAGGGGGTAGCAGCGGCCAGGGCGCATCCCACATCGACCGACTCCGACAAACCCATAACCCATGCACTCGTGGTTCTCACCAGCCTTGTCTCCATTATTAATCCTCGAGTCATTTTGCAACCTGCTTATGCACTATTGTTCATAAGCCCGGCCGAGGAACCTGTCTTGTCCGAGACTTTCTCTGGATTTCCCTTTACACGCTTTGCGCTAGCTTCCGCCTCCTAAACGACCAGTTGCAGTCGCCCGAGCCAACTTACACACAACGCCCCTCCACACCCGACTTACACGCACTTACACAAAGCTGTCCAAACACTGCCATCCCCCCCGCAAAAAAAATTAAAATGGAAGGTTTACCTACGCCACCAAACGAGGATCACCTCAAATCTGGAGGACCCAAAAGACAACACTCACACTCAAAAGCCGTGAAAGCAGTCCATCGCACATCGAAGCGCGCCAGCACACATGGCCACCCCGCATCGCCGTCCCAGGACTCACACTCCCATGCTTCAGCTTCATCGGCAGATGGGAGACATAAGCGGGTATGGAAGGCCTGTGAGAGGTGTAGAATGAAAAAGACAAAGGTAATTCAAACGGGACGCCTTCATGTTGGGGTTCCGCTGACAGGTCTAGTGTGACGGGGAGTTCCCCTGTAAGAGGTGTAAGGACGATGGCTTGGTCTGCACTGCTGGGACTCGGAAGAAGATGGAGTACAAGCAATTACCTCGAGGGTATGTCCTTTATCGCAGTCGGCACACAAACTCGTGACTGACCAAAGTTGCAGGTATGCCGAAGTACTGGAGAACACACAGTTTGCCCTGATCGCCACGGTGCACAAGCTCTACGCAATGGTCCGAAATCAACAGCCGTGGGAGCTCGGAGAGCCTGAACTCAACGATCGAGGCCAGCCTGTAATCCACAACATCGCGTCCAAGCTCGGGTGTATACGGCCGAATAGCGATATGGATTTACCGGTTCACTCAGTTTTCCCAGAGGATGAGGCAGGGCTTGTCGAGCTCGCCAGGCAGCTGGAGGAGCAACAAAAAGAGACAGGCGTGACCATGGGCAGCAGACACGAGACAGATTCAGCCTGCAATCGCACCGACCGCGCAAGCTCATCGGAGATCGACCACTCAGACTTCGAAGACTACAGGAAAACAGCTTTTGGTGGGAGAGGAGCTGCGAGCGCGCTGTCAATGTCGCCGCAAAGTCTCACTTATAGCGATTTCGACTTGTCATCAGCAACACCATCAGACGGGTTTTCCGGCCAGGCCCAACGACCACCTCTCCCGACAACCTTCTCACCCTGGATGGGTCGAGCTCCCGCGGTGGGGGACTTCAATACACAGCAGTTTCTTCCGGGCGCTCCGTCGCCATTTTTGGATATGGATATGCTAAATCAGGGGCTTCTGGAGTCTAGTTTTGGGACAATAAAGCCTCACGTGCTGTCCTGTCCAAACCCTGAAGTTATGATGGGCATGGGCGACCCGATGATTTATTCCGGGTACGATGCCGATTCACTACGTCTTTAAAGGATATCGGTTGGGGGCAAGCCCCCCTGAAAAGGGGTGGCATGACGACGGCTTCGACTCGTACGACGCACCGACACCCAACCCCGATTTACCAATTAAGCATATCTACCCGCGACGGAGCCTTTTTTCTTTTTTTCTTTTTCTCTTTACTTTGGGCAAGGTGTTCATGGTTGGCTTTCCCGGGAGGGGTAGATCGGAATTGCAATCGCCTTTTTTTTTCTCGATATGGCCGTCCGACCTAATGACGATATCTGATGGGAGGAAAGCTTTCTGCAAGGGGATACATGGGGACAGGGGTGGATTACTGAGACGAACCGTACGAGCTGCTTGTGCCGGTAAACGCCATGTACGATGACTGAGAGGTGATGAGAAATTACGGGGCAAAGAACCCCCATCCCCACTTTGTTTGTGGGAAGAGAACAATTCTGAGCCGTTGCGGTGCCGCATCCGCATTGTGTTTTCCAATCGTGACCGTGATGCTGCTGTTGCTGTTTCTGGCAGGAGTACAAAGGTTGGCCTACTTTCTCCCAGTCCCTGGTTACGGCCTGTTGTACTGAGATCATTAATCACGAGATGTTCTGACATGCTGGTTTCTAACAAAGCACGTTGTAATCCCAGTCGGATGGGCCCTCGTCTGCTTCTCACTGTTGGTCCACGATAGAGTGAGAAGATAAGAGAGCCATTGGACCTATGCGAGTACCAGCATCACTGCAAGCAAGGCTTACTACGTACGGCGGTCCTGAAGTGGTTTCCCCGCAAAGCACCCCATGGCGGTCGTTATCTCATGGCACACAACTGCGCTCCGTGGCATTACCGTTGAAAAAGATTCCTGTGCGCTGGCTGTCCCCGCAAGATTACTCCCTTTTGTGGTTGCTGCTGCATTTTGCCCACCCCTCCCCCACATCAAAATGACGAGCCACCTTTTTTTTTTCTTAAAGGTGGGGGATTTCGTCGTCGTTGAAATGGCTAGCTTCCTACCCAGGATGGGGCACGCGACGTAAAGCTCGCATGTAAGGCAAGGTAGGTAGATTGACCGAACAGTGAACATTGAAGAGGAACTTGCTCAACTTTGGGGAGCTCAGCCACAAACGCCCGCCCGCATGTACGCGGGCCCAGTCGCTTTTGGTGTAGTGTTCTGGGGTGGTCTGATCCTATCTTCCACGTATTGCGTTTGCATCGGGATGTAAGTGGTAGGATATTGGAATTCCAACACGAATTACGAGCGGCCCCGCGCACGTGCGGTTGCGCACCTTGCTGGCCTGCTGCGTTTTCGGTTCCGTTGCTGGGCGTTGAGGCGCGGACCGCTGGGCAGAGCATTCCCCTTTGGCTTGGTCGCGTCGGCGTCGTCACCCTTTTTCTTTCTCGCGTGGGTTCTTGTCCGTCCAAGCCACCGCCATGGAGAAGGCCAAGCTGACGAACGCGGAAGTTGAGAGGGCTTCCCAAGTCTCGTGGATGCGTGCAGTTGCCTTTGAAGGCGTGGATTGGCGTGCCGAGGGCTTGGTAAAGCGCCAAGAGGTTCCGCCAAGATATCGAATTCGGTCGTCCAAGACCCCCAAACGGAGCCCTTTACTCACTGCTACGTTGATGCGAAAGCGAGGTGGATATTGAGATGGAATTCCACCACCGCAAGAGACGGAATTCGTCGAGTTCACAAAGAGTTATTCCGCAATCACAAACGCACTGCGCCAACGTCAACTATGTACTAGGTAGGCGAATATAAACCGGATCAGGAAAGGAGCAGCCGTTGAAACGGAAAGAGAGGACGAACTGACTGTTCGACACCCTCAGAAACGGAGAAGGGTTTCGGAGAGTTGTAATCCCCGGGCCCCGTTCCCGCCGCGCGCGATCGGGCTCCGTTCAGGGGTTCCGCGGACTTTTGCGCGCGGGATTGAACCCATGTTATGTTTCTCCAAGTATAGGTCTGAGCCTCATCGCCAACGACACCCCTCATCAATCACATTCGTAGCTACGCATTCGATCATCTCTCGTCCGGCCGCCCTCCCACCAAACTGGAGAAAGCTCAATGTCAAAAGTAAAAAAAATTACTGAGGGCTAGTATATAAACCCCATGCGGAAACGGGTGAGCCAAAATGTCTTGCGGGAGCTAGTGGCATTTTGCAAGTTTTGTTGGTCAGCCTTGGCCATCAAGTGATTCCACGCGGGATTCCGAATCCCTGGTATCAAAGTTGGACCCACAAGTTGGGGGATTCTTTGGGAGGGGGGTGCTGTACTGCAAGTACTGCAAGTAACTCGGATGAACAGGATTCATTACGGCCATGCCCGATCCAAGGCCTTGGATGGTAGTGAGGCTGATCAGATAAGGCAATGTTGGGACGGTGATCAGATAGGGTGTGGTGCAGTTTTGCCAGTATTTCTCCACAAGTCACTGGCGGTAGCGAAAGCGAGGGACACCTTACTAAGAACGTAAGCTCCAGTGCGCCTATAGTTCACGCTGAGAGCTGTGGGCTCTGAGGCTCGGTTTCGCTTCCACCCCATCTGAACACCAAACGATGGCTGGATCGTCCGTATCCGTACACATGCATCAATCGTGGGAGCGTGGGTTGGGAGGGGGCTATCGCTCCGGAGACATAAAGCACGGAGTGCCGCTACTACCTACAAAGCTGGGATAACGCTATTTGCACATCAGCTTTGAACTTTTCGGAGGGGAAGGCGAGGTATTTCGAAGAATTGCACCCAGGCTTTGCCGGAGATAGACCCGGATTTAATAGTGTAATCAGAAAGGCGTTTCGGCTGCCGAGATGGCCAAAGCTCATGATGAATCATTCGGCGAAGTCGGGCTTGCTCCGAGCCGTCTCGGACGTCAAAAACGGTCGCATAGATCCCAGTGCGCTGGGCTCGGTTCGTTCGAGGAGTGGATAGCTCCTTACAGTGCTGACTGTTGGACCCTGTCTACCCTACCGGATGATGCGACCGAGGCAGGGAGGGACTGAGTGTACACCTGCCTTGCCTGTCAACCCGACAACCCCGATCCATGGTCGGAGGAGGTCCGCTGCGCGCGGTCAACCTATCGCTGGTTGTTGCATACAATCGGCCCCGAAAGCGGTCCCCCCGCCGGCCCAGCAGAACGACCGATCGCCGAGTCAGAGTTATGCGATGCGCGCAGCGACGCTCTGTCATGGTGCAGCATCAAGTGCATGCGAGAGCTGTGGCTTCAGTCAAAGCACAAGCGCCGTTACGGATCCGTACCGTCGTCCCTCCAGACGCTGCCGTATAATTGCGGTTAGGCTGGCTACGGCCGATCCATGCGGGGCGGACTTTCGTGTTCATCTGTGAATCGATCGGCCGCGGCGCCGAGCCGCCGAGCCCTAGGAGGCTAGGCGGGCGTCGAGCCAAGCCCAAGTCAATTACTCTCGACGCCAGGATCAGAATCGTGGCACAGACTGGGCAGAAGACGGAGCGACAGCCAGTGACTTGCAGGTACAATGCCGCACCCGTACCCTGCAGAGACGGAGTTTGCGGAGTTGCCCTTTGTCGATGCTCCCGCTTCCCCACTCTGGCAAACGGAGGTGGGCAGACAACGAGAGCAATCAGAGATTCGGATCGACTTCTGCGCCTTTTCCAGAATGCGACCCCCAATATAGATGCGCAGTCTCGGATTGCTGTTCTCGGGATTGGCCACGATTCCGTGGGTCATGCGATGTTAGTGTTGCATGAGGGCAAGATGGTCGTGTCAACGTTGGTAAGGCGCCCCGATCCATCCCGCCGCAGCAATCTGGTGTCAGTTCGGCAGGAAAGCGCTGCTTGCAGAACCAATATAGGCAGTCACCTGATTCAGACCTGATCCGCAACTGATTCACACCTGATTCGTTTCATGTTCCTGTTGACCATGTTGACCCTTGGGGGTCAACCGGATACCTCGAATTTGTAAGCCTCCTAGGTATGTAAGGTAGGGACCTGTTCAATATTCCGAAAAGAACCGCGTTGTCAGCTTGCAGTGTTGCGGGAAGTTATTGCGAATCGGCCTAAACTTCCACCTTTTTGTTGACTCATCGCCGGCGCAGGGAAAAAATCCATCCTTACATTTATAACGCTGCATCTGACCGCCGCTTCGGACGGAGATCCGGCCTTCAAAATATCTCCGAGCCGGCGGACGATGTTTCCGAGTCAGCGGGCTAGGATACACTAGTGAACCTGGGTAAATCCGGAAACGTCCTGTTGGCACTTGGGGACTATAATTTCCTGCTTATGTATGTTGTGAAGACATTATGCTTTGCGGTGAAAAAACAGAGTGAGGTACCTGGTTGTTGAATTTACAGATAGACTTTACAACATCCAGACACAACAGACTCTCTAAAGTGCGCCGCAACAGCCGCAACATATCCTTGGCTGATCTTTGGGAAGTCTTAGATACAAGGTACTAGGAGCAAGTATAGGATACCGCCGACTTGATCTCGACCACGAGATAAGTAGGCTTCGGTTGACATTGGAGTCACAGCGGCTGCTGAAGATTACTCGACGACCCAAGAAAGCACAGCCTGACCCTTGTGGGTTGTGGTGGTCATAGAAGCTATCAATGTCCACAAAGAAGATCCGAGCAAATGAAGTGGACCCACTGCTTAAAGCAGTAACTAGTACAGTGTAAGTTGTGTCACCACGGTATATACAGTCACAGACAACCAAACTAGGACCTTGGGATTGATTCGATGATGGCCTCGCCACTTTATTATGTTATTACCACCGCTATGTAACAGTCGACGAACCTACTCGCCCAGGATTGATAGATACGCTCCACGCATCTCTATCCCTCACAGATATCGAAATGTTTGAAAAGAAAGCCTTATATCCAACCAGTCCACCCAATGCTATGCTCATGTTTTGCCGCCTCGTAAGAATGAAAATGTATGCGCCCATATGTATATGGTATGTATCGTACAAAAGTTACCAAATCGTGTCTTTTCAGAGACCGATGGCCGCAAGGACGGCAACGGCCAAGGAGAAACCAAGACCAGCTGTGACACGACCGCTTCCAGCGGTGACGATGGCACCGGTAGGGTTGGGGCGAATACCACCAGTGCCGATAGGGGCACCGACGGGGGCCTTGGTGGGAGCAGGTCCAGTGCCAGGAGCGACCGGAGCAACGGGGACGCCAGTAGCACCGGGAGCGCCAGCGGGGCAACCGGGAGCGCCAGGGGCGCAACCGGGAGCGTTGGGCGAACCGGGAGCATTGGGCGAACCGGGACCGTTGGGCGAACCGGGAGCGTTGGGCGAACCGGGACCACCGCCGGGGACCTTAGTCTCGACGGGGAAGGGGGGCAGTGTCACCGGGATGACGCCAACGGTGCCCGACTGGGTCTGGAAGCCAACCTGGGGGAGGGTGACGGTCGTGAAGATGGTCGAAGTGGTGCTGGAGCTGGGGATGATCTCGCCGGCATCGTCGGTGCAGGGCACGACAGTGGTAGCATCAACAGTAACGGTGGTGTAGATGGGGATCACAGCTGTCGGCGGGGCCGTGACAGTGACGTAGGACGGGACACCGGTGGCGATACCAGGGTTGCTAGGGACAAACGGAGCGCAAATGCCCTGGAAGAAGACGATAGCCTCCGAGACAACCGTCTCAGTCTCGCCGTGAGCGAAGATGCACTCCATAACATTCTTGACGAAGATGCTCTCGGGGCAGTAGCACTTGTGGTCGGAGTTGTCGGCGCAGTTGACGCTGAACAGGAAGGTGTTCAAGCACTTCGGCACCACATCCGGGCAAGGGAGGGTGTCAACAGGGGGAGCAGGGGGGGTGGCAGTGGTGGTCGGCTGCACCTTGGTGGTGAGAGAGCTGACATCGACAGTCAAAGTAGTCGACTTCTCCGGAGTGGGAGGGAGAGTCGTAGTGCCGGTGCTCGTAATCACAGTGGTGAGAGTCTCAGTGACAGGGCAGACAGTGGTCGAGACGGCAACAGTCACCACTGTGGTCTTGGTCGAGCCTGCCGGGCAGTCGGTAACGGTAGGCGCACAGCTGGTAATGGTGGACACAACAGTGGAGAAGACAGTCGAGGTGGTGTCGAAGCTTGTGACGACAGTAGTTGTGAGAGTGGTGGTGGACTCAGTGGTGGCAGGGGGGTTGGGGACGGTAGGTTCCGTGGTGGCGGGAGGGTTGGGGACGGTAGGCTCGGTGGTGGCGGGAGGTTTGGGGACGGTAGGCTCCGTGGTGGCGGGAGGGTTGGGGATGGTAGGCTCCGTAGTAGAGTCAGTGGTAGACTCAATGCTAGACTCATTGGTGACAGGAGAGTTGGAAGTAGTGGTTGAAACAACCGGCGGGAGAGTGACTGTGCTGCTGACAACCAAGGTGCTGGTAGAGGTCTCTGTGGTAGCGGGCGAAGTCGCCGGGGTTGTGGGGGAGGTGGCAGGTACAGTGGGCGAAGTAGCCGGAGTGGTGGTGATCACGGGGGGTGTAGGAGGCTTAGTGGGAACTGTCGGAACGGGGACCGGGGGTGTGAAGGTGGTCTTCGGCGGGTTGCAGTCGAAAGAAATCGTCTCAATGTCGATGCTGCAGACCGGCTTGGGCTTGTTTGGCTGCGGGGGGAACACGATTGTCACGTTTTTGGCGCCACCGCACTGGTTGTTGACGACCTTGGTCCCAGACTTCTTGCAGGCACTGCGGTGCTTGCAAGTCTTACCATCGGGCATATCGTAGTGGAACTCGAGATCGCAGTCAAACTCGGGCTTCACGTGGATGGAGCCGAGGGAGAACTTGTCGATAGTAGGTCCGCATCCGAAAGACGGGGAAGTCTTCTTGTCCGAAGTGCACTTTCCACCGATTGTCTTTCCGCTGCCACCGTTGTTGAAGCGACCATTGCCTCCGACATTGCCGCAGGTGAAACCCTTCCAGGAGAAGTCATTGTACTTGATGAAGTCACCCAAGTCGAGGTCCTGGAACGAGAACCCGGGCTTCTGCTTGTCCGTGCACTTGTTGTCGGTGTTCTCCGGGCAGTTGAAAGGGGGGAAGCTGCGGAAGCCCTGAAATTGTGTTAGCCGCAGCGATCAGCTGAAGTGTGACCGAGCGTTGCTTACCGTTGCTACCACACTGGCAGCCAGGGCGAGGACGGTAACGGAGGTCTTCATGTTGGCACCCGCTCTTTCTTTCGGACAGATATATAGTAGAAACGACAGAAGTCTTGTATGTAGTTGGTTGTGGGTGTCGAAGCGAACCTGGCGCTTGGACGACTGATGAGTGTGTGCTGAGCTGATCAACGATAGTGTAAAAAAAACAACAGAAGCACAGAAGTTTGTTGTGAACGAAGGCGAGAAGCAAAGAAGCGAATGACTTTGCTTGTTGAAACGGACTGGGTTGATCCAGATATCGAAAGAAAAAAGAGTGCTGAAGGAGATCCTGCAGAATACAAGAGAGAAGAGCAGACGAGAGGGCAGGATATGGCCGCTCATATACCGAAGTCGTATCCCAACTGAGATTGCCTCGTCCACTCACGCCGCTGGACATGGTGCGGTGATGGCCACATGAGACGACCGGTTCCCCACAAAGAGGTGCCCAGAGCCAGCTGCATCCACATTGCTCGCCGCTGGGGTTGCACACGATGCAACAAGCTTCCTGGTCGTTTTCTGGCCGACATCGTGGTGGTGTGGCGCGCGGCTCTCGAAGGCCAAGCCCCTTGAACGGCAGAGCAGGGATGTCCTTTTCTGCTCAGGGGTGAGATCCTTGCGACTGGCTGGGATGCTGGGAAAGCCGACGATCGATTTGGACAGGGGCGGCCTAGCCAATCAGTTACACGCCCGTCGACAAAAACAGCATCTCAGCCGGAAAATAGTTAGCGACGGAAGAATTGTTGCTGTCAGCGACGCCTGTCATTGCTGCGGTGCGGCGGGAGTGCATCTGGCTAAATGAACGCTGCTGTCTGCGGCCGTCGGGTGCATACCGCAGCAGCTACAGAGCCTTCTATTCCCGTAAGGTTGGGTCAAAAATATTCCACACTTTACTGATCCGTACTGAGTAGCGACCAGGAAATCAGAGAAGAACCTCCAGGACGGAGCATCCCCGGACAGTTCGCATGAGCGGCTTCGAAGCGTGCCAAGATGATGGCTATGGTGGGGTTCAAAACCGGGTGTGGAGACCTGGGAAGCTCTGGACCTCCCTCCCACCTGAAACATCGCAACTGCTCAGCCACGAGTTGCGAGCTACTGCAGGAACGAAGCATTCTGGGCCAATCGACTCCCTGCCAACGCCGACTATCCGAGAAGGGGGGGGGGGGCAGGACCGTTGGGTGTGAGGGTTCGCCCGATGAGAATTCATATTCTTTGTCGGCCAGCATTGGCTCCCTGGTTCGCCAGATGATAGATCACGGATATTCTCCGCAACAAATCCAGTTTCGGGGCCCATTTGCGGAAGAGTATGGCTTCTGCTCTGGGGCATTGTTCTAATGACATATCTATTGAATACAGGTAATTGCAGACGAGTCCAAGCTCGTGGTGTCAACAAAACCTACCCCAACTCAATCTCGCAAATGCACAGCAGACGACCATTGTGACAGCTAGTGAACGGAAGGCCAATGCGCAAAACCCCATGCACCATCGCACGGTCGCTCGTAGGTCTGAGAGACAGAGGAGCTGGCCTGAGCAGTCCGCGCGCTTGGGGTCTTCCATCCCGTGTGCGTCTGGGTGCGCTTGTCTCGTCATGACGTGGTCTACCAGGTACTGTAAATTTCACCGGGCGAGCCGCTCACCTCCATGTTCGTCTGGCCCGAAATGTTCTGAATGTCTCAATCGGGCGTCTCATGTCGAGAAGCTAACCTGAACGCCCCACATCGGCCTGAAGAGCCGCGCGATTGCGAGAGGGCAAGGATCCTTTGGCGCCGCTTTTAGCATCGCCATCTGCTGAAAAGAGAACATGACAGCTGATCTGCCTACTTTAGTTGCCGCTTTGATTACGCCCCAGCGCCAGATTGAAAATGGCCTTCAGATCGGGTCTCGGCAATATTGAGTGCCCAACACAATCTGGACGCTTGTAGAGCAGACCCAACCGTGTAATTGCTGTCGAAATGGAATGAATGGATCCTGTCCTCAGCCCCTCGATACCCGATCGCTTTTCGCGGATCTCAGTGGGTTCTTGGCGATTTGCGGGTGATCGGCGGGGTTACGGGCCCCTGGAGATGTTCAAACTTCGAACCCGGAAAAAGCAACGCCACATCTGCCCCGCCGGGATCGCGTGGCAGGTTTAGTCGACCAACGACCTGAGTGATGGTCTCAGAGCCAGCGCGTCGGCTAGATTTCTGATATTCCACTATTTACGGCGAAGAAATGGCTAGTGTCCCACTCGCCTCGTGAAAGAAACGCTATCCAGCTTCCATTCGCAATAGACAGACAGTCTGGCCCCGCACACTCCAAGTTTGCAACCATCGACCAGTCAACCCGGTGTCGCTGAGGGGTGGACATGCCAAGATGAGTGCTGGCGTGGGTTGGCGTCAGAGAGCAACGCTTGTCTGCTTCCAGCCTACCCATGTTAAAACCTCGGCGCAGGGGCTGTTCTCGGTGGTGTGTTGTTTCGGATTGGACCTGACGCTTTCACCAAGTTCGTATTCAACCTCCACTACGACACTCGGGAAACATCGCTCAACCGCAGTCCCACCCTGCAAAGACTCAACCCTCGGCAACATCGTTGCCACCGAGGACCGGGCGCTCCAACATAGTGGCGAACGGCCATTTACTGTGCATCACAATTTTGAACCACCTTGCTCTGCATAAAAGACGACAAGATCTTTGGATTTTTACCGCTCAGCGCGCCAAGTGGGCAATGAATTGGCGGAAAGATCTGTCGAAGCCACTGTTTCGAGATCCGCCGCCCCTTCTATGAAGATCAGAAACCCTAACTGAAGATCAAGATATGAATAGACAACCAGTACCAGGCTCACTAGGTTCCCCGCGCTGCATTAAAAAGAAGAGTTTGGGATAAAGCTTGTACCGAACGCTTTACTTTATGCACAACATCATGCTCAGCCACCTACTTACGTCTCGACGATTCAGTCATCAACCAGGGCTTCTGATGACGCAGTCCTACCCAGAGCGCCACAGCGTTTTGAGATGGTACCCACGAGACGCCTCTAACTCCTTTGTCAAGCACTTGTCGATTCCTGAAGCCCAATCGCATCTCGAAAACTGATGTATCGCCGCGCGTCCGCCACGCTTTCCTGATGAGAATCTCGCGGGACACCTCATATTTCTCACCAACAAAGAAGGGTAGGCTCCTTCGGAGCAAGTTCGTTCCTCTCTTGGCGTCACGGCCGGGCAGTCTCCAGGGCACACCTTGCTTTCGAGCCTGGCTCGAGGTCTGCTCCCATCAATGCCGTCATGTATCAGTTCTTCCATGAAAAGAACACCCTCAAGACCGGACGATAGCGCTCATCGAGTTATGTCATTAATCAGACATGACTCTGCTCGCTGAATGTGGAGGCTGTGCACGTAACAGGTAAACCTCCGTGGCATCCGTTGGCGTTACGAGCGCACTCGGGGTGGATGGGTACCTTACCTACCCGCCGGAGCGATTGGAAACGAGCACATACGACATCGGCACCGAAAAGTTTAGGGTCTCGTCCGCTCCCCCTAGAAGACAAACCAGTGACCGCCGGACTGGTAGTCCAGTCGGTGACGGCCACCGAGTCCCCGGTGCTGTATGCTCTCTTTTCTCCTCTTGTTGCAGTTCTCCATCCGCTCCACCTACAAACCACACTCGGGTTAGCACCCAGGTTTGCCCCCATTACTTCCGCGATCCGCGGTGGAGATAGCTCGGTACTCTTTTGCGGGATACTATGGAGAATACAACGCTGGTTTCCCCGAGTGCAACTGTGGGAGTTACATCGCAATAGGGGGGAACTGTGCTCGACAGGGGAAATAGAGGGCCGGGTGGTGAGCCTGACTAAAAGTATGGGGCCTCCACGGACTCGGCGGCACGGTCATGTTTTGGGCGGTTGGACCTGCTTCCATGGTTTGGTAGGAGCTTGTCTGCGAAGCTGGGTCAGGATCTCTACCAGCATCTCAAGCAAGCTCCCGGGTGAGGTAGTACGCGTGGGTGAGGATATCCATCCATACTCTGGGCAGCCCGGTATAACTTGGAGAGTTTGCAGCTGCCCGAACGGTTGGGAATTGGTCCTCTCAGACTGAAGTTCTCAAGTTACCCCTTCACCTCAAGTAAGCTTTACTAGACCATAGAAGATAGCCCCAGAAGATTATCTATTTAAGATACAGCAGTATTGAACAGTAGAGAAAAGAAGGGCTTGCTGAAAACTGGCGTAAAAATGATGCTCTGTCTCATGGAAGTTCGTTCTCACCACTCCCTGCGGCCGGTGCTGTGTGGCGACAGTCGATAATGCACACACCCGAGGAGATGCTTACACAATCAAAGCGGCTCTGTGGTCTAGTGGTATGATTCGTGCTTCGGGTTTAAAATCCACACTTTCAAAGTGCTTGTGCGAGGTCTCGGGTTCAATCCCCGACAGAGCCCCTTCTTTTTGTATTTTCTTTTTTTACCGTTTACTACATACACACTACATATTTTTATCCTTCATACATTTGCCGTTGGGCAGAAAGCATAGAAGGCCTTGACTTGGGCCAGTTACCAATCTCATCTACTGTCTAAAGGTGGGAAGAGCGACGAATTTAACAAGATAGCATGTCGTCTCCTACTTTTTGACTCTTTCAAACGTGGGTATCATTCATGCCAAATCCACCGTGGCAACATCGCTATGTTCATCCTTCAATATCGCAGCCAACCTTGACAGCCATATGGTTTTTGGGTAGAATCAAGGCGTTACCTCCATCCCTGTTCGTGCCTGGGTTTGTGACAATAGAGCCCCATCACACGGCGACGCCCTCTCTGTATGCTGTCGTAGGGACTTGGTCGGATGCCTTGCTCTGGGCTCGGCTCGGATTGGAATGTGTAGCATCACGTCGAGGGGTCCACCTCAACTTTCGCAAACACTAACACCAACCAACTCCGCCAGTCAACTTCAAACGCAATCCCGGTCCAAATATTCGGGAGTTCCTAGGGCTCATGTGATGGGTGGGTGTCAACTTTTGAAGCTCGCTTTTGCAAGATGAAGGGCCTCAGGGACTTCGCTCTCCGCTCTCCCGGCTCTCCTCAAGCGGGTCCAGTTCCATACCATCATGGTCGACATTTTCCGTCTTGATCGGCGTCATAGACCTCACTGATCCACTTTCATTATCGTAATGCCCATCACCATTCTCAGCCTCCTCCTCTTTCTTAATCAGCTCATCCTCCTCTTCCAGCAAATCCTCGATATTGCCCAACGGACTGACCCTTGGCTCCAGCAGCTCAAGATCTTCCAGGATATCCCTCTTCCTCATCTTCCATAGGCTCGTCGCGCATACGCGGTCTTTAGTCAAAAGATCATCGATGAAGACATCGACATACGTCAGACTGGTCCCATTGCGCCCCTTGCGCCGCAGCTTCCGGTGGTCCTCCAGCAGTGGCTCCAACCACGTATAAACATCCTTGTCCGAGCGCGTCATGCGTATATAGAATGCAGCCAAGGCGCGCAAGTATTTAAACTTCTCGCCGCCAAAGCGCAGATACTCGTCCAGGACGGCGTCGCTGGGCGCCAGCTGCAGGAGTTTGAAGGCGAGACAGAGGAAGGGCGTAGGCTTTTGCACAACGCCGTGGATGCCGCCGATGTAGTCGACGTGCTCGACTACGCGGTCGACGATGTCGGCCTCGTTGACCGCGAAGCACTGCTCTTTGTAGAAGTAGCAGTCGACGATACGCTCGCGCACCGCTTTCTCCATGATGGTGGCTGGGTTGAGGCCGTTCGGCGCCAGCGGGCCGGCGCTGCCGCGCTCGTCGAGGAAGCGCCGCTCATCGGCGCGATGGGTTTCGGGTTTGCTCATAGCGAGGTTTCGCGTGGCGGCGATTCGGATGGGTGCGACCGGCGAGCTGTTGAAGTCGCAATGGTGCTGAGGTGGATGGGGGTGGTTGACCCCACACTGATTTTCGGAGCTGTTGCAGCGCCCCCGAACTTTTTAGTGGCGCCGATCCCTGGTGATAAGCGATTGTTGCCCCTCCAACGCGCGGAGCTTTATTGACGTAGGCGCAATATGTGAACCAAGGCAGGAGGGGAAAGTCGGCGATGGGCTAGGAGCCCGGTTGTGACAAGTTCTACAACATATCAATACATGAGTATTTTGTGTCTCAGTGAATCCTTATTTCACGCTCCAATTCTACGTTTGGGAGGCTGTCAGCAATTTTTAGGGGGAGCAAACACACGGGAAACTCAATGTTACTCACGTCGAGCCAGGTGTCGGTAGCCGTTTCTTCGGGGATTGGTATGCATTCCCACGCCACCTCATCAATCTACTCGTTCCGATCCCCATGCTAACTTTGCGACCCGAGTTTTTTTGTGTACGGCGGCGCTCTTCTTTAGTGGTTATGTGATCCAGCAACGAACGCTGCGAGACCTGCGTCAGGCGATTAAACCGTCGCCCCGCCCCTCTCCCAAGATATTTCTTCCTGATCGGTTCCAAAAGTCAACAACAGAGCTTGAGGATGGCACGATCGTCATCGTGGACGACGAGTACGATCGAAGCTGGAGGAAGCCGACTGTGGTAGAGATCAAGCCAACACTGCCCGACGACACCGAAGACGTATCATTATCAGATGACCAACAGCAACAACAGCCCCTGGACACAGATGACGAAGCGCCGACCAAAACAGAGGAGCGGGAGGCGGATGAGGGCAAAAAACAGGACACATCGGCAAATGACCCGACAGACGCCGAGAAGCTACAAAAGCCGATCAGCAGGGCGGAGAGACGCAGACGAATTAAAGAGGACATACAAAAGCTATCACAAGGGGAAAAGCAAGGGTATTATCAACGGAGATTGTACTAGGACTTGATGAGAAGACATGTATAATTATGGACGACGGGACGGATGACTCTTTGGATTACGACTTGATACGGCATGGGAATGGATACCTACCAGCGCTTCGGACAATTTGGAATAACGACGGTGTTTTTGGCTTAGTACGAAATGGGTTGGATATATATCAACAGGCAACACAATGGATTTGGCAAATCTATCGAGGCATCTGGGTCGGAATGAAAGCTGTCTTAGTCTCACTCCAGCGCTGGATTCCTTCGGGCCCATCAGTCATACAACTGCCACCACTACCCGCTCTATTTCTTCCAAGTCGTGAACACAATTAAAACTGCTCTCCTAACGGCCGACCACCCGAGGGCCATCATGAGAGACCCAGCGCATCGGGGATCAAGTATGTCCTCGTTTGACAGATCTCTGTTCGCGTGAAATCAACAGGTCGTTCATTTCTTTCACAAGATCAGGGGCAAGCAGGTAATACCTATTATGTGCCCATATGATTCAATTTTCTTCACCCTGGCATCAAGTACCAGATGCGTTTCGGAAACTTCACGAAGCAAAAAAGCTACATCCTCAAATAGAAATACTAGGACAAGGCGGCGTAGGTACACGTTCAAATGAGTTCAAAAACACAGTTATTTGATGGTTGGTAGACTATCCAGAGAAAGATGAAGGGCACCGAGGCTGTACAGCATCTTCGCGTTTTTATCACCACTAACTTATTCATGCCTCTCGTCTTTGTCTTGACGAGTTAAGTCCGTGAACCAAACAGTACGCTAGATGTGTAAAATACTCTTATCATGAATTATGTATGATGTTAGTGATCCAACTTGTGGAAGAACTCCTAGATAGGTATGTACTTGTGCTCCATCGCCCGCTCCCACAACACGGCGCAGCAAGATTGCTAGCTGTACATCATTTTCCACATCCTCGTCTGTTTCCCAAGCCTCCCCTCCGAAATAGCCCTAGATCCTATAACCCCGAGCACCTTTTACACCCCTGAGACGCCCCCAAAAAGATGCATTCCCCAAATGTACAATTTCATTTCCCTCGTCACTCCCAGGCCTCACCCGATCCAAAACCCTTTGATTGGTTGATACAAATAGCTGATACGTCACTTCTGTATGTAGGAGGTGCCTCTCGTCGAGCCGCTCGTCGTGCCACCGCTGCTCCGCCAGCTGTCGTTTCGATTTGGTGCCATGGGCCGAGTTGGCTCGTTTACCACCCAAAGGTCGCCATCAGATAGCAAACCGTGACTTAAGGAGGCACCGCTCTTGAGAGCCTACGGGTGCTGGCTTAGTTTTGGTGGTGGAGCAAGGGGGGTGCTTCCGTATAAGTGGTGTGCCGGGAGCTTACCACGCAGAGCTTACACCGCTCACCAAACTTGGTGACGGTGTTTCGGCAGCCAATTGAGCCATAGTAATTGGAACAGTAGTATCCGTTCATGGTGGTTGATTTGAGGGTATGGGGATGTTCCAATGCCTTCTCAGCTGTGAGATGGTGGGAATTGGAAGTTGACGAAAGGGAACCAAAGCTTGGCAGGATAGCTTCGACGGCTGGGAACCTCAGAGGTTTGCGGCACGATGATGCAACCCTTGCAAGGCAGGGTCGAGGTAGGGTAAGGCAAAGCGGCTCGGGTTGGGTCTAAAGCAGGCAGAGACGAGGCAAGACTCGTAGAAAGACGTGAACACAAAGCGGAAAAGAAAGGGTCTCGAGAACGAAAACCGGACGGGAGGACGGGTCCCAGATTAATAGAGAGACGGAGTCATACGAGCAACAAGACACTTTGAGGACATACTGTAGCTAACGTCGGTAAGCTAGGAGGTGGGAGGGGATGGATAGGATCGATCCATGGACGTCTGGGGAGGCGACCCGACATGACGGGGATCATCGACGGACCCTTGCCTGTCAAGTCCAGAGCCGCGAACCGCATAGGGGGAACGGCAGAGACCGAGGTGGGGGTATAACCAGAGGCTAGGAGAGATGGAAGCACGGAAGGGGGGACGGAGTTTTTCCCGTCATAACGCACGCTATCCGGGCTCTGATACGTAAGACCCAAACCTTGTCACGCTGTTCTTATTCGTCCGCTGCGACCGTTGAACAGGTGATGTAGCCGGTGAAACGGGAACCTAGAGCAGGTCAGGAAAAGGCCGCGAGGATGCAAGCAAGCAAGCTCCAAGACAAACAAGGTCGTCATATGTCCGGATATTTCCATTTCTTGATTTCGGATCGTCTTGGTTGCGATATTGCAGCACTCGAAGGTGATGACGACTCCGGACTCCCCGCGCCGTTCCCGACACCGATCAGGCTTTGTTTTGACTGTCTTGAGCCGAGACGACCAATTTCGGTATCTCTTCCATCCACTCCTCGCCAAGAGCCGTTCAGTCCCGCCCGTAATGCCAGGTGGCGCCGCTGTCAGCGCTTCTCGTCGGGGTAGGTCACCCCTCTTTTTGAGTCTTATCTGGGGAGGGTGTGGCTCGTCCAAACACCCAACCATCATGTGCCAAGGGCGCGCGAATGCAACCTGGAAGTCGCAACGGTGGGAGGGAGGTAGGTGTAGGCGAGTTGAGCTGCGCTCTGCACGGCATCAAGACCTGGACCTTGAGAGGAGTCGTGGAGTGCAGGCGCAATAGAACGGTTTAGTTGGGTACCTTGGTGGGCTGCAGGCGCCTTGCAGGCGGGGTGAGCGGGGCTCCAGCGATCTGCCGCACTGTACTGTACAGCCAGTGCCTAGACTTTTGACCGGTGAACGCAACACTGCCGTTGCGCCGCGTTACTTCCGGCTCGGGTCGACGAACCGGAGTGCCCCTTCGACCTACTCTACGAGCCTCCATCATTCTCGAAGACGGGTTGGATAGGCTGGGGCTTCACCGGTTCATAAACCGCGATGCTGGATTATTCAACTTCCATCACCACGTGTGAGATGTCGGACTCGCAGCAGAAACCGGAAATCGGAGAGCACCAGGCTGTCAGCAAGCGGAGACCGTTCCCACCACCACTGCTCGCCGCCGGAACCCGCATACGGCCCGCAGCTGGCTAGCTCCATTCGTTGATGGCGACTGCAGAGACCAGCTCGACAAACTCCATGGCTGGACTCGGATCCTTGAACGTTCCCCGCTGAGATTTACTGCGAGGTGAGAGACATGCATGATCAGGCACATACTGACCATCAACCATGCTCCTTCATACATACCATCATGTCAGTCTAGCCCGTATCAGCCCACCTCGGTGGTGTCCTCATCTTCCTCTATCCCCTCTTCCACGATTAAATTCCCCACACGAGCCGAGTCAATGAGGAAGCGAGCACACGACAGAGGAGAGAAAACGAATCCATCAGACGAAAAGTACTAGGACTGCGGCGATCAATCCGTCGATCCGGTGCATAAAGCTGGGGCCGAGAGAAAGCTGAACTACACTAATCTACGTCTGGAATACGAGACCAGCCTTTCCTCAAACTATTCAAGGGAAGGCATCCACCTGTAAGTGGGACCGAGCCATTTCGACAACGGCTGCAACACGCATGCCAGCGAGCCGTTTCCAAGCCCTTCATGTGAAACCCCAGTTCTAGAACTCGGCATCTCAACCCGCCTCTCGCGGTAAACCGATCCCACAACCGTCTCATACGGGCTATCCAACGACTGGTTGGTGCACTGTTCGAATTGCAGATGCAGATGAAAGGGTGTCCACGGAGCAAAGTCACCCTTTCTTTGACTGGAGCCTCTGGGCACTTTCCTCTCTAACCAAAACGCTCAGATATTGGAACGAAGCACATCACCGTTACTTTGCCCCATCGACTACGGTTTCAGCGTTTCACCTAAACTTGCTGTGAATCCGCGCCACAGAAATCATCTGTGCTTTACTGCCGTTCTCAATTGACAACATGTCGAACCTGACCAGCATGTCCGGCAGCTTTCACTATCCTTGCCCCTAGCAGCGACCTCCACGACCGCCCGCCTATCTCAATAAATTGATGTTACATAGCTTAATAGAGTTGAAAATGAGATTTGAGGAAGCAAACAAAAAGCCCATTACAACCTACAACCAAAGATTTCGCTGGCCATGTGTGGAAAACACGAAACACCCTAAACGGAGGACAACAAACCAGCGGATCAAAGGCCCTCCTACTTCTTATGTCTCAATCCCTCCCACTCGGTGTTTACGCCGCAAAAGCAAACTACACCCGTTGCTTTTCAGTGTAACGGTAGCATTGTCTGCAGTAAGAGAAACCGACTAGATCCCCATCCGCGAAGACCCTTCTCTTCCACCTCCGCCGCTACTTGTTGGGGGCGGGCTCGGATTTTCATGGTATATCTCAGATTTCCTCTGGCTCTTCCAGAAGTCAATTGCCTCAATGACGTCCGCGCCGCGCTCGTCTTCATACGCCAATATGATCTGTTCCATGGTAGTTAGCAGGCCAGAATCTCCCAAAATATGCTTCTCAGTTCCTAAACTCACCTCGTGCGTGCTACTATGTAGCATCCTGATATTCTTATGCGGCACGATGTGCACCGCTAGATTATCAATGTGCCTCAGCTCGATGAAGTTGGGCTCAAACGCTAGAATCCAGGGGTAACTCAGCGCAAATGCCTGCGGCGCGCCCTCCCAGTCCAGGCGCCACTCGGGCCGGGCTCTCCAACCGTTCCTATTGACGAAGAACGAGAAATCCGAGTAGTTGAGCAAGAACTCTCCGTTGAGTCGCTCGATGTGGATAGGCTTGACGTTCTCCTTCCTCGCAACAAAGTCGAGCGACGTGTCTGCCTGATCGAGTAATGATTGAGTCTCGAGAGTTTCAAGGCTGACTACCTCGAAGCCCCTTGCGCAAGCCACGCACAGCTTGCTCTTGAGGAAGTGAACTGAGCTTGACTCGATCGGGATGTAGAACTCCTTGAATGGCCGTAGCTCGTCCTGGCCCGCATTGAACATTTTGCTGAGGCCTTTTTGCTTCTTCGTTCGCGACATTGCATCGTTGGGTTCATACACCTTGATCGTGGTGGACAGCGCGGAGCTCTTGACGCAGCACACCAAGTGCCGACCCATGCAAATTCCTGTCTTGAAGAAATTGCAGTGGCTTTGAATCTTTTTGCCGCGTTTGGCGGAGATTGGCTCGTTGGGGTCCAGAGCGCCGAGCTGGTATGAGTAGAGTGATCTGTTGCTGAGCACCAAGAGGAGCTGGTATTCCTCCAGAACATCCACCTGCGTCACATTCTGCACGTCAATGACCCTCTTGGGTGGCGCCTCCTTGTCCTTGGACTTTCGATCGGATACATAGACGCCGTTGTCCGTTCCGTATATCAGTTTCCGACCACCATCTAGTTCATCGTTAGGATTAATAGTTCCAACACAAAGGGCTCTGAGATAACTTACCAAACGGTGCTACACAGTTGACCTTATTCTGACCTGAGAAGTAGCCGCAGGAGATTACAGTAGTGTTTAGGAAATCGGCGCGGCCTCTCAAGCGTTGCTGGGCGCTATCGATATACTCCAACCACTTCTGTCTCGCCGACTGGTTGGCAGCGTAAAGTGGAAGTTCGTAGCCATTCTTGCCAAGGTGGCGAAAAGTGATGGGCCACCCTTCTCCCTTCTTCGTCTCGTTGCCGGTACGTAGAGCAGGAAGTAAGCTTGAAGACGACCTCTTAACGGCGCCTGACTGCGGGATCACTTCCTCCATTTCCTTGATTGATAACAGCTCCAACGGGATAGGCCGGCGGTACGCCTTCATCTCCTCAGCTTTTCCGACCTGTTTAACCCGAACAAATAGCACCGCGTGATCGAACAAGAATGCCGTAATATCAGCATGTTCCGTGGGCGACTTTTTGAGCTGGCTCTTAAAGACAAGCTCGCGGGTCTCCTCTGTGAGCTTTAGGTCTACCTTCTCGCCGGGGCGGAACTTCAACTGCTCGTGCAACCGTCTTAGGTTGAACCTGTTCTCTGCCTTGCCCGACTCAGCGTTGACTCTGCTCAGCAAATCCCTGATCAACTTGAGGGCCTTGGGAATGTCTGCCTTGTCCGGGTTGTCGTCTTCGGTATATTTGAGCACATTTTCTAACAACAGAGGGTATCGCGCCAATCTTGTCGTGGGCTTTGTAAGATAGCCGTTGAGCTCGAGCTTCCTCGATTCCCTCCGCCGTTCCACGTCGTCCACGAATTTGGCAAACTCTTTATTGATCGACCGCTCATTCTCGAATTCGAACTTGCCTTCCAGCTGCTTCGCTCCGTAGTGAATAAACGGTTCAAACTGCGGTACGAACTCCAAGAATATGTCGCCAACATGGAAAACAACCGGACTCATTTGCTGCCTTTCAGTGAGAGACTTGGCAAACCTCGAGCTGACCGCGTGAATGCTGGGCTGGTCAACGATGTTGCTAAAGATGTTCCGAACAACCTTGTCCCTTCGCTGCGGTGGAATTGACGACATGCCGGTCATCTTCCCCTTCAGGGGCAAAATCCAAAAGTCTCGAAGGTATTCCAGATCTTTGACGAAGTCTCGCTCCGTGTAGCAAATCTCCGAAATGACCTCCTGTCGTTTCTTTTCCTTATCGCCAGTGCTATCGGCGATCTCCTTGGGCACACTATTAATCCAGAGTTTTTGTTCGTCCGTCTGATCAACATCGTCATCGTTGACGTTGGCTGGGCCTTCTTTTCTTAGACCAGGACCGGTCTTGAGATTCAGTCTCGATACTTGCTCCAGCCTTCTGGGGCATGCGATCGAGTAGCAGAGCTGGTCCCTAGTACATGTGGGCGAATAGCACTCAGAGAGCAGTACGAAAACACCGTTGACGGCCGGCTTCTCTTCCGTCTCTTCCGTCAGGGTTTCCCGGAACTGGTACATCTCGTAGGTGGAGTCTCGCAAACGGTGTTCGTACGTAACGTCGTGGAAGAACTTCTGGGCATCCAGTGCTCGACCAAGAAGCAATGCCAGATTCCTATCCGTAGTCCTAATGATATAGGAAAGCACATCGACAGCTTCTGCACCACTGAAGGCGTTCTTGTAGGTCAGTTCGTTTTTCGTCCGGTCACCAACCACAATCTTTCGCCGGAAACATTCAGCTACACGGGAGAGGAGGGCTGGATACACAATGGGTGGCCTGATCTTCGCTGTGGGTGGACGATCCCCGTTCACGGAGCCAGAAACGGATGGGCGATGTACCAGGGTCTGAACATCTGTTCTGTCAGACGGTGCAATAGACGGCGCTATCGTGGATGCCATTGACATGGACCTGTTACTGTCATTCCCGGACGATGCCATGCTCGTAGTTCTCGTCTGTGATCCAGGGGCGAAGTTGCCCGGATAACCGTTGTGTTGTCCCGATTGTCCTGGCCCTTGGTGCCCGAGCACGGCGGGTGCTTGGTCTGGTGAGTTGGGGCTGGCGCCGGGCGGCCTCCTGTTCGGGATCACGCGTCCACTCATGGTCTGGTGGGAGTCGCGATCGTGCGAGTTGTAACCTGTCATCGACATCGAACGGTCCTCTAAATGCCTCTCCGGTACAACCCTTCCTTGCGCTGTTGTTCGGGCTGAGTTCGGGTTGTACTGGGCGTGGCGGAAAGCATTTGCTGGTGCTTGTTGCTGGTATGACTGGGGCGGGGGGTGATATACTTGTTGCCTTGGAGCGGTCGCTAGAGACTGTGACCGGTAGGGATCTGAGTTCATGGCCGGCGGCGGTCCACCACCGCCCTGACCCTGATAGAACCGCTGCGCAGGGTTTCTTGGTGCGTTGTTTCCGTAATAGTCTTGGGGAGGCGGCCCTCGCATAGAATCCGAACGCATGGAGTCGGAACGCATAGAATCCGAACGCATCGAATCGGAGCGCATGGGATCGCCTCGGGGTGGCCCGCGGTGCTGCGGCATTGGCGGGGGGCCTTGGCCCGGATATGGGCGTCGTTGCTGTTGGAGATAGTGAGGGGACGGGACTTGCTGGCCGCCGGACACGGAGCGCGGGCCTGGATAGTAGCCGCCGCCTGGGTTTCCTCTGTCTCCCGGGCGTGGCCTTGGCGGCATTGGGTTCTGGTCTGAATATCCTCCTCCTTGTGGCGGCGGTGGTCGTGGGACCGGCATCCGCTGCGTACCTGGGCCCGACATTCCCGACACTCCCGACACCCCTGACATGGTGGACGACATGGTCTGGGTGCGTCCCTCCGACATCATCGAGGGCGGAGGGACCGAGGACGTCATTGTTTGCGACCGGCCAGGGGGTGGCGCGGCGCCGAAGATATTGGAAAAGGCAGCATCTCGCTGGAAGTTGTTGGAGGCGCCGTACTGGTCTCGCCGAGGCGGCGGCATCCGGTCTTGCTGGTATTCGGCCATTCCTGCCTGGAAGCGCGAGCACACGGCATCAGCATTAGCAATCCATTGGATATACTTTCACGGCCGTCCTGGCTAGACGAGAAGATTGAATTGCAAGACTGGTAGTCTAAATTCCAAGCGGGACGTTTGCAATCAGAAGTGGAGATGGCGTGAACTCACCCGTATCTCGGCGTCAACGGGTTGCCGACACCCTTGCCCAGAATTGGCGACGCAGCAGGCCACAGCAGATGAAGGCCGACAGACAGCAGACGGCGGTGTGTGGATGGCCAAAGAGAACGGAATCGGAGGTAGCGATGCGAGCCCTTGACGTTTGTCGTGTGGGCCGACGCTGCGTAAGGAGGGGGGCGATACGGACCTGACGACGTTTCCGGGTGTGACGTTTGGGTATTTTCGAGATGTCTGGCTAGTTATTCTCCAGTGTCCCGTGCACGACAACGCTGGTGGCAGCAATAGCAGGGAATAGTCCCCGCAGTAATTCGAGGCAGCAGGGGACAAGATGCGAAAATCACCAAAAAGACTAATCAATCCTGACGACTCCAAAGGCACTCGCGCTTACATGCAAGATTCGATTCCCACTGTGTCGGACTTTATATCTCCTTGATCGCTGAGGTTGAGCTTCACAGCAGCGCTCCAGACCTCCAACCCTAACCCCCATACACACGTGACTTGCCTCTCGAATGCCTCTGGAGCGTCGAAGCTCCAATTCGATGTTTGCTTCGCATCGAAGTTGCGTATCAACCGATCCGGCCCAATTCCTCACCGGCCCTTTCGCACCTGGGGAACTCGTTCAATTTTCTCTTTGATTCTGTCAATACCGAACGAACTCGCTCAAGATGGCCGAGTCAGAGCTCAGCCCGAAATTCGCGCCCTTCATTGGCATGGTGAGCAGCCTGAGCTATGAACCGCGAGAGCCCTCTCCCGCCGACTGCATCCGCGATCAGCCTGGGAGGTGGCAGCTAGTGCTCGAAGAATCTTGCTAATATGTGCTCCTATTCTAGGGCGGAATTGCGGCAGCCATGATCTTTGGCAGTATGTCAACACCCCTCTGTACACTCGATTACGCGGCCGAAGCCCCTCGACAGGCGTCCTCACCCCATCCCTTATACAGTAGCTGACGATGTGACCACTCTCCAGCCATCGGAGCCGCATACGGCACCGCAAAGTCTGGCATCGGTATTGCTGGCGTAGCAACCTTCCGGCCAGACCTCATCATGAAGGTGAGACGCCTCTCGGTCAACGAGACGCCGGGATGCGCAGCGACCCCGCTGACAGCAAATACAGTGCTTGATCCCCGTCATCATGTCCGGTATTATCGCCGTTTATGCGCTTGTAGTCTCGGTTTTGATAGCCCAGGACCTTGCGCCTCCAGGATCGGGCCAGAATTACAGCTTATTCAAGTGCGCCGCTCGCCCCTTCGTTTGGAGTTTGGTGTACTGATATACGAACTCATCTGTAGTGGCTTCATGCATCTTGCGTGCGGTCTCTCGGTTGGTCTTACAGGTCTGGCCGCGGGCTACTGTATCGGTATCGTGGGTGACAAGGGTGTCAGAGCGTACATGCTCCAGTCGCGCATCTTTGTCGGCATGGTTCTAATCCTGATTTTTGGCGAAGTGCTTGGACTTTACGGGTAAGGAAACATGCAGCTGATGTATTTCGTCTATTTTGTTGGAACCATACTAACTGTTTACAGCCTCATCGTTGCGCTCATCCTCAACACCAAGAGCAAGGGCTAAACAATTTGTCTCGGCCGTTGTTCAAAGCAGATGTGATTCTACTTGTACAAATTATGTGTACCAGAAGGCGGAAGTTGGTCCATAAAGGGACGAGTTCGCTTGGGCGCGCGTGTGTTGACTATCGCATTTGGCCTGGCGTTGTCGGATGTGTTAAATATTTTTTCGAGGCCCGTATAGAAAGGCATCGTGGGTTGACCGGGCCACGGGAAAGTGGTCACAAACAATAATACATCTCCCTCTAGGCTGAAGTCTCATGATGCTTGCCGATGTTGCTGACTCAGAACCGTCCATTGGGGCTCATATGTTAGTAAGTAACGAATCCCCGGCCACGATTCAGCTAACACCACTGGAACAAGTGGAACAAGTTTATACGTGCACGCGGACCCATTTCCTTCGTTTCTGCTCCTGGAGCTAATTCGTGTTGAACGGTTCTGAAAACTCATCGCCCCTGACTATCAACCTGTGTATTTCACGCACAGAAGAGGACTTGCCGCTTCCAAACTCAGGGTTCTACCTAAGCTGGCGGTGCGCAGGAGACCGTCCTCTAAAACGCCTGCCAATGATGCGAACACAAGAGCAAAGACAACCCCCAGAAAAGAAGTTGTTGACTCGACGAGCGAGCGAGAAAGAAAGAATGGAGACATTGCCGCCAGAAAGCAAGAAATATGCTCGCCGTCTGCTGGATAAGTGCAAAAGAGACAGAAAGAAACGGAAAATGCACCGGGACCAGTTTTGTTTCGCGCCCCTCATGCATCGGTCGGTGTGTGTGCGGAACGAAGCCGCAAGAGCTTCAAGCGGCTCCTTTCGCCTCCAGAAATGAACAAGCCATTCCGTCCCACGTTTCCGAGGACGCTCTCTAACCCTATACATTCGACTATCTCAACGCAAGTCTCCCCCCTCGTGGTCGACGAGAGGAGAGCTCGTTAAGGAAGAAGTCCCAGCGACGGTCTTCACGGATGAGGATCTCGTCACCGTTCTCGCGTGCGAGACGTTCACGACGGGCCTGCGCGGCTGCGGCTTCCCCAACGAGGTAGGGATCCTCGAGCGGCCGGCTCCCGGCGGCCCGGTTGCGCTGTTCTTCTTCCTCGATGCGGTCGAGCATCGCCCGACGAATGCCTTCCAGCCGGGTATCGTGGGAGGCCGCGGCGACCCGGCGAAGGGCTACACGGTGATATGTTGGGTTCGCGCTGATGGTCGACCAGGATGGAATGCGGAACTGGCCGAGCGAGGGGACGGTAGTGTGGGGGATGGGGCCGGTTGGCACCGGTGGGAGGCCTTGCCGGGGGGCCGACCCTGGCTCGGAGCTGATGAGCGGGGCCGGGCTGCCATTTCCGGAGCTGGCGGAAGTGGCAGAGCGTTCCGGGGGCGAGTAAGGAGGGACGGGCTCGGTGTTGTGGACGGTGGAGTGGTAGGACGGCGCATCAGAGGCTGCGCGGCGCGTTTGTTGTGAGCTGGGTCCGCTGGAGGAAGAGGGTGGTCTCTTGACGGCGGGGGTTGCTACTCACTGTACGAGGGCGCGGCCGAGCGGACCGACGCTGTCTCGAAGTCTTCGGGGCTGATCGTCTCGATCGCCGCCGGAGCGTATCGCGGGGCGTCCGCGTTCATCACTATGGTTGCTGGCATCGGACCGTTGGGTCGTACAAATGGTGGATCAAGGGGGAAGGCGGTAGGAAGGCAACATGGGAATGTGCTACGAGACTATGCTTCGGGGGTATGCATTCAGAAGTGGAACAGTATGCGCAACATCTAAGCGACGGCGGAAGAAACAAGGCGGGGACGGGATCAGATGAAAGCCACGCTCGGCCCAGCAGGTGTTTGTTGTGTTCCGCGCACACCTCTAGAACAGGCAACTCTCGGCGCTCGTCAGATACCAGATAGCCGCGCCGTGTCGGTTGGTGTTCAGAAGGTTGAAACTTGAACGGTGGGAATGACACGTGAGGTTGTGAGGTTGACCTGACGAGGATGAGGTGGGAGGCCCTGATTGGGATGGATTCCAGCCACACCACAAGTACGAAGGGACAGCGCATCTGCACGCCTGGTGCATGGTGTGCCCGAGTAATAAAGTCCGACGACTGGCTCATGATAGCCAGTCTCGCGGCTCGGGATAATCAGCTCCATGCACTGCGAGACAGCGTAAATGGTGGAGTGGAGGGGGCGGGGTTTGTGGGGTATGGCTTGGCACCACATTGACACGGCCGACGGGTGGTTGAGGTACCTTGCCGGGCCTGGTTGTTTGGCCATATGATGTTTGCTCGACACCATCTTGACAGCCTTGCCTGTTGTTTTGATCAGATGGTCCCTCCGGGGCTGGTAACAGGCCTGTCATGCTGGACGTCCAAGCTCTTTGTGTGTACTCCATTTTGTATGACGAAAATACATGTAAGTCGCCTCGACACGGACTTTCCTCGGGAGTGGGAGGGAAGACTGCAGGCCAACTGCAAGTTGCATCCTGGAAATACGAATGGAATCTGCACAGCGCCTAGGCTCATTTGTGTACCTACCTAGTTACGCTGGAGTTAGTCAGGCTACATGGAGCTAATGTTGTCAAAGTCAACGCCTTGCCCGGGCAGTATCTGCTTATCATATCAGCCGAGGAGAGTTATAAAGGGTTATCTACGTAGGCAAATATATTGTCTCCTATCTTGCTTCTGCACTCATATCCCTCCATGTACTGTGGGCCTCCGTTCTCCTCCGGGGACCTGCGCCAACCAGTTCATGCTGTTCTAGGAATCCGCTTAACTGGGTAGTTAGGTATGTCAGACAGACAAACAGGCGTGGCGTTCTGGATAGGGCGCATTTTTGCCGTAGTCTTGCTAGGTATAGGGTACTCGGGCGGGGCGGCCACCCAACCCCCCGGCATGAATCGTCCAGAAAACGAGCAATACGCCCGAGACGACGATCAGCCACAACACTGTCGTCTGTGGACTTTCCTGGTTGGGCTGAATGAGTGCGCAGGGCATTACAGGCGCCGTCAGGGGACAGAATGAGAAGCAGGCACGTGCCACTCCTTTGACCTGGACCCCCACGTGGCTGGGAACTTACGCCTGCCCAGACGCCCTGGCCGGGACCGGAACTCAGCGGTAGGTTGCCGTCGGCATCCATACCGAGGACGCTCAATTTGACTCTAGTTCAACCGACCTACTTACCTCCCTTGGTCCCCTTCTCCAGCTTCTTTCCCCCTTTTCCCCCGTTTCTTTCTTTCCCGACCTAAGCGTGTCTTGCTGCATACACCGGACGATCACGATGGTGCTGGGGGTGGCATCTTTGGCGACATGCGGCATCGTCGCGAGCCTCATCGGCGGCGTCGCCGGCATGCAGCCTGAAGCTACGCTACCCAAACCCGCACCGATGCGCAACATCACCTGGGGCAAGCTCAACATCCTCCAGACCACCGACACGCACGGTTGGCTTGCCGGCCACCTCCACGAGCCCCAGTACTCGGCTGACTGGGGCGACTATATCTCGTTCGTTCACCACATGCAGCAAGAGGCCGATAGGCGCGGTGTCGATCTCCTGGTTATCGATACAGGCGATCGCATTGAGGGCAACGGTCTGTACGAAGGGACAACCCCCAAAGGTGGATTCCTCTACGACATCTACCGCCAGCTGGAGGTCGATCTTCTCACCACGGGCAACCACGAGCTCTACCTGATGGAGGCTGTCGACAACGAGTATAACATCATGGTGCCCAACTTCAAGAACAACTACATCGCCTCCAATACCAACTACAGAATGGTGAATGGCTCCGACCTCAAAAATGATCGTGGCGAGCTGGTACCGATGGCGCCGAGGTACCGCAAGTTCGAGACAAAACATCAGAAAGCGGAGATTGTCGCATTTGGCTTCATCTTCAACTTTCCGAAAGCCAATAAAACCAACTCGTATGTCCAGTATGTCGAGGCGACGATCATGGAGCCGTGGTTTCAAGAAGCTATGCAAGAGAACCCCGACCTCTTCATCGTCACTGGTCATATTGGCCTTGCGATGTCAGAGTTCAAGGATACCATCTACCATGCTATTCGCAAACATCACCCACGCACGCCTATTATGTTCCTCGGCGGCCATGTTCACCAACGGGACGCGAGACTGTATGATGACCGCGCTTTCGGCATCGCAGGTGGCCGCTATTTTGAGACAGTTGGTTGGGTGTCTATTAATTGGCCGGATGCCCCGTCCCTCCGCCTTCGTGATGCCGAGAAGCTCACCTTCACCCGCCGGTATATCGACACAAACTTGCTTAGCTTTTACCACCACACCGGACTTAGTGGGGAAGCCTTCGAGACCGAGCGCGGGAAAAATACCACGCAGATGATAACTAACGCGCGCAAGGCCATGGACTTGGAGAAGCTTTATGGATGCGCTCCCAAAACCTACTGGATGGAAAGGGCTCCCTATGGACATGAGGACAATGTGCACACCCTTCTGACAAACACGATCGTGCCCGAGATTATCGTCAACCCCGAACGGGCGGATATCCCACACGTGATCCTTTTCAACTCTGGTGCTATCCGCTTCGACATTTTTAAAGGCCGATTCACGCGTGATTCGGCTCTCATCGCAACGCCCTTCTCCAATGTCTTCAAGTATTTGCCCGATGTGCCTTACAGACTAGCCAAGGCAGTTTACGATATCCTTGCAGATTGGGAAACACACTTCCCTGGCAAAAAGCGGCCGTACATTATGTTCACTGGTATTTCGGAATGCGTGCAGCAGGCTCTTCAAGAATCACCTGTCAGCCCCGAAACCATGGCTAGCTTAGCAAAGCGTTACCATGGACAGGTCCCTTTGAATGGCGATGGCGAGCACGAAGGATCTGAACTGACCGAGGGCTATACGACGTCGGACGATTTTGGCGATGATGGTGATGATACGGTACACCGCGGCTTCGACACTTACCCTACCCCGCCCATGATGCAGAGTCGCATTGGAATTCCCGAGAACGAAGAGCTGGAGGTGGTCGATGTGGTCTTTATCGATTTCCTTTGGGAAGTCGTTATCGAAGCTCTTAACAAAGCTAAATATGATCGGATTGAGTCAGGGCTTCCTCGTCTGTCCTACAATACATCGGGCTTGAATGAAGATAACATAAAGCTGTATGGGGACGGGCGGTTTGATCAAATGTTGACCAGCTGGGTATCGAAACACTGGCCTTGCTAGATTTCTAATTTATGTGGGCGTTTTTGGCAAAGGTATTGGTAAGCGGCAACCTAACGTGGGAAAGGGGTAAGGCAGCATGGAGTCCGGTTCAAGGTCACGGGTCAAGTCGGGGATTGAAACATTTAGATGTATGCTGATAGTTTGCTCAAGGACTGATGATATTCCCTTGGATGTATTGTCAGAAAACCGGTCCCAAGACTTTTGAGTAGAGTTGTATTGCACCGTTGATAACAATAACGCTATGACTTATGTTTGTCACTGGTCTTCTCTCCTCCGAAACGCCGTGCGAGCCTGACCGTGAAAATGCTACACAACGTCACCAAACTAAATGCTCAGAACTCAGAGGCAACCTCATAACTGGTCCAAGAGTCTCCTCCTTCTCCTTTCAATCAGCTCCTGCTGGACCTCATCCAGAGTAGGCAACTCCCAGCCCCGGCCGTCGCCTGTATCCCCTGGTAACGGCTCAAACCCCGGCGGTGCCTCGTTTGGCCCGGCACTGGCTAGAGCTTCAAATGCCTGTCGCTCCTTCGCGGCTTCATATTCCAGCAGCGTCTCATCCTCCTCACCTGGGGCATAGCCATAATACGCCGCATCAACCTGCTTCCGCAGGTCGTCCCTCGACTCCAGCGGCTTCTCATCCTCTTGCCGCGCCTTAGTCGCCGCCTCAAACAGTTCCTTCACACCGGGCAGGTCTCGCGCTCGTCCAAAGTACTTGTAACCCCTCCCGCCGCCCGGAATCTCTCTCCCCGCGTCGTCATACACCTTGCCCCCGCCACGCATGTAGTTGGGCCCTCCTAAATTACGGATCTGCACCTCCCACATGTGCTTCTCGCGCATGAGCTTGTTGATCTCATCGTTGAGATCGCGGATCTGGAAGTCCGAGAGCGCCGATTCTTGGATGCGTGACACCTTGCGCGAGATCTCCTTGAGCACTTGGCCGCGCCATCGCTCGCATGAGGGGATGCTGTCTTGCTCGGTGATGGCGCGGGGTCGGCGGGTGCGGCCGGCGTCGATTATTCCAAGGTCTGCGGCTTGTGCTTCGCGGAAGCGGAACAGCATGGACTGCGCTTTCTCGGAATTGCGCGCCTGCGAGGGGGTTAGTTGGACGCTTAAGGGGATGGGAGGGGGAGCTCGGCTTACCATTGTGAAGGGATATAAAAGGGAACTCTGGGAATGGAGAGGAGACTGGGTTGGTTGTGTGTGACGGGGTGGATGGCTTTCTGTTGATGTTGCGATCGCAAGTTGTAAATCGCAGCCCTTCAAAATGTTTCGGGCGCCTGTTGTGGCGTGTGTGGCTCAAGCTCCGGGGGAAGGCTGTGGTGGGGCCCGTGAACTGCTGGGTTATTTTAGCGCGGTCGCGTCACTCGCTTCTTCCATTTTCTCTCCTCACAACATCAACAATGGAAACCATAGTTGGATGCGCCGAATACTCTCACAGGCCTTTTTTCTTCCTCAATACCTGGATCTGGAAAGGACCGGAGACGGAACTTCTGGAGGAGGCATCATTTGCTGCCAGTGAGTTCGCCAATCCTTGGCCAGCTGACGCATCTTGTCCAGACTGCGAAGTTGAACTCAATCCATCCACTTTCTTTCTCATATGACATCACCTCTGCGACCCTTGCGGTCTCCCCATCTCCGCCTAACGAATAGGGGTATATCGTTCCTCAAAAGGCCTCAAAAGGCCTCGAGCCAGCGCCCAGTGACGTTCCCCTCCATTTACACACAATTAAACTGCTCGAACACTCAAGCTACACATGCACAGGCTGCCACGCACACTCTACCTGCTATGAGGAAAGATTACCTGGGGGCTCCCACACAGAGCAATATCCCAAACTTTATTCTCACGGAACCCCTCAATGTTCACAGACAGCGACGGCGTGGTCTGAGTGAACTTGAAAGCTTCACAAGAATGGATATCTGAGCAGGCTTAAAACCCGTATTATTATTATCGCTCACTATGGACCACCAAAACCGGCCCCTTCCTTTTACAGTCCATCATCTCTCATGTTTTCCCTCCTAATTTACCACCTCACTTCGTCGTCGTCGTCGAAGTCGTCGCCGTCGAAGGGGTGTGGACGCTTTCCCGCTCTCTATGACGACTCTAGCAAACCAGAGGTGCGCCGGTGCTGGGCTCCCTCTTTGGGGTTGAGACAAGCGCGTCTGTGCTGCACCGCTGATGGAACAACAAGTAGTTTTCAATCGGAGCGAGCGGATCAGCAGTCGGCACCTCATTGGTGTCGGCTGAGCAGCCCGGGTGGTTGAGAGTGTGAGAAACAGGGGGGACGACGGACTGAGATGGGTGGGGGGTTAGGTTTTGGATGTTCATCTTGAACTCAGTCAAACCGAAGCTCTTCCTCATCTCTACCACATGAAGAAAAAAAAGAACGCCCGGTGATGATTGAATGACCAAAAAGCCAAATTTGCAGACAGCCAGCCGCGGCGAAAGCCACGTTAGTGAGGTTGCCGTTGAGAACTCAAGAGAGCTTATCTGAGGGCATAAACGTTCTTTTTTTCATTACACTTCTGCCAGCGCTCATTACAGTTTCTGTTCCGGTTTCGGAGATATCATGAAGTCAAACCCAATTGTTTTCGAAGACTTTTCAATTGCCGAGGGCGGATTTGAGAACGTGGAGGAAAAGGACCGACTTGGGAATGAAGTTTGTTCAGGGCGTGAGCCGAGATCTAGAGATACACCCCCCATGTGGCGGAATGCAGATAGTTTGAGAGTAGGATCAGGAAGCTGCCCGTTTGTCACTCCGAGGTACCTCTTCTGTATGTGGCGGAACGCAGACGGTTCAATGAAACATGGATTTTGCTCCCACCGGCGACGCTAGCGACCCTATGGTATAATGTGAACAAATCATGACTGCTTTCCCTCGCTTTTTGGAGAACCTGGAACTCTACGCCCCATCCTGTGTATCTTTTTGCCGTACCTCACATTATACAAACCAGAAATTTCATAGATAGCCCTCCCCAGCTTGAACAAACTCCAAAGACAGCCATTTTCCTCGTCTTCTTGACTTGACAAGCTCCTAAAACTGCATACAAGTACAACAACTGCTCTATTGAGTCTTCTTGCTTTCCTTCTTGCCCGCCGGCGCGCTGTACATCCACAGCGCGCAGAAGCCCAACCATCCGACCACGGTGACGCCGATTCCAGCGATCCAGGGCCATGCTCCGCTAATCACGAAGCTGCGCGGCCATTCGTCGTGTGCCATGTGGCGGACGGAGACGGTGTTCTTCTCCTCGACGTTGGTTAGGAACGGCCGCTTGTAGTTGACCTTGAGGTTGAAGATGCCGTGTTGATCGGGCAACTTGAAGGAGGCTGTGTACGCAGCCTGCTCCGCGTTCGACTGCTTTGGCTCGAGGGCGAGCGGAAGACGGTGGAAAGGCGAGAGCATGGAGACCTCAAGTTGGAGGAGGTCATTCTTCGGTACGACGAAGGGATTCCAGGCGGTCCAAGCCCACTCAGAGAGAGAGATGGTGTAAGTCTAGGCGGGGGTATAATCAGCTTAACGAACAAAAATTAAGACACCGATAAAACGTACCACATCGTTCTTGATACGATAGATCTTGGGGTTAGACTCATTCGACGCACCCGCCTCGTTGAGATGGTGCTCGATCCAGTTAACGCGGATGATGCCGATCTCATTGAAAGTATAACCGCTGACACGCTTGGCGAACTCGCGGTTGAAGGTCTTGACAGCCTTGCCACCGACCTTCTTGACACTGGCGTCAAACCACTTGTCCTGGAGCAGCTCAGCCGCACCAATAAGGGTGAACCGCGCAGAATTGCGAGCTTGGAAAGTCGATACAAGGGCCAGTTGCTCACCCGCGGCAAAGAGATCGTCGACGACGGCCTCGCCCTGCTCCTTGGGGTTGTAGCTGTAGGCAGTGCGCGGGGCACGGAGGATGGGCGTCAGAAGCTCGCCGGCGCCAAGAGTAGCGCCCACGCCGTGCGGGAAAGCAATCACCTCATCTGCGGGGGCGCCAGTGCTGAAAATGTCCTTGATATCAGCACGGAGGGGAGCCGGCGGGGGGAGGAGGAGGACGTCGTGAGCATCAGCGGCGCTGGCCGAGTCGTAGTTAAAGTGATCGACAACAAGTGCAGTGCGGTCGGCCGGCAGTTGGATGTCGAGCTCGGCCAAGAGGGAGACCAGGGACGAGGGAGCCGCGGACCCGGAGCTGAGCGTTAGGAGGATGTTTCCATTGGCGGCGAGGAAGTCGAGGAGGATGTTCGCGGTGAGGTTCGGGCCCAGGCCTGCGCGTCCATCAGTAAACACGCCGTCACATTCTACACAGAAGCCTGTGCATACCCTTCGACTTGGTCGGGAAGATGATAACATGGTCATACGCCCGCTCGCCGAGACGGAATAGCGCCAACGACTCGCTCTTCGGCGTCTGGATCGACAGCTTGAACCCTCTGCCTGCAGCGCCAATTGATTAGCATAGCAATTGGTAACCAAGTCCTCGTCGTAAACATACTCTCTAGATCTCCCAGAAACTTTGAGTATCCATCCTTCTCGGCAACCTCGTCCAGAACCACAAGCAGCCTGTCGCCAGTGGTGCTGATGGCCGACACCACCGCCACGAACAACAGAGCGACGAACGAAAGAAGCGACCGCATCGTCGGTATCACTAAACTAATTGGGAAAATAAAAACAAAGACCTGTGAAAGAGGGCAGGACAATCCGACAGGCGCTAGACTTGTCGAATGTTCATGCCACGTGAAGTAATGCGACTCTCCCAATGACCAGACGTTTTCAACTGGAGAGACAACTTTACAACTTTCAACAGCTCTCCCCGTCGCATGCTCTCCAAAAGCGATACGTAGCCCTTTGCCAAGCCCCCCCCAAAGCCCAGACAGACAGGGGTCTATGTGGGGTCCAACGGTACGTACCGGGCTTCAGCTCCTTCGCCCGCAGTTTTGCCGCAATTGAACATTGGGTCCAAGCTTCGACTCAACTCCAAGCCGCATCACGCAGGTCACTGCTCACGCCCACGGTCAATTGCGTACGTCTTGTCCCGCTCCATGCCTGCGCACCACCCGAGTACTGACGCCCAGCTCCCCAGAACCACACAATGTCGGCCACCGGTCCCATCTCCCCGCGCTTCTGGGCCACGCCCATCCGCTACATAAGATGGTCAGCTCGCGAGAAGCCCGCCTACTTCTGGTCGGTCGTGATCGGTTCCTGCGGACCCCTCATGCTCATCACGGTGCCTCCGTACCGCCGGTGGAGGGGCTACGAGATTCCCGCCACAGTTCCCATGACATATCCCAGTACGTTGCCCCGTCTCGAACAGAACGACATCAAGGCCAGCATCTAACACCCAATTTCTCATTAGTTCCCAGCGGGCCAAGGAAGAAGCTCACAGGCTATGGCGACGACACGGAGGACTCTACTTAGCGAGCTAGAAAATGGGGCGATTTGCGGGAGGGCCATGACGTGTATCAAACTGTACATACCGGCAGGAGTGGCTTTAGAGGGAGGGGATGGAACGGAAATGTGGTCACCAAACCAAATGATCGCCTTCTTGCACATAGAGAAAACAGGACTGCCAATTCGTACCCTTGATGGGAAATACCCACCCCCCCCCA
>Ga0247760_1000204_pt1 | contig 67120 bp, 62 predicted proteins | sample UWRJL171409R4_FD_179936 | JGI IMG/M metagenome (GOLD analysis project Ga0247760, IMG submission 179936) | Plant litter microbial communities from Arlington Agricultural Research Station in Wisconsin, United States - UWRJ-L171-409R-4 | ecosystem: Environmental > Terrestrial > Plant litter >... | reverse complement strand
CGCACCCAAAAAAAAAAAAAAAAAAGACGACAGATCCTCCCCTTTAGCCCCTGTATCTTAACCTCGGCCTTCTTCCGCTACTGGGCAACCTCCATACCCCAGAACTGCTCTGCATAAAAAGTCCACGCCTCTGCCTTCTTCCATGGATCATCAAATGCCGTAAACAGAAACAGCCCCCCCGGATTTGCGGCGCCAAACACATCAACAATCGACCTAACCGCCACCCCCTGGTTATCTCGTCCCGGAACGGCCTTTCCGTTCGCATTCCCCTGCCATGGCCACCCACTCTCTGTCACTACGATCCGTTGGGTCTGATCCTTCAATACCCCCCTCACGTCCTTGATCTTGCGCGCCACAAAGTTCCCCGCCTGCTCAGCGGGTGTATCGGCGTCGAAGAACGGATGGACATTGACGGCGCAGTAATCGCTTGCGTCGCACAGGGATGGGTTGCGCTCGACAGCGAGGAAGGTGTCAACTGTGACAACGGGGCCGGTATAGCCGGCGCTGCGGAGCGCCGCCCGAGCTGCGTTCATGGCGTTGATAACCTGCTGGGCCGTGGCCTGGCCGTTGTTGACCAGCTCGTTCCCCACACTGATTGTGTCCACTGCAGACCAGCCGCGGGAGGACGAGTTTACGGCCGTAACGAGCGTGTTGATCTGGGCGTCGAGGTCGTCGAGGTTGAAGATGCCCAGGAATAGCTTCACGCCAATCGAGTCGGCGGCGGGGATCACGCGTGAGACTTGGTTGCAGTCTACGCCATAGATACGAACAGTGGTATAAGGGGGATCTTGTTGCTTGGCAAGGCGTTGGAAATCCGAGTTGATTTGGGACGCGGAGCGGCATGTGCCATCAGCGTTGTACGGGGAGTAGGTTACGCCTGCGGCCCCGGCAGTCAGGTTCATGTCAGGGGCCTGTGGGGAGTCGACCTTCGGTGGCCAGCTGGGACGGGGAGGTGATCGGTTCGGGGGACCGCCGGGAGGTCCGTCAGGTTGAGAGGGGTCGTCGGCAGCGGGATCCTGTCCCTGCGCTTGTGATATTGGGTCTGGCGTTACCTGTGGTTGCTGGGATGCGGCAGCGGTGTTGATGGCGGCAGGGTCAGGACGGTTCATGTGGACGCCCGTGGGCTTCGCCTTCGCAAACGGCCTGATCCTGACCATCTCGGTGGCCGTCCTAAGGACGCTGCTTTTCTCGTCGACGTAGACAATTACCCCGGGCACCTCCTTCTCTGCCGCGGCCGCATTCTCGACCATGATAACCTTCTTACCATTCTTGTCCTTGGCCATCATGCCTGGGAGGCGCATGTGTCCGTGGACAATCTCTGCGACACCAGCGTCAGGACATCGCCAAAAGCCACTAGAAACTAAGACACAAACACTCAACTCACCTGCCATCTGGGCAGCAGCCCCATAGCCGAACAGTCCAAGACCAGCAACGGCCGAAATCTTCATGTTGTCTGCTGCGCAATATCGAAACTCGGAAGGTATCTCGTCTTGTCAAAGCTTGTGGAAGGAAGAAGGTCGTCTGCCGGGGGACGAGAAGACAGCCCGGGATACACACCCACACCGCGAGCTCCTGATTTCAGTGATTCGGCCCTGGGCAGCAAGTCGAGGCTTTGAGGCAGCGACACATCACCACACCCCGAATGCCAGTCGGGGTGCTGCTGTGGTGCCATGCGAGACAAGGGCGAGGAAGCGAGGAATTCGAGTGCAGTTACGCCATTGCCATTGGTAAGAGAAGCTGTTGTAAACAGCAAGAGTGAGACTAGTGTGGAATGTGGTCGCGCTGGAGGAGATTGGGAAGCGAGCGAGGGAGGTGTTACTGTCTCAGCCCTGCCCCCTAGAGGCCTCCTTCCCCGTGAGCCTGTGATGCCGCTAGTTAGGGATGGCGCTGTCGATCAAGAAGCTGGGAACCTCCCTTCAACGGGGACAATCGAAAGACCTGCCAAGTGTTGTCAATGACGATGGCCTACTGCCAATGCCATCCGCGCCGCGCCAAAAGAAAGAAGAAGAAGAAGCTGCCTAAATACACAACATCGCTTCCTCCATCGAGAATAACGCACCTATCCAACACAGTATTAATATTACTAGCGTCTGTCTCCCTCCATCATATCAAATACAATATAGACATACAGATAGAGAGAGAATGCCGCCTGTGCAAGCCACTGCCATCCCTCATCTATGTACCGCAGACCCAGCGCCGCAAACTCTATGATACGTCCGTTCTAATAATCCCCTCTCTCAGATAGCGCTCTTAGGCAGCTGGCAGCCCAAGCTTGTTGTTCGTCTTCTTCGTCATGACCTTCGTCACGGCATGTCGAATCGTGACACCCGCCTTCTCGACGTCCTTCTTGGACAGGCCCGACGTGAGGCAGACCTTGAGTGCCGGCTGTACCGTCCAGTCTCCGTCTTTAAGACTGGTGTTGGTGGTAATGGGGATACCCTTCAGGCGCGTGATGAGCACACCGTTGGCAAGTGACTCGTCCACACACTCCTGTAGTAGCCTCTCCTGGTCGTCGATTGTCAGCCTCCGTGCCTTGACAACATCCGGCTTAAGCACCAGTAGCATGACGGGGTTCTCGAGTGCGCTTGTGCAAACAACCCAGTCGCTGCGCGGGTCGAGCTGCGCCCGCATCAACCTGATGTTCTCGCGGCACTGTGTGATGATCTCGGGGTTGGACTGCAGGACGTTGAGGCTCTCGCTCGCCGTCATGGCCAGCATGGCTGGGAGTGCTGCAGAGAAAGTGTACGAGGCAGCCGTGAGGCGCTGGTGTTCTACTACGGCCTTCTCTCCGGCGCAGAATCCACCTCCGGCGCACAGAGGACCGGCGAGAGATCCGACGATCATGTCAACCTGTACCGGGTCGACGTTCTGCGCCTCGGTTAGCCCACGGCCCGTCCGACCCAGGACGCCAAAGGACCATGTCTCATCGAGAATAATGCGGAACTTGTACTTCTCCTTGAGTTCAACCTGCATTGATAAAATTAGCACCAGCTCCCTACCCTTTCGGCACCTGCCTCGAGCGCTCTGAACATGGAACTTACAAGCTTGGGCAGATCGGTGCAGTCTCCAATTGTTTCGAACAGCGCCTCGGTGACGATAAACCGCCTCGTCAGTTGCTTCTTCTTGGCCTGCTCCTCCGCCACCTTGCGCAGAACACGTTCCAGGTCCTCCATATCGCCATGATTGTACCACTTGACGTTGCTTCGCGAGACCTCGAGGCCCTTCCGGATAGAATAGTTGACTGCTCTGTCTGCCACGATGACGTCGCCACGCTTGCAGAAAGAGGGGATAACGCTGGAGATGGTCGAGAATGCCTGGGCATACACAATGCAGCCCTCGGTGCCAATAAAGGTAGCGAGATCGGCCTCGCACTTCATGTGCACATCTTGGGTTCCGTAGAACTGCGGCGGGCCACAGGGCCCAACGCCGTATGTGCGCAGTGTCTGAATCGCCTTCTCCTTGATCTGCTCGTTGGCGTTGAGGTTGTAGAAGTTATACGACGCCAGGTTCGTCACCGTCCGACCGCTCGCGAGTTTCGACTTCGGTCCGCTCGGTCTGGGCAGCCCGCATGTCAGCACACATCCTACTCTCAGTCGCCGTTTCGAATTTCCACTTACCCAACCAACACGGGCATGCGCTCCATCTCGGCCTCCTCGAGCGCCGTATGTGGCGCTACTAGCGGTTCAGGCACCCATTCGTCAACTAGCTCGTCGATTTCCTACGCGGAAAATTATACGTCAGTCTCGCCATTCCAGTCCACACCACTTAGCCCTTCCGCCCCGGGTCTGAACTCACATCCTCAGTCAACTTGATAAAGTTCTGCTTCGAAGTCGAGTATGACGGCGCAAGCAGATACCGAATAAAGAAAATTACTAGCACCAGCTCAATGGCTGATCGAACAGGATCATTCTGGTAGCTAGAGCGAACGTAGCGGATGAGGACCGCCGAGCCAGGCACCTTCTGGAAGGCCGAGGTCGCTTCGTTCAGCCATCCCGTCAGTTGCGCCTGCACCTCGTGTAAATCCATGGCGACTGATCTGTTGCTCGGTGGCGCAAATCGGTGTTCAGATCACCACTGCGGGCGATTCGGGGTTTCGCTTCGCGTTGCGACAAAATATTTGTCGCGGATAGGAAGGGTAGGAGAAAGCGGGAGAGCCGGGAATGGCGCCTGTCAGCCACGGTTATCAGTTACCCTTAAAATTCGACTCGCGTCGTGCCCCACATTTCTCACCTGCCAGGGGAAATCAATGGCAACCCCGTCGCACCGCAGGGACCCGACCCACACCCACCCACCAACTTGACCTGACTGGATCTGGAGGGAAATGTCCTCACATCACACCATAACCATTAATCAGGAGCAGTGACGCTGTTCTTTAGGCCATTTCACCAACAACGGGGTAACAAAGGAAAAGGTCTCATTGCCTATGTTAAATCATGCAAATAATCCTCACAACGAAAATGCAGCTTCAAAATAAAAGAGAGCATGATTTATAAATTATTTGCCTCCAGGCCCAGCTCCAGCTCCGGTGCATTAAGTACAAGACATGCGTTCTGCAAAGAATAGGAAACGTCGACGAGTCTAAAGAATCGTTTACCCTACCGCCTGCCTCCGATGTGATGTGCTTGCCAAGAAAAAAAACCAGTACAAGACACCCCAACAGACCAAAACTTCATGACCATCCCATAGCCACCGAGAAAGCATACCCTGAACGCTCTTTGTACTGCGGCTCCAAATGAGAGCCGCTTGGGATATTGTACAGTTAAATTACCACGTTTCTTCTACCAAGATGGAACGAGCTCAAGCTTAGGGATCAGCGTTAGCATCAGGTTCTGTTGTGGTCTTGGCATCTTCCGACGTTTTTGTTGTTGCCGCCTTTCCATCGGGCGCCTTAGTTGACTTGTAAGCACCCGAGTAGTTTTCGCTTCCCGTGCCAGTCATTGTGGTGCCTTGTGTATCATCGTTGTTTAGGCCAGTAGGTTGGAAAAGGTTGAAATCCTTGACCGAATCGGCAATCGGTTTGATGGAGATGCTCTTGCCGACAACGATGGGACCAACAATCATGCCGACAAAGACTACTAGCATGACAAAGTAGAGAACGGCATAACGGAAGACGCGGCGTCTCCGGAGCTTCGACTGCTTCATGGAATAAATAGGAGGGCGGATTTGGCGACTACGAGTTCATGTTAGCAGCTGAGGGGGTGAGCAAACAGGATGCAACATACCTAGGACGAAGCCAGAAAAGCATCACGGAATGCAGCTTGTCAATCTGCGGGATCAGAATGATCGGAAGCATAAGGAAGAGAATAATATGGCCAAGGACAAAGTCGGCGGCGAACATGCTCAGTTCCGTGATCTTGCAGAGATACTCGCGGGCGGGCTGCGAGACCGAGTGCCAGCCCATGGCGTACCACTTGCCAGTCCAAAACGCAATGTTGGACTGGTCACCCTTGAATTCTCGGGTGAGGGCAAGCGAGATAATGAGCTTCAGGATGAAGCGCTGCAAAGCAACAACCGTGATCATTCCAAGCAGGGCCTTAGAGAAGACGAAGCCCTCCATCAAGAACATAACTTCGAAGAAGACCAAGAGCATGATGACAGCAATGCAGTGGGCAATAGCAGCAAGAACGCTACCGAATTTCTTGCAGCACATGCTCAGGAGAGGACCCATGAAGCAGGCCATGGCGAAGAAGACAGCGAGGGAGCCAGCATTGATGAGAATGGGAGCCAACGCAACAATTCCCACACGCAAAAGCGCAGCAGTGGCCTTGGGGGTAACGTCGGGGTTGTTCTCGGCGGTCACACCAGTCTGTGCGTTGATGAACAAGAAGGGGATCAATGTCACCGCAACCAGGATAAGCGGCGCTAGAATTTCTCCCCAGAAAATATTGGTGATCGCAGCCCGAGGAACGTCGGCCGACATCTTGCTCGAAGGATCGCCCATTACCTTGCGCTTGTATCCAGTAGTACGGGTCCGCGATAGGCGGCAGAACGCAATCCACGAAGATGCATGGGAGCGGGAGTTGCCGCGAGACAGCCAGCGAAGGAAGTCGCGATAGTCGATAAAGAAGTCGTTCCAGGCGAACTGATGGGGGTTGTACAGGAAAGGCGAGACTACCAAAGCGAGTAGCGAAATCCAGAAGTAGGTGAGAGCGGCCTGCCAGATCGTTAGACTTGCGAATAACAGCATCATGAGCATGCGGGCTCCAAAGTAGACAGATGGACCGGCAAATCGCGAGTAGAGCACGCCGAAAGGAATACGAGCGGTGGCGAAACCACGGCCAGTACCAATGTATCGAGCACCCCCGAACGTAATGTCTTGCTGCACCGAATTGGCGTAGATCTGGCAGACGAAAACCTCGAAGAACGGCGAGAACGAGAAGAACTGCTTGAAGAAGCGAGTAGCAGCGCGCCAGAAACCGCGCTCCGTCAATTCCTGGACGATGAGAGGAACGAACGACAGGAAGAAGACGAAGAAAATTGACAAAACGCAGCGGAAGACCCAATCCAAGAGCGCATCTGTATTGGCGCAACCAGTGGGGAGCAGAGGGTCCGTGATCGGGACGTTTCGATTGTAGTTGCATGGCTGAGTCTCGACCCGCAGAGCGCCGATGTTGAGCAGGCAGATCATGAACATCTGAACCGAGAACATGATGAACATGTTATTCAAGTGGAAGCCGGGATGGGCATAGTAGAACGAGAGGAAGCGATCCAGAGGGAGCTGGGTGCCGAGATAGTAGTACTCTCGAGACAGCATCTGTTCACCCATGCCAGTTCCAATCTTGGTCGTGAAGTTCAAGATGGAACCAAAACCCAAATCACGGCCCTTGCCACATTGGTAGTACTCGCAGTGCTTGATACGACCACCGCGGAGAACAGCGTTCATACCAGCGTAGATATCCTCGTTGAGATGGAGACCCTTCTGTGCCTTGGACACACCGCCACGGGTCGTCATGAAGATGCCGTTGAGGAAATCAGGATGGCCGTAATGAAGCTTGCCACCAATCTGTGCTAGGGTTCGCGCGAAGAGAGTACCGAATGTTTGTTCTTTGCCGGCAGCGACGTCACCAAGGATACCGATGTTCTCAGAGAAGATGTACTCGCGGGCGCCTAAGATAGCAACAGGGTCGCGGGTAACGTTCTTCACGCCAGGAGTGTAAGGAGACACATTGTCGGTCTTCATCTCCTCAAACTCGGCAAGAACGCTGCGGATCTTCAGACACTCTTCCAGATAGTTGTCCTGGTTTGCGTCGATGAGCTGGATGTACTCGCCACGATAGAAGATGAGAGCATGGTTCTGATTGTCTGATTTGCCGTCACCGAGAATGGGGTTTCCAGAAAGCTGAACGCGGAACTTGGGTCGTCGCATGCCGTTCTCCATGATCTCAGAGTGGCCGTCGATTAGCGCAGAGTACAGGCGCGGCTCCTCGCCCTCTACAAGAGGCGGCTCTTCGTCCAGGTATGCAATTTGAAGATCAGGGTAGGCGCGAAGCAGGAACTCGGCGTTCTCCATCTCCTCCTTCTTGAACTTGGCAAAACGCTGCATAGAAATGACCAGCTTGAACTTGCGGCGAGCCATCCGCTCAAGTTCCCGTTCGAGCTTGTCTGAGTTGCCACCGAACATCTGGACCACTTCAGGATTTTCCACGCGATACAGAAGCTTGATAGCGCGGCTATAGTTCATAAAACCAGAGACGGTGCGATACAGGGTCTGAAAGCGAAGCGATGCCCAGATACGTGTCCTGAGTGTGTATTCGGGAGCGGATGATTTGAAGCCGATGCAGTAGAATGGAAGATCGTCGATCTTGCTCTTTGCCGTGTCCTTCTCTTCCTTGTCGTAGTCGCCGTTGAATTGGGAGGTCTCATCCGCCAGAATCTTGGTATCCTTGACAAAGCAGTCCCACTCATGAGGATGGAGCTGCTTGAGGTATTCCAAAAGGGTGACGCGAGAATAGGGTTCGTCTTCGCGGATGATCTCCTTGAGCGACAGCAAGATCTTTTCGCTGTAGTGAGGGATCAAGACTGTGAAAGTTGGCATGTTATCGACCGGAAGAGGCTCAGGGATGGGAGTCGAAAGCGACTGGGCAAAGTACGAGATTCTTCGCTCCGCTTCACTATGGGAGGGGAAGAATTCCGTCTTGAACGAGTGATCCTCCTGAGAGACGAAGAAGGTGGGGGCCCGCAGAGTACGCTTTCCTTCTTGCTCAGAGGGCACCTGGTGGTAAAGGAGTTTCTGGACATGATCAATGGCCAAAAGATGCTCCCGGTACATGGAGATGACAATGGCGTTCCAGATTTGCGAAATAAGCACCTTTGGCTTGTACTTGATCTCCATGTCGGTAGTGGCCAGGATCTTGGAGTAGATACGCTTCGGGAGACGCGAGAAAATATTCCTCCACGGGGTCCAAATCGACGAGCCAAGATAGAAGGATCTGGCGATCGAAAAGACGGTGTTGAACAAGACGTAGAAGAGGAACGTGTCCAAGAAGAAGAAAATCAGATCCGTGAAGAGCATGATACCCAACGTAATCTTTGGCTGCAGCTTGCACAAGACGTCCCCGATGTACTGGTCGCCCAAGCAACGAGTCTCCATGATGTAGAGGTACCGGATGGGATCTTTGATAGATAGCGTCAGGTAGACATACGACTCTCCGAATTTGAGACCGAAGACCGAGGCCCAGATACCGAACGACATAGCCCTATCGTTACCCGCAAGGCGGGGATAGCTGGCAGTGAATGTTTGGCTTGCCACATATCTTCTAGAATTCTTCGTCAAATAGCTTCCGAACAAACCACCTAGGGGCATGACGGAGAAGAAGAGGTAAGTGACGACGGCGATGAAGAATTGTGCGATGCCGAGAGCGAGCGAGAGCGTCGTGTTTTGCCGTGCGAGATAGGTTTCGGTATCCTTTGCCGGCATGAAAATGTAAACGCCTGGACCAAGATTGATGATGAAAACAACGATCAAGAAGAGAAGGCGCTTGGTCAAATGCTGGGCACCAGCCCACCGCCGCGGCACGTACGACCACTCTGCAAGCGTAGCGAGGATGTTGATCAAAGCCGCGAGGGCTCCGCCGAAACCGACGAACGACCAAACAGCAGCGTTAGGGGGCGGCTGATTGGCTTCTTGTTCGTAATTGGGTGTGATGAAGGTGGGCATGTTGTAGGCCGTGTAAAACCAGAACATCGTCAAGTGGATAATCCAGATGCGGTTGAAGTTGACGAGGAGATGGAACCATGAGCGAGTTTCCTTATAAGTCTTGAAGAAGACCTTTTTCCAGTTGACGTCCTTGAGCTTCATGTAACGTTCTGCGGGTGGCACATCAACCAGTTTGCTCTTGTCTCCGAGAACGATTCTCTCAATGCCCTCGGGGTACCAGAAAAGCTGATTGCAATCATCGTAACCAATGATCCGATTATGGTCTCGTTCACGACGGACGTAAACTCCGTTGAGGATTTCGTATCCTTGGTCGCGGCAGTACTGGTAGAGGGGCGTGATGACGTTGTTGAGGAACGTAAGTTCTTCAACGGGCTCAACGAGATTTTGGCACGCGGGCGAGTTGAGATAGTCATCGGCGCACTTGAAGATGAAGCAAAGACACTCAGGCATGAAGCGAACCTGGTTTGCCTCTCCCCAGCAGAGGAGGTAGAGCGCGAGCTGGCGAACGCGATCATGCTGCGACATCCGGTTCATTCGCGTCTTCCAGCGAAACTCGGCAGCTTCCAAGGAGTCATCACCCTCAAGATCATCCAGCGCTTGGGTTTCATTCTGGGTGTCCTTCTTCTTGTTCTTCTTCGCCTTCCGCTTCAGGCCTTTGCCTTTAACGTTGGCAAAACCGACCGCATCATCGAGGTCCAGGTGAGCGGCAAAATACCATTTCCGGTAGTTTGCGTTGTCGCCGCCGATGTAATCCGCATGAAGCGACAACAACGCCTGGTTCGGTGTCATGCGTGATGCTCGAGAGTCAAGGAGCGTCATGAAATGATCGTACATGTTGCGCATGCTGTCACGCTGGAAACCAAACTTCGCGGTGAGATCCATGAAGATGTCTTCCACCTCCTCCTTTGAGAGGGGGATCTGAGCGTCAGATGTCCAGGCCGGGTAGGGCTCGCGGGAGCGTTGACCGGCAGGGAGAACGTTTCCATAATCCATGCCATAATTCGGAGTAGATGCACCAGATGACCGGTTGCCGCCGTAGGAGATCTGGGAGGACGGAGGGCGGTAGCCTCTGCCTGTTTGGCCATCGTTGTAGCTGTTGTACCGCTCGTCTCCGCGCCCATGGTAATCCATATCTGTGGCTCGTGCCATGTCCGACCTCATGGTGAAGTCGCTGAACGTTTCCGAGTCCTCTTCCGACCCGCCACGGGGACCTCGGTCCGCATAACCAGCCTGATCATAGCCTTGATCATAGCCCTGATCGTAGCCCTGATCATAGTAAGGTTCACCATTGTTGTTATTGTAGTACTCGTCCTGGTACTGATCCTGGTTGTCGTAGTACCCGCCGTCCTGCTGATGCGCATTGTTGGGATCTGCGTTGTAGTAGCCACTGAGAGCATGTTAGCAAAAGCAGGCTCGCTTTCCGAGGCGCATTTCACATACGATTCATCATAGTATCCCTCAGCTTGCTGGCCGCGGGCATCGTAGGCCGGGCCCTGAGTGCCGGCGGCGTGGTATTGCTGGTCGTCCTGATAGTAGGAGTCGGTATTTCCGCCCTGAGGAGCTCCGTAGCCATCGTCGTAGTCGGCGTGACCCGGGGGGTGGGCCGGGACCTGGCCATGGGGCTGGCCCTGACCCTGACCTGGAGGGTATCCCGACATCTTGGGTAACGTGTCTGCAATTGCCAGGTCAGCATTCAAGGTTTCCGCAAACACTTTCGCAGCCGCAAAACGGCCTCCGCAGCGGCAGATGACGGTGGGTCGGGCCGCCACGAAGTGCGACACGTCGCTAAAAACTTACCAGGTCAAACGTTCATGGATTCTTTGGCGTTGAACGAAACTCTATCGCAGGTGCAAGTAGAAAATAGGACAGCGCTGCAAAAAGCGATGTCGTGATTAGAGTCGACGTGGCCCGCCACAGCAATCGGATGGGAAATTCGAATCGAGGCCGAGTCGAAGTGAGTGATGGGGTTTTCGGTGGTTGGTGTGTTTGGGCCCGTTTGTTGATATAACTACGGATGCCAAAGATGACGAGCGATTGGTCGCGCGGTGGGGCGCAGAAAGGAGGTTGGCTTGGGGATGGCGAGGGCGGTACGGGCGCGATGCAGGTTGTGAAAATGTCGAATATCGCTCCGTAATTCCCACAGCTATACCAATATCTCCCTTCCTCTGCTTCTGAACGATCGACGGGAGCTGGATTGGATTTCCTGATCCTTCGTTTCCGCGATTGACGTGTCGCGCTGGTGCAGGCGTCCCGAGCAGCGGAAACGCAGCAGCGGCTGGAATCTGACGTCTGGAGTCCGAATCCTCGCGGGTGGCAGTGCAAATCTCCGTGAGTCTACCACTGCAATACCCAAGGCTCCTTCACTGTCCGGCGATTGAACGAGAGATTACCGGAGGGGAGCGAGCGTGAAGAGGAAAGAAAGAAGAAGATGGGATACAGGGAAGTTGTGGATGAGGGGGAAAGAACAAGAAAATGGAAAAGGAGGTCCTCAAGCGGCAGCGTTTCGTCGTGACGGAAGGAGACAGGACCCAGTCCCAGTCGCTCGCTCACTCGCTCGGTCAGGGCAGCCTTCCTAGCTGGGGGGTTGGAAGCATTGGCCCAGGGGCGGTCGAAAAAGGGTGAGTGGGCTGCCAAGGAAGGTGCCGCGTCGCATCTTCCCAGCCCGCACTGTGCTTCACCAGTCCCGCAAACCCAATGGAGCGCGGCCGTTTGAGAAAAGGCGAGATCACCATTTCATCGTTGTTGCCAAGCTCATCAGACTGTTTTCCCGCCCATCCCTTCTGACCGTCTACATCCTCCGAGGTGAACAACTGCATCGCTTTACATGACTTTGCGATGAAGGAAATCTACCAGCCCCGTTTCTCCTGTCAAGCCAGGTGTCTCTAGTTTTTCTCAGCCGATTCCACCACTTCTGGCGGATTTTCTGACAGGGTTGACAACCTTGGCAGCTGCGCTGCTGGACTGACCGGCGATCAATGGGCAGCGGGACACTTGGCCGAGGTACTTACGGGTACTTTTCTCCTTGTTGCGCCACCATCTCGATTGACCTCTGATGTCTGGCCAATGGCAGCGCACCGCCGGTCCATTGCTGGAGCCCTCAGGGATTTATGCACTCGCCATTGATGGTCGGAGTCAGGCCGTGGCATCGAAATTGCGGGTGGCTCAGCTACCTTGGCTTCGCCACTCACAGGTACCGGAGTCCCCGGTTTGCGCAGCCCCCATGGTCTCTCAGAAGTACTGCCCACGTACCTTACTCGGGAGGGCGGGCATCCAAACTAGGACAGCACTGACAAATGACGTTGAATTCAAGAAATCAGGGAAACACGCTGCCAGCAACAAGGCCAGGAAAAATCACCAGCCATTCAAACTCAATTCATCCAAGCCGGGAGTCAATGTTGATGGGAGCATGCATTGGGCTGGAAATTCAATTCTAGTTGGCAGTTGGTTCGCAGCTGTTCGTAGACTCACATTGCGGGCAGGTTGCGAGAGTCTCCGAGACTTGAGAATTTTTTCATCACGCACTCCTGACCCTTTGGCCCACACAGACTCAAGCGGGTCGCGCGACAAGCCCCGACAGCCTACTGTGCGGTCCTGACCAGCGGCAAGAACAACACAAAGCTGCACCTAACGTTATCATGAGCTGGTTGCGCCCGAGTTTGTCTGAGACACACAGCGATTCCCACGCACGCCCGGTGCATTCTCTCCTGGCCGCAAGGTTCTGGTCGCAGAGATGACACCAGGTTGTGCGCTGTCCGGGTTGAAGATGCGGGCCTCGCTGGATGCTCTGCAGTTTTGGGAGTGCATCGATGGGCAGGCGCCTGGTTCTCTTGAAACCGAATGTTCCGAACACAGTGCCGGTCCGATCGTGCCCCTTTGTCCCCCCGCTTTTGTGCCTCTCGGGTACCTGGTAACAGCAAATTGACCAGCAGCCAATCTATTTCCAGCGCGTAAAAGAAGATGGAGTGCAAATCCGCCGGTGCGACTTCGTACCAGCAATGGTATGGAACCCTCGCAGGCGCCCTCTCCCAGGGACAAGTGCGCTGAAAGAAGCGGGACGGCCAGGACGCCGACGGATTAGCCATGGCAATATTGATGGCTATCGATGACGATGCTTGCAATTTGCCCTGCCCTGTCGTTGGCGTCGAGGGGATCCCATTTTTCGACACCATCGGCTAGGCCTCAGAATGACAATCAGCGAACTGATCGCGGGGCCACGTAACCCACGCAAGCCCCCTGTCGCAGCGGATGGCCCGGTGTTTCCTCCACGAGCTGGTGAAGCCTTGCAACACGATGCGGTGTTGCAACGAGATCGCCGGCCGACTGCCAGTGATCTGGACCAGGCCATTTTGGGGCCGGGTGGTCAGTTCCACGTACTCTCCGCCCCGAGTCGGCCGCCGGTTCACACCGGTACCTACATTAGTAGCCCATGATGAGGCAAACTCAGTGGATGCTCGGTGGTGATGAACTGACCACAGACGCAGATGTGTGCTGACCTTGCTGCGGAAAACCCCAACCTGCTTCCCAAATAGGCGAATAGCCTGAAATGCTCTTTGCTGAGATTGCTGAGACGGCGCTTGGTTTTTATCCTCTGGCGACCCATGCACCTTCGGAATGTTATCTCGTGTAAAGACAGCCTAAATTTAGGCCGAAATGCGCGTCGTAAATTTCCTGAATCTTCCAATGGTTGTCACACTGGCTAAGACAAACCAGTCACCAAAAGGTATACAATCGACAAACAAACGCGCAGGATACGCAGTACGAAGTACGGCGCTCGCACGCTCTGATCATGCGTGCCATCCGCGTTCTTCAAGCGCGCCGCTGCGGCCGCTCTAGAAGCCACCAGCCTCGTAGAAAGAAGCTGTGGAACTAATGATTCTTATCGGGACGTTCCCTAAAGCCACCTGTAAAACCCCAGGATGCAATTCCCGGAGGCGTCGATCAACGAGGTTATCTCTGCAAGCCTCACAGTAGCGTCGCAAGACACCCATCCGACAAGCAGTCGAAAGAGGACGCTATCTTCCCAGCGCGCACCTTGCCAACAGGTCAAACCACCCGTACGTAGAGCCAAGGCATGCTGCATCGGATGAGGAAACGCAGAGCCATGATCCTGGACTGGATGGTCAGCGAGTCAAGAAGAGGCTTGAGAATGAAGCTTGTTTCTCATGGCTCTGGAACAATGCTGAGACGGAACCGCTGGCGGGGTCTAGTTACGTGGACGGGGAGCAGAGGGCACCGTAACGCGAGCTGTCATGCCTACGCCAACGCTTCTGTGCTAGCCAAGTTTCCATGTCGTGCGCCCTCAACAGAGAAGATGATAAGACTTGAGGGAGAACGACATCTTCATGTACCTTACAAATTATTGCCTTGAAGTGCCGGGCTCGCCTGCAAGCACTTCCGCAGTGCCAGTGCCGGAATTCCAATCCACTCCGTTGAAAATTGCTGCTGCCTTTCAGGGGCGAAACGGGTGCTGGAAGAAGAGTGGGGACATCAAATGCTTCCCGTAGGTCAAGCCTTTGACGTGGGGGTCGCTCGATCGGAGGTTTCCGGTCACCCATGACAACCGGCCCTCGTTTACCTTCGGGCCGCGCCAGACCATTTCCAAATTCAACGCCGCGTGCAGGCAGTTGACGGAATTCCTGAAGTTGATGACTCGAGCTATTGTCATTCGGGACTGCCACGCTTGACCCAAAGACCTCCAACACCAACGATGGCGCGGCTGCGAGTTATAGACTCGAGCGACGAAGACGACGATTCATTCCCTGACCTGGAGACGCTGCTTCAGCAGCCGCAGAAGCCAACATTGAGGGGCGCATCGAAAATCCAAGAGCGCACTGCCAGCCGCGATAAGGGCGAGAATGTGGGAAAAGAACAAGAAGAGGAATCAGCAAAGGAACCAGCAAAGGCACCGGCGACAGTGAGGAGGCGGAAGCTAGGTCAAATATCCGACAACTCTCTCCTACGGGGGTGGACAGCGCAGTCGACGAAGGACGACCCCGATATTGGGTCTGGGGTCGAAAAGAGGAAGCCTCGAACACGGCGGCCTAGAGTTTCGTTAATGTCCCGAACAACTGTGTCAACTCCGGTAGCTGCCAGCAAAGGCCAGGCGGGAGGCTATGGCTCTGAGCAAGAGGACGTTACGATAACTGAAGAGATATCTTTGGCCGAGGATGTGTTTGAGAGCGCGGAATCAGAAGGTTCCACATTTGAGGACGACCTAGATGACTTCATTGTGGACGACGACGATGAAGACGAGTCGGTGGAGGAAATATGGCCGTCAAACGCACCGAAGAAGCCAGGTCTTCGTCTCAAAGACAGAAAGCCGTCCCAACCAAAGGCCGGGACAACCGCAGCAAGTAATGGACGAGATAGAGGCGGTGAGGTAATGCGCAGCTCCTCTCGCACGGAGTCTACAAGTCGGAACCAAGAAGAACCAGTAAACAAGGCGAAGGTGCCGAGGGGGGCTGCGGAGAAGGACCTCGCGGATATCTTCTCCGCTCTGAAGCTGTGAGTCTTTACCCAATGAAGCAACACACATTGGATGAAGTTCACTAATTCATCTTTCAGAAATGAACCTCATCTTCCTGCGCAGTCTGGGACCTCAACAAAGCAGTCGGCGCAGGACGAAACGCCCCCTTCAACACCACCCAAAACCAAACCAGGTCTCGTCTCACCCAAGAAGCTCTCTCGCATTCCGATGACACCCCACCGCCCCAGCTCCGACATTTTCTGGCAGCAGGATTTTGTCGACGACTGGAACGATGAACACTCACCGCGGAAGCAGCTCTTCCCTGACCCCGCCAAGGCAAGCCCGGTCAAGCCCGCCCCCGCCCCGAAGATGAAGCCCGTATCTGCACGAGAGGCCAAGAAGGCATTCGAGCAAAAAAAGCATGATATGGCCGCAGTTTTCCTTCGCGAGCTTGACGAAACCATCACCGACGGTCAACTTTCTCAGCTTGCCGCTTCAACAGGCGGCATCAAGCTGATCTGGTCCAACAAGCTGAATACCACAGCAGGCCGTGCCAACTGGAAGCGAGAGTTTTCGCGCAGTACCGGCCCCAATGCCGCGCCGTCCAAGCACCACGCCTCAATCGAGCTCGCCGAGAAGGTCATCGACGACGAACACCGCCTGCTCAACGTGGTAGCTCATGAATTCTGCCACCTCGCCAACTTCATGATCTCGGGCATCACCAAGAACCCGCACGGGAAGGAGTTCAAAGTGTGGGCATCCAGGACCTCGAGAGCCTTTGCCGATCGTGGCGTCGAGGTCACGACCAAGCATTCGTACGACATTGACTTCAAGTACGTTTGGCAGTGCGAGGGATGCAGCATGGAGTACAAGCGCCACTCTAAGAGCGTCCATCCCGAGCGTCATCGCTGCGGACGATGCCATGGGGTTCTGCTGCAGATTAAGCCGGTGCCGAGGGGAGCTGGTACGGGAACGGGGGGCAGTGGAGAGAAAAAGCCGAGCGAGTGGCAGGTGTTCATGAAGGAGGAGATGAAGAAGGTTCGAGTCGAGAATCCAGGAAGCCCGCAGAAGGATATCATGAAGATGGTAGCCAACAAATGGTCCCAGAGACCGGGCAAGCCGGCGACCCCGGTTTTGAAGCCACTGTCTGAGGTCGAGGGGCTGAGTGTGGGAGGAAAGTAAAAGGATCCCGCAGGAGGGTGTGGTAACGGCGTTTTGCCATTGTTGATACCCATCGGAAACTAACTAAATTGGTTTCTACATAATTTGTTTGATAGACTCCAGCGCTGCCTGGAAATCTACGCTTCGATGGCAAGTCATGATAATCATGTCCAAGTTTCCTCCTGCTATGCCGCCCGAAGAGAGGCGACTGCCTCTACCTATCTGCCTTCCTCTGCCGTGGGCAAAGACCCAGCATCCAGTTGGAACCATTTCAGCTCGCTGCACACAATCAGGATGACTGAAATGAAATACACCCAAACTCTCATTCCTGTCTCAGACAATCTCGTTGAAAAGACCCCAGTCCTTGACGTCGAAGCTCCCCCAAATTCTCGCGGCGTATTCGACAGCATCTCCGATCAGCTCTCCCTGTTTCCCGAGAGCCAAGTCGACTTCATCTTCGTCATACTCGCCCTTGATGTGTGGTACGTTGATGGTGATCAGGATATCCGTCGACTCCTTCTCAAGGCGCACCAGGGTCAGAATCAACGCAGTGAAGTCGGGTGCCGATTTTCTCTCGGACCTCCCGTCATGTTTAGGGGTTTGCGTTGCGATCAGGGTGTATGCAGGGATGTCGCTGTTGAGAGAGAATATGATTAGCGCCTAGCCTACCACAAGGGCGGGAGCATGTGCGACGGCGGGCGACTCCTTACTGGAGATGGGAGAACTGCGTCTCGGTTGTGTTCCACACCTTGACTGTGTCGGCGTCGTCGCCGACGAGCTCCTCCAGATGCGTGGTCAGCGCACGCCCATCAGTCTCGAGACTACCGCCTAACGGGCCGACGCGCTCCGTAATGTCGACGATGATGCTAGTAAAGCCGTCCTTGTCGATGTAGACTTCCTGGTTGTCAGGCACTTGGCGCAACTTGCTGCGGCGGGCAAGGAGATTTCGAGGTCAGTAACGGTTCCCTTCGGATTTAGGGCTTGCGCTGCCCAGAACGTTGGGTAAGGCTAGGCACCATACCTGACATCGGCGAATTTCTCAGGAAGATCGCAAACAAGAGCCCCGCCAAAGAGGGAGGTGTTTCTGTAGGACGTCATGGCGTTGAGGGGACTTCGTAAAGATGTCGCGCACTTGATCAGGTTCTTTCGATGCTAGGATCTTTCGATGTAGATGCGTAGTTGGGTTGGAAAGTTCTGTGAGATTATGCCACGAACGGGAGGAGGCTGCGAGTCTGATATGGGTAGGTTTGCAACAAGAGTGTTGCGACCAGGCGATGATGTCGATGCGCCAATGGCGGGGGCGGGGCAGCAGCCTGGCACGACGGGAACGGTTCAGGGGCGGCTGGGGCGCTGGACGGCTTTATCAGCGTTGTCTGGTATCTCAACCGTCATCAATGTGACTCGACGATGCTCGGAAACCCCCAGTAATCTCTAGGTCGGAATAACAGGACTCCATAGATACAGTAAACTTTTGGCAGAAAACATGAGAGGGCGTCGCAAGCCTATGACCCTAACCCTGATAAAAATATCCCCTCATCCTGGCGAGGCATAGTGTTCGCACTGGCCGACCAAATAACAAAGTCGATGATTGAATCTCGTACATTAGATTAAACACTTCCATTTACTTGTATTAGAAGGTATGCCTGGTAGAGCCACGGGCTTTATTGTGAGAGCAATACGAACTTCAAGAGAAGATGCCCCTCGGAATCTACCCCGCTCCAGCGCGACGCGGTTCAAATCGCGACCGAAACGAGCTCAAGCTCCCCAAATCGACGTCAGATCCCCTCTTGATTGACAGACAGCTTCAACACGACTCTCATCACAACCCTTTTAAGCAAAATCTCCCACCCAATAGCTCAAAATGGCAAGCAAAGCAGCTTCTTGCATCTTCTGCAAGATTATCAAGGGCATGTCGAAAGTTCCCATCTCGGGATCTGATACCAAGCTAACCCTCGCATTGGCTGCTTTCAGGGGACATCCCATGCTTTAAGCTTTTTGAGAGTGACAAGACGCTCGCTTTCCTCGACATTAACCCCCTCAGCCGTGGCCATGCGGTATAAACAGCTCACCGCTTTCTCGATGTTCACAGCTGACCATGTCCAACAGCTCGTCATCCCCAAGTTCCACGGCGAGAAGCTCACCGATATCCCTGACGACCACTTGAGCGAGCTCCTGGTATGGGGCGGGCCAACGCTCCGCCCTACTCAGCAGAATAAATGATTGCTAACCTATTTGCCTTGTAATTTATGTAGCCCATCGCCAAGAGGCTCGCGATTGCAACAGGCGCGGTCGAGTACAACATCCTTCAAAACAACGGACGGGGCGCGCACCAGGAGGTTGATCACGTAAGTTTGCTTGTCCCACCACTTGGGACAACCCGCTAAACAGAATTCTTGCAGGTTCATTTTCACATGGTATGTAACTAATTCACCTACTCTGGACGTCCTCTTGTCATGGTGTTACACAACCTCGGAACCTGACCACTCCGTCATAACCAGATCCCCAAGCCCAACAAGGAGGAGGGGTTGGGCATCAGCTGGCCACAGCAGAAGACGGACATGGACAAGCTCAAGGCTCTGCTCGAGGAGATCAAGCCTAAGGTGTAAGAGTACGGATCTTTGTCCTTGGTTTCGCAATGACAGCCCTGGAGAGTCACTCAAATGCATGCCTTATAAAGAGAATGCTATTTCACTCAGTACTCTATCTACTTATACCGTAGTTCTACTTCCTACATGGAGGGTATTTACAAACGTGTGTTGAAAGACTCCTCAAGCACCGTCTAGTAAAGCAGCAAGGCCTAAATTATGATACATTAAAGGCCTTATTATTATGTTCAAAACCCTTACTCGCGTTGGGAGAGGGGTGGTTCATTGTGAGAGACACTGGTTACATTATTGTAGACTGATAGAGAAATATGAGAAACCCTCTTTCAAAAGCGGCAAGGCCTTCCCTAACAGTACCCGGATATGTCCTTCGGCATGGGGGATATACGATGCAAATGGACAGAGGCTACGGTAAAAACAGACGTTCTCTTGTAAACACACCGCAATTTAACAATATCTGCACCATCTGATTTAGACTTGTTCACACTAACCGTTCGCCGAATATGTTAGTCTCCATCGTAATCTTTGTTTATTTATTACTTGAGAGAACCACCCCGGGCTCCTCATCAGGGCAAGCTTGGAATGACCGGGCTGCTGATTATCTTTATTCCAATAAGTCTTTACGACACAAAAATACTTTTAGGGCAGTATAAAGAGGGGCATTAAGGGATGAATGGTTGTCTAATCTACATCATCCGACGATGTCTCGACTGCAGTTGCCGCTGCAGGGGCCAGAGTTACAGCAGCAAACCCGTTGGTCAGCTCTGCGACCGTCTTCTCTGTCTCCTGCGTAGCCTTCGGCTTCGGGTAGAAGTCGATCTTGCCCCCAGCCTGCAACACGCCGGTCCTGTCATAGAGTGACCGGGCACGGAGGTATGGGTCAACTCTCCAGTAGTCCTCGCGAAGCTGTGTGGCGAGAGTGGCGCGGCGCGCCTTGATCTCAGCTGCCTTCTCGCCCTCAGGGTGCTGGATCCACTGGGCTGTCGTATCCTCAAACTCCTTGACCAACATCTCACGGGCCGCGAGCAAACGGTCGCGGGTTGCCGTATCCTTCATTTGGTCGTTCTCACCCGGTGTTGGCTCGACGAAGGCATATTCCCAGTCCTCCTCGCCCTCGAGTTCCTTGGGAAGCTGCTTGACGGCAATAAACTCCTCCATCTCCTTGACATTGTTGGTAAAGTGCACCTTGTTGGCAACGACTGGGTCGAGCCACCCACGAATAACCTTCCAAACGCCTGTTCAATGTTAGTAAAATGGTGTAATATGCGGCAGCGGACCGACTTGCCTTGGAACACCCAGGGGGCCTTGTGTACAAGAACAGCCCCAAGGGATTCTGGGTAGTTTGCCTCAAAACACTTAATCATGAATTTGACGGGAGTGTAGTCCTAGACAGCCGTGTCAGTGGGGTGTTCAACGACAAGGCGAAATCCAACCTACCATATTGGCCAAGGAGAAACCGGTCATGTCGAAGACAATAGTCTGTAGCCTGAAGTCAGCTACCAAATCCCGCGCACATTCTGACGTTCCACTCACCGCTGTATCGATTGGAGGTTGTAACAGATACCGACATGTCTCAATAACATAGACGGTGTACCTCTCCAAGCTCTCCTCCACCTGTTCGCCTTGCTTGTGTAGCCTACATCGGACGTAGCACACAGGGCGACCGATTTTGTCAACACCATGGATGAAACTCTTGCCAATCCGGGCTTGTTGCAGGAAGTCATGTCCCAACCGCTGCGCAGCAGGATCGGTGGCATTCTTCTCTGCCTCGACAGCGGCAGCATCACCATTGCGCATGATATCATCGTCAACCTTCATATCGCTCGCCCTCCAATTCATGGTTGAGATCATCATAATCAAAGCCTTCTCGACATCCCACTTACGCGCCCGCAGGAACCGGAGGAGGAGCGCATCCGGGTGGTCGTGCTTGACCATGCTCCAGATGGTCGTGCGGATTGACTCGGGCGTCATGCTTGCCAGTGTGTCGTAAAAGTGCTGGGTCTGGCCGTACTTGTCATGCTCGCCTTCCTTGGCCGGCGTCAGCAAAACGGAGGGCATTTGGCCAGCCGATGTGGGAGTAGGCTCCGGATCCGACTCCTTACGACCCCGCCGGGAGAAGATGGATAGGCGGCCCTTCTTAGCCTTGGAGTCGGTCTTTTCGGCTGCCGCAGTGGCAGCTACCGGGGCTGTCGCGGAACTCGGTGCAGCTCCGGCGCCATTATCAGCGTGGGCGATACTGCAGACCTTGAATACGAGCTGCCAGAGGCGTCTAAGTTTTTCCTCCTGCTCAGGGGTGAGGTTCCCGGGCCGGCCCGGTGCTATTTCTCCCGACATGGCGTCGGCGTTTCCGGCAAGATCCTGTGCTGTGGGCTCTAGAGTTTCCTTGCGCCAGATACCGTCAAGGGTGACAAATCCAAGGCCGAATCCTATACTGAATAAGAGAAGAAGACCCAAAAACCCGCTCGACGAGGCGACAAGGGCTTGGGTGCCGTGAGGGTGTTTGGCCGGGGGGTCGCGAGATACGGCCTTCCAATGACGTTCGGTATCTACACTGGCTGATGTTTTGCGCCCAAGGCCTGAGAGATTTCGAACGAGGACGGCTGTTGGACGATGCGAAACTTGACCAATTGACGGTAGAAATGCGCCCCGAATGAGAGAACTGGTCGCAGAAGGAGTCCTGGTGGAGGCAGATGCTGAAAGCCGGAGGCGGAGGAGTGGTAGCGTGGGGCGCATAGAGATGGATATCCTCAAGGGTACGGTGACAAGAGAGGTCGGCTCGCACGCATCGTCTAAGGGCCGGGGTTGAGTTGGTACAGCACGCAGTAAGGATCGAACAGGACCGAGTTTAGTACAGCCCCAATCACTGTCCAATCGTAAAACAAGCTATCCCGGGCATTCCGCGTCAGTCAGCTCGGCGTAAACGGTTCAGCAGCGCGGTCAATAGGCATTGGAGGCAAGCGCTGCGGCCCTGCGATATGGTGTTCACATACGTCGAGATTACTGAAACTTCAGCCCAATTTACAGGTCGCAGTGAGAAGCTCGCTGGTAAGTTCGCCCAGTGATGAGCGGAAAAAAGTTTGGTGCTCAGGATACAACGTCTTTAGACTGACACTGGCTGGCTTGGCTCTGCCGAGAGATCCGCACAAGCCCACAGCGGAAAGCGGGACACAAAACCTGGATCCGGATTCTGCAGGAACAGCGCTGAGTGAGCACTGAACAACTGGAAATCTCTATTGGCACTGCATATACACTAGAGTCAAGGCCTTTTACGAGTAGCAAATTCTTACCAGCTCCGCAACGGAGGGGTTCCATGAAAACACGGACGGGCATAACGTCACGGAGGGACCAAGGGGCGGGCGGAGACCTCGGGAAGCAAGTAATCCCCGTCGTGTGGCTTGCAAGGCTTGGCGCATTTTTGGCTCAAATGACTCGCTGCAGCGGTGCAGGTTGCCCCTCACTGCCCCTCCCCTTGGACAGCGCACGTGCCTCTACTCGCTGAGCTTGCGCGGGGCAGTCTGTCGCGACATCATCGCTGCCAAGTAAACAAACCAACCCTGGGTATTGCCTGGGGATATCTGATATTTCCCACCAGGGCAAGCTGCACCTGCTCACCGGAATACATGTCTGCAGCGGTCAGTAAACGGCCACACTCACCGTCAACAATGCCGAGCTCAAACCGGGACTCGAGCACCAAGCGCGCGCGTTCGACATCGCGAACGCGCACATCGCGGCCCACGACGCCACTGCGACCGTCGTCACGCTCTTCGTTCAGAGAGTCCGCCCGAGAGAGCGTCTCAGGGGAGGCCCCATTCCCTCTAAACACGTTCGAGCCCGCCTTTGCAGAGCTGTCGGACGCCATGGCGGATCTCGAGGCCAACATGATGCATTTCCAGCTGATGCACGAGAGTCTGGCGCGCTTTAGTGAGAGCTTCGCCAGCTTCCTCTATGGGTTGAATATGAACGCCTTTTGCGTCGACTTCCAAGAGGTACGCAAGATGCAGGATCTGGTGGTACTGGGACTGACCGGGGATGCATCGTAGGGCCCGCTGACCGAATCTTTCCGAAGAATAAAACTCCAAGAAGAACAAGGTGGTCAGTTGCGCGCTGCCGTAATGGGGGAATATGCGCTTATGATTACTGCAGGAGGCTCACAATACCCGGCAAAAACGCCTGGCGAGATGGAAGGAGAAACCACATTCATGTGCGTCAAATCAAGACTGCCATTTAAGCTCTGGGTTCTTGCTAACTGTGCCTAGGACAACTGATACTTCATTTGTGGAGAACCCACCAACATCCTCAAAGCCAACGCCAAAGTTCCAAACGCCAACTCCTGGAGCACGCCAATCCCGTGTGCCCGCTCCGTCTTCAAGTACCAGGGGATCGGGTACCTCAAGAATTGGACGGGGAGGCGGCACCACCCGAGGCACACGAGGAACTGGGCTGGCAAGGGCTAGGGGGCGTGGCGTAATTAGGTGAAGCCTTGCTCGAATCTTGTCACGCAACTTGATGTCGAGCCGCACTGCAACATCCTCGACGGACACGACCGCCATGAGAATAGTCAGTCCGCGCTGGCGGCCTTGTCCAAATACTCCCGTACGCGCTTTTGACATTCGTCTTCGCCGGAGCTAATCCAAGACCCAGCGATGGCAATGGTTTTATTCCTGGACTTGAGTCCTTGGATTATTTGAAGGTTCGATTTGGGGAGGTCCAGCGCCTATTGAGAGCATGAGACGGGGTACAAATATGCCGAGACCGTACCCATGGGCTAATATTACCTCGCTGATAACCTTGACAACGGCTTTATTGGCCTCGCCCTCTCGCGCCTGCGCTGCGACACATACATCGATCGCGTCTTCTCCGATAGAAGCAATCCCCTCTCGGGATTTATTTGCGCCGGGTTTCACGTTGCAGTTGATGTATAGCGTTCCGTGGGGTGACTTCTTGGTACCGGCAACGTACCAAATAGCTCTGTTGGTTGCCATTTTTGGCGCTATTTGGGCGGGATAGTTGCGTCGCGGTGTACGCTGCTCGCCAACAATACCCAAGTTATCAGTGGGTGGTGGATCAGCGGGTGCTGGACAGCTGGGCACATCTCGTTTTTACTCAGGGTTAGGGTCGCAATTGGCTGAGCTCTTGCAACAGCTCTGAACCTGTCAAGCAGGATTCCCTCGCGATTCCATATCAATAACTTTTCTCAGTAAGGGATCAAAGAGACATAATTCCCATAAGACCTAAATTACTCCAGATGGGAAATAACTGAGACGTTTTGATTGTTTAACGTCTTTTAATTGGTGATGTCATCCAAAGCCATCCGAAGCTCGGTACCGAGACCCCGGCCCCTTCGTGGGGAGCTCAATCGCGGCATCTGAGCTTTGACCCAAACGAGAGCTTCACCTACCGCCCGTCATACCCCCAGCAACATCACTTCATAACCTCCGTCCCAAAAGCCAATTGCCATCTATCCAACAATCACATCGACCAAGAATGTCTTCCCGTACCAGTGCCCTCCGCCCCCTTCGCCTCGCCGCCCTCAGCGCGCGCAGTGCCCGCACCTTCCACACCACCCGCCCGGCTTTCGTCAAGGTCGGCGACCCCCTCCCGGACCTCGATGTCCTCCAGGAGAACTCTCCCGGCAACAAGGTCAACCTGGCCTCGCTGGCCTCGACGCGCAACAACATGATCATCATTGGTGTTCCGGCCGCATTTTCCCCCGCGTGCTCGGCGCAGCACATCCCGTCGTTTATCCAGCACCCCAAGACGAAGGACTACGATACCGTTGCGGTTATTTCCGTCAACGATGCTTTCGTGTGAGTGGCCTCGAGCCCTGGCTTGAGGATTTGGAAATGGCGGCTAAGATATTTACGTGGTGTAGCATGAAGGCATGGGGCGACGCGCTTGACCCTGCGGGCGAGTTTGGTGTAAGTTTTTAGGTCCTTTCTTCTTGTCTTGTTTATTACAGTGGATGGGAATGCTCAATTGAACGTCTGCACAGATCCGATTCCTCGCCGATCCTACTGGCCAATATACCAAGGCACTCGACCTGGCGTTCGACGGCTCGGCCATTTTCGGCGGCGATCGATCCAAACGGTATACCCTGCTCGTCGAGGACGGCAAGGTCACGTCGGTGAATGTGGAGCCTGATAACACGGGCACCAGTGTATCGCTGGCCGATCATGTCTTGGGAAGGGCATAGACAGATGAAGACGTCGGTACGGAGTACAGATTCACTCTATTACAAGCGACGCCAGCCGGGAGGGCTAAGCCTACCTGGGCTGGCGAGGGAGAAATCATATCCGTCCATGTAGCAAAAGAATACCAGCAAGGGGTCAGAGATAGGTAGACAAACTCATGAAAAAGACCCTTGGTATTTATAACTGTAACGAGATGACAACAGAAATGTAGCCGAGATACACGTACAGCCCTCCAGCAGGATAAATGGTGCCCCCGGATTTTCCCCAATGACGCCGAACAGTAGCCATACCCATTCTAACCCACGAGGCTTTTAAAGCATGGGCTTGAGGTCATCGGCGACTGTGAATGGCGCCTCCGTCTTGCTCTTGATCTCGTCGACCGTTACGCCATCGGCAATCTCGATGAGGGTGAGGCCGTGGGCAAAGTCAACATCGAAGACGCCCTAGATATTCAGTCAGTATGCAACTCGTCGGCTGTTGTGGTAAATGTATAGGGGTCACTTACCAGCTCGGTAATAATGCGAGAGACGCAAGCCTTTCCGGTAAGCGGGAAAGCGCACTGCTTCATAATCTTGGGATTGCCCTTCTTGTCGGTATGCTCCATGGTGACCACGACCTTGGTAGCACTGGGGTTGCTGACAAGATCCATGGCACCGCCGAAACCCTTAACCTTGCCGGGCAACATCCAGTTGGCCAGATCGCCGGCGGCACTGACCTGCATGGCGCCGAGGATGGTGAGGTTGATGCGACCGCTGCGGATCATGCCAAAGCTCTCCTCGCTGCCGAACACGGAAGCACCGGGCTTCAGGGTGACGGTCTCCTTGCCGGCGTTGATGAGGTCGGCGTCCTCCTCACCCTTGCGGGGGTATGGCCCCAGCCCAAGGATGCCGTTCTCGCTCTGCAGCTGCACTTCGACATCCGGGCCAACAAAGCCCGGAGCCAGCATGGGCATGCCGATGCCCAAGTTAGCGTACATGCCGTTCTTGAACTCCTTAGCAGCACGGCGGACGATCCGCTCGCGCTTAGCCGCCGTTTCTCCCTTGCCCAGCGCCGATTTCATGGCCGCGTCGGGGTCCGACTCATCCTTGGCCCATGTGTACTTCTCGATGTTCTTGGCTGTGGTGCTCTGGATGACGCGCTTCACGTAGATGCCCGGAAGATGAACAGCCTCAGGCGCAATCTCACCCGGCTCGACGATATGCTCGGCCTCGACGATGGTCATCTTGGCATTGCGGCCCATAGCACCATTGAAGTTGTTGGCGGCCAGCCGGAACTGGCAGTTGCCGAGGCGGTCGGCCTTCCACGCCTTGACGAAGGCGTAGTCGCCGTCGATGCTGTGCTCGAGTAGGTAGCTCTTGCCCTTGAACACCTTGACATCCTTGGGGTACGAGAACTGAGCCGCGCTGCCGTTAGGGTTGTTGCGCAGAGGCAGCTCGCCCGTCTGCACCACTGTGCCGAAGGCCGCCGGTGTGTAGAAGGCCGGGATGCCCTTGCCACCCGCGGCGCAGCGCTCCGCGAGCGTGCCCTGCGGCGTCAGCTCGAGCTCGACCTCGCCCGTCAGGTACATGGACTCGAAGGTCTTGTTCTCGCCAATGTACGAGGCGATCATCTTGCTGATCTGCTTGGTGCGCAGCAGCTTGCCGAGGCCGCTGTCATCGGTGCCGGCATTGTTGGACACAGCCGTGAGTCCCTTGATCTCGGGCTTCTTGAGCACCTCGTCAATGAGGGTGTCGGGAACACCACAGAGGCCAAAGCCGCCACAAAGTAGCGTCGAATTGGGCTTCATGTCCTCAAGCGCTGCCGTTGCCGACGGGTAGACCTTGTTGATCTCGGCGCGCCGCGAGGTGGCCGAGAATGTGCGGGCGAAGAGCGCAGCATGCTGTTTACGGGCGCCGTTAGCAAGAGACCGCAGGGGAGTTCTCGACCACCAAGAAAACATACATTGGACCTATACTTGCTGTACGCCCGCAATGTCCTCATGCGCAATGCTGTGGACGGCATCGCAACGGTTTCTCTTCCGGAGCGCGGGTATTATAGGGATAAGCGGGGATGGCTCGGCAATCAGCGACTCGCGGCTTCTGAGGGGCATCCAACAAACAGAGAAACCGTCGAGCGCTTCGAGGGGTCGGAAAATAAGGGAGTGAGGAAACAATGAATGCACAGTGAAACCGTGAGAGAGTGAGAGAAAGTAAATACGACGCTAAATCACATTTCCTCGACCCAAGCATCCCTAACTTAGCTCGCTGCTCTGGTACAGCCGTCAATGGCCGATAGCAATGCCGGTCGTCGCGAAAGCCCGGCTAGACTCCGCCTTCGGAAAGCCTGTTCGGCAGAAGGGGGAATTGGGCCCCTGCCCCCCCCCCCCCGGCATTCTGCTGCGTCGTTCCAGGGGTGGTTTCCCCGACCCGCGGCGGAGTGTCGGGTGTGAACCAGCGGGTTGTGGTCGGGGATGGAGGAAAGGAGCATGGAATCAACAACATCCACCCTGCACCCCCTTATACCTCCAGCAGACACGCGAGGAGGCGTTCAGCCCCGTTGATTTCTGGGGTTGGTGTCTCTACCCAAAATCGCCCTGCAGCACCTCTGCAAGCCACCAAGCAACCGCGTGAAGCCAAAGACTGCCAGTCGCTCCTAGAGCCCGGATCCATCCTGCCAGGCCCCCACACGGCTAGACGCTCTTCGGCGCAAGCTCATACCCAGCCCGGGGAACAGGTATCGCTGGGTGGGGAGGCGAAGACGCCGATCGGGTAACATGGATCCGGTCAAGGCACGAGTATCAGTCACTCAGGTGGCACTGGACTTCTCAGACGATCTCTTAACATTGGGTTGCACTCTATACATCACGGTCGCTTGCCTGAGCGACGAACGTAACCCATTTAACTAAGCCAGAGAAAACATGACGTTGCCTAACGCTCCGAAACCCCACCCAAGAATCCATCTAGTAATAAATAATCCACATCAGTCCTGAACGTGATGGCAAAACTCCCCCCGATGTGTCCGACCTATGCACCTTGATGTAAATCCCGCCGGCCCGGGCGCTTGTACCCGGACCTAGTCGCCAAAGCAAAAGTTGAGAATTCCGGGCGGTGACCCCGCCACTATGATCCCGATGCTGAATAATGCCCTTCCTTCCTGGATATGAGCAACATCCTATGGCCGTCCCCTTGGGATTATAGAATAAGCGGGCTAGAAAACCAGATGTTTCCTCCCGAACTTCGACCTTACTCTGCGAGGGCCGCCTAGCTAGGATCGATGGGAGAGAAATCCTATAGTGATATTGGAACTGAAGGTGGAGGTGGCAGGTTGCGTGGCGCTCAGCGCCGCGTGCTGGGCCCGCTGGGGGCTACTGACCCGGTAAGCTCCACGTTAAAGGTCCACCGTCCTGGAAAACAAATTAGCTCCCGTGCTTCATGGTGGAAATACCCAGCAATGGAGGCTCACCATCTGCAAGATTCTGTGCGGTATCCTCAAGAAGAATTATACGCCGCTTGTTGCAATAAGAGGTCTTATCCATGATCTCTACCTTAAGCTTCGGGTCTGAGAGCTCAGCCACGGGCTTCTCAAACATGCCAGAGAGAGCCTCGACGGCCATCTCCAAGTCCTTTTGATTATCCTCGAAAATCTCGGTGAGATTGTTCCGGGCAAGGTAAAAAGCGAAGGCGTAAGTCCACATCAACGTCTGACGGCAGGTCTGAAGTGCTTGCGAGGCAGAGTTAAGGTACTGCACCTCAATCCAAGACATCCCCGACTCCTTCTGAAGCTGCACCATCTTGGTCTCCGTCTTGTGGTAGATGTTCTTGTCAAGACGCGCCGACTGCTCATGATTCGCATAACGATTGTAGTAGTGCAAATACCGCTCCAGCGAGACCCTGGACTTGGCCTGCGCGTCCCTGGCTTCCGTTCCGCTCTTCTCCTCAAAACGGTTGCAGCTGTACCAGCTGGTGCCATGCTCCGACCACAAACCCATGCACATCCAGCAAAACTCGTGTTTGCATTTGCGACAAGTCATGTGGTTGCAGCCTCCGTTCTTCTCGATAGTGCTGTTGCATTTTGGGCACTCTTTCGTGTTTGCGGAGATCCAGTTGGCCGTTTCTGAATCATCAGCACATTTCTTGAGCCACTTCTTGACGAGCTCGCAAGGGGCCGGCTGGTGGTCATTAAGGATGCACCCAAAACAGAATCGATGACCGCAGAGACAAGATACCGTTGGAACCACCTTGTCCAAGTCCTTCTTCTTGACACCGCACTCGATTGCGTTCTGGCAGTCGGGCGCTGGGCACCACTTCAAGGAATCCTTATCTTCCACGTATGTCCTGTTGAGAAGCTCATGATATCGCTCTGTCAAGTCCGATGTCACGAGCAAATCTAGAGATCGGGCGTCGATGATGAGGTTGCAGCCATCAGAAGGACACTGGATGCGGGCGGCTTCACCCTCCTCGCGAATCTTCTGGAACAAATAGTGTCGGTAGCAGTTGACACAGTACCGGTGGCCGCACTTGATGGCAAAGGACTGGAGTCCTTCCCCCTCTTCGCAGCAAATGTCGCAAACGAACCCGGGGAGGGTCTCCAGTCTGGGTGGCCGGGCCGAGGTCTGAGCTAGGCCGGCGGCGTCGAGAACTTGGTGGCCCTTGTCCATATAATCCTCGATCAGTCGCTCCTTATTCCACCTGAAGTATCGAAGAAGTATGGCAGCCTCCTCTTTCGAGATATCCAGAATCATGTTGACCTCGTTTATTAACTCGTCCTGCTGTCTCTGAATATCTCCCGGTTGAAAGACCTTAAAGCTGATGTCGTATGCCACCTTCTTCTTCTGGCCGAAGTCCTTCGACATGCCGAGATCCGGATCGGGCTCATCATCGAAGTCAAAGTCTGTGCGGGTATCAGTCAGCGACCTGTTTCCAGATATTGGACGATACGGGGAGTCGCAACAAACCTTCGCCTCCTGACATGTCATCATTGTCGCTGTCGTCTGGGAGGATGTCATCCTCACTAGAGACTGGAGACATGAAATCGTCGTCTGAATCCATCCCGTTCGACGCCGTGGTAAGCGGAGTGGGTGGAGCTGCTTCGGGGCCTGCTGAGGCGATGATCCTCTTGTTCGGAAGGGCGTTTGTAGAGGATATCGTCGCCTCAGCGGCTTTCCGCTTACGAGTAGTGGGAGGAATGGTGCCGGCTTTTCGCTCTCGGCCGGGAGCTTGTCCGGTGGAGACTGCGGAGGATGGTGTCGTGATGCGTCAAAAGAGCGCGGGGCAAGGCAGGGATCGAAAGAATGACTGGCTCGGCGAGAGACTCACTTAGCTGCCTTCGACTTGGCAAACCAGGCACGAGGATCCAGGCGAGGGGTCAAGCGTGGGGCTTAGCTTAGTGCAGCGAAGAACGTCTCTTAAATCAAGCTGTTCATGGGAAGTCGGCCTGTTAGGCGGAGCAGCAATACCCGAGAGAGAAATAGTGAACGATGCGAGAAGGAGAAGGTTTCGTGGTGGCGGCGGCGGCGGAGGATGGTGTTGGCTGGTCGGTTGGTGGGCTGGGATGAGTGATGGCTGAGAAAGGTGGAGTTGAGCGCGGGAAGAGCAGCAACCAAGCCAGCAGACAGCAGGCAACTGGAGGCAAGGATTATGTAAGTCAGGAGTCATTCGGTCATTCCCGCAGTGGGACGCGCCCAGTTTCTTGGAGGGCCCTCCCGGAGGCGAGCCCCACAGCCAGGAGTGGGGAGCCGTGCCCAGCTGGCCACTCCCTAGTTTTCAGCCGTTGAGGTCCAAGCAGCGGCCCTTCCCAAGTTGCCCCACCAAAGAACCAGCCTCACCAAGCAACATCGTCAGTATCATTCTGCAGGAAGGAGCCACGTGCACTCACGGGCGACAATCTGTACCAGGCATAGTGTCTCTCCAATGAGCCAGTCGCAGAATATCTCATCGTGTTAGCCTTCCTCGTGCTCTCCTCGTGTCTGTTGTATCGAAATCAGAGACAGAACACGCGACGAAGCACATCGACATGGATACCAGCAAGGGGGAGGTTGAGCGCGGATTCCGCAGACGAAAATACGAGGGCGATGCCGAGGACCGAAGCGAACCGAGGAGGAAGTACCGCGAGGAGGAAATGTCAGAGAAGCCGGTGCGGCGTCAGCGATCTCGGGAGCGAGAAGACCGGAGGCGCTCAAGATCGCCAGATTCGAGAGATCGGCGATCACATTCCAGGGACAAAGAGCGAAGGAGAGATAAAGAGAGGGAGAGGGAGAAGGACCGCGCAGGGCGTAGCTCCAGAAACAAGGATGGGGATGACGACGAGCGTGGTGAGAAACGAGCTGAGAGAGAGCGGCCACGCCGGGAGCGGGGCCGAGAACCTGAGGTGGAAAAGAGCGGAAGAAGCAGTGGCCGGTATCGCAGCCCAGACGACAGAAATTTGCCAACAAAGTCTAGGTCCAGGAAAGACGAAGCGAAAGTCGACGGTGGGCGAAGCCTCGTCAAGCGTAGCGGCCCTCTGCCCTCTCAAAGTGATTCGTTCGCCGTCATCACTGGAGAGGAGCCCGAGAAGCTCGTTGAAAAGCCAAACTTTGGAAACTCGGGCGCGCTCGCCGCCGCGTCCAACACTGTTACCCAAGCGGACGGCAGCACGGTTACGCTCAAGTACCACGAGCCGCCTGAAGCCCGGAAGCCAGCTCCGCGCGACGTCTGGAAGCTATTTGTGTTCAAAGGCCCAGACATCGTCGATACTATCGAGCTTAGTGGACGCAGCTGCTGGCTGATAGGAAGAGATTCGGCTGTTGTGGATCTGCCCGCGGAACACCCGAGCATCAGCAAACAACATGCAGTGATCCAATTCCGCTACACTGAGAAGAGAAACGAATACGGCGACAAAATCGGACGGGTGAAACCGTACCTCATCGACCTCGAGAGCGCGAACGGTACCGCTCTCAACAATGACAAAGTTCCCGAGAGCCGTTATTTGGAACTGAGGGACAAAGACATGATTCAGTTCGGTTCGAGTACGAGAGAGTATGTGCTCATGCTTGCACCGAGAAGCTGAAGTCAGCTGGGCAACGATAGAAGCGTTGATTTGTTTATACCCTTTCATCTAGCACACATTAAGCCCTTTCCTGGGCTGTTTCCTGGGATGAACTCTCAAGTTACCATGCCGATGTTGTGCAATAGTCCCCTTTGGGCAGACAGCCCGTCACCAAGGTATATGTTGGCTATTACCGAATCTCGAAGTGTCGAGTCGGAACCACTATAAACCCCTATGGCAAGTGTATAATCGGAGCTGGCCATTCACTCAATCTTGCACAGATGATCTAGGGGGTTCTCGGTTGGCTTACGCCGTATGTGGCCGCAGGTGTAAGTGATACAAAGGCTAAAGTATTGACTGATCAAGTGGACGAGATTTACTCGCTAAGTCAGTCACTTGGTATATATTCTACCCTCATAGCGTAGAAACTGGTCAAAGTTTAACGCTTCCATGCGACCTGTCACAACGCACTGGGCCTCGCTCTCGGTAGTGCGACATGGGAATGCAGCTTGCGGTGCGTGCAAGGCCTCCGGTGCCCAAGCGAGACATGCGAGCGAAGCGAACAATCCGCCAGAAGCGACTGTCGGTCAGGAGTCCTGCTGTTCTGAGTCCAGCTAACGAGCCAGGAAAACAATGTTTTGGAATCAACAACCGCCGCTACGGCCGCTGCTCCAACGAGGTCGTCTGTCAGTATTCTACACCCATTCATTCGCCATCGGCCTCAAACAGCGCCCGCGCCGACATCGCACATCTGTACTCATCTGCCTGCAAAAGCCTGTTGCGGCCGCGACCCTGACCCGGAAATTTCTTAGCCTGTAGGCATGTTCACTTTTTTTTAACGCCAAAGTCAAAATTTTGAGGATAGTCGTCATCATCACCGTCAGCCGTGCTCGGCTCGTTACGGAAACTGTCCGGCTTCTGCGCCTCGGGACCGGCCTGAAAGGCGAGGTCGGTTGGTAGCCACAGCTTCAAGCAGTCGGCCGTTCAGTCACAACCTTTGCATCCTCGGTGTGGACTCAGAGCCATGATATTTCCGCTCGGCAGTCCCACTCAGTACTACAGGAGCCTTGAGGTTTCATAGACGCTTTTGACAGCTGCTGTAATTGGTACCAGACTGCATCTTCAACTGCAGCTGTCAAGCCGTTGAGCAAGGTTGCATTGATCGGCTTGGCATCCCCGCTGGCTGCCGCATCATCAGCCATGTCGCCTGCATTGTCGGGAGCGAATGGGGAGGTGGAAAAGCCAGCCCTGCCTCCGGTGAATGTCGACTGTGACACACACCGGCGCAGAAGCTGCCAGCTCGACAACAGCGTAATCCGGGGCTCAATCACAAAAGTGCAAGGCTGTGCTCACTCACTACCAGGTACGGGGCAACGACACCGACTGCCGGCATCCGCCCCGCCAAATGGCACCAATGACGCGGGCCGGGCTAGAAACTCCTTTTCGGAGCGCTGTCTCACCTGAAACTCTTTGGCGGGTGCCTTCCTTCCATGGAGGGTAGGGGAGACGCCCGGGAGGGTGCCAGACTTTGGTGGTGGCTCAGCTGCCACATTCGGTCACTCGAGGAGTCGAAAGGGCGGCCCCGTGACAGGGGCTTCTCCAAACCGCCTTCTGACACCCGCCAGTTCTGAGGTCTCATCGAACAAATGCCCAGAGGACAGGCTCATCTGCTGTCGCTCCACGAGTCCGATGATAGACCTTGGGTGGGTCCTTGTCGTCGCCCCAGCGAAGCGTCGATATGCAAGAGAATATACTGATCACGTCGCACCTTGTCTTTCGATGCTCTGAGATCCGATCTCCGGTTTTCTATGCTCTCTCTACGTACAATATAGCCTTCGTCCAAGGGCCTAAAATGCACACCGGCCGGAACGTCTCGTTGTTTTAGGCGACCGACCTGGAAACTTCCCTTATAAGAGCAGAGAGCCGCCGCTTGGCTGTCGCGCGTCCTCACCAGTGCTCTTGGCATACGAGACCATTACACGCCCTCTTCGACCCCTGCCGCGCAATAGCAAGCATGGTACGTATGCCCACTGATACTTCACAGGGTGTCCTTCTCCTTTTATCTGTGCTTCGGCCTGCCATCCGAGCAAGGCTCTGGCTCGCCTTTCCTCGGACTTGTATCGACCTCTATCTTTCTTTGCCGCTTGGCATTCCTAGCCTGCAAGTGCGGACCGGCCCGTCTTCTCGTAAGCTCAAGATCCGCGGCGCTTGAGTACTTAACCGGATAACGCTGTTGGCTACGACAACGCTTGCTAATGCCATGAGTTCAGGGGTCCATCAACAAAGACATAGCTCGATATGAGCTCACCACAGTATACAAACACCCGGCAGCCAAGGCTGACGTAGTTCTTGTCCACGGTCTGAACGGAAACCCCGTCAAGACATGGACATCGCTCAAAAATGGCGTCTACTGGCCCACAGACCTACTCCCAGCCTCGTTGAAGAATGAGCACGCCAACGTCCTGGTGTACGGTTATAATGCCGACGTGTACGCCAACAAAAGGGACAAGAGCCCGAGCGACAACTTCGTCCACATGCACGCGCAGAGCCTGATCACGTCGCTCACGCAGTACCGAAAGAGTGAGGGCACAGAGCGCAACCCCATCATCTGGGTGGCCCACAGCCTCGGCGGCATTGTGACCAAGCGAGCGCTGCTGTACTCGAACGATGTGCGCGCCCACCACCAAGAGGATTACCGGTCCATCTTTGTGTCGACGTACGGCATCATCTTTCTCGGGACACCCCATAACGGCTCCGACCTGGCTGGCTGGGGCCGTGTGCTGCAGTACATGTCGGACGTTGTCATTCCACGGCGCTTCTTTGAAACGGAATCAATCCTGCTGAAGACGCTCAAGAAGGATAATGAGACACTTGCGTCGATCAACAACCACTTCTTAGATATCTATCAGCGATTCAGAATACATATGGTTCACGAAAACCATACTACAGATGTCAGGGGCGCTAAGTAAGCTGGCCCGTGGTCGTGCATGTGTTACCTTGGGTTGAAAGCCTCAAGTGGTGTCACCAGAAGTCGGGAGTGGAACAATGCTAATAACCTATTCAAGGATCTATGTCGTGGATGCGGCGTCAGCGAGCCCTCAACTTCCGGGTGTGACCTACTACGGTATTGAAGCGACCCACTCGGGCATGTGCAAGTATGAGAGCGAAAACGCGCCCGGATACCGAAACGTGTCGACGGCGATCCGCGAGTGGGTAGCAAACTCTCCCAGGGTCATTACGGTGCGATGGGAGGTGGAGGAGGACGACCGCCGGCTCAGAGCGAACTTAGAGAACTACGAACGCATCAGATCTTACGTGAGTTCTCTTCACCTCCTTTCGAGGTTGTGATACTTACACGTGTGCCAGAACACAGCAGTACCGCCAGAGGAACACCTCCAAACAGTAGCAATTGGTAGGTTTCAGCCATCAGCGAGTCTGCGCTGGCTTCGTGCGCCATCGCCCAACAAAAGGGCCCCCCTGTCGATAGAAGTTGAGGAGATGGAAGACGATGGCGCGGCGGCCGGGCCTTCGCAGGCCGAGCCGTGGTCGTCATATTCAAGGAGCACGGGCTGATATGTTTCTGATTTCTTGTAGTCGAGGGCAGCGTACGCAGCAGCTTCAGCAATAATGAGATTACGTTACCGTTGCCTGAGCGAACTCCGGCGGTCGGTCTACCGCCGCCCCTACCCATGCTGCCTGAGCCACACGAGCACGAGGATGAGACCGAGGACGAGACCCCAACCAACCGCGCCCAGCCCCTCCGCCTCGAAGGCCCCCCCGAGGCGCTCCCCACAAGGGTCCACTCTTTTCCGCGAGACGAAGCGGCACACCGACGAGACCGAGACCGGGAGATGGTGCGCAAGGGAGACGACCAAGAGCCCCTGTTTATCCACCCTGAGAAGTTCCGACCCAACTCCTTCTTCATCGGGCGCGAAGATGAGTTGCGCGGGCTGCATGAGATGCTCATGGACCGGAAGCGCCGATCAGAGGGCACATCGGCCGTGCTAATCCAGTGCATGCCCGGGGGTGGCAAGACGCACCTCGCAAGGCAGTATGTGTTTCAGCACAGAGACGACTATCCCGGCGGCGTGTACTGGGTGCGCGCCAAGTCGCGTTACGAGATGGAGTCCTGGTACTGGCGTATCGCAAAGAACGAGGCCCTCCGCGGACTAGTTGAGCGGCGCGACGTCGAAGAGCTGCGCGATCCGAAGCGGATCGTGGCTATCGTGCGCAAGTGGCTCAGCTCACAGGAGGGGTGGTTGTTGGTGCTGGATGGGGTACAGTTCGATACGCCGGGGCTACACGAGTTCATACCCGACTCGCGGAATACCAGCCTTATTTATACGTCGACTGAGCGGGCCGTCACGGGTGACCCGAGGTTCGATAATCCGCAAGTTATGGAGCTGGGACATCTAACGGCAGACCAGGCGCAGGCCTTGCTGCTGCTTGAGATGGACAAGAAGCCCCCGTGGAGCGCTGACGACCAGGCCAAGGCGCTCGAGTTGGTACAGCTGATGGGACGGCTGCCGCTGATGATCCACGTCGCGGCCCAGCATCTCAAGGCTACTAGGGAGCCGCTGACGAGATATCTGAAATCGTACCGCAACCGGCCCAAGGCAGGGGGCCTTGCGGCGTACCGTGCAGTGCGAGAGCAGCTGGAGCACCGCGGCGCGAACGCGGCATTGAACTTGGTGTCGCTGCTAGTCTTTTTCGATCAGCACATACCAGTGGAGATGCTATCCTTCGGTCTGCCGGCGCTGGACAAAACTACCCCTGTCAAGTCGTGCGATGCATCGCACAGAAAGACAAGCCTCAACAACACCTTGCGGACGCTCATTGCGTTTGCGCTTATTGAGAGGACGGAGAGCGATGATATCTCGCCATCGAGTTCTCGTAGCTCGAAGAGGAGTTTCGACAAGCACGCCGACTACCTCGACTTGCTCAGGATTCACAGCGTTGTCCAGGCGTTCTTCATCGACACGCTGCAGCAGGAGCGGCAAGTCGACTTTTGGTTGGAACGGGCAACGGCGATATGGTGCCGCTCGTACGATGAGGCGCACAAGCGGATACAAGAGGACCCTCGCGTTGGGCGTCCTGACGACTACCGCCGGTTCTCAATCCATGGTGAAAAGCTGTTGCAGAACCTGGACAGGTTCGAGAGGCGGCAACCCCAGCTGCTCTCCAAGGCGCGGCTAGAGGTTCAGACACGGCTGGACATCATGCAGGGGCACATCGATCGCCTGTCGCAGGCGATACAGGAGAACATCGTGGATGGATCGAAGCAGGAACCCCCGGCGTCAGTGTTTGATCGGTCCGGCAGTTTATCCCAGACGGACTCGGCGGAGACACCTAGCCACGACGACAGCCAAGATAGCTGGGGGCCGTTCTTCTCGGGCGATGGGGAAAGTCCCGGCCAGATCCAATCGCCAATGATGTTTGACCAGGCTTCCCCGCTCAGCCCGGACTGGCAGGTGCCGTATCCCAAGAAGCCCCTGATGCCGGCATCACCAGAAATCCAGGACGACGACGATGGAATGACCGTCACTTTGCCGCCTGTCTGGGCCGCGGCGGCGGACCACGGAGACGGGCCACAGCGGGAGTTTGGGGACTGGCAGGAGGTTGTTCCTCATCACAGGGTGATCCGGAGACACGAGTCGCGGAGGTATCATGACCGAGCCGGCGCCTGGCGGGACACGACCGTCAGCGACCCGCGGGTGGGTATCAGCCAGGAACTTGCCGCCGGGTCTGTGTCAAGCAGGAAGGCGGCGTCGAAGTCACCGAGCAGGCACAGGAACCGTGTGACAGCAAGGAGCGATGCGGAGATGGAGCTCAACAAGATCAGGCAAGCGTTGCCCGTCTCGCCCCCGGAGCCTCCCGGCTCGAGCCAGGGGGGTCCAGTCCGACCCAGCTATCTGCTTGGCAAGAACAGCTATGCGCAGGTTTCGGCAAAGGCGGTGCCTGAGACGGAGCTTGCCATCTCTCCGGTGCCGTTCACGAGCGGACTAGCGCAGATCATATCATCGCCGAAGAGTTGGACGGCCGCTACCGTGAAGCGGCTGAAGGAGAACGTGCTCTATTCTCGGCCCAAGCCCCCCACGGTTCTGGCGTCTCCGATCATGGTCTCGCAGCAAGATGTGGATCTCATCCCCCTTCCTGGGCCGGCGCCGATCTTCGCTGGAAACCGATCAGGTAGCTCGAGCCCGGCGGGCCGCTCCTCGCCATTCCCGCCGCCTACATTCTCGGCCCTCCAGGATACGCGAGCAGCTGATGAGTTTACGCACTCTAACCTGCCCCTGGCGATTCGACGCTGGGACACGAACGTCTATCATCCCGGCTTGACCCGGCTAGGGTCTTCTGATGTGGATGCCGTCGATCCGCTGTCCCTCTCCTACCCGTCTGCCATGCCCTCTCACCACCATGCCTCCCAGCCCCTCCCAATCTGGATCCGTGCGACGCCGCTCCCGTCCGGGTACACCTCCCAGCCAGCATCACACCAATCCACCTCCCCAGCTCATGACCCCTCCTCCCCCGCCGCAAACTCCCTCCATCGCCGACCCCTACTCCCGCCCTCGAATGCGGCAATGCACCACTCGTCCCCACTCGCCACATCCACCTCCTCCAGTCCCCAACCTGACAACAGCACCAACCCCAACTCCCACCACCGCATACACCTCCACCCCTTCCTCTCCACCACCTCCTCCCACCGCCGCTCTTCCTACACAGAAACCGAGCCATCTCCCCGCCGCGACGCTGCCTTCCCAGACGTAGACACCTCCTACGCCCGCTGGGAACATCTCCACCACCTACATCCCCACAGGGAGACCACCAGCTCCGGACCAGGGGGCTTTGGCACCTCCTTTCCTCCCGTGTCACCCCAAGCGCAGCCGCAAGCCCCAAGCAACCCCACGCTAGGCCGCGTCGGCAGCGGCGGAAGCACCTCCAGAAGATCGCAATCCCAAAGCCCGAGCCGCTCCCCTTCGCGCGGCGGGGCCAGTGGCGGCAGCGCACGCGGAGCACACCCGCTCGCAGTGACGGCTTATTCAAGCCCGGCTGGGAGTCCCAGAGCGGATTCAGCAGGCTCGCCTGGTAGCCTGCCCATGGCAAGGACCACATCGGTTGGCAGCGGGGGCGGAGCATCGCTTGCGGCGGGGATCCGGGTTGGCGGAGCGCTGGTTGAGTTTGGTGCTGCTGGGGGTAGTACCAGGGCGAGGACGAGGAGCTCGTCTCCTGGCGTTGGCGTGGATGGGGAGTACGGGTTGGGAATCTCGCGGAGATCTCAGTCTCAGTCGCGGGGACGGGGGGATTGGTCACGCTGAAACGGTAACACCTTCGTTTCGTCTTTTTGCCCCTTTTTCTTTTCTTTGTTGTTTTTATTTGGTTGTATTTTGGTTTGGGTTTCGGTCAGGTTTGTGATGGGATAGGATAAGAGATGGATAAGAGATGGTAATCGTGGCATGGTACAGTCAGGCACTGTACCAAATAGGAGGAGAATGAACACTGGATATTGGGCACAGGACACTGCATTACAGAATGTATAGGACATACAGAACGGCGGGATACAGAAGGAGATAATAGCTGATACACTTTAGATATAGGTAACACGCATCATCGGGGCGCTATAAAATAAGCAAAGAGTATGTTTTATCATTCAATTTCTCATTTCCGATTCGGATATATCGCCTGCCTGTGCGTCCTTCTTCGCGGGATAAGGGGCATCCAGAGAGATCCTGAAAGACCTCAGCAGTCAAATACATGGCTTGCGACGGGACCTCGTCTCATGCAAGGCTAAATTCAGGAATCTCGCCCATCTCGTTTCTCACTTCTCCGCCGACCTTGTACGACACACGCCACCGCAGCTTGATAGATTTTACTTTCTCTGCCTTGTTATTGGTACGGAAAACACTGATGGACTGCGTTACGCCTGCGCTCTGCTTGGGCGCCAGACTCCTACCCGTCTGTGGGCTCAGTTGCAGTTCATAACCCTGTAATTGTGTTAGCTGCCATTCTTGGTCTAGCTGTCTGATAGCACATACCTTGGTTACTGCGAGTTGGAAATGCAGCTCAGAAACAGGCTGGGCTGTGTTATTCGTAAATGAAAACAACAGATTGATGGATGGAGCCGTATCTACAGTCCGGTTTGCTATTAGGTCGATCTTGAGGTTGGTATTGTTGACTATCGCTCGCTGTTCTCTGGGAAGGGCGGGGGCCGCTTCTGGTGGCAATGCTGATGAGAAGGACCACTCGTCATCGTCATTCGCCGCGGGGGCCGGCGCCGGTGTACTAGACTTGAGAGAGCCGAGCGACCCGAGTGCGGCGAATGGGTCTTCTACAATAGCTCCGGTTGGGGGTGGCGAGAAAGCAGATCGAGAAGCGGCGGGCGGTTGGGGAGTAGTCGATTGGGATGCTGGTGCTGATGTGAAGGACGAGAACTGGGAGAACGCGTTGGGGGGTGTCGGGGTGCCCGCCGAAACCGGGCCCTTCGCCGTGCTATGATCGGTTATGGACGAGAGAAGTGGCCCCCCTGGAATATCTACGATTGTGGTATTAGCAGATATACGAAAAGAAACTTGCAAATCTAGCAACTTACTAATGTTTGCACCAAAACCGAGTGCAATCCCGCCAGGTCGCCCGTAACTGCTTGACTCGCCCATCGACAGGCCAAGAAGATCGTTCTCAATGCCCGAAGTCTGGGAAGCCCCTTGCCCGGCCGACACCGAGCCGTTGGTATCTGCTTCAGCGTCAAGGTCAATCAATGAAAGCTCATTTGCGCTGCTGTTCCCAGGGCCGCTGGCCGGAGTCGCCTGGAACGGCGCGCCAGAAGCTATCCGGTTCGCGCCTTCAATATCCCCCTTCTTCAGCAGCTTGTACCGCTCAACTGTCCGGTGTATGCTGTCATTGATCTCGAGCAACTTTGCGACAGCTTCGTGGTCATCCGACTCCTCCTCGCACATTTTCTGTATTTTTGGTTGGGCGCTCGACAGGGCGGCGGCGAGCTCTGAGAAGACATCGCCGTCGGTCATTTTATCGCCGGGCTTAAACTGCGCTAACCTCTCCTCCAGCAGCCTGGCTTTTTGCTGGATTTTGCCAACATCCTCGGCGGCCTTGGCGCGGTAGTCTACCTTAGACCTCGTATCGAAGCCGGCCATGACCTTCATCAACTGGTTTGCCTCGCGGAGGTCTTCAGGCGAGCCTCTCCGGATAAGCTCTTGAAGCTTTGCTGACTGCGCTTCTCGTTCTTCCTCTTCCATCTCCTCGGCAGACTTCAGATTCTGCATATAAAGTTAGTACAGTGGTGGGCGTAGGGAGTGTCCAGGGGAGCACATACATCACTAGGATTCAGCACAGCGGCGTCCTCTCTCCTGACCTCGGGAAATGTGTAGCCCTTGAAGCTCAGGAGGCGGTGCATGTCGCGGATGAAGCCCAGGTCCTCCTTGTAACGGCTCGTCTCGCAGATAGTACCGCGCCATTCCTCAATGGCTTCGAGGATCCTGAGCTGGACGCGCGAGGGACGGATGGGAGGACGCTCGGGGAAGCGGCGGACTAGCTCGTTCAGGAACTCCTTGGTGCTGATCTGCAGGTGGAAGGGGTAACCGCAGTTCTTGACACAGATGTCGAGCAGGCTGAGGGCAAGCAGCGAGATGTTGGGATTGCGGTGGTTGACAAGGTTGACGATGGCCATGGCGGCCTCGCGCGGGGTTGAGCCCTTCTTGGCGTTGATGAGGTCGGAGATCTCAAGATTGAGGGCAAGGTTGGGCTCGTAGTTGTCGGGACTGCAGGCCGCCTGGATGAAGCGCTGGAGCTGCGACGGCGCCGGAAGCCCCGTATCGCCCCAGCGATCCCTCGCGGCGTACCGCGCAGATGCCGCTTCCATCGTGCTCGGTCGGCGTCGTTGGAGTGGTAAGGGGAGCTGGAGCTTGGTGTCTCCGAGCACGGGTTGCTGCCGCGGCGGCTGTTGTCGCCGAGCAATGTCGTCTAGTGAGTGAGCCTCACGTTGCTCAACCGGAGGTGCCGCGACCTGAAATGGAGCCCAGACGGGGCCGAACAGGTGGGAGATGGAGTGCGACTGCGACTGCGATGGTTCTGGTACCGTCGCTGAGCTTGGACCGCGGGGTTGTGGTTCGAATGGTCCAACTGGAAAGAGGTGCATGGCAAGCGGCAGCAGGCTGCAACATTAAGTTATAACCCGTTGTCCTGATCCGTAGTAGGGGCGCGCGTCCTCTATCAGTTAGACTCACAGGTACCTAACCCGTAAACGTAAATGGCCACAGTGTTCCTCTGCAGCCATGCGGCGGGGTCCGTTGAGCAACACAAATACGCCCAGCGAGAAGTGCGGGGGATTTGGTGGGGAAGGCGATGCTTTCAACCCCACCACAAATTCTTTCCTGACGCAGTTGAAGCTTCTCATGTCCACGCGCTCCATCGGTAGACATCGCCGACCGGATCAGCTATATACACTAAGACGTTCACTATGGTCCGACATAAGAAAGACAACTTCTCCTCACGAGGCAGACGCTTGCACAGCGGCCCCCCTCGCACCCTGCGGCCGCAAGATGGCGACAGTGACGGCGACGGCACAGAGGCCGCAACTGGCGGTAGCTCGCATCGCCCCGCCTTCAAGGCCGCCTGCTGGGATCTCGGCCACTGTGACCCAAAGCGTTGCTCTGGCAAGAAGTTGATGAAGTTGGGACTGATGCGCGATCTCCATGTCGGCCAGCGGCACCCCGGCGTCATAATCACTCCCAACGGCAAGCACACCATCTCACCCGCCGACGCCCCGCTGATGGAGCAGTTCGGAGCTGCTGTCGTCGAGTGTTCCTGGGCCCGTACGGCAGAAATACAATGGTCAAAGGTTGGGGGTAAGTGCGAGCGCCTACTGCCCTACCTCGTCGCCGCCAACTCAGTCAACTACGGGAAACCCTTGCGCCTGAACTGCGTTGAAGCGCTGGCCGCCGCCTTCTACATCTGTCGCCATCCTGAGTGGGCCGAGGAAGTTTTGGCGCCTTTTTCATACGGCACAGAGTTTCTCGAAATTAATGCGACCCTACTTAAGAAGTACGCCGCATGCGAAGACGAGGAGGGCATCAAGCGGACCGAGAAGGAGTGGATGGAGCGCCTGGAGCGGGAGTACCAGAAAAGTAGGGAAGAAGGAGACACAGATGACATTTGGGTCAATACAAACCGCCGGGCACCCATCGAATCTGATGACGAGGGGGGAGAGGATGGGAGTGACGACGAGGGTAAGGCGGGCAGTATAGATGGGATCTATCTCGGCAGCAAACCCCAACCACTCCCACAACCAATAAAGAAAGACCCATTCGATATCTCGGGGAGCGAAGAGGAGGATTATGATGCAGAGATGGAGGCCATTCGCCGCAAGATCTTGGCCTCGAAGCCCTTCTCTGGCAAGCAAGACATCCCTACGAAACCGGACGACCGAGCTGGCGATCAGAAGAAAGCGCCCGAGACCATACAGCGTCCTCAGCCGCCACAGCAACATCAACAAGGACGATTCAAGCCCGACCCCGATGCGGAGCCAGATTCTGACAACGGCTCAGACAATGACGAGTTCGATGACATTATTGCGGCCACGCCAGTCACCGACCGCGTAGGACTTTCTAAGTTGGAGAAGGACCGCGCCCGAGAGACAACCTCGTCGACCCGTTCGTTTTCCTCTGCCGCAGTAGGCGCCCCTAAAAGGGGATGATCATGATGTATCCCATCGCAGTCTCCAAAAGAAAGAGTAAAATCGTAATCTACGGAGGGTAAGCCTGCTTCTGGGAGAGTGAAATGATAATACATAGAAATTATTACACACGAAGCAGAGGCACGAGCTTTCAACCCGTGCACCACCCGGCGCAGTCTAGACGTACAATGCGCCGTGCACCAATCCGCCCAGATGTATATGCCTCTGGATCTATCCGTATCCCAGCCCGATGCCTTTTATACACAGCCTCTTCAGACATACAACCAAGTCCCTCCTATTTATAGATGTCTCTTCTCCTCGACTTCTTCAACCGTCTGGATCTGATCTCCTTGTTTGAAATCCGACCAGTCTTGGGCGAAGGAGATACCGCACTCAGACCCCTTCTTCATCTCGGTCACGTCTCTCTTTCCGCTCTTGAGCGTTGAGATATATCCTATTGTTCGTCATGTTAGCCAATTGCACTCTTTAAAGTCTTGAAACCAAGGGGAATCATACCGTCATATATCTGCTCCCCATCTCGCATCACGCGGACCTTAGAGTTCCTGAGCACCTGTCCGTTGCGCACCCTGCAGCCGGCCACGTTCCGGAACGTACGGCCCTTGATATTGATAGGGAACACTTGCAGGATCTCGGCCTCACCGATCACCCTAGTGGAAATAATTGGCGCCAAATGTTCGGACAGGGTATCGCGTACTGCTTCAGCCAGGTGATAGATGACGTTATGGTCTAGGATCGTGACGCCCGCATCTTCGGCCATGCGTTTGATGTGGCCCGGGACCGGGTTGTTGAAGTTGAGGATGGTGCTGCCCGAAACGGAAGCATGCTCGACATCGGACTCGGTAATCTGGCCCGTTGCTGAGAGTAGCACGCGAGGCCGCACCTCGTTGTTGCCGATCTCGAGCACGGCCGCACAAACGGCTTCGACCGAGCCATGCACGTCGCACTTAACTGTGAAATTGACAGTCTTCATGCCGACATCGGTGGAGAAGGCGTCTCCATCGGCGTCTCCATTAGCCTCTGCGGCTTCCTTGGCCGCCTGGGCCTCCTCGGCTGCCGCCTTCTCACGCCTCTCTAGATCTTGTTGCGTTTGGTGCGCGATATCTTCCTCTCTGTCCTTCAGTTCCTGACGGTAGCGTGCGGCAGTCTTGGCCATATCTTCATCAGGGGCCTGCAGGACCTGGTCACCAGCGGCGGGTGGTTCTTTCCAGCCGAGAATTTCAACAGCGGTACCAGGGGGGGCCTCGTCAACCTCAACGCCGGCCTCGTTCCGGAGCGACCGGATCTTGGCCGCTACTCTACCAGCCACAATATGGTCGCCAGGGCGGAGGGTTCCGCGCTTGACCAGAACAGTGGCGACACGTCCCATTGGCTTGATACTCGACTCAAGGACCCATCCCTCAGCCATGCCATCCACCTCAGCACGAATATCCATCATCTCGGAAAGGGTGACAATACTTTCTTCCAGGTCGTCCATACCCTGACCGGTCTTGCCGCTAACGCAAATGGTCTGCACCTCGCCACCATAGTCTTCAATCTCAACGCCGTGGGCGGAAAGATCAGACTTGACGCGGTCAACGTTGGCCGAGTCCTTGTCAACCTTGTTGATGGCGACGATGATGGGAACCTTGGCGGCCCGCGCGTGCTTCAATGCCTCGAGGGTCTGGGGTTTGACGCTGTCGTCGGCGGCAACGACCAGGATAACCATATCGGTGACATTAGCACCGCGCTGACGCATAGACAAGAACGCAGCGTGGCCAGGCGTGTCGAGGAAAGTGATTTGTTTGCCAGTCGACAACTTTACCGAGAAAGCGCCAATGTGTTGTGTGATACCACCATGCTCTTGAGATACGATCGAAGATTTGCGCAGGTAGTCCAGGAGAGTCGTCTTGCCGTGGTCTACGTGACCCATGATAGTGACGACTGGGGGCCGCAGCGGTAGTGATGACGGGTCTTCTGGTGGCGGCCGGGGCTTCAAATCTTCATCCTCGCCAATATCCACTGTCGGCTCGAACCCGTATTCCTGGGCAACCAGTGCAGCCGTTTCGCCAGTCAGGATGCTGTCCTTGGCGATGTTTTCAAATCCGAGCTCCTTAAGTTGGCTGAGGAAGAGGTCCTGCTTGACGTCGAGGGCAATGCCGAGGTTGGCCACACTGATGAACTCCGGAAGCAAGATAGGTATCGGGCCAGCCTCGAGTAAAGCCTCGCGCTTCGCCCTCTCCTTTTCTGCTTTCCGCTCCAGCCTACGTCGCCGGCGCTCTTGGAATGAATCCGCGTCGAATTCCTGTTCTCGACCCCCGAGATCATTACCGCGCTGGCGTTTTCTAGCTTTTGCTTCCTTTTCAATACGGTCCTGCCTATCTCTCCCCATTTCAGCGGGTGATCTGCTTTGGCGATGTTCGGCCCACGACTCATTTTGCTCCCCATTTTCCTGGGTTCCTGCTTCATCACGCCCCCAAGTGTAGGCAGCCTCGCGCCCTGCTATCTCATGTCTCAACGCCCAGCCCGACTTTGGTGGTTCGCGTATTTCAACATCTACCGAGGTCCATAGCTCCGAGTTCCATTGTGGCTCAGTTGGTTTTGGTTGATATACGACCTTAGTTAAATCTCTCGCTTTTGCGGGTTTATCACTGTTGAAGGGTTTAGCTGCCGGGGAAGCGCTTGGGTCGTAAATCGACGCCTCCAACTTTGCCCACGGATCATGAGTAGGATCAGAAGAGGGGTCAGGAGTAGGAGTGATGGACCTCGCGCCTGGAATCTTGTTTGGTATTTCCGGACTTGTAGTTCGGAAGCGTTGAGGCAGAACTTCTGGGAGGCCCGAGGGATATTTTTCTTTGGCTAGGTCCCAGAATCCTGACCGACCTGAGTCCAATTTTTGGTTTGCTCGTTCTGTCAAGTCCGTTCGCCTAGCGAGCTGGCCCCATTCTTGTCTCCCTTCCGGTGTTCTCCGTTGGGATTGTAAAAATCGCGGTGATTGTAGGACCTTCTCAGTTGTGGCGCTCAAAACCTTTCGAATTCCCCCCACCTCAGGTTTGAATAAGACTTTCCGAGGCTCTATGCCTTTGGATAGCGAAGATGGTTTATCGGCTGCCGACGAAGCGAGTCCCGCTTGTTCACTCAGACGAGCAGCTCGCTCTCTCGCTTCGCGCTCGTGTGGGAGTAATGTATCAACACTCGAGGTCGGAGCAAATGATGGCTGCGCAAACGCAGGTGTCGAACCCCAACCCATTAGTTTTGAGGAAGATTCTGGTTCCGGTCGCGGAGGGAGGTCGACACTCCGAGAGGTAGCGGGCCAAGGCGTCGCATTTGCAGCTCTGGCACCGCCTGTCACACCTTTCTCTTTTGACGGACGCGAAGCTTGTTGGCTATTCAGGTCAATATCAGCCGCCTTTTCCCATTTCTTGGTGTCCAAGCGCCGTGATGGTGCCTGCCTGGTAAAGTCCACATTTGCCCCCGCAAGGGTCAACGGTGACCTTGGCCCCTGTGTATTTGAGGGAGCTTTTTTCGGCGCTCTCGGGGGCGCTCTTGAGAAGCCGTCACCTGGTCCGCTAAAAGGCAACGGCGCGCTGCGAGGCGATGGCGTCTTTGCTCCTTTGGAGGCGAGGGAGTTACTTCTCGCTGGCCTTGCTTCTCCGCTGTGGGCTGGCACCTTTTGGATTGCCGGACGGGCCTCCTCAATCTTGCTCAATAACGCTGCTCGCTTTTTCGCCTCGATCTCGTGGGGAAGTAGTGTGTTGGTACTCGGGATTGCGGACGTGAACGCCGGCTTCGCAAAGGTGGGCGCGGAGCTCCAGCCCGGATTCGATGTACCCCATCCACCCGCGGTTGATGCACCGCCCTCGCCGAAGCCAGACGAGCTAGGTTGCTGCGACACATTCGGTGAGTGTGCCAAACCCGCGTTATCGGAAGCGATCGAATACGCTCGCAGCGCTGGCCCGGCGTGGCATCGTGGATATCGGCGAACCACGCATATTGACGGGCGCCTCTGTTTCTAACCCGGGGGATGGATGAGCAGCCGGAAACACAGTAATCATGCGCGCGATGCCCGACTCACCTGCCATAGTCCGCCCCGTATCATCCTGAAATCCAAATGGGCATGGCGCTCTCATGGGGGAGGAGAACACTTTTCGTACTGCCTCCGTAAAGACCGCGTCCCAAAATTCCCACTCGGCGTTCAAAGCTTCCGCGGTCGTTCAGTCGTAATCGATAAGAATTTACCAGGGTTAGGGTTAATTATAATCGCCAACGACCCACGGACAGCTGTTCACTCACTCCAGGTTTTCATGTCATCACCTGCTGAGCTTCATCTCATTACCTACCACAGGAGCTCAAGGCAATTGAACCACCCACCAGCCTTAAGTTCCCGTGTGAGCCTGGGTTGCGCCACAGGAATCACGACCGCGTGTCCAAAATCACGGTGGGCCCAGAAACAACGTAACGCTCCTCCAAAACTCGACCCCAACAAACACCACGACCCGCGGCGCGGCTGATAGAGAATTGTATCCGCGACATTCCACTGCGCACGGTCCCAGCATGGCACTCTCCAAGAAAGCCCGTCTGGGCAAGCCCTCATCCTCATCTAAGACGACATCGTCGTCTTCAGAAACCGTACCAAAGCCGTTCCAGACCGCCCCGGCGGTGCTGGAGCCCCTTTACACCCACCTCAGCAAGCGACACATCTACCTAGCGCATATCGACTCGCGGCCACGCGACTTTAAGCGCAAAATATTTCTTGTGCCGGTGGCCATGAACCTAGTCGTCGCTCTACTCTTCGTCTGGCGCGTCTACTATGTGTCCCCGTACTACCTCAGGTTGATGGCCTCGACGATTGGTTACCCCAACGAACTCACCCTGCACGCCGCCGACATGGACTGGCGCTCGCTGGTTACCGTGATATTGCGGCGATCCTTCACTTTCCTTCTGGACTTTCTGCTGTTCGTTTTTGTGTGGCCCTGGCCGTATGAGTTTGCCATCGGCAGCGAGGCCTCGCACGGCGCTCCCCTGGGGTGGCGGTGGATGGTGGGATTTAGGGATCAGGAGATCTATGTGCGGCGCAGCCGGGCGTGGGATGTCGGGCTGGGCAACATTTTTGACGAACAAGCCAATTCGAAGCGTACCGAGTTCTGGTCCAGGATCGGGGATGCCACGAACCCGCTACTCCTGCAGCAGAAGACAGGATACCTGCTGATGGATGGCTCGTGGGACCTGGATTGGGACGCCATGGTCCTGGCCACCTCACTGGTCGACACTAAGAAGGTCTCACTTGATGAGTTTGGCGAGCCGCTTGTGTTGCTGCATTCTGAGAGATTCGGCTGGGTGACGATTGATCGTGGGGAGACGAAGAGCGCCGGGGAGGAAGAGAGAAGGAAACAGGTGTTTGCCTTCCGTGAAGCCCTTTCTCAGCTGGGCAAGGAGGATCTGTTTTTTAGGTGGATCGAGATCGTGCAGTTCGAGACGTCTCAGCCGGGCGGGTTTGGGGCCCAGAGACAACACGAGGTGGCAGAACAGATCAGGGAGCTGTTCAGCAAGAACGGCGTCGACTTCGACGCGATTTGGGGCGAAGTGACCGCAAAGGGCGAGACCGGACCTGTCTCGGAAAAGTAGCGGTGCACCGTCATCATCTAAGCGTCGTTGAGCACGCCGCGTGGCGTTTTACCGCGATCCACATCTGTACTATCACAACACCAAAGCAAGAATAATTCCCGACAAGATATATCTCGGGACAGGCGCCTGGTAATACGCTGAAATAATGAGCTACCACGAAAACTGCATGTAAAGCCAATGTCATCCAATGCTTCATTTCTTTGTCTTCTTCCCCTTCGCTGCTGGCCCAAGGGCCGCCTCGCGCCGCTTCGCTTCCTTGGCGTCAATTTCCTTCTTCTTGATCGCCTCTTGAGCCTCGCGCTCTTCCTTCTCGGCCTTTAAGAGACAATCGTCAGTTTGAAGTCATGGTCGTCGAGTATTTTTAGGGAATATCTTACCTGCTTACGAGCAGCCTCGGCGTCGCGCTTCTCCCGAATGAGCTTCAAACGAGCCATATCCGCCTTGGCCTCGTCGGTCTTGCCAGCCTCATGCATCTTGCGATACCTCTCCTTGGCTTGCGCAGCCTCCATCGACTCGCGCTCGCGACGGCTCGGCGTACCGCCGACCTTCAATGCCTTGACGCCCTCGGCAGCATCATCCACCGCCTTTGTCGGTACGACCTTGGTTTGATTCCGAGCCGCCTTCGAGTGATTTGGGTTGGCGGGTGCGGGCGTGGCGTCGTCACTGTCATCAGAATCATCTCCGTCACTGGGAGGCAGGTCTCCGACTTGTACTGCCTGTGCGCGGGCGCGGGCGAGCGCTGCCTCCTTGCGTGCCTTTTTCTCCTTCTTGCGGTCCTCACGGCTCAGCTCCGCGGCAGCCGCGGAGGGGCCAGCTTCCTCATCGGAATCCTCCTCCTCAGAGCTATCCTCCTCCGAGGAAGAGTCGTCGTCGGAACCATCCTTCTTCTTGGCATCGGCGCTCCACATGCTGATTTCGTTGCCATCAGCGTCGAGAGGCTTGAGGTCGCGAGAGAAGTGCTTGCCACCTTGTTTGGTTGAGTCAGTGGGCCATCGGGACAAATTGGACTGTTTATATGCTTTACCTCCTCGAGTGTACTTCTTGAACTTGCCGCCGCGACCACGCGAGTTGGCTCCAGGACCACCGGGCGCCATGATGAATTATGTGTGTTGATTTGCGTGGGTTGGTTTGATTGAGGGGTTCAACGCGGGGTATCACGAGCGCAAAGGAGAGGATGGCGGGGTTCTTGAGAGCGAAGCTGTGACGTGGGTGCGATGGGAGAAGTCAAAAGGAACAACCGAGGTGATATAGCTGTGAATGTAAGGTTAGGAAATCCACCCAAGCGCTCAATTCAAAAGACCCAGTAAAAGAGTCTTCAGAAAAAAGGGCTGAAAGCTGAGGGGGAGCGCGGTAAAAGGGACGAGTCTGCGACATCAAACCAAAAAGCCGCCGCTCCTGAATGCCCCGCCGTGGGTTTCTGATTGCTTGCCGTTGACTCATTTGGGGTTGGCTGATATAAGTCCTCCCCCATTGGCCGGGTTGCCGACGAAGGCCCCACATGCTCGGCCTTTAAAAGTTCTCACGGCTGCGGCCTCCTCTACATCTTCCTTTCTTTTCTTCACATAAAACAACATTCCCTCGTATTCACTCTGGTTTTCGTCCTGCAATGACATTCTAGAGGGGAAAGCGGGGGATAGATTAATATTCCTGCACTTACCCTTTGCCTCTGGCTGCGTCCCTCAAGGGGGTCGTTGCAATCGGAGAGGAGAGAAATTAATCGCACGATACATCCCATCAATCTCGCCATGTCATGCTGCTCGCATCACGATAACGTTATCACGTGGATGCTTCTCTGAGCGCAATTAGGTCCTGATCACAAGCTGTGATGTACCAGGATGGGACTCGCGGCGACCAAATCCGCAGTGCCGTGGCCAATGGACTCGATACTGTCCGTACCGTCTGGACTTCGAGGCCGGTCATGCTCCAGTCACCACAAATGGCAAAACTGTAAAAATGCATCAATTGGCTGTTTCTCAGACTAGGACACTGTTCCTGCTCTGCTATTCACCGTACTGCCGTTGCTTGCCTCATCTGTCTTGGATTGAAGACCCAACCTCAACCACGTCGAGAACTCATTGCAGCTCGAACGAGGGCCAATGGGTCATTCTTTATCCACTCTGTGTGAGAGAAAGTTCTCAAATACTACTCTTTGGCCATGAAACAATAATGAGATTGTTAAGGCTCTCTTTGTTATGTTATTACAATTTCGAGTCCATTTTATAACAGCGTCGTTAGAGCTCCAAGATCAACGAGCCTCGATAGAATGTATAAAACTAGCCAACATGCCTCCGTCAAATACATTCTCTTCATCAGTACAACACACTCACACAACCTTCTACAGCGAGCAAGCAATCCAAGTCTTCAGGTAAGCTAGATTCCAACTCTTTGCTAACTCACCACAAATTATCACCACAATGGTTGTCACCGGTTCCTCGTCTAGGGTCAGCTGCCCACACCGCAAGCGCGCCGGTCGCCAGAATGGTGCTTCCAGCCAGAGTGATGCTCCTAGTCAAATTGGCGTTCCCGGCCAGATTAGCGCTCCCAAGGTGAAGCACAGTTTCCGCTTGGAGACTGATGCCGATGGCTTCCAGACCAAGATCCCTACCGTCACATACGACGACGGGTGGACCTAGGAGGACTTCAAGCCCAAGGCCTCCAACGTTCTTGAGGCTGACAATGCCTCTATCGTCTCCGTTGGCGGTGGCAGGATCTTTACCTTCTGCTACAACCCCGGAACCGAGTTGCACAGCTTCCGCTGCGAGATCGATGCCAATGGCATCGAGTCTAACATCCATGTCATTTCCTCTGACGATGACAAGACCTGGGCCCCCTCCTCCCAGGAGGATTGCTCTTGCAAACTCTGATGCCAGTAGTTTTGCGGTGGAACATCCAGTAAGTCGTAAACAGTTTCCGAGCCAGCTGACATGGCTGTAGCCAATGAATAAAACCTTTGAATAACGTTGAGAAATCTCCCACAGTTTTGCCCGTTAGTGAATAGCCCGCCTCTTGCATGCTCCCACTACCCGTCCCCATATCTCGGTCCATCAAACAGAACAAAACATAGAAAAACATCATGATCCCCCAGAGCGCGTTATACCGAAGGAGCCCAACATATCTTGCGTTTTTATCTTCTTGCTCGACTTGATGAAGTTTTTCGACCGTTCATCTTTCCTTTTCGCCGACAAGTGTTGGCTCCGGACGGTCTGGGAGGCGCCTTGACTATCAACACCACCAGACTTGACATTGCTTCCGACTCGAGTTGCTCCAACATGACGAAATAATATCAAGCTCGGAAGGTCCGTCAGTCTCTTTCCCATCGCCTCTATTGTGCTTTGGTCGCAATGGTATCCCACAAGTTGAAGACTTGCAAATGGCTTCGGCGGTAGCAGAGCAATGTCCGTGCCGTCCAACATCGATGATACTTTTGTGCTGTTGCACTGGTGCTGGAGTTGGTCGATCACAGCAAACGCCCAGTACGCATCCAGCCCGTCCGTCATCATGTAATATTCAGGATGTCTCCATGCCCGACATCGTTTTGTATCGGATCCGAAGGAAACGAAGGGGCGCTCGCAAGAGTCTTCCGAGCAATGAAACTTCGAGGTCTCCTTGAATCCAAGCTCCCAACCACCAGGCGACTCCATGTTTGAAGCTTGTGCCAGAAAGATCCGCCATGTATCTTCAGCGGTTCGGTGCCCCAGACACGATAGCCCGGTTTCCAAGCAGGGCAGAGATATACTGACCATTTCGCCACGCTCCACACTTTCACGCTCGAGTTCTTCGCACATCCATGGCGCTGCACCTTTACGCCCCCGGCTCCAGCATCTCTGTGGCCACGGAGTGCTCTCATCAAAGCTCTCCCTTAGAGATCTTCCCATTAGGAGCGCACCATAAACCAAGGTGCGGTTTACCAGCAACCATTTTCGAGATCCTATTTTCTCGACACCTTGCCAGCCATGCTGTTCAGCCACGGCTTTGGCGTCCCCCCATTGCCCAAGGTCACCCGAGACCTCGAAGATGAGTAATTTTGGGAACCCAGAGACATACTGAACAGATATGTCCGAGATATCCTGACCGTTTGTGATCTTCAGAATTTGTAGCAAGGGAAATGCGCCATCCATCTCGCTCCAGCCCCTGAGCAAGCTATTCGTGACATATCCGCGCTCCCCCAACTCCTCACGCTCGGATACAATGTGTAGGTGAACCAAGTTCTTCAGTGTCGCCAGAGATAGCAGCTCGTTTGGTTGGAATGTTGAGACGCTGTCAATAGTGAGGGACGCCAAGAAGTCCGGAATCTTGCTCGCGAGCCTGGACCTGGGTGATGGTGATGCAAGCGCTGCGGTGTAGACGGCCAGATCGTCGGTAACGTGAAAAATGGTGCGGCGAAAGCGGAATAGCTCAACAGGTACTTTATCGCCCGGCTCGCTTTTGACGTCCCTGATGAGCGCTGCCCAAATAGCCTTGGATAATACCTTCCAAGCATGGAAAGGGAGTTCTCCAGAGCGGCCGGTGCTGGTAGATTGTTAACTCTGCGTACTCTTCGGAAAGAAAAGAAGACATGGCGTGAAATGGTTGTTTACATCAATTTCACCTCCTCGAAAACACGTAATAGAATCTGTTGTGGGATGTTGGGATCCTCCAGAGGAACATTCCCACCTTTAAACAGATTTATCGCCAGAATCCTCGTACACATAGCCGCTAAAGATCTCGGCCCATTTCCGTTAAAGTTGGCAGCTGGCGGAAAGTCTGAGCTGGTTTGTCTTGACTCCATGATGAGACGTGCCCGTCGACCTCCGGGGCCACAATGGAGAGAAGCAGAAGTATTGACGGATTGCTGGCAGTAAGAGTTGCTTATGAGGTAGGATGCCTGTAAGCTGAGGCGCGCGATATGAACCTGGCGGTGTGCATTGCATCTGAGAAGGAAGGACCGGGGACTCTCAGCGGATCAGACTAGCTGGACGGACCGTGTGCAAATGCATAAGCGCACCTTCAGCGCAAAGAATCCAAGTGAAGAAAAAATATAGACCCTTGGTACAAGCTGCTTTCGATAAAACAACAGCATGGATGAAGGCGGATCACATCTGGGCCGGAGCAAGCCGAGAGTGCGAGGGGAAAGCGGGCAGACTGTCAGACATCACGGCCAGATGGCAGCACCAGGGTTAGGGTACAATACTTGAAGTTCGCCGCCCCTTTTCTCCAAGTACTTCCTAACTTCTCCCGCCAGCCTAGCTCGTACGACCGACTGCGTCTCGTCGGCCAAGCGGCATATACTACAACAAATACGATATCTAATCATTTATGCCCCTGCCTCACGACGACTCGGGAGTCAACATAGACTAGCTTCATGTGTAGTAGAGCACACCATCCCTGTCAATCACTTCGATCGTTTGAGATGCAGTTGGGTATGTGTGCGTAGAACTGCAATGCATTTTGCATTTGATTTTTTTTCCGGTTTTACACTACACCTAGGACATTGTCTTCTCATCCACTGAGATGTCTCCTCCCTCTCTCTTACCACCCAGTCCATGGCCGTTTCTCCATCAAGCCACAGGCCTGCCTCGAAAGCGCACCGTACACCTCAAAGCCTAGCCTGCACCCAGCTCGAGCAAACCAAGCGAAAGGGTGCAGTTATGGGCTGCTTGGAAAGATCTATCTACTAGATATTCAAGACTCTACGCCATTGTCCCTCTAGTTTCAAGACTTCTCCAAACTCGCTACACAGGAGAGCAGTTCAACTATCCATGCCGGTCCCTCTACGGATGGCAATCACTCTTACTCCCTCTCCAGGGCATCGAGCTCCCGTTGTACGGAGTTCTTGGTCCCAATCTTCTTCATCTGCGTATCCTCGAGCTTTTCACCGCCGGCATGACGCATTTCGAGGTCCTCGATGGCCCGAATTTTCTTTTGAAGACTCCGAATCTTCTTAGCGTTAGCGCTCTGACCAGCATCACTGGCTGGGCCTACAGGTGCTCCACCTTGCGGGATAGACTGCGGTGAGCCATTTTGCTGCTGGGGCTGCTGCTGGTACTGTCCCGGTCTCTGGCCCGGACGGCTCTGCGAGCGGGCGCGGTGCGTATTGCTGCGATTGCGGATTGGGTAGTTGTTGTTGTTGTTGCTGCGGGACTGGCTGTTGGAATGCTGGTGCTGGAGTCCCCGCCGTTCGGGGCTGCGTCCCTCGCCGCTAGATCCGTTCTCGGCCTCACGAGGGGGCGGCGCTAGCCCTCCCTCAGGGCCAACAGGCACACCGCCTCGGTGGCCCTCTCCGCCTTCCTTAACCTTCTTGTTGCGCTTCTTTTTGTTCTTCAGAGCGGTTTTGGACAGCTCTTCGCCCTCTGCGCCATCAACAGGCGCAGCACCGGGAATACCAGGCTTAGTAAACTCAGCACCAGGGACAAGGTGGCGCTGTCGGCCGAACCCGTTAGGTCCGATCGAAGGGGTACCATTTGTAACCACATGTGCCGCACCACCTTCGTCCTCACGCTTGAAGTGCAGAGGGGTCACCGTGCCACGAGCACCGGGGGGGCGATAGGCGCCTGCGGGCTTCGAAGGCGTCTTGATGGTGCCCAGATAAGCCAAGGCCGAGGCATGAGGAGTCGGCACGGGGTGCAGCGGGTCCCCTACTGGAAGGCTTTCCGGCGGGGAGGGGCGCCACAGGACGTTGTACAGCTCGACAAATTCCTCGTTGTACATGATTCCACCCCCCACATGCCAAAGCTTGATGCCGTTGTCAACGCGGAGCCTGGGCGAAGTGGTCGCCGTCATGATGTAGCGACTGTCGGGGCTCCAAGCACAAACACTGGGGTTTCCGCTCTCAATGGTTGTTACCTTGTGGTAATCCTTCTCCAGATCGTAGACGTCGATCTGGCCTGCCAAGTTACCAAACCCTGCAACTAAGACAAATCTTCCGGTGGGCGAGAAGATGATCGTGTTGCGAGGACCGAGCGCGAAGGAGTGCGTAGGGATGGCGCGGTGGTTGAATATGGTCGTCTTCGCTGGCATGTAGCCGTAGATCACGCCAAACTCCTTCGAGTTCGGGGACCAGGCGACGTCGTGGATCGGCCCCTCTTTGTCGAGCGTCACTCGGGCATCGAAGGAGCCATTAGCGCTGAGCAAGTACATGTTCGTCTCGCCATAGTAGCTCTTGTTCGACTTATCCACCTCTGTTTGTGCCAGCACAATCAGGCTAGTGCCAAGCGCATTCCACTTCAACTGCACCTTGTCACCCTTGAAGAATGTCTTCTGGGAGATGGGGGTGGTAAACTGCGGCACATTGAACACCTTGACAGCAGCAGGTTGGCCCTGTGGAGAAAATCAGTTCTGAGGGTGCAAAATAGGTGCGGGGTTGTTCTCACCTTGCGCTCAGGTACGAAGACAGCGACGTTCCGGTTCATACCAGGGGCGACGGCAAAGTCGGCCACGCCCTCGGCGCGCAGTTTGTTCCAGACGGTCGCGAGGTCGTCGCTATCGTAAAACTGGACCTCATTCGTCACCATGCGGGCGCAGAAGCGCTCGTCGTCGGTGTATTGCAGGTTCCAGCCCGATGCCGATTTCTGAACGAATCGGCCAAGCGGTTGCTTCTCGGCCCCCTCGTCGAGGGCTTCAATGGTGCGCCAGATCTTGAGATTCTTAGTGGCGTCTCCATTCTCATCCTTGGCAGGGCGCTCCCAGGTGCTCAGGAAGGTGCCTCGCGGGGAGAAACCGAGGTCGTAAACGGACTGGATCGGCAGGTAGGCTAGCACATGGCCAACGGAGGCATCGGTAACGGTGACGCCCTCGTTAGTGGCGTACGCAAAGTATCGACCGCATGGCGAGTAGATGGTGCACCGGAGGTTCCCTTCGGGCTGTACGAACCCAGGTAGACTTTCGTAAACAGGCGCGGCGTCGAAGACACCGATGGCCTTCTGGGTCCGGTAGGCAAACTGCAACGGACTGGCCATGACTAGTGAAAGTCACAGGTGGTCGCGATGGCAGAGTGTGATGGGAGGGGGGGATGGATTCTTCTTCTTTCTGCGTTCTTGCTGGACAGCTAGTGGAATTCCGATCTATGTTCTTGTTGGGTATTGGACGTGGAACCTCGAATGGTCGCGATTTTGGTCAAACAGGGCGGAAGTCGGCTCTAGAGAGAACGCGCGGCGGTGGATTGGGACGTGTTTGACGACGGGCGCCGGTGTCGGAATCTGGGCTAGAGGCGGGAACCGAAGATTTGTGCCTAGGGCGGATTGCGGTCTCAGAAGGAATCCGGCAGAGGCGCAAGCAGCGGGGCCTTGTTCGAGAGAAACCGGGAGAGGTGGGTTCTGGTTGAGGAGGCGGTTCTCGGAAACGGAGGTCTGATTCACTGTGACCACGAGGCAAGCTGCGACGGTCGGCGAAGGGTGAACAGGGGCGACTTGGCGGGCCTTTCAGCGTGAGAAAGACGTCGCACGGGGGATCCGAAGAATAAAACCGACCAACAGGGGAACTGGAAGCACAAAAAGAAGAGAAGCACCCTTAGGGAGGGATTGGCAAAGGCGGTGCGTGTCGTGACCGGATGGGCTGGGGGGGGTAAGGGAAGAAGAAAAGGGAAAAGCGACACAGTCCCACAATATCACGATTTTATTTTTTCGACCGCGCTGAATCAGACATGGGCCAACCAGCGGCGGGGCAAGCGGGTCAGCGGGTCAGGTGTTGCACAGCAGGGCTGGCGGTCTAGGCTGGCGGCCCAACGCCAGCCAAGAGTCCCGTCAATCGACACTGGCAGGGTCAATTCGCCAGTTGGCTCTTGCTTTCTTGCCATTGCTGACTCTCTGCCCCTGGCGCTGCACCACAATCATGTTTCTTTGCACACCACGAGTCAAACCCTATCGATTGCGCCGCCACTGATTTCCCTTCATGTTCTCGCCCGTGTCCGTTGAAAGAACCCCGGACCCGAAAAAGTGCAGAGGGAGGCAATTCCTTGTGGCCCTCCTCCGCACGTCCTTGCACCAATCTCAGCCCAACCAACCCGAGTTTCACCCCCACGGCCCGTATCATCAGCAGCGGGAGGGTTCGCAGACCCAACCACAACCGCTACCAGAACTCGGTGACCGACTTTTTGCAGGGCGACATCTCCTTACATAAGCCATGGAAAGCAGACATACCGTGATTGGCGAGGTGCCGATTCCCCCAACTGTTCGACTGTGTAAGTGGACGCGAGATGTCTTGGCCATACCTGCTGAGACCTGTCTTCTGCTGCCTGCAGCACATACTATTTTGCATCCAAGCAGCTGCCAGTGTGACATATTGCCCTTGGAATGGGCAGATTCCAGGCTCCATGAGGCAACCCACCATCGTAGCATCATTGCTTCATGTCAGGGGGTGCGCTTTGATATCAGATAAAGCACGGTAACCCCACCCAAGCCGCGTATTAGTTTTTTAGCCCAGATTGAACAGGATTCTGCGAAATACCTTTCCTTTTTGTATTCAAATGTGCATGGGCATATTTTTGTCACTCGCTATAGAGTGCAGTCACCGGTCCTCGTGTTGCATCCAGCGTGACGCGCGACAAAGCTCTACCAGTCTCTTGACCAAGTCAGCGTTTCCTGTAAAAGGGTGGCCCAAAAAGCCATGAAAAACTGGGATAAAGCGCCATTGCGGAACACAGCTCGCAGGCAATTGACTACTAGTGGGTCCAACTCTCTCGTATACTGTTTGACATGCCTCCAACTTGAAGTCAAACTTGGCAGCAGGTGGATTCCTGAACTTTTCTTATTGATAGGGATTCTCTTGTTAGCGGGGGCTCTAACACATTTTCTCCCATTACAGTCACGGCCTCGGCGAGTGAGACTATGTTATTGTCGAAGATCGGAGACAGCTTGCCGGCGAAAGTTGCCTAAGGGTTGTCGGGAGATTATTGAAACACCAACGATGATGCATCTCTGCTGCTAGTTGTCAGACTTGGCCCACAGCTCGGGCATCCTTTGCGAGAATGGCACGATCGTCTCGGGAAAGCCTAGTGTCCCCAGTATAGCCATTCTCGCAGCGATCCACAGATTTCCATGGGCCGAGGGTTAGCGCGATCGAGCACGACCCCAACGGAAGCCATTGGAAATGAGCAACATCACCCAAAAAAAAAACAAGGGAGAGATACTCCCAAAGTAAACCACGTCAGCTCAGCTTGGTTGCCACGCTCAAACTCAAGAAGGAGAGATGCGGGTGTGGAAATATTTTGTACGCTCAAATGTATCAGCAGGGGAAGGCATATTTGTGTCTTCGAATACCTTGTCGAAGAAAGCAACCGAAATCGGGTGCTCAAGCCGTAGTCGGTGCCAAACGCAGCATAAGGCGACCAACTGAGGTATGCGTCTCGTTAGATCTACCTTGTAGGATGCAGTACCGAGTTCCAGGGGAGTGGGATACAGGCAGGACGCAGAGAACCATCGGGGTACGTGAGCATGGAACCAAACCATCAAACGTCCATCTGCTGCACCAATTTTGAAGGTCGTGAGAGTGTCCGTCGTTCCTTCGTCGTCACCGCCCCCAACCAAACAGCCGGCCCTATAATAGCCTTCGACCTGCGCCAACGGGAAAGCTTCAAAGAGAATCGGCAGTACCCCTCATCTGCGACCAATGGTGCATCATCCTAGGTTCTCTGGTTTTGAGGGGCGGTGTATGGGCTCCACTGCAGACTCAGGAGACGGGTGTGTAGATGCGCACGAGTTCGCAAAGTGTCCGGCGGGCAATGGATATCCAGAATGAAAACATCTTGATGGCCGTCTCTCCAGAAAGTTTGGCTTGGCGGAGCGCTGTTGAAAGCCGTCGAAGATCACGAATTGTCAAGATCGTGAAGGTGGTCGTGGAGAGTGGGGTTCCCTTCCCCAGAGAGGCGTTGTGGGGAGATTCAGGGAGGTGTGGCCGAGGTTGCTGCGGCAGTTGGGGCACGGGCCGATTCGCAGTCATGGTTCCCACCCCTGAACGACGCTAGTTCCCGCCCCCTTCAGCCTCACATCTCAGAGGCAACTTCCATCCAACATCAAGACGCGAACATCACGGCGTATTACGCCAAATTTATGCCCAGAAACAGAAAAAGCAGCCAAAATTGACTCTCTGGCGCTCAAAATACTCTGTTTGGAAGATGGCCTATTCTGTAGCCCCATCACTTGTTTCCCTTTTCGCCGCACTCGCCTCCCCAAGCTTGACTCAAGGGGTTCGTTCGTTCATTATTTGGGGAGCTTCCGTCCATACTTTCATTTACAGCTGTGAATAGTGAAATCTAAAATCAGGCGCTGTACCTAGCAGGACCATGAAGATTTCCCAAGGCCGAAGTCTGCAAGAATGATGCGTATGCTAAGCATCTTCCCTAATGCGAGTGTGGCCGGGAATACAGGTTCGAGGGCTACCTAACATTGAGGCCTACTACTTCGCTGACCAAGTATAATAGGAGCCAAGGTCCCATATATAAGGTACCTTATTCTCTATCTACATGAACGATCATCACCCTCCCGGCATTCCTAGCACAGTATTCTATGACTTCTAAGCTACGTCAGCTATCAAGTAAGTTTTCAGAGCTTGCAGTCTTCTCCGTTGCTCCCACATAGGTACCACCTACCCTGTATCATCAACGCAATTTCACCCCAAGCGCGCCTCACAGCTCTTCCGTTGGTCTGCACCGGAGATATCCCACGATGTTATGTATTTCTTTGAAGTTCTTCAACGTAAAGTGTTCCATCCATTTCTCCCCGGGCAAGGCGCTATAATTCAAGCCGGGAGAGCAGACCCGAATTGAATTGCTTCGGCATAGTCTTCTCTAATAAGGGGGGCGGTACCGTGTTGTCTGTTTGAGTTCCGGGTTTTGATCTTTCAGGACCATCAAAGTCATTTGGCCACAGCGGTATAGGGTGAAACTGGAGAGTGTCTATTGGCACTGCAGCCTTCCGAGTCATCCCTTGGTACCGTAACCCAAATGTCGAAAATGCGTTCCCACTGTTACGGCAGGCCTTGTTACATCTGTATCAGGCCTCCCTGATTCCTTCAGCGACCTACTGTAATATAACCAAGACCTTTGATAATACGAAAAATACCTCTGTTATATTAACTCAGGCCTTACTGTTTTGACACATAGTGTTCAACTGTTCCTACAACGAATTTCACACAAATACCCTGTAGTATTACGGTACAATTGGACAGAAACTAGAGCGCAAATAGACATTCTCCAAACCTGGGTAACTTGCTGCTCGGTTGCTTTCTGGGGCAGTACCAGGCCTGATTATATCGACTGAACGGAGAGACACCTGTCTCTTGCGACTATCATGGCGCGTCAGAGCCACAGCCGCACGTGTTTTACATACCTAGGCAAGTATGAAGACTCCAATTGGAAGCCAAGGTTCCTAGGGCAATGCGAAAATGCCGATTCCGTATTAATGTAAGCCTTTCCGTTGAGAACAGAGAGATCCTTGTATTTGCCGGAGCCTTCGTAGGTTTACTCGGGCAGACTTGTCGGGACTGATTCTGAACATGCAGCCGGATGGCAGGTCGGTATCTCGAATGAGGGCGTGAAAGAACTCGTTCCGGTTTTTGTTTCAATCATGCTGAGTGGGATTGAGTTGTTTTGGTCTCGAACATTGGCGTCACTTGCTGATACCTATCTATGTAGATGATATACTTCCACGAGATATTCTTTTCATGACTACTTCGCATCGGTTCAATGCTTTTCTTCCCAGCAAGTGTTTGATTGTTTGCCCTTCTGTGATTGGCAGCTTTTAATCGCTTCACGCGGCGGATATGAGCCGGGAAATCGGGAATGGGTGTTGTACAGAATCGATGACGTCGACAATCGTCGGGCTGGCTCGGACTGCCGATCGCCCACATTTTTGAATGCACGGTTGAAATTTGCACCTGCCCTCGAGAATATATTCGATTCCGAGCACCCAAGCTCGCCAAGGCACCCAAGTGGGTGACAAAAAAGAGAGACACACAATGGCCGATCCCCACCAAAAAGCGCTTAGCCAAGCGGCCCCCTATACAAAAAGTTCATGACATCACGACAACCAGGGGGCTAGCCAAGGCATTTAACCACCAGTTTCTCCACGAGTTTTCCCTCGTTCTGTCCACTTGGGGAATTTTTTGTAGGAGTGGTCTGTGTGTGTCTCTTTTTTTGTCACCCACTTGGCACCTCACATTTCTATACCAACAGCTCAACATGCCGCTCGTGCCGGTTTTGCAAGTCCTAAGTACCAGGTGAATTCAGTGGTAGATCATCCATTTGCGACAACGGTCACATGTACAGAAGTCACGCTCAGTTTGAACATTACTCTTACATGGTACCTAGGCAAATACTAGTAATTTTTGCCGACACATTTGATTGTATCTCGACAGCGCCAGCATCAGAATGTATTCATAGCCACGTCGACATAAAGCACCTGATGGCGATAATTCTAGCGTTCCCGAATTCTATATGGATTTGATCGACACATCACGGATAATCGGCCAATACCTATCTAACCCAAAATCACCACGGCGAGCCTCTCGCCCAAACAAGTAGAACCCCTTGCCGATCTTTGCGGAGGTGGCTCATGATGATGTGGCCCTTGATCAAACATTGCTTCCTGTTCGCCACACATGCGGCTCCATCCAATCTTGAGCCACATCACACCCCAAAATCTCCCCCTTACCATCCAGTGGCTGATGCTAGCGGATACAACTCGTGTACAGCCCCCTCGGTGGCGAAAGACTCTCTCTTCCCCACGCAAGACCACCTCGGTGAGCCACAGCTGCCCTGTCAGGCGAGCCAACTCTTTCACCGTTCCTATCCGGCATTGGGTCTTCTACAGCGTTTCGCTGCGACTCTCCACACTTGCTGCCAGCCGGTATGATTCGCCGTCTCGTCCCACAGGGCGGGTGTGGCAAATTGAGGCGAAATCTCTTCTCATCCACTGAAGCTTGAGCCTTTGCGGATACCATCGCTCAGACCCCTTCTCCTGGTGGCTCGTCACCTCTTGTGCCTCAGGGACCTGGATTCTGTGGCTGGTGACGTGCCGAGGACAATTCGACCTGCAGCTCTTAGCTGCCGGTAGCACAGGAATAGCCCGCGATTGTCCACCCTGCAGCATGCCAGCGGCGTTGCCCTACGATATAGAGGTACTTCGGATCAGCCATGCACGAGACGGGCGTGCGATCTACTCACCGTATTGCCTTCCTTAGCACCACCTCCACACCCCTTCTTGCCGGTGCTCCGTGATCCCGCAGCAGATAGCAGCAAACAGTGGCACTCGCCACACCTCGCTCAGGAGCAACAGATCTCGCACAAAGACAAGAGAGGACACATCCATGTCGTATGTACGGGTGCACTAGCTCCCACCCTGTGCAGCTGAAACGATGCCTCGCCCCAGTAGAACCATTGGCCGGGGGTCCAAAACCAGATGCGGCCGTCGTCTTGAGGGAGTTAAAGCTCACGAGCCACACAACACAGTGGCTGAGCGCTCCCGCCGCGCGCTGGTCTCCAACTGATCGGCACCCGCATGCTTCCGTGGGGAAGAGACCGGCAGCACACTCTAGGGGCGTGCAAGAAGAGAACGCGCGGGCAGGCCCGGGACAGCGGGAGCTGGGAATCCGCACGGAAGGGACGGAAGCAGCCACAGCGGTTCCCCCCCAAGGAGTTACTCCATCCCCCCCTATGAGGGGAACCAGAGGGGGGAAGGAGCCACTGAGGTTCACCGTCTGCACCACCACACTTTGTTCACCCCCTCTCCCCTCACGGGCGACTTATTGTGGCGAGTGAGGACCCTGAAGTACCGGTACTGTCGACCCAAGGTAGGAACTTCGCATGCGGTCTGCATCCCGTCGCCGGTGTGCATGAATGATGAGAGATTGACGACGAGTTCTCTGCTGCATTGCAATGCAACCTAATTGGCACTCCCTTTCGCTCCTCTATACTCAGGGTCCACACTCTATCACCTGCCCCGATGGACTCGTTCCCGTGATGATGCGCCAGCGGTCTTCCTTTCTCTCGAATCGGCCCCGCCTTTCCGTCGAGGCTGAAGTCGGGCTCAACGCGCCGCCGGCATAGACGACACCTCCCGTCCATAGCGGAAATTCCTTCTCCTCCGCCGTCCATAACTGAAAGCGTAACGTACCCTGTGTTTCGGTACCGCCCGCTGCCGTGTGCCAAAAAGTAACCCGAGCCGGCGAGTCGCAGACGGCTTCGTCACACGCCTTTTCCCGTCGGCAGTGTCTCCAGAGCGCCACGAGGGTCCTCGTGCAACCTCCGCCGACGCTGTCTTCGATAGATTAGGAACCGAGCGCTTTCTCTGTGAGACATAGCAGCCATACACGACGTCCTCGTCACTCCTCAAGCATTGTCGGCTGCAGTTGCCTTTCGCGGGGGCGGTCTACGCCGTAAGCACAACAAACCCACGGCAAAGCAGCTGAGAGAAGAGCCCGCTGGGCCTGCGTTTCCTCCGTGGATCGCCGCGCGTCATTTGTCCTCACTCTGCTGATTGCATCGATCTAGACTCCATGCGTTGACGGTCTCGACTTTCGAATTGCAGCAGCAACCTCAAGATATCGAGCGAATCGCAGACGAAAAGACGAATCGACTTGCGAGCACAGCCACATATCTTTCGTCTCTGGCCTCGTTCGATGCGTCTACGTGGCGTCGTACTTAGGGTGTTCTATTTACGGTTGTTCCGTGGCCATGGGGTGCGATGATCATGTCGATCGATTTTGCGTGAATGACATCGTGTTCTGGACCGGTTCAATCAGCTGCGCTGCACGCTCAAGAAAGACACGAATAATGACATATTATTCTGATCACCAACTTCAGCTCCCCCAGAGGTGCAGGGAGACACGTGCTGATAGGACTCATCGACAGGTCGTTTGTCGTCCGGATTTAGGGCCGAGGTCTGGAACCTCCTTCCACTCCGGGATGCATGGCATCCGGATTGCAACTCGACATATCAGAAGCAAGAGCTTGCCCTAGGGCAACAATGCATCACACCACGGGCCAAAATTGAACAATTCAGGAGAATTGAAAAAAAAAAGAACATACGATTCTGTTCCAGAAAGTCAATAAACGCTAGGTAACTTCAAGCCCCTTTTCTCGCCTGTGGAAATGATATCGAGGCGATAGTTCCGGCTTCTTGACTGTGCCTAGCGCCCAATCACAAGCGCAACCCAGTGCTCAAGCTGCCACATTCCGCAGATGTGAGTGATAGCCTCACCACCCCTCTCGATAATTTCCTCGAGTCTCCAAACTGCCTACAATGGCAGCCTCCAATTTCCTCGACGAGAACATCCCAAAAACATTAACCCTACGGATCCGTACCGGGCCCGCTGCCCCAAGACTTTCGGAGTGAAGACTCAGCGTGGAGAACCCGGCACATCATTTCGCCCAGGACCCATATCTGCAGAACATCCGGTAGCTGTCCGTTTGGCAGCAGGGCCCCCGGCTCCATGGGGGGCGTGCGTGTTAGGCGGGGGAAATGCTCCGGTTGGCTCACTCCGCTCACTTACAGGGCTAAGATTGAAGGTTGAATCAGGACCACTACGTTTTGAAACGTCCCAAGAAAACACACCCAAAACGAGTATCTCCCATGCTATCAACCGCAACCAACTCATCAGCGTCCCTTCAATTTCCAGCCACAGAGGGTGCCGGCCGCCACGCCTTCCGTGCCAACCGAGCCAATGAAGAGCATCCAATCCCATCGCACCAAGAAAACCGTTACGATGCTAACGCATGCGTTTGATGAGATGGATGAGATGGATGAGGCGCCGTTTGGGAAGGGCTTGAATGTTGCGGGCCCGCCGTTTGCCTTTCAACGGGACCATCGTCCATCGTCGATTCATCACGCCGGCTCACCTCGCCTGATGCTGGTACCTAGCTATTACAGGGTAGCATGCCGAGTAATCTCTCCCCTCAAGCTGCATATCAAAGAAGTGCTTCACAGCGAGTGAACTGCAAGGCCCGGCATCAGACCCTTCTGTAGACATGAACGGAACCGCTGCGGGCTTCAGATTAGCTATCACTGAACCAACCACTTCCACGCCGTTTCACCGGGTCGAGACAGCGCCCTGCCCTGACCCCCATCCCATAATCAGGATGCCATCGGCCAAATTCCCATCCGTCGTGCCGAGGATAGTGTCCATCCATTATCAAGAGAGGCGCAACAGGGCTCTTGGCGGTTGTTAATACCCTGATCCCTGAACATGAACTGGACAGAGATGAGATTGCCAACTGTGTTGAATTGGTAGGTATCATTGATAGATGGACTCTGTTGTCCATTTCGG